>ENA-OQKO01000920-OQKO01000920.1-human-gut-metagenome-genome-assembly--contig:-NODE-920-length-21965-cov-5.965565_pt1 | contig 21965 bp, 16 predicted proteins | sample MGYA00242777_ERZ504796 | MGnify/ENA primary metagenome ERZ504796 (study PRJEB26092, sample SAMD00036404) | human gut metagenome | host: Homo sapiens | study: EMG produced TPA metagenomics assembly of... | reverse complement strand
GGGCAAGGGTTCGCGGGGGCCCCGACCCCCAAGGGTGCCCCGCAAGGTGGGTGTCTGCGTGGCGACGGGGTGAGGGCACCCGGCCCTACAGGGAACGGCATGGTAACCGTAGGGGCCGACGCCCGCACCGTTCCCGCCGCAAGGCGCACAGGCTGTAGGGCGGCATGCCCTCATGCCGCCGTGGCCGTTTGCGTCAGAGTAAAACAGAAAATCTCCCGGCAGTGTGCTTTCAACACTGCCGGGAGATTTTGTTTAAAACTTTAGGACATGAACCGATCCTTCAGGTTCTTGAAGAAGCTCTTGCGCTTCTCGTAGTTCTCGTCCTTCAGGCTGTCCTCAAAGGCCTTCAGGGCTTCGCGCTGGGTGCGGTTCAGCTTCTTGGGGATCTCCACGTCCACAATGACGTACTGGTCACCGCGTCCGCGCCCGTTCAGGTACTGGATGCCCTGGCCGCGCAGGCGGAACTTCGTGCCGCTCTGGGTGCCCTCGGGGATCTTCTGGGCGACCTTGCCGTCCACGGTGGGGACCTCAATTTCAGCGCCCAGCACAGCCTGGGAGTAGGTAATGGGCACGCGGACGTACACATCGTAGCCGTCGCGCTCAAACACGGCGTCGGGCTTGACCGTCACATGGACGATCACGTCGCCCGCGGGGCCGCCGTTCGTACCGGCGTCGCCCTGGCCGCGCAGCGCAATGTTCTGGTCGTCGTCGATACCCGCGGGGATCTTGACCTCCAGCGTCTTGCGGGCACTGGTCTTGCCGGTGCCGCGGCAGGTCTTGCAGGGGTTCTTGATGATGGTGCCGCGTCCGCCGCAGTGCGGGCAGGGCTGCTGGCTCTGCATCACACCAAACGGCGTGCGCTGCTGGGTCACGACATAGCCGCGGCCACCGCACTCGGTACAGGTCTCGGGGCTGGAGCCGGGCGCACAGCCGTTGCCGCCGCAGTCCGGGCAGGTCTGCTGACGGTTCAGCGTGACCTTTTTGGCGCAGCCGTGGGCGGCCTCCTCAAAGGTCAGGATCACATTGGCCTGAATGTCATGGCCCTTGCGCGGCGCGTTGGGGTTGGAGCGGGTCGAGCCGCCGAAGCCGCCAAAGCCGCCGCCGAAAATATCGCCGAAGATGTCGCCCAGATCGACGCCGCCGGTGCCGCCGAAGCCGCCAAAGCCGCCACCGTAGCCGCCGCCGGGCTGGCCGGCCCCATAGTTGGGATCGACCCCAGCGAATCCGAACTGGTCATAGCGCTTGCGCTTGGCCGGGTCGGAAAGAACATCGTTGGCCTCATTGACCTCCTTGAACTTTTCCTCGGCGTCCTTGTCGCCGGGGTTCAGGTCGGGGTGGTACTTTTTGGCCAGCTTGCGGTAGGCGCTTTTGATCTCGGCATCGGTGGCGTTTTTGCCGATCCCCAGCACCTCGTAGTAATCACGTTTTTCTGCCATAGAATCTATCCCCTCTATTTATGGGTTGTGAAAAGGCTTCCCCTTGCGGGGAAGCTGTCCGCGGAGCGGACTGATGAGGTGAGACCTGCCGGATATTGCCCGCAAACAGGCAATCCCGGCAGCTTGGCCCTCATCCGGCCTTGCTGCGCACGGCCACCTTCCCCCGCGGGGGAAAGGCTTTATTTTAACTTTCTCTATAACCCCCAAGGGCCGCCGCCGGGTTTGCCCAGCGGCGGCCTTATTATGGGTTTGTTACAGCTTAAACCTCGTGGAAGTCGGCGTCAACGGCGCCGTCGTCCTTCGGCTGCGCACCGGCATCGGGGCCGGGCTGTGCACCGGGCTGCTGGCCCTGTGCCTGGGCGGCCTGCTGGTAGACCTTCTCGCTGATGGCGTAGAAGGCCTTCTGCAGGTCATCCTGCTTTGCCTTGATGTCGTCAACGCTGCCGGACTTCAGGGCTTCCTTCAGGGCAGACAGCTTGGTCTCGACCTCGCTCTTTTCCTCGGCGGAAACCTTGTCGCCGAACTCGCCCAGTGCCTTCTCGGTCTGGAACACCATCTGGTCGGCGTTGTTGCGCACATCGACTTCCTCGCGGCGCTTCTTATCCTCGGCGGCATACTGCTCGGCGTCCTTGACAGCCTTGTCGATGTCGTCCTTGCTCATGTTGGTGGAAGCAGTGATCGTGATGCTCTGCTCCTTGCCGGTGCCCAGGTCCTTCGCGCTGACGTGAACGATACCGTTGGCATCAATATCGAAGGTGACTTCGATCTGCGGCACGCCGCGGGGAGCCGGAGCGATGCCGTCCAGATGGAAGGTTCCGAGGCTCTTGTTGTCGCGGGCAAACTCACGCTCGCCCTGCAGGACGTTGACCTCAACGCTGGGCTGGTTATCAGCCGCAGTGGAGAAGATCTGGCTCTTCTTGGTGGGGATGGTGGTGTTGCGGTCAATGATCTTGGTGCAGACGCCGCCCAGAGTCTCAATGCCCAGGCTCAGCGGGGTAACGTCGAGCAGCAGCAGACCCTTGACGTCGCCCTGCAGAACGCCGCCCTGGATGGCAGCGCCGACAGCAACGCACTCATCGGGGTTGATGCCCTTGAACGGCTCGCAGCCCAGTTCCTTCTTGACAGCGTCGTAGACGGCGGGGATACGGGTGGAGCCGCCGACCATCAAAACCTTGGCCAGGTCGGAAGCCTTCAGGTCGGCATCGGCCAGAGCCTTGCGGACGGGGGTCATGGTGCGCTCGACCAGATCAGCGGTCAGCTCATTGAACTTAGCGCGGGTCAGCGTCATGTCCAGATGCTTGGGGCCGTTGGCGTCCGCGGTGATGAAGGGCAGGTTGATGTTGGTCGTGGTCGCGCTGGACAGCTCGATCTTGGCCTTCTCGGCAGCCTCCTTCAGGCGCTGGGCAGCCATCTTGTCCTTGCGCAGGTCGATGTTGTTCTCGCGCTGGAAGTCCTCGGCCATCCAGTCGATGATGCGCTGGTCGAAGTCATCGCCGCCCAGGTGGGTATCACCGTTGGTGGCCAGAACCTCGGTCACGCCGTCGCCCATCTCGATGATGGAGACATCGAAGGTGCCGCCGCCCAGGTCGTAGACCATGATCTTCTGGTCCTCTTCCTTATCGATGCCGTATGCCAGAGATGCGGCAGTGGGCTCGTTGATGATACGCTTGACGTTCAGGCCGGCAATGGTGCCTGCGTCCTTGGTTGCCTGACGCTGGCTGTCGTTGAAGTATGCAGGAACGGTGATGACTGCATCGGTGACAGTCTCGCCCAGATAAGCCTCAGCATCTGCCTTCAGCTTCTGCAGGATCATAGCGCTGACCTGCTGGGGAGTGTACTCCTTGCCGTTCAGGGTCACCTTGTGGTCGGTGCCCATGTAACGCTTGATGGAAGCCACGGTGTTTTCGGGGTTGGTGATGGCCTGACGCTTTGCGACCTGGCCGACCAGACGGTCGCCGGTCTTGGTAAAGCCGACCACAGACGGGGTGGTGCGTGCACCCTCAGAGTTTGCGATAACAACGGGCTCGCCGCCCTCCATGACAGCCACGCAGCTGTTGGTAGTACCAAGGTCGATACCAATGATCTTACTCATAATGAAAACTCCTCTCGAAAGAACAAATCGTATTGTTTATGTGATGCTCAAATGTTTGTAAGCGGATGTTATATTCAAAACCCTTTCGGGTTTCTGCTTTGTTATTCGGCCACTACAACGGTCGCATGGCGGACGATCTTATCGCCCAGCTTGTAGCCCTTCTGGTAGACCGTGATGACGGTGCCGCTCTCCTGTCCGTCCGGGGCGGGGATCTGCTGCACTGCATTCATGAAGTTGGGGTCAAAGGGCTTGCCCAGCGCCTCGATCTCCTCCACATGGAGGGCATCCAGCGCCTTGGCGGCCTTGTCCAGCGTCATGGTCACGCCCTTTTTGTAGTTCTCGTCGGTGGTGGGGGCATTTGCTGCCATCTCCAGCGTATCCAGAATGGGAATGATCTGGTTCACCGCAAAGGAAATGCCATCGTTGAACTTCTGGTCGGCTTCGCGGGTGGAGCGCTTGCGGTAGTTCTCGTACTCCGCTGCCATGCGCAACAGCTGGTCTTTGGCCTGTGCAGCGTTGGCTTCGGCAGCGTCCAGCTTTGCCTTTACGGCTTCCAGCTCACGGGCCTTCTTGTTGAACCAGCCGCCATCCTTCTTCTTGTCATCCTTCGGGTCGGCAGCTTCAGCAGCAGGTTCCTGTTCGGGTGCTGCCTGCTGGGCCTTTTCCTCGGGAGCCGTTTCGGGCTGCTCCGCTTCTTGAGCCGGAGCCGTCTTTTTGGTTTCTTCGCTCATTCCAGATCCTCCTTATAGATCACAGTCCGCCGGGGTGCGGCAGCCTGCGGGGTGTCTTTTCGTTTGCCGCTCATGCCCTCGCCCAGCTGGTCTGCAAAGTAATGCAGCAGCGGCATCAGCTTCTGGAAGGGCATCCGGGTGGGGCCGATCAATGCAATGGAGCCCCACAGGCCTCCGCCCACCAGATACCGGTCGCTCACGATGCACAGGCCCGGGATCTGCGGTTCCAGATCTTCGCCCAGCAGCACGCTCTCACTGCGTTCTGCCGGAGGTGCGATCAGGCCAGCGGCCTGCTCCTCGTCGTTCAGCAGTGTGAGGATGTCGCCCACCTTGCCGTCCAGCTGGGGCCAGTCCAGCAGATACTGCTCGCCGCCCAGAAATACGTGGGGCTTGACGGAATCCTGCAGGATGGCAGCCGCTGCACTGATAACGGGCACCAGCTCCGGGTCGATCTGGCTGCACAGCTCTGCCAGCAGCCGGGTGGAAAGATCCACCGGCGCTACAAAGGTAAGGTTGCGGTTCAGCAATGCGGCAAGCGCCGCCGCATTCTCGCGGGAGAGGCCGGTGCGCACCCGTGCCACGCGGGTGCGGACGTAACCGGCCGTGGTAACGGCCAGCACAGCCGCTGCGCTGCGGCCCACCTGAACCACTTCATAGTGGGCGATGCACAGATCCTCGGCGCACGGGGTGCTGATGGCGGCGGTGCAGCCGCTGATGGCGGCCAGCGCCTTGGCGGCACCTGCGGCCAGCTTTTCCGGCTCATGGTCGAGGCTTGCGAACACCGCATCCACACGGGCGCGGCTCACACGATCCAGCGGCTGATCGTCGGTCAGCAGATTATCAAGGTAGTAACGGTAGCCCTTGGCGCTGGGCACACGGCCCGCGCTGGTGTGGGGCTGCTCCAGCAGACCCAGCTTTGTCAGCGCCGCCATCTCATTGCGAAGCGTTGCGCTGGACACTGCCATGTCAAAGTAGTTTGCCAGCACACTGCTGCCAACGGGCTCGCCTTCGAGACCATACAGCGCCACGATCGCCTGCAAGACTCGCTGCTTGCGTGCATCCATCGTCATAGCGCCTGCCTCCTTTTTGCGTTCGCTTTGTTTGTTTAGCACTCCTTGTTCCTGAGTGCTAAGACCATTATAGCCAATTTTCCGGTGCTGTCAAGCCCCTTGGAAAAATGTTTTAAAAGATTCATAATTCTGTCATAAACGAAGAAAGCGCCCTCCTTATTATAAGGAAAGCGCTCCGGCATGTTCTTTACTCTTCCATCTGCCTTGCCAGAAATGCCGCTGCCACATTCACGGCCTTGAGCTGGGCGGCATCCGGCGTGGCCGTGCGGTCTTCGGTCAGCAGGGCCACCACGCCGGTCACATCGCCCGCCGCAATGATGGGTGCGGCGCACAGCACTGCTCGGGGCGAGCCTTCGCAGGGCAGGATGCACTTTTCGGCGATGCCCTCGCTCTGGTACAGCCTGCGGCCATCCATCAGCTTTTCCAGCGGCTGGCTGATGCTGCGGTCGGCCAGCTCCCGCCGCCCGCTGCCGCTCACCGTCAGGATGCGGTCGCGGTCGGCCACCAGTGCGGTCAGCGCAAAGCTTTTGCTGAGCACCTCGGTATACTGGGCCGCCACTGCGTTCATCTCGCCAATGGGCGAATACTTTTTAAAGATCACCTCGCCGTCGCCCGTGGTGAAGATCTCCAGCGGGTCGCCGCGGCGGATGCGCTGGGTGCGGCGGATCTCCTTGGGGATCACCACCCGGCCCAGCTCGTCGATGCGGCGCACGATTCCTGTTGCTTTCATGTTTTTGCTCCTCCGTTTCCTTAAAAATGCCTGCAGCACTAGTATCTGTCAGGCCGGGCCATTTATACCTGCTGCCCCCGCGCAAAAAGACCTGCACGGAAAGCTGCCTCTTCGTTGCGTTTCCGGCAGGGTTCTGCTACAATGATACAAAAAGCCGTTTTCATAAGCACAGCACCCCGCTTATGAAGACAGATCCTAAAATTCTACTGAGAAAGGCAGGTGTCCGGATGCCGAACATCCTCATTCTGGGCGGCGGTGCCGCCGGTCTTGCAGCCGCGCTGGCGGCGGCACAAAGTGCCCCCGCTGCACAGGTCATTGTGCTGGAGCGCAACCCGAAGCCGGGCAAAAAGCTGCTTGCCACCGGCAATGGCCGCTGCAATCTGGATAACACCGGCATTGCACCGGAGCTGTACTTCACTGCCGACCCGGCAGCACTTCGTCCGCTGCTGGATGCCGTAAATACCGCCGACCCGCTGCGCTGGTTCCGTGCGCTGGGGCTTTACACCCGCACCGACGAGGCGGGCCGGGTGTATCCGTACTCCAATCAGGCAGCGGACGTGCTGGCCCTGCTGGAGCATCACCTTGCGCAGCACCATGTGCAGCTGCGCACCGGCTGCACCGTGCGCGCCCTGAACCAGAGCCGCAGCGGCTACGCCGTGCAGTTCGAGACGGCAGAGGGCTCTGCCGAAACGCTGCGCGCCGATGCCGTCATCTGCGCCATGGGCGGCGAGGCAGGGCCGCAGTTCGGCACCGACGGCTTTGGCACCCGGTTCGCCGCCCAGTGCGGCGGCAGGGTGGAGCCGCTGTACCCCTGCCTGACCGCCCTGCAGTGCGCGAAGCCCCGCAAAGCGCTGGCTGGCATCCGTGCCAAGGCAGCAGCATCCCTGCTGGACGGTGCCCGTGTGCTTGCCTGCGAGAACGGCGAGGTACAGTTCACCGATTACGGCCTTTCCGGCATCTGCATCATGCAGCTGTCCGGCCTGCTGGCCCCGGGCCGCGGCCCCAAGGCTCCTGCTGTGGAGCTGGACCTCTTCCCGGCAGTGGACGAAACCGCACTTGCCAGCCTGTTTGCGGCCCACGCCGCCCAGACGGCAGGGGGCAGCGCCGCTGACTTCTGGCTGGGCCTGCTGAACCAGAAGCTGGGCCGTACTGTGTGGTCTGCCGCCGGGCTGCAGGACAGCGACGCGCCTGCCGTGCTCACCGCCGCACAGTGGCAGAAGCTGGCCCACACCGCCAAGCACTGGCGCTTTGAGGGGCTGACCCCCTGCAGCTGGAAGCAGGCCCAGACCACCGGCGGCGGGCTGGCCCTGCGGGAGGTGGATCAGCACTTCCAGTTCAAGGGCTGTCCGGGCCTTTACTTTGTGGGCGAAACGCTGGACTGCGCAGGCAGCTGCGGCGGTTTTAACCTGCACTGGGCGTTCGGCTCCGGCCTTGTGGCCGGGCGCAGCGCTGCAGGCCATGCTGCAGCAGGCCGTTCTCTGCCAAAAGCCCCCGCGCCCGCAAAGAGCAGGAAAAAGCCGCACAGGTAAAAATGAGCTTTAAATTTTCAACAAAAGCTTGACATCTTGTGCAGATCGCATTATCATAAAGACAATAAAAGTTTGTTCAGAGGATCGAGCAGAACAAGCAAGGGGAGAGTCGAAAGGCCCTTTTGTTTGTCCTGCTCTTTTTCTTTTATTCGGCAAACGGAGCGATCAGGAGGTTTTTATGCTGGATGTAGCAATTATCGGCTGCGGTGTCATTGGTGCGGCAGCCGCCTATGAGCTGTCCCATTACCCGCTGCAGACCGCCATTTTCGAGGCTGAAAATGACGTGGCCGACTGCACCACCAAGGCCAACAGTGCCATTCTGCACGCTGGCTACGACCCCGAACCGGGCACCCGGATGGCGCGGCTCAACGTGGAGGGGTCCGCACTGGCCAAGGAGATCTGCGCCCGGCTGGATGTGCCGTACCTGCAGTGCGGCAGTCTGGTGCTGGCCCTCAGCCCGGAAGAGCTGCCCCACCTGCAGAAACTGTATGAGAACGGCATCGCCAACGGCGTGCCGGGCATCCGGCTGCTTTCCGCAGAGGAAACGCTTGCCATGGAACCGAATCTGGCCCCCACTGTCGTTGGCGCGCTGTATGCGCCCAGCGCCGCCATCGTCAGCCCGTGGGAGTTTGCGCTGGCAATGGCAGAAGTGGCTGTGCGCAACGGCGTGGAGCTGCACCGCAGCTGCCCTGTGACCCGCATCGAAAAGACCGCCGGCGGCTGGGCACTGACCACCCCCTCCGGAATTGTGGAAACGCGCTATATCATCAATGCGGCAGGCATCTCGGCGCAGGCCGTGCACGACATGGCCGCACCCCACAAATTTACCATCCAGCCCACCCGGGGCGAATACTACCTGCTGGATAAATCCGAGGGCAGCCGTGTGCACCACGTCATCTTCCAGTGCCCCAACGAAAACGGCAAGGGCGTTCTGGTGGCCCCCACCGTCCACGGCAACCTGATCGTCGGCCCGAACGCCGACCCCGTGGAAGGGGACGATACCGCCTGCACTGCCGCCGGGCTGGCCTTCGTCAGCGCCGCAGCGCGCCGCAGCGTGCCGAACATCCGCTTCAGCGAGTCCATCCGCAACTTTGCGGGTGTCCGTGCCAATGTGGACACGGGCGACTTCGTTATCGGCGAAGCAGAGGGCGCGCCCGGTTTCATTGATCTGGCCGGTATGAAATCGCCCGGCCTTTCCAGTGCACCGGCCGTTGCCAGAGAAGCCGTCAAAATTCTGGAAGCTCACGGCGATCTGCCCGCCCCCAAGGCGGATTACAGGGATGGCCGCACCCGGGTGCGCTTCAAGGAGCTTCCGCCCGAAGAAAAAGCCCGGCTCATTGCAAAGGAACCCGCCTATGGCCGCGTGATCTGCCGCTGCGAGACGATCACCGAGGGCGAAATTCTGGACGCTCTGCACGAAGAGATCCCTGCCACCACCATTGACGGTGTCAAGCGCCGCTGCGGTGCCGGTATGGGCCGCTGTCAGGGCGGCTTTTGCGGGCCGCGCGTGCTGGAACTGATCAGCAAAACGCTGGGCATCCGTCCGCTGGACGTGCTGCAGGATAAGGCCGGCACCAACGTCTTACTGTGCGAAACCAAGCAGGAGGGAGAGCACCATGATTGATCTGGTCATCGTCGGCGGCGGCCCTGCAGGCCTTGCCGCAGCTTACAGCGCATGGCAGCATGGTCTGCGCGATATCCTTATCTTAGAGCGCGACAACGAGCTGGGCGGCATCCTGAACCAGTGCATCCACAACGGCTTCGGCCTGCACCGCTTTGGCGAGCAGCTCACCGGCCCGGAATACGCAGGCCGCTGCATTGAACTGCTGCGCTCCACCGGTGTCCGGGTGGAGCTGGGCACGATGGTGCTGGACGTCACCCCGGACAAAAAGATCCACTGCGTCAGCCGGGAAAAGGGCTATCAGATTTTGGAAGCCAGAAGCATCATCCTCTGCATGGGCTGCCGGGAACGCACCCGCGGTGCCATTGGCATCCCGGGTACCCGCCCCGCCGGCATCTACACCGCCGGTGCTGCCCAGCGCTATGTCAACATGGAGGGCTATCTGGTAGGCAAGCGGGTGCTCATCCTCGGCAGCGGCGACATCGGCCTGATCATGGCCCGCCGCATGACGCTGGAAGGTGCCAAAGTACTGGCCTGCGTGGAGGTCATGCCGTATTCCGGCGGCCTGACCCGCAACATCGTGCAGTGCCTGCAGGACTTCGACATCCCCCTGTATCTGTCCCATACCATCGTGGATATTCAGGGCAAGGCCCGCGTGGAAAAGGCCACCGTTGCCAAGGTGGACGAAAACCGCCGCCCCATCCCGGGCACCGAGATGGAATTTGATGTGGACACCATCCTGCTCAGCGTTGGCCTGATCCCGGAAAATGAGCTGACCCGGCAGGCGGGCATCCCCATGGACCCTCACACCAAGGGCGCTGTGGTCTACGAGAATATGGAGACCGGCATCCCCGGCGTGTTCGCCTGCGGCAATGTGGTGCACGTGCATGATCTGGTGGACTTCGTTTCGGGCGAAAGCGACCTTGCCGGTGCTTCTGCGGCGGCCTATGTTTTGAAGGGCGAAGCCGCCGATACGGTTGTGCTTGACCTTGTTCCGGGCAATGGCGTGAGCTACACCGTGCCGCAGCGGGTGCGCCCCGCTGATGTGGACAGGAGCGTGAACATTTCCTTCCGTGTGCGGCAGAACTACGGCCCCAGCCAGATCACCGTGACCTGCGGCGGCAGGCAGCTGGCCCGGTTCAAGCGCCAGTGCATGGCACCCGGTGAGATGGAACACATCGCACTGCCCAAAGTCCTGCTGGAAAAAGCAGACGGCCCGCTGACCGTTGCGGTAGAGGAGGTTATTGCAGAATGAGCAGCATCAAAGAAGTCATTTGCATCTGCTGTCCCTGCGGCTGCCACTTGCAGGTAGACCCGGAAAATGATTATAATGTAACTGGAAACGCCTGCCCCAACGGTGCCGCCTACGGCAGGGAAGAGCTGACCCATCCCACCCGCATCCTCACCAGCACCGTGCGGGTGGAGGGTGGGCTGTACCCGCGCTGCCCGGTAAAGACTGCGCAGGCCGTGCCCAAAGAGAAGATGACCGAGGTCATGGCTGCGCTGGACCGCGTCACCCTGCACGCCCCCGTCCGCACCGGGCAGGTGGTGCTGGCAGATGTGTGCGGCACCGGCGTGGACGTTGTGGCGACGCGAAATCTGTGATACACACTCCTGAAACGATACGGAGGGAGCAAAAGCATGAGTACAAAATATGTTCTGGCGCTGGATCAGGGAACCACCAGCAGCCGTGCCATCCTGTTCGACAATGAGCAGAATATCATTGCGGTGCAGCAGCGCGAGTTTGAGCAGATCTATCCGCAGCAGGGCTGGGTGGAGCACAACCCCATGGAGATCTGGTCCACCCAGTATGGAGTCATGAACGAGGTGGTGGCCCAGAGCGGTGTCGATGCCCACGATATCGCCGCCATTGGCATCACCAACCAGCGGGAGACCACCATCCTGTGGGAAAAGGCCACCGGCCGCCCCATCTATAACGCCATCGTCTGGCAGTGCCGCCGCACGGCTCCGCTGGTGGATGAACTGCTGCAGCAGCCCGGCATGGCAGACTACATCCGGGAGAACACCGGCCTGATGCCCGATGCCTATTTCTCCGCAACGAAGATCAAGTGGATCCTGGACAATGTGCCCGGTGCGCGGGAACGGGCCGAGGCAGGGGAGATCCTGTTCGGCACTGTGGACACATGGCTGGTCTGGAAGCTGACCGGCGGCAGAGTGCATGTCACCGACCGCACCAACGCCAGCCGCACCATGCTGTATAACATCCGCACGCTGGACTGGGACGACACCCTGCTCAAAGCGCTGGATATCCCCCGCTGCATCCTGCCCCGCGTGGCGGATTCCAGCGAGGTCTACGGCACCACCGACCTGTGCGGTGTGCAGATCCCGGTAGCCGGCATTGCCGGTGACCAGCAGGCTGCGCTGTTCGGACAGAGCTGCTTTGGCAAGGGCGAGGCCAAGAACACCTACGGCACCGGCTGCTTTTTGCTGATGAACACCGGCGATACCATCTGCCGCAGCCGGAACGGCCTGATCTCTACCATCGCCATCAGCCTGAACGGTAAGGTGGAGTACGCGCTGGAGGGCAGCGTCTTTGTGGGCGGTGCCGTCATCCAGTGGGTGCGCGACGGCCTGCGCATGATCCAGGAGAGCCGCGATGCGGAATACTATGCCCAGAAGGTGCCGGATAACGGCGGCATTTACATCGTGCCGGCCTTTACTGGTCTGGGTGCACCGTACTGGGATATGTACGCCCGCGGTGCCATTGTGGGCATTACCCGCGGCACCACCCAGAACCATATCATCCGCGCGGCAGAGGAGTCCATTGCCTACCAGAGCGCCGATCTCGTGGCTGCTATGGAAAAGGACACCGGCGTGCCCATCACCTCGCTGAAGGTGGACGGCGGTGCCTCCCGCGACCAGTTCCTGATGCAGTTCCAGGCTGACATCCTGAACAAGACCGTGCTGCGCCCGGCCATCCGGGAAACGACTGCTCTGGGCGCTGCCTATCTGGCGGGCCTTGCCACCGGTGTGTGGAAGGACCGGGACGAGATCCGCAGCCTGTGGCACTGCAATATGACCTTTGCCCCGCAGATGGACGAGACCGAGCGCACCCGTCTGCTGGCCGGCTGGCACAAGGCTGTGGGCCGAAGCTGCGACTGGGCAGAGCATTGATAGTTTTCGCCCGACTTTATGGTTCGCGCACAAAATATTTTTTAATTGTTTATTTTCTATTGACATTTTGTTACAAAACGCTATACTAGAAGCATCCCAAGAGAAGTGAGATGGGGATGCACTGTATCGTCCAGATGCAGTGTGTCCCCATTTTTATTACGGAAAAATCAGATTCAAAAAGGAGGTCCCAAGCATGTCGCATCAAAAAGGTAGGTTGAAAAACAGCAAATTCTGGTTGTGCCTGTCACTGATTCTTTGCCTTGTAAGTGCCATCGTAGCGTCCGCTGTACAAACTTCTGGTGGGATCAGGATCAAGGAAATGAGCTGGGAAAGTCCCTCTGGACACCAGCTGGCCGCATACCTTTACATTCCACAGAATGCAACCAAAGACACACCGGCGCCGGGTGTTGTTACAATCGAAGGATGGTATAACAACAAAGAAATGCAGGACTTGTATAGTATTGAGCTGGCTCGCCGGGGATATGTGGTGCTGGCACTTGATCTGCACAGTCATGGCGACTCGGAAAGCCTGTCGATTGCAGAACTTTACGATGGTGCTGTGGGCGTCGATGGTGCAGTTCAGCTTATTGCAAGCCTTCCGTACGTTGACACAGCTCGTATTGGCGTTACAGGCCATTCCAGCGGCGGTACAGCTGCTAATATGGCGGTAGAGATCGATAATTCCCGGGAAACTCCTTTGATTGCTGCTGTTCTGCAGCAGGCTGGTGACTGGCAGGATGACACCGGCGGTGATCATAGCGGAGATTACGGCTCACGCAGTGTAGGCATTATTGCCAGTACCCATGATGACTTTTACTTTGGAACCTATGATGACGCTGGAAATATGCTGACCAATCCGGTAGCCTTCATGGAAACAGATGGTGCTAAAAAATTCCTGAATTTTAATGAGGACGGCTTTGCCGGTATCGCAGAAGGCGGCAAATATTATACGCGCGATTTTGATGGAAAGACCGCTTATCGCGTGATTTATCGGCCGAACATGATCCATCCTCTCGTTGCTTTTTCTACTACTTGTGTCGGCTATGCCGTTGATTTTTTTGATACAACGCTCGGCGCTCCAAAGCCCCTGCCTGCCAGCGATCAGATCTGGCCCATTAAAGCGGTGTTCAACAGCCTCGGCGTGATCGGTCTTTTGATCTTCATGGTCAGTTTCACGCTGGTTCTGCTTGATACTCCCGTATTTTCCGCTCTCCGCAGTGGTGAAATTGTACAGCCAGCCCCTGTGCAGGACAGCGGAGCCAAGGCATGGTACTGGGTTCTGCTGATTATCGGTGCAGTTTTTTCCGGTTCAAGCTTTTTGTTCTGCATGAATACCGTTTACTCAAAGACAACAAACTTCTTTGTGCAGACCGGCCCCCTGACGATCGGTACATGGGCTGCTCTTTGCGGCATCTTTGCAATATTCTGCTCTGCTGTTTTTTACGGTGCTTATGGAAAAAAACACGGTTGGAGTGCTCGAAGAGCGGGTCTGTATTTGAATCTGGAGCAGCTGTGGAAGACCATTGCCCTCGCTGTTATCGTGATCGTTGTTTCGTTCGGCCTTGTTTTTGCAGCACACTATTTCTTCCAAGTTGATTATCGGATGTATGTCGTTGCGTTCAAAACCTTCGGCGCTGATAAAGTGCTGATCGCACTTCGCTATCTGCCATTCTTCCTGCTGTTCTACGTTATGAACTCGATCTCGGCAAATTGCTTCAACTACAACACCATTGGCGGAAAAAATGGCAACATCTTGATTTTTGCATTCTTTAATGCGCTTGGTGCTATTTTTGTGGTTGCAAGTCAATATATCTACTTCTATGCAACGGGTTATCAGCTTTATGGTTTGACCGAAGGCCAGCGCATTGGTCCCATTTGGCTGTTCCCCTGTATGGTTCTTCTGTTTGTCACGCCCATCATGTCCCGCATCATCTACAAACGCACCCGCAATCCGTACATTGCAGGTCTGATAAATGCAATGTTTATTGTAATGATCAGCTGTTCCAATACTACTACCATTCTGGGCGGCGGTGAGCTGATTGCAACCACATTCTGATAAAACCTAGATTTTACATTACAGCCGCCGTGTAACTTATTTACATGGCGGCTTTTTTGTAGAATAATATAAATCAAGTAATTGATAAAAAAGGAGTCTTACCCAATGCATCCTCTTGCCGAAACTCTGCTGAACGAACCGGTGATCGCCGCCGTGAAAACGGACGAAGCCCTGACTGCTGCGCTGGCCTCGCCCTGCAGCGCCGTTTTTCTGCTGGCGAGCACCCTGCTCACCGTAGACGGGCTTGTGCACCGCATACATGATGCCGGAAAACTGGCCGTGGTTCACATCGACCTTGTGGACGGCCTTTCGTCGCGTGAGATTGCGGTGGACTCCCTCAACGCCCTGTGCCACCCGGACGGCATCATCTCCACCCGCCCGACCCTGATCCGCCGGGCGCGCCACCGCGGCCTGCTGACCGTCCAGCGGGCATTCATCCTGGATTCCCTCTCGCTGACCAGCCTGTCCGGTCAGCTGGAGCAGGGCAAGCCGGATTTTGTCGAGATCCTTCCCGGCATCATGCCCCGGGTCATCGCCGAGATCAGCGCCCGCACACAGGTGCCTGTCATTGCAGGCGGCCTGCTGCGGGACAAAGCCGATGTCATGGCCGCCATGCGCGCAGGTGCCGCCGCAGTTTCCACTTCTGCGCCCTCCCTGTGGGATATCTGAGCCAGAACAAGATCCCAGCTGAAGTACGAAAAGCATAATCGTATCCTGGTGTTTTATTGGATATGCCCGCCCACCGATGGAGCCGGATCTCCACGGTGAGCGGGCATTTTTTCGTTTTCATTCGATTCGAGTGAATCTATTCAGCCTGCGGATTAACTCGATAATTTAAAGCAATCCTACAAGTCGCACTCCCCTTAAAGTCTTTCTGCTTCCTGCATCTTAGCATCATACTGGATGTCAGAGATCGGCACGAGGCCCTCGATCATATCCAGTTTGCTGTTGACAAGGTCATCATACACATCTTTGATGGACGACGTAATGGAAGGCTCCAGCTGTTCATTTGCAATTACGCTTTCCACCAGTGCTTGTTTGTTTTTCAGTTTCTGCGCCATATCGGGCAGGAAGTGATAATTTTCAATCATGCGCAGAATGATGTTTGCCATAAAATTGCCGCGGATGCTGCTCAACTCGATATAAATCGCTCCGGCATCCTCCACGGAAATTTGTGCGATGCTCATCAGGTAATCAGCCAGAGTCGTTTGCGTATCGTTCAAAATTCCCTAACTTGCCATACTGCGTTGCAGGATATTCATTTTTCGATAGTCCTGAATTATACCGGTTTTTATCATTACATTCCACTACTTTATGCCGTCACATGGGTGGCATTCTCTTTCACCGAATTGATCGTATCCATCAGTTCACTCCCTGTTTTGCCATCAAACAGGCGGGTAAACAGGATGGGCTGGTCAAAGGGTGGTTTCATCAGCACCGCTTTGCTTTCCACATAACCGTTCTGCTCGATGTAATGAATGACCTTCTGCACGAACGCGATCTGCTTTGCATTCAGTGATTCGTCATTGATAAATTTTGAAAATGCCTGCATGGCAGCATCGTGGTCCAGCTTTGCCACTTTACGCACCAGCAGACCAAAGGGTGTATCCCGAAACTCCCGTGCATAGTCCTCTTTGCTGCCCAGCTCACAGGTAAAGATATGTTCCAGCTCGGTATAGTCGCCCCGGGAAAGCGGAATGTTCTGGGTCAGCTTGTGGATGGCCAGCGTATCGCTGCGGTGCTCCATGATGTAGCGGTTCACACGTTCCCGGTACTCGCCGAAATCGTAGCCGGAATCCAGCGCTTTGCCCTCAGTCTGTTCCAGTACCGGGTCGGCAAGGGCCGTGTAGACAGGTTTTTGCCCTTCTACACCGTCCACCAGAAACCTGATAAGCTCCCGCAGTTCCTGCCGCATTTTCTCAAAGCGGAGCAGATCATGCGAGGTCAAAAATTCGTCTGTCTGCACCTCCCGGATGAGGGGCAGCTTTGCCTGCACCTGCGGGATGGTAGCTTTCCCTTCCAGCATTGCCGCTGTGCTGCGCAGCTGTTTCTGGGCGCGGCCCAGCCCCGGCAGACCCTCCAGCTCACAGAGCAGCAAGCCATACACAAAGTTATCGAACCGCTTGGCGGCCTCGTCCTTATCGTCCAGCGAGATGAGCGGTGCAACCTCTTTCATCAAGGTGCCTTTGTCCGTTTCGGTCAGGCTGACAAAGGCTTCCGGCTTTTGATAGTGTTCCACGGCCTGTCGGTGCAGCCGCACGGATACCAGCTCCGGATTCAGCGCTCCCACCTCGGCGCGGCAGGTCTCTGTTAAAATCTTGCGCCAGTTCTGGTATTTTTCGTCCGCATAGGCTCCATCCTGCAGCGCGGCGGCGATCCGCACCTGCTTGCAGAAAATGCTCTCGGACAGGCTTTTGGTGTCCGCGCTCTCGTAGCCGTTGGGTTTCTGACGGAAAAATTCAAAGTTGCCGCAGTAGTCAAAAATCAGAAACCGCCGTTTGCCCGTATATTCGCCGTCGATGGCATCCACGCAGGCAAGGGATGGGCAGAGCCGCGTACCACGGCCGATCATCTGCCAGAACTTCGTTTTGCTGCGTACTTTTTTGAAGAACACCAGATTCACGCACTCCGGCACATCAATGCCCGTATCCATCATATCCACCGAGACCGCAATAAACGGCGGCTTGTCCGGCTGTTTGAAGTCGTCAATGATGGACTGTGCATAGGCATCATCGCAGACCACCCGCTGGATGAATCCCGGGTACTGGGTCTCCAGCTGCGGGTAGAGCTTGCCAAAGCGTTCCCGGATAAACTCCGCGTGGCGCTTGTTCTGGGCAAAGATGATGGTTTTGCCGATGCGGTCGCCGCCCGCCGTCTGGATGCCGCGTTCCATCAGGTCTTGCAGCACCGTGTCCACGGTGTTGGCGTTGAAGATGAACTTATTCAGCTTTTCGGATGGGATGAAGGTGGGCAGGGTGTCGTCCTCGGCAAAATCGTCCTCGTAGCGGGCCTTATCCTCCGGTGAAAGCTGGTCGTAGTGGATGCCCTCTTCTGTGAATTTCGTCTTGACCTCGTAGTTGTAGTAAGGCACCAGCACATGGTCGGTGTAGACCGCCGTATCATAATCGTAGGCGTAGGTGGGGATGCCATGTTCCATCTCGAAAAAGTCGTAGGTGTTGCGGTCCACATCGGTTTTCGGGGTGGCGGTCAAGCCCACCAGAACCGCATCGAAATAATCAAAAATGGCGCGGTATTTCTTGAAAATGCTGCGGTGGCTCTCGTCCACGATGATAAGGTCAAAGTGGGCGGGCGAAAACAGCGGCACGCCGTCCTTGGTCTTGGCGTTGTCGATGGCGTTGAGCATGGTGGGATAGGTGGAAAACACGATGCGCGCGGCCTTATCGTCCTTGGAGGAGCACAGGTTGCACAGCGACTGGTCCGGCAGATACTTCTTGAAGTCGTCCTTTGCCTGCTTGACCAGCGCGGTGCGGTCCGCCAGAAAGAGCACGTTGGTCACATGACCGCCCCGGCTCAGCACATCGGTCAGGCTGGATGCGGTGCGGGTCTTGCCCGTGCCAGTAGCCATGACCAGCAGATTGCGCCGGAAGCCCTGCGTAATATGGGCGCAGACTGCCCGGATGGCGTTTTTCTGGTAGTAGCGGTCGGTGATTTTATCGTCAATTTCGATGGTGTCCAGCGGCTTTTTCTCGGTGCGGCGGTTCATTAGCTTTTGCAAGTCGTCCTTGCAGAACACCCCGCTCACGGCACGCTGCGGGCCGCTCTGCTCATCCCAGAAATAGGTGGTGTAGCCGTTGGTGGTAAACAGCATCGGACGGCGGCCAAACTTCTGCTCCAGACAGTCTGCATAAAGCTGAGCCTGCTTGCGCCCGATGTTGGGGTCTTTGGTGCTGCGCTTGGCTTCAATGACCGCCAGCGGCAAGCCGTCCTTGCCCATCAGCACATAGTCCGCATAGCCCTTCTGCCCCAGCACGCCGTTCATGTTGTCCACTTCGTACTCGGTGCGCACATCGGCGTCCGGCCCGGTGAATTTCCAGCCCATGGCCTTGAGGTCGATGTCGATGATCTTCTGCCGCGTCTCGGCCTCGGTCAGGTCGGCGGCGGTGAAGCTGCGGCTCTGCTGGTTCTGCTGTTTGCTGGCCGTGTACGCCGCCGAAAGGCTCTCCACCTGCTTGCGCAACGCTTCCAGCTCGGCATCCTTCTGGGACAGTAAACTTTCCTGCTCCCGGATCTTCTTTTCGTCCAGCGCTACCTTTTCGCCGGGGATGGCTGTTTCATCAAAGGAGCGCTCCACATAGTCCGTGCCGTAGCAGTAATCCACCCACTGGATGAAGTCGAACAGCCCCCGCAGGCTGAACACTGCATCTGCCGCCGACACGCTGTGCCCTGTATGTACCGCCAGATTGCCCGCCTTCACGATGCTGGGCAGCACGCTCCACACGTTGCGGTCCACCGCGAACCGGAAACTCGGCTCGTGCAGAAGGGATTGCAGATTGTCCTTGTAGGGCATCGTGATGGTTTTGTCTGCCGCATACACCCACTTCACCGCCAGCTCCAACGCCTTCCGGCACCCCACCGCGCACATTGCCGGGGAGGTGGAGAACACTTTCTCGGCCTCGATGGCAGCAAACGCAAACATGGAATATTCAGGTTTGGTGGCAAGATAGGAGAAGTTGGACATGGGAAGGCTCCTTTCAACTTATCTCACGAAAAATCGTATGATATAGTTTCTGTAAAATTAATAGAATCTGCATCATTTGCAATTAGCATTCTAACCGTTTCAAACAAAAGTGACATTGCCATAAATGATGTTCCAGAAAATCGTTCATAATCATCTAATGTTTCAACTGTTAAATCACAATTACTTATTGCAAGCTCTCCATGAACGAATTTTGATCGAAGCGAATACATTTTCTTTATTTCATCTTTTGAAATCATTGGAAAAATTTTATTTATTCTTTTTTGCAGTGTGTAAGAAATTCCAGATTTTCCGGGAGAATAAATGCTTTCCAATCCAATGATAGAATAAATCAGTCCCTCATGATATTGACGGTTAAATACATATGTGAGTGCCGAAAATGCACTTGGGGATTTATCACGATTTCCACATAAACTTGTGTGATTTTTAATCCACATCAATGCTTTCTTATAGCTTACATCAACCTTTTTTATTGTTTTGTATTCTTTTAGAGTTCCAATTGGAATTATTTCTTTGACATAATTTTCGCTTGAATAATAAATTTCATTGATATACACTTCTGTATTCCACACATGCATATGAGGTTGTGTAAAAACAAAAGCCATTACAAGTGCCAGATTTAATTTTGCAATGTATTCTTCATAAAAACTATCAAAATAATCCCACTCACACTCTGAAGCATCGCAGTTCGGAAAGATGATTTTATTAGTATCAAGATCAACATTAGAAGATATTATCATATCAAACGTCATTGCCGCTTTATAACTACTATGCATTTCCAGCAAATTTTTATACTCGTTTTTTAATTTATCATCCGTTGGATTTTGTTTTACTTTTTCTTCTGCTTCTTTTAGTTCTATGTTTTTCTCATAATGTGGAATGATAATCGCTTTCGATGTTATATCAACCATTTCATGGTATATATTCCATCGAAATGACAAGTCATCCACACATTTCTCTATAGCATTTTTAAACCCTTCCGTATCCTCATCACCTTGAATAATGTGCATTGTTATGGCTATTCGCGTCATATAATCCTCACTTGCTCTCATATTCATATGATTGACACTTAATAAACTCCTTCCGTCACGGCTGCGCCGTGCCACCTCCCTCAAAGAGGGAGGCTTTTGCCTTGCGGCCACGTTAAGGCTCCCTCTCTGAGGGGGCTGTCGCCGTCAGGCGACTGGGGGAGTTACCCAAAATATTCCTGCATCAGCGCTTTTTTCAACAGTTCCAGCTTTTCTAAACTTTGCTGTACGGTCTGCTTTTGCTGATCTATTTTGTTTTTCAAAGTCACAAATTGATCTTGCAATTCAATTGGTGGTATATATAAGTCAATATTTTGCAGTTCTTTCGCATTAATATTTGCTTGTCCGATTGCCGTTTTACACATACCAATCAGCATTCGTTTTGAGAAATCCATATTGAGGAATGCAGAAAGAACCTCCGGTCGTATCCTCTCATTAATACGTACTCTAATTACAAACCCCGCAAGCACCATCAATTCATCTCGATTGTACACGCAGGTTTTTCCAACAAGTTCTTTGCTGTTTGTTCTGTTAAACAGAACATCGCCTCGGCGAACCGTGCATTTGTCCAGTTCACTATCCGGAATGTCGATTCGCTTTGTGTCGCGCAAGTCCAGCTCACCACTGTATGTAATATTGTTCATTCTTAAATATGGATATTTTCCACCTTCTACGGCAGGACGACTAGAACCATATCGTACATCTGAAACAACATCTTGAATTTTTCCTATACTCCATCTAAATGGATTTGCCGGAAATGTTCCAAACATCTCTACAAACCGCGCCTTTGCCAGCTCGTCCAGTTTAGCAAGCTGCTGCTTGCGAAGAAAAATCAAATCGTCCACTTTTCTCAAAATTTTGTTTTCGCTTTTTTGGGTATCAATATCTGGCAAGTTCACGACATAATTTTCCAAGAAAGTTTTTGGCACACGTTTTTGACCTGCGCTTCCGGTCATGTTTCTCTCAGCCTCTTTGCGAAAAGTCTTCCATGTGGTCAAATAATACAGCCATTCGCTCGTTATTTTGTCTGTATCAGGACGCAAAACATGAAATTCAGTGCTTCCAAAGCCAATTCCGTTTTTCATATTATGGGCGATTGCACCTTTTCCATTTTCCATACAAGGTGTAATTTTCGCAAATAAAATATCGCCATTTTGAAAATTTGTGAAGCCTTTCTTTACTTCTGAATAATTTTTAATTTCAGATGCATCGAACTCCCCGTGCTCACCAACTTTTGTCATTGGAATAAAGGAAACTTCAGTGTCATCTCTTAATGTGCAACTCTTGGGGTTAATTAAGCAAACCTCTCCCAACTTCGCCATCACACCATCTCCTCCAACTCTGCCAAACCCTTGGTGATCTCCATTTCCAGCTCATGCAGGTCGGCCAGAATCTCCGTGGTCGAGGGATACTCCACCGGCACATACTCCGTCTCTTTATACTTGTTGATGGACAAATCGTACCCGTTGGCGGCAATTTCTTCTTTGGGCACAAAGAAGCTCTGCTCGGTGCGCTTGCGGTCAGTTTCGGCGTCGAGGTTCTGGAACCGGGCGATGATGTCCGGGATGTCGTTTTCCTTCACCTCGGTGCGCTTGTCGTCCAGCGAAAAGCCGTCGGCTTTCATATCGTAGAACCACACCTTGTCGGTGCCGCCCGCGCCGGTCTTGGTAAACACCAGCACCGCCGTGGACACGCCTGCGTAGGGCTTGAACACGCCGGAGGGCATGGAAATGACCGCCCGCAGCTGGTGGTTTTCAATCAGTTCTTTTCGGATGCTCTGGTGCGCTTTGCTGGAACCGAACAAAACGCCGTCCGGCACG
>ENA-OQKO01000919-OQKO01000919.1-human-gut-metagenome-genome-assembly--contig:-NODE-919-length-21981-cov-10.681843_pt1 | contig 21981 bp, 21 predicted proteins | sample MGYA00242777_ERZ504796 | MGnify/ENA primary metagenome ERZ504796 (study PRJEB26092, sample SAMD00036404) | human gut metagenome | host: Homo sapiens | study: EMG produced TPA metagenomics assembly of... | reverse complement strand
ACCGGCTCATGTCCTTGATGACGATTGCCTCTACACGCCCTGCCTCCACTTCCTCCATCATCGCCAAAAATCCGGGGCGGTCAAAACGGGTGCCTGAGATACCATCATCGGTAAAGTGCGTAGGGTTTGGCAGCCCATTCCGGCGGGCAAAATCCTCTAACATCTGTTTTTGGTTGGATATGGAATTGCTCTCGCCCTGTAACTCATCGTCCCGGCTCAGGCGCTCGTACAGTGGGGTAATTTTTTCATTTCTCATGGCTGTACCTCCTGAAACAAAAATGCTCTAAGTGATTGCTTCACTAACCATGACACAATCATGATTAAGAAGTCACTTAGAGCATATATCACCGCTGGCGAGCTTGTATTTCTTATACTGCCTCACGGCGAAGTGCTGGGGGCTGCGGCGTTCCAACCCGTCAAACATATAGTCCACCGCATTTTTGAAGGTTTCGTCATCCTCCCGGACTTCCATGCTGTTTATCATTTCCACCAGCGTATTCATGTTGCGTTCTTCCTCCGGCCCCTCAAAGACGATGTAGGCCACAAGGGCACAGTACAAGAGGGTTTCGGCTTTGGTCCAGAACTCGTCGCCCTCCTTGCCATCGTAGAGTAGGAATGAGCCGCCTTGCGACATTACTGCCGTAGGTTTGCCCAAACCCCTCCCAGAACCGGACGTACACCTCTCGATGTATCCGGCTCGCCATCATTGCTTCAAATCAGTGTCGTTCAAGGGTGATGAATCTTGTGATGACAGTCCTTGCACACCGCAAGTGTTTTACGCTTTTTTGCTATCATCGCAAGCTCCCACAGTTGTTTTCCTTTGAGGTTCTTCACTTTATTTACATGGTGTATTTCCAGCGGTACATTGGTTTTTCCGCACAGCTCACACACACGGGCGGACAGCCTGTCGTCAAATGACGTTCTGGAACCGACGTGTGCAATTGCAAAGTCTATGATTTTGTCTGTCCAGAGGTCTATATTTTTGCAGTCCATAAACCTTGCAAAACTGCGGCGTTTTATGCCTGTTTTCGTTTGGTATGGCACACCCCAGCCGCCTTTTCCGTCTCGGTATTTGCGCATCATTTTTCTGCTGGTGCTTTCATGCTTTCCAGCCAGAGTTTTCAGGCAGCTGTATTCCATCAAATATTCAAAATACTGAAGCTTGTTGAAGTTGCTGGCTATGCTGTAATAGTTGCAAATACCGCGCAGCTCAGAGTTGTACGTTGAAACAATCTCCAAGTCCGTACACCGAAAGATATATTTTCTTGCGGTAGGCTCTATTGTCCCGTCGCGTAGTTGCCGAATGACCGACTTCCCAAACAGGAAAGGCATGATTTTGTCCGCAAACGGAATGCACAGCTCAACAGACCCGTTGAGCGTGCGGGAAACGTGGTTTCCGTGCGGCTTTAGCTTCTGGTCTCTCCTCACACGGATGTCATAACCCAAAAATCTTGCATACTGGTTACTGTGCGTAATGAGTGTCTTTTGCTCTGAAAGCTCCATTTTCAGGGTTTGGCTGATGAAGTCGGACAGCTGTCTCTTGATACGCTCACAGTCCGCTTTATCGCCCTTCACGCCAAGAATGAAGTCGTCAGCATAACGGATGTATTTGATGACTTTATCCGTTTTGGACATACAGGGCGTTTTATGCATGACTGCTTTTAGTTGAGCGATTTTCTGCAACAAAGCTGTTTTTTCCTGACCTGTTGCAGTTTTCAGCTGTTTTTGAGCCTTTTTTATCTGCCATGTGACCTTATCGTATTCCGGGGTATGGTGTCTGTCCCTGCTTTTATAGAACTCCTTGGCGGTCTTTTCCACGAACTTGTCCAGCTCATTCAGGTAGATATTTGCGAGTATGGGCGAAACGATTCCGCCCTGCGGGCAGCCGGAGTAGGTAGCATGGTATTGCCAGTCCTCCATATAGCCGGCTTTTAGAAATTTCCAAATGAGCTGAATTAGCCGTGCGTCTTTAATCTTGGCGTTTATGACGTTTGCTAAAACTCGGTGGTCGATGTTATCAAAACAGCCTTTAATATCGCCCTCAATAAACCACGACACGCCTGAGAATTCTCTTTTCAAGGATTTCAGCGCAGTGTGGCAGCTCCTGTTGGGACGAAAGCCGTGAGAATTGTTTGAGAAGATTGGCTCGTAGACCGATTCCAATATCATTCTCAATACTTCCTGCACCAGCTTGTCCGTAAAGGTAGGAATTCCAAGAGGACGCTTTTTTGTGCTGTTTTGCTTCTTCTGGATGTACTCGCGGCGAACAGGATTCGGCGTATAGGTTCCGTCAACCAGGGATTGAATAATCCGGTCAACCTTTTCCTTGCTGAATCCGTCAGCCGTATCGTCATTCACGCCTTTTGTTCCTGCGCCTTTGTTGGCGTAGAGGTTTTTGTATGCAAGGTAATACAGGTCAGGTCTTAACAAATAACGATAGAGCCTTGTGAAGATTTCCTCTTTATTGTCCTTTGAATTTTTTCTGATTCTATCCAAAATCTCGATTGTTGGTTGCATTTGAGGCTTTCCTCCCTAATCAAATTTCAATTTTGGAATGCAATAACTGTTCTCCTTCGTCTGGAATACAGGATGTATTCCGTAGGAGTCATTACTTCCCACAGGACTACTATGAGAACTCCGTTGCCGTATCGGATATTCAGCGTCATCTCCCTTGCCTTTCGTGGGCTTGGGATTTATCACCCGCATGGGGCATTTCGCATAGCTCGTTTGAGCATTCCAACTTAGGCAATCCCCAGTTAGCGTAATAAGTAGGCAAATGCGGATTGTCGGATACGCTTTCGTTTCGTTATTTCCAGTTCTCTGGCTTGTCACATGAATGGATTGATAACCCATTGCGCAAAGGCGAAACGCAATGTTATTCATGTCAGAGGTTGATGCCGCCATATATAGCGGTTACATACACATTCCTCCGTCCGAACACAACGGGGACTTGAAACTCGCATTCAACATTCAGTAGTTTTATCCTCATATCCGCTTAACGTAGCAATTCAGTCGTGCCCTTGTGTATAGAGCAACTTATCGCTTTCCCGCCATGCTATGGTCCCGCATCGGCTTTCGCCTATCGGTTAGGCGGGCTGTTTCCACTGTTATCTGAGTGGGTAGTGCCTGATTCTACTTCTTACTACGCCCTATCTGGGCGCGCGCCCTTGGTGTTGGCGATAAGGGTATTCACCAGCTTCAGCACGTCCTTTTCCGAGTGGATGTAAACAAAGGGGTTGTACTTCATGGACTTGGAAAAGTTTATCGTGTTCAGGATTTTCACCCGGTAGCCTGCCCGCTGGAACATTTGGCCTGTTTCCAGAACCAGTGTGCCTTTTGGGTCTGTGACCACGAATGAGGTGGGATAATCGGAAGTGGGAAAGCATTGCATGAGGTTGGGCTTCACATAGAAGCGGGTCTTGCCGCTGCCGGAGCCGCCGATCACCAGCACATTTTTGTTCCGGGCCGTCTTGGGGTCTTTGGGCCGCCCGGTCATGGTCAGGCGTTCGGTCTGGGTCAGCAGGATGTTGTTCTCAAACTTGGGGTCGATGTACGGGGCAATGTCTTTGGCGGTGCCCCACCGGGCAGAGCCGTATTCTTCGCCCTTGCGGTACTTCTTGGTGTTCTTGCCCTTGCTGTATACGATGAGCCGGACAGCCACCGCCCCGGCAAGGCCTACGCAGAGGTCAAACGGATGCAGGCTGGGCAGCGGGTTTGCAAAGGCGGCGGAGATGCCGTCTGTCAGGTGGAGCAGCTTTGCCGAAGCATCCGCGCCCACAGCCAGACGGTACGCCTGCCCGCATTTGGCGAACAGGTACACGAACGGCAGATACGGCAGATTCAGCACCAGCAGTTTTTTCAGTTCAGGCTTCATCGCTCTAACCCCCTTTGCTTGATTTTTTCCTTGGCGCGTTTCGGCTGCTGGGGCGCTTTCTGCTTGGCTGCGGTCAGCACCTTGCGGATGGAGGGCCGCTGCTCCTTGGTGAGCGTTTTGGCCGTGAACTCCCGGAACGCCTGTTCCAAATTGTCCGCATCCTTGGCCTTGAAGATCACGATGTAATGGGGCGGCTGGGTGGTTTTATCCTTGCGTAAGGTAAAGTCCACGCCGTACTTCTTGGCGCAGGGCTTGAACGCCCCGATGTTCGCCTCCGTGACTTCAATGTTGGTCAGCGCCGCGCCGTGGGCTTTCAGCTGTTTCAGGCTTTGCTTGCCGTGGTGCAGCTTTGGTCCCTTGGCCCGGTGCTGCAAATATTTTTTCAGGGCGGCTTGCAGCGCTTGGGCGGTGAGCTTGCCCGTTTTCATGGACAGGGCAATGGTTTTCTGGGTGACTTCTTCCTGCAATATGAATCCCTCCTTGTTGCAGAAAATTCAGAGCGGCAGCTAAGGTGGAACCACCAGCCGCCGCAGGTAAAGGGTTCTCATGGGTGGACGCTCCTTTCGGTCAGTTGTTGGGCGGGCGGCCCCAATCAGGCTGCGCCATATCGTGCGCCACAAGGGACGCATAGTAGCTGTTGATGGTGCTGGGCGCGTTAAAGAGCATAGCCCGCAGGTATTGCTTGATGTTGCGGACTTTGGTGGTGTTATCCCGCAGGCAGTCCATGACGAACTCGATGTGATGGCTGTCCAGCTTCAGGAACTTGGCCTTGACCAGCTCTGCCGGATAATCGTCCCCGGCTACCCGGATGGACTTGCGGTTGGTGCAGACCGTTTCCAGCAGGATGTCCACGATCTCGTCCAGCTGTTCCCGGTCTATCCGGGGATTCTGGGTGAGGGTATCATACTCGATGTTCTCCAAAATCAGGTCCCGGTAGATTTGATAGGCCGCTTCCTTTCGGCTTCCTGTCCGTTCCGGCGGCGATGCCACTGCCTCGTCCTCGTCCAAAGGCAAGGGGTTTGGGGAATGGATAGGAATGGAATCGGTATTTAATCCCTCTTTCTTTTGTTTTTCTGTAATTAGTTTATCTTTATTTAATTGCATTGGATTTTCCAACGTAGGGTTTTCCTGCGTGGGATTCTCCAACGTTGGATTTTCCAATGTAGGTGAAACCGATGCAGGAACGGGCTGCGGCAGCTCGAAAATCACATAGTCTGCACCACGCAGCCGCCCTTTCTCGTCCCGTTCTCTGGAACGCTGGATGTAGCCCGCCTGTTCCAGTTCCCGGATGGCCTGCCGTATCGCGTCGATGCTTTCCCGGTTGATACGGGCCAGCCCTTGCAGGGTGTAGTCCCAATCTTCCGGCAGGGAGAGCATTTGGGAGAGTAAGCCTTTGGCTTTCAGGGACAAGGCCCGGTTCCGCAGGTGGTGGTTTGACATGACCGTGTAGCCGCTGTTCTTTTCTACCCGAAAAACTGCCATTTCACGGATGCCTCCTTTCGTTGCAAACAAAAAAAGCAGCGTCCATTTGCTCCCGGTGATGGGAGAAGTGAACGCTGCGCGTACTTGATAATTTTTGGGTTGTGTGGTATATAAAAGGCAGCTGTTTTTTCAATACAGCCGCCCATCGGGGTGCGATACAAGCAAGTTGCTATCCGATGACCTCAAAAACAAATTGTACTACGATGGTTTTCAAAAAGTGCTGTATCACTACTCGCACCAAGAAGTATCCATGGAATGCCGATGAAAAGTCGATATTTCGTGGATTTTTTGTTATCTGCGTTTATCGGATACTACCAGATACTGCGCGATACTGTCTGCTTTTGCCGGGTGTTTTGTAGTCAGAATCGTAGTCAGAAAAAGTAGGCCGCAGCAGGGTTTTTCCGGGGGTTCCCCGGGACAAAAAGTAGTCAAAAATAATGAATCAGGCCGCTGTCACTGTTTTACGGAGACGGCGGCCTGATTCATCAAGGGGATTATTTGTCCATATCATGGTACGAACCGTCGGGCGGCCGTGCTGTTCGACCCCTCTTCTCCGCAAGATAAAAAACGACCCCAAGCCTGAGCTTGGGGTCATCAGCGGCTGAGGTCCCCGTAGACATTCCTGACTCGTGGGACCCGCGCACTAAGCAACAGCCCACTGGGCTGATTGCTTGCCGCCTGCGGGCGGCCGTGCTGTTCGACCCCTCTTCTCCGCAAGATAAAAAAATGACCCCAAGCCTGAGCTTGGGGCCATTTTTTATGCGGGAGAAGGGGGTCGAACCCTCACTCCGTTGGAACTGGTGCCTAAAACCAGCGCGTCTGCCATTCCGCCACTCCCGCACGGAAACTTTATTTATAGTAGCAAGATTCGCCGCAAAAGTCAACTGCCGAAGGATAATTCCCTCTTTGCGTCCGCATAATAACCCCAAAAACAGCGAGGGAGGCCATGGGCGTGAAGAGAATGCAGCGGGCAAAGCTTGCGGCGGCATATCTGCTGCTGGCTCTTGCGGCAGCTTTGGGCTGGCTGTACAGCTGTCTGCCGGACCGGGTCTATCTGGAGCCGGGGCAAGCCTTATATCTTCCCCGCTTTGCATGGGTCGAGCCGCAGCGCGGCCATGGAAGCCGGAATGTCGCCAGCACCCGGGCGGTGGGCAGCTACCAGACGACGCTGACGCTGGGCGGGTGGCTCCCCATCAAGACCATCCGGGCGGTGGTGACAGAGCGGCCCAGAGTGACCGTCTGCGGTACACCGTTCGGCGTCAAGATGTTCTCCGAAGGGGCGCTCATCGTAGGATTTTCGGAGATCGGGCAGGCTGACGGCGGGACATCGAATCCCGCCAAGGAGGCCGGGCTTCGCCTCGGTGACCGGGTCATCTGCATCGGGCAGACCCGCACCGAGAGCAATGACGCCGTAAAGGAAGCCCTGGACGCTGCCGAGGGGCAGTCCGTGGAGGTCGTGTATATCCGCAGCGGCGAGCAGAAGCTGACTGCCCTGACCCCAGTGTGGGACGGTGCCGCCGGGCAGTGGCGGGCCGGAATGTGGGTGCGGGACTCCTCTGCCGGTGTGGGCACACTGACCTTCGCCGACGAGGAGCTCGGCGTATTTGCGGGACTGGGCCACCCCATCAGCGACAGCGACACCGGCGAAAGCGTCGCCCTGCGCAGCGGCGAGATCGTTCCCTGCGAGATAACCGGCTGCAGTGCCGGAACGGCCGGAAGCCCCGGTGAGCTAAAGGGCCATTTCCTGAGCGCCCACGCCATCGGCACCATCCGCATTAACGGCGAGAACGGCGTCTACGGCACGACGCGCACCCACTTCTCGGGCCAGCTGCGGGAGATCGCGTTCGCGCAGGAAGTCGTCACCGGCCCCGCTGAGATATGGGCCACCATCGAGGGGGAAACGCCCCGCGCATACCGCATCCAGATCGAGCGGGTCAGCGACGCCGACCCTCGCCGGAATCTGGTCATCCGGGTGACCGACCCTTCGCTTCTGTCTGCGACCGGCGGCATCGTGCAGGGCATGAGCGGAAGCCCCATCCTCCAAAATGGGCGCCTCGTGGGTGCTGTGACCCATGTTCTGGTCAATGACCCCACTCGTGGCTACGGGATTTTCGCCCAGACGATGCTCGAACAGGCAAAAAACGCCGTTCAAAACGGTGCCGAAGCGCAGACCGCAGAATGAACAAGAAAATTTTTGCGAAAATTCCAGAAAATGTAAAAATTTCCTGTTGCAATCCATGGTAAATTATGGTAAAATCTAGACTGTAAAGGGAACTGCACACATTGGAGGATAGTACGATGGATAAAGTAAGATTTTTGATGTCGGATACCAGTGCGGACGTTACGGCAGCCTGCCGAGAGGCGCTGGAACAAAAAGGCGTGGAAGTGACCGTCGTGGAAAAAGACGGCCTTCAGATCTTGCAGAAGATGCTTGTGGTGCGGCCGCAGGTGGTTTTGCTGGATGCCTTCATGCCCGGGCTGGATGCTCTGGCCGTCAAGCAGAAATATGTCGCCGCCGGCGAAACGCACACCACGTTTTTCGTCACCGGCGCTTTCCAGAGCGAGGAAATGGTCCAGGAGCTGCTGGATGAGGGCTTTGCCTACTACTTTGTCAAGCCCTTCGACGAGAATGTCCTTGCCAGCCGGGTGCTCAAAGTCGCCCACGGCCACCAGAAGCGGCTTATCACGGCCAGCGTGGACAGCGACGAGCTGAAGGTCACGGACATTCTGCATCAGATCGGCGTCCCTGCCCACATCAAAGGCTACCAGTTCCTGCGGGATGCCATCCTGCTCACCATGAACGAGCCGGAGTACATCAACGCGGTGACCAAGCGCTTGTATCCGGAAATCGCCAAGAAAAACGGCACCACCGCCAGCCGGGTAGAGCGGGCCATCCGCCACGCCATCGAGGTGGCATGGGACCGTGGCGATGTGGATACCCTGAACAGCTACTTCGGCTACACCATCCACAATCTGCGCGGCAAGCCCACCAACTCGGAGTTCATCGCGATGATCGCCGACAAGATGCGCCTGGATAAGCGGCAGCAGGCGGGTTGAAAAGAATATTTTTCTGCATCATTTCCTTGTGGCATTTTTCATTGATTGCCGGGTGCGAAATTATAAATTACGGTTCCCTCATAATATGGTAATAACGAGCCTCCTGCATCGATTTTCCAATGCAGGAGGCTCGTTTTCTGTGCAAAAGTGATCGTTGGCGGATCAGCACGGCCGCCCGCAGGCGGCAAGCAATCAGCCCGGTGGACTGCCATCACAACTTGACGAAAAATGCAAGAATCTCTATACTATAGAAGAGAATAAACAAAGAAGGGAATGGATCGATCCCCTTATGCTGAAGATCGCATTTTGTGACGACGAGACCCAGGAGACCAGACGGCTGGAAGCTCTGCTGGAAGAATATGCGGCTGACCGCGGGCAGGACTTTGCCCATACGTCTTATCAAAGCCCGGTCGAGCTGATGGCGGAGGTGGAGAAGGGAACGCGCTTCGACATCATCCTGCTGGATGTCCTGATGCCGGGCGAAAACGGGATGGCTGCGGCCCGGGAGATACGGGAATATGACTCGAATGTGAAGATCATCTTCCTTACTTCAAGCACGGAGTTTGCGGTGGAATCCTACGCGGTGGATGCATGGTATTACCAGCTCAAGCCCATCCGGAGAGAGGACTTTTTCCGCCTGATGGACTCGGCCTGTGCGGCCTGCACCAGGGAGCAGAAGCACAGCCTCATCCTCCGGAGCAAGAGCGGCATCGTCCGCCTGGAGCTGGAAGAGCTGGTCTACTGCGAGGTGATGGGGCGGACGCTCACGTTTCACCTGAACAACGGCGTCGTGCTGGAAAGCATGGGCCGGCTGGACGACCTCTGCGACCAGCTCGTGGAATACCCGAATTTCCTCCGTCCCCACCGCTCCTTCCTGATCAATATGGAGTATATCGCCAACATCGCAGCCCGTTCCATCACGATGCAGGACGGAGCCGTGGTGCCGCTGCCCCACGGGAAGTATTCGGAAACGAAGGACCGCTACCTGAGCTATATTTTCGACCGAAAGCAGGTGGTCATGTAGTGAACGCTCTTACTGTACCAAACGGCGTTGCCGTGGCGCTCTTTGGCATCGCACTCTCGGCGGCGTTCTGCGACATCCACTGGACGAAGAAGAACTGCATCATATTGGCGGTCGGCTCAGCAGCCATGCTCTTGATGCAGGCGCTCATTACTTATATGGATAGCTGGACGGCGATGCAGGAGACGTATCCGCTTATCACCCATCTGCCGCTTGCCATCATCCTCAGCGTCCTCAGCGGAAAATGGCTCTGGCCCACCATCTCGGTGCTGGCGGCATATCTGTGCTGTCAGCTCCGGCGCTGGGTGGCACTGCTGGTCATTGCGATGGTGCCGGGCATCGACTGGCTGCAGCCCGCCGTCGAGATGGTGGTCACGCTGCCGCTGCTGGCAGTATTGCTGCGCTATGTTGCCCCGGCGGCCCGCAGCTTTGCCCGGTATCCGCGCTCGATGCAGCTTCTGTTCGGCGTAGTGCCGCTGGCAGGCTACCTTTTCGATTATGTGACCCGTATCTACACCGACCTTCTCGCCCAGGGCAATCAGGCGGCGGTGGAATTCATGCCCTTCGTGTGCAGCATGGCGTATATCGTCTTTGTCCTCCGGGTCTCGGCAGAGGAGCACACCCGCAGCCAGCTGGAACAGACCCGGAACAACCTCAAACTGCAGGTCGGCCAGGCGGTGCGGGAGATCGAGGCTCTGCGCACCTCCCAGCAGCAGACCCGCGCCTACCGCCACGACCTGCGCCACCATCTGCAATACATCTCCGCCTGCATCGAGAACGGCAGGGGAGAGCAGGCGCAGGAGTACATCCAGAGCATCTGCTCCGAGATAGAGGCCAGCAAGGTGACGACCTACTGCGAGAACGAGGCTGCGAACCTCATCTTCTCGTCCTTTGCAGGCCGGGCGGAGAGCTGCGGTGTGCCGCTCAACATTCAGGCTCATATCCCGCAGCTTATCTCGGTGGCCGAGACAGACCTCTGCGTGCTGCTCTCCAATGCGCTGGAAAATGCGCTCCGGGCCTGCCGCAGGATGAAAGCGGAGAATGGCCCTGCATACATTGAAGTTACTGCCCGGGAAAAGAATGGGCATCTCTTTTTGCAGTTCGTCAATCCCTGTCCGGAGGGGATACAGTTTGAAAACGGCCTGCCGGTGACCCACGCCGAAGGACACGGCATCGGTGTGCGCAGCATCTGCGCGATCGTGGAAAAATATAAAGGGCTTTCGGATTTCTCGGTGCAGGACGGCAGATTCATCCTCCGCGTTTCCCTGTGAGCCGGGTCGATTGAGCGCAGTTTCGGGGCGAATCGTGTCAAACTGTCCGCCGCAGGGGCAGAAAAGAGTATACTGGAACCAGACAAAATGTGCTCTCCGAATATTGCACAAGGAGGAAAAGTTTTATGAAACGTATCACTTCTCTTGCACTCAGCGCGGCACTTCTGGCCTCGCTTTCGACACCGGTGCTGGCCGCGCCGGCCATCTCTGTGGATGCGGCCCCTACGGCGGCTGTGTTGGAAGAGGAAAACTCTTTGTGGGAGCTTCCGCAGGCAGACACGCCGGACATGAGCAACACGGTCTGGTCGTTTGCCGGCGGCTACATCGACGGCGGTGAGATGACTCAGGCCGAGATGGACGAGTCTCTGGCGGCATACGGCGGTACGCTGCAGTTCACCTTTGATGCCGCAGGCGGCGCAAAGATGATCCAGGGCGGCGGCACGCTGAACGGCACTTACCAGTATCTCGACGACGGCAGCGTGGGCGTCATCTTCGACTACAACGGCGAGGAGCTGCGCTACGCCTGCATCTTTACCTGGACGGACGAGGGCGAGCTGCTCATGGTCGCCATCTCGGATGTGGAGGGTGCCGACGGCATTTACTTTGTCCAGTAAATTCGTTTCATCGTGTCTTTCGGATGCGATGCAGATAAGCCTTGTCCTGGAACTCTGGCTCTGACAGCTGCTTTTGCGGAAAGCAGCTGTCCTGCGGGAGCCGGAACGCCCATTCCCAGGTGAGGCTGGAGGGATCAGAAACGGCCCGGCAGAGTTTTCTGCCGGGTTTGTTCGTTCTCCGGGGAGGAGAGAAGGACTTTCCAGAAAAAAGTGCAAAAAAGTCAAAATATCCTCTTGCAATTTTTCCGGAGAGTGATATAATATTAAAGCAATCGTTTCCAAGGCCGCTCGAGGGGGTAGCCGATATTGAAGGTTGTGATGGGCACATACATTAAATATGGCCCCAATAAGTCAGAACCAGAAATGAGGTGAAAAGAATGAAACAGGGTATCCATCCGAACTACGTTGACTGCACCATCACCTGCGCATGCGGCAACGTCATCAAGACTCGTTCCACCAAGCCTGAGATCCACGTCGAAGTTTGCTCCAAGTGCCATCCTTTCTACACTGGCAAGCAGAAGCTGGTTGACACCGGCGGACGTGTTGAGCGCTTCAACAAGCGTTTCGGCCGTAAGTAATTATGGTTTTCTGAGCACCGTTTCCTTTGGGAGACGGTGCTTTTTTTGCTGCCTTTTTGGCATATGAAAGGGCGGCCTTAATCATTCTTAAGAATTCTTTTTGCATCCCGCCACAGGATTGTCTTAATTTTTACACATTTTCAGTCTAAAATATACCAGCATTGAACTAGATGAAAAAGGAGCGTTTGCTGTGATCGAAGTATCGCATCTGAGCAAAAAGTATGGCACGCACCCTGCCATTGAAGATTTGTCCTTTACGGTGGGCGACGGCCAGATCTTCGGCCTGCTCGGCCCCAACGGCGCGGGCAAGTCCACGATCATGAATATCCTCACCGGCTACCTTGCCCCCACCTCCGGTGAAGTGAAGGTGGCGGGCTTCAGCCTGCCGGAGCAGGCCCGGCAGGCCAAGGCCTGTGTGGGCTATCTGCCCGAGCAGCCGCCGCTCTACCCGGAAATGACGGTGCAGGAATATCTGGATTTTGCTGCAGAGCTGAAAGGCATCAAAAAGAAGGCCGACCGCAAAGAACAGGTGCGCAAAGCTGCCCGCCGCACCGGGCTGGAAGAGGTGCTGCCCCGGCTCATCCGCAGTCTGTCCAAGGGCTACCGCCAGCGCGTGGGCATTGCGCAGGCGCTGCTGGGCGCGCCGCAGCTCATCATTCTGGACGAGCCTACCGTAGGCCTTGACCCTGCACAGGTCATCGAGATCCGCAGACTCATTCAGGAACTGGGCAAGACCCATACGGTCATTTTGTCCAGCCACATCCTCAGCGAGGTGCAGGCGGTGTGCAGTCAGGTACTGATCCTGTCCAAGGGGCATTTGGTGGCGGTGGGTGCGCCGGAACAGCTGGCCGAAAAGCTGAACCCCGGCAGCCGTCTGCGCGCTACCGCTCTGGGCGGGGGGAAGACCGTGCTGAAAACAGTCGGCTCCATTCCGGGCATCCGCAAGGTGGAGATCGAATCCGAGGCCGACGGACAGGTGACCTTTACCGCAGAAAGTGCCGATGCTTCTGACCGCCGCGCCGAGGTGTCCCGCGCCCTTTCGCAGGCCGGATGCACGGTGCTGGCGCTGGCAGCGGAAAACAGGACGCTGGAGGAAGTGTTCCTTGCACTGACCGAAAACGAGTCTGAAACACCATCGGATGAAGGGGAGGAGAAAACGGAATGACCGCCATTTTAAAACGCGAAATCCGCAGCAGCTTTCATGGCATGATCGGCTACGTGCTCACCGCCTTTATGCTGGCGGCAACGGCCATCTATTTTGTTGCCCTGAATCTGGGCTACGGCCTGACGGATTTTGGCTATTACACGCTTTACCGCACCACGTTTGTGCTGCTTTTGTATATCCCGGTGCTCACCATGCGCTCCTTTGCAGAGGAACGCCGCACCCGCACCGATCAGCTGCTGCTTACCAGCCCGGTGTCTGTGTGGGAGATCGTGCTGGGCAAATTCTTTGCCCTGTGCGTCATCTTTGCACTGCCGTGCCTTGCCGATGCGGTCATGATCCTTGTACTGGCCGCACTGGGTGCCACCGGCACGGCCACGCTGGCAAACTTGGCCGCTCTGCTGTGCTATTATCTCATGGGCTGCGCCGCCATTGCCATTGGCGTGTTTCTTTCCAGCCTGACCGAGAATCAGATCATTGCTGCGGTGGCAGGTGTTGCCGCACTGCTGCTGGCCTACATGATGCCCAGCCTGCGCAGCATGTTCACCGCAGGCAGCGCAGTGGCGCTGGCCCTGTTCACCGCCATTGCGGCAGTGCTCAGTGTGGTGGCAGGCCTGCGTACCCGCAGCTTTACGCTGGGCTGCCTGACCTTTGCGGGCTGCTGTGTGGTGCTGACGGCACTGTTCCTGCTGCAGAGCAGCTGGCTGACCGAAGCGTTCAGCGCGGTGCTCAGCGGGCTGTGCCTGTTCACGCCGTTTGAAGAGTTTGTCAACAACAGCTTTTCCATCCCGACGCTGGTGTACTACCTGACCGTGACCATGCTGTTTTTGTTCTTCACGGCGCAGGGGCTGGAAAAGCGCCGCTGGAACTGAGGGGAGGGGAACAACATGAAAAATTTCAAAGTTTCTTCCTCCGCAAACGGCAAGGTGTTCCGCAATGGACTGTACTCCACGGCCATTCTGGCAGCAGCCATCGTGTTGGCCGTGCTGATCAACCTGCTGGTGGGGGCCATCCCGAAAAAATACACCGAGTTCGACCTCTCTGCCGCCAAAATGTACACGCTGGGCGACAGCTCCAGGCAGCTGATGCAGAGCCTGGATCAGGACGTGACCGTTTATTATCTCTGTGAGACCGGCAGCGAGGATGCCATTATCACCAAGCTGCTGGATCACTACGCCGACGAGAGCGGTCACTTCCACTGGGAGCAGAAGGACCCGGCGCTTTACCCGACCTTTGCAGCGCAGTACGGCGCAGAGAATGCATCCACCGGCAGTCTGATCGTGGTCAGCGGTGAGAACAGCGAAGTGCTGAACGCCGCCGAACTTTACGAGTACGATTACTCCGATTACTACACCACCGGCGCTGCCAACGTGACCTTTGGCGGCGAAAAGCAGATCAGCTCTGCCATCTACAAGCTGACTGCCGCAGCAGAAAGTCATGCCTACTACACCACCAACCACGGCGAGCAGGCGCTTACCTCCTCGCTGACCGAGGCGCTCAAGGCGCAGAATATCGATGCCCAGCCGCTGGATCTGCTCACCGGCACCATCCCGGAGGACTGTGATCTGCTCATCATCAGCGACCCCGCTTCGGATTTTGCAGCTGACGGCCTTGTGGATGAGATCGCGCAGCTGCAGGCCTATCTGGAAAACGGCGGCAAGGTGCTGCTGACCACCAGCGGCTATACCGAAACGCCCAATCTGGATGCAGTGATGGCACAGTTCGGCCTTGCACGTGAGCCGGGCCTTGTGGTGGAGGGCGATGCGGGCCACGCGCTGTACGGCTACCCGTACTCGCTGTTCCCGGACTACGCGGCCGCCGACGAAAGCACCGCGCTGGACGGCGTGAATCAGAGCACCCATGTGATGCTCTCGGTGGCACAGGGCATCACCATTACCGAGACAGACGATGTGACGGCGGAACCGCTGCTGTATACCACCGAGGATGCCTACAGCAAGCAGGACTTTGATGCCAGCTCTTCTTCCGCAAAGGAAGCCGGCGATACCGACGGCCCGTTCTCGCTGGCCGTATGGGCGCGCAATGACTCCACCGGTGCCGAGGTGATTTGGATCGGCTGCCCCAACATGGACAACGAGCAGGTGTACCAGTCCATCCCGGGCAACCTGACCTTCCTGCAGGGCTGTGCCGCTTCGCTGGTAGGGCAGAGCCTGCTCATCGACACCAAAGCACTGGAAGCTGCACCCATCACGGTCCCGGCTTCCGCATCCATGACGCTGGGCATGGTGTTCGTATTCGTGCTGCCCGCAGCAGTGCTCATTGCAGGTGCTGTGGAGGTGCTGCTGCGCCGCCGCAGGTAAGGGGGCACTGCCATGAAAACAAAACAGCGCACCCTTGCGGTGCTTCTGGTGCTGGTGCTTGTGCTGGGCGGGCTGCTGTGGTTTGTCAGCCGCAGCAATGCCGCAGAAGAGGCTGCTTCCAGCGCCGCCGCAGAGGGCAGCATCCTGCTTTCTTCTTTTGCGGCGGGCGATGTGACCAGCATCCGGTATGCCTATGGCGGCGAAACGCTTACCCTAAATTACGATTCCGGCAGCTGGACGCTGGCGGATGACCCGGACTATCATCTGGATGCATCTGCCTGCAATACCGTGGTCACGGCGCTGGCATCCCTGAACGCCAAACGTCAGCTCACGGCTCAGCCCGGCGAGGACTACGGCCTTGCCGACCCGGCTGTTACGGTCACGGTGACGGCGGCAGGCGAGACGAACACCTTTGCCTTTGGCACCGAGAACCCGGTCACAGGAGATCTGTATGTGCAGAAGGCAGGGGACGATGCCGTGTACACCGTTTCTGGCAACAAGGCGGCCTGCTTTGAGCTGACCAAAGCGGACCTTTTTGGCGCGTTCAACCCGGCGGGACTGACAGCCTCCGCGCTGGAAAGTGTTTCCATTACGACGGGCAGCGGCACCCTTGCACTGAATGCAGTCTCTGAGCCTGCGGAAGCGGAGAGCGATTCCTCGGAAAGTGCGGCCGATTCCACCACCTATCAGACCGTGTGGCGGCTGGCCGATGAACCCTCTGCCGATCTGGACGACAGCAAGGTGCAGAGCATCCTCTCTGCTCTGGCAGGCTATGTGACCGCACAAATCGCGGATGCCGACCCTTCGGCCTATGGCTTTGATGCACCGCTTGCAACGGTGCGGGCTGCCTCTGCCGATGGGACCGTGACCCTCCACTACGTCGAAAATGCAGACGGCTGCTGGATGATGGTGGAGGGGGACAGTTCCGTCTATGCGGTTGACCTTGACACTGTGCAGGCCCTTCTGATAACGGCCGCTGCCTTAAAAGCGGAATAAAAACCTTTGTGCGCCGTATGCGGAAAGCCCGCTGCGGCGCATGTTTTTTTGTTGCGGCGTGTAAAGCTTCGGCAAACATTGGCAGAGTGATTGACATTTCAGCAAAGATTGATTAAGATAGACGAGACAGGGCAGAATAACTGCGCAATATAAGAGCCTGCTTTTGCAGGTTCTCCGGTCGTCATGGATGTTGTGCGGGGCTGGGTCGCCCTGGTACGAGGGATGGGGCATGGCCCTGTCTTTTTTCGTATCTGAGTTACAAGGAGGATAAAGTAAAAAATGGACAACTCGGTGATCGTTTCACTGCGGGATATCGTAGTGGAATTTGACGGTCAGCGCATTCTGGATGGGCTGAACCTCGACATCCATGACAAAGAGTTCGTAACGCTGCTGGGCCCTTCCGGCTGCGGCAAAACCACCACCCTGCGTCTGATCGCAGGTTTTCTGGAACCCAATTCCGGCAAAGTGCTGCTGAAAGGTGAGAACATTACCGGCGTGCCGCCCTATAAGCGCCCGGTGAACACCGTTTTTCAGAAATACGCACTGTTCCCGCACCTGAACGTGTTCGAGAACGTGGCCTTCGGTCTGCGGCTCAAAAAGATGGACGAAGAGACCATCCGCCGCAAGGTGCGCAACATGCTGGAAGTTGTTGGCCTGAAAGGCTTCGAGCGCCGCAGCATCAGCCAGATGTCCGGCGGCCAGCAGCAGCGCGTGGCCATCGCCCGCAGTCTGGTGAACGAGCCGGAGATCCTTCTGCTGGACGAACCCCTTGGCGCACTGGACCTCAAGCTGCGCAAGGAGATGCAGCTGGAGCTGAAGCGCCTGCAGCGCGAAATGAACATTACCTTTATTTATGTTACCCACGATCAGGAGGAAGCCCTTACCATGTCCGATACCGTCGTGGTCATGAACGGCGGCAAGGTGCAGCAGATCGGCACGCCGGAGGATATTTACAATGAGCCGAAGAATGCCTTTGTTGCAGACTTCATTGGCGATTCCAACATCGTGGACGGCGTGATGCACCGGGATTTTCTGGTGTCCTTCTCCGGTGTGGACTTCCCCTGTGTGGACCGCGGCTTTGCCCGCGAGCAGAGCGTGCAGGTAGTGGTGCGCCCCGAGGATATCGAGGTGGTCTCTCCTGTGGAAGGCCAGCTTGTCGGCGTTGTGAACGATGTCATCTTCAAGGGTGTCCACTTTGAGATGCATGTGGAGTGCGAGGGCCGCGAATGGCTGATCCATTCCACCCGCGCCTGCACCCCCGGTGAGACCATTGGTATGCGCATCGGCCCCAACGAGATCCACATTATGGCGCGTTCAGAGGGGTGAGCCGCAATGATGAAGATTTACGATAAAAAGCTGGCCTATCCGTACTTTGTATGGATGACGCTGTTCACAGTGGTGCCTTTGATCATCGTGGTGTACTATGCATTTACGGATGCAAACGGAGCTTTCACGCTGGATAACCTCACCTCCATCAGCGGCTACGGCTCGGTGTTTGCCCGCAGCCTGCTGCTGGCCCTCATTGCCACGGTCATTTGTCTGGTCATTGCGTTCCCGGTGGGCTATTTCCTTTCCCGCCTGCGGGTGAACAAGCAGCACATCATGCTCATGCTGGTCATGCTGCCCATGTGGATGAACTTCCTGCTGCGCACCTACGCATGGATGGGCCTGCTCAGCATCAACGGCCCGGTGAACGCTGTTCTGGGCGTGTTCGGCCTTGGCCCCTTCAATATACTCAACACCTCCGGTGCGGTGGTGCTGGGCATGGTGTATAACTATGTGCCCTATATGATCCTGCCGCTGTACACCAGCATGACCAAGATCGACCAGAGCCTAGTGGAAGCTGCGCAGGATCTGGGTGCTTCCACCACCAAGACCCTTCTCCGGGTGCTCATCCCCATGAGCGTGCCCGGCATCAGCACCGGCATCACCATGGTGTTCGTCCCGGCGGTGTCCACCTTTGTTATCAGCCGTATGCTGGGCGGCGGCTCCAACCTGCTCATTGGCGATCTGATCGAGATGCAGTTCCTTGGCAACAGCTACAACCTGAACGTGGGTTCTGCCATGAGCCTTGTGCTGATGATCATTGTGCTGCTGTGCATGAGCTTCACCTCCAGCTTTGATGAAGATGAAATGGAGGGCGTGTCCTGATGAAAACGAAACATCTGCGCCTGATGCAGCGCGTCTATATCGTGCTGTTTTTCTGCTTCATGTACCTGCCCATTGCATACATGATCGTATTCAGCTTCAACCAGTCCAAGGGCTATTCGCTCTTCACCGGCTTTACCCTCAAGTGGTACTCCAGCCTGCTGAACAACTCCTCCATCCTGCATGCGCTGCTGGTCTCGCTGGAAGTGGCTCTGATCTCTGCGGTCATTGCCACTGTGCTGGGTACAGCGGCAAGTCTGGGCATTGCGTCCATGGGCCGCGGGAGCCGCCTTGTCGTCACCAACATCACCTATATTCCGGTGGTCAACCCGGAGATCATCACCGGCATCTCGCTCATGCTGCTGTTCGTGGCCTACCAGCGCTTTGCCGGGGGTGTCTCCTGGCTGCCGGATACCATCATGGGCTTCCCGACGCTGCTCATTGCGCATATCGCGTTCAATGTGCCGTATGTCATCTTCAACGTCACGCCCAAGCTCAAGCAATTGGATATCAAGCTGTATGAGGCAGCGCTCGACCTTGGCTGCGACCCCAAGCAGGCCTTCTTCAAGGTCATCCTGCCGGAGATCAGCCCGGCCATCCTGTCGGCATTCCTCATCTGCCTGACCTATTCCATCGACGACTTCATGATCTCCTATTTCAACTGCGGCACGGTGGAAACGCTGCCCATCGCCATCTACTCCATGACCCGTAAAAAGGTCAGCCCGGAGATCTATGCGCTGTCCACCATCATGTTCGTGGTCATTCTGTGCATCATTCTGATTTCCAATGCAATGGAGAGCCGCAGCTACCGCCGCGACCAGAAGGCGCTGAGAGGGGAGGGCGTGTGATGAAACGTTTTGCTGTGCTGCTGCTGGCGCTGGCAATGACGGTCTGCTGTGCAATGCCCGCCTTTGCCGCCGGCACCATCGAAGTCACCGAGGATGTCTCGGTGTCGGACGATTACGACTGGACCCGCTTCAAGGGCCAGAACATGACTCTGAACGTCTACAACTGGGGTGAGTACATCGACACCGACCTTATCGACCGGTTCGAGGAGGAAACCGGCATCAAGGTTATCTACAACACCTTCGATTCCAACGAAAATCTGTATTCGCGCATCCAGACCACGAGCTATGACGTTATCATCCCGTCCGACTACGCCATCTCGCGCTTTATCGACGAGGATATGCTCCAGCCGCTCAATTACGACCATATCCCCAATATGAAGCTCATCGATGAGAAATACACCCATCTGGACTTCGACCCGGAGCAGAAGTATTCCGTTCCCTATACATGGGGCGTGGTCGGCATCGTGTACAACACCAGATACGTCGATGAAGCGGATATTGGCTCGTGGGATTTGCTGTGGAACCCCAAATACACCAACCGCACCGCGATGTTCAACAACTCGCGTGATGCGCTCGGCATTGCGCTGATGTACCTCGGCTATTCGCTCAACACCACCGACAAGGACGAGCTGCGCGAGGCGGCTGACCTTATCATCGCCGGAAAACCGGTATATCAGGGCATCTGGATGGACCAGATTCTCGAAAAACGACCGAGTGAGGAAATTGTGGCCGCACCGTACTATAATGGCGATGCCGTCACGATGATAGACGAAAATCCCGACCTCGTATTCTACGTTCCGAAGGAGGGCACCAACCTGTTTGTAGATGCCATGTGTATCCCGAAGAACGCGAAGAACGTTTCGGGCGCGGAAAAGTTCATCAACTTCATGTGCTCGACCGAGGCGGCGATGGCAAACTGGGAGTACATCGGCTATTCCAGTCCGCAGACCGAGGTCTATAACGAACTGGACGAGGAAATCACCAGCGACCCGCTGTATTTCCCGGATATTACGCAGTATCCGACTGAGGCCTATACCAACCTGCCGACGGAAATCAACCAATACTATAATGATTTGTGGGTTGACATCTTAACGTGATCGGCTATGCACCAACGCAACGTGCAGGGCGATGTGACCTCATCCCACCCTACAAATATCACACTCAGCTAACCCAAAGAAAAAGAACGTATCCAATGAACAGCGCTGATAACGAAGCAATTCAAAATTAGCGCACAAGGGCCGTAAAGACACGAAAATACCCTGCTGAGAATATTTCTCGGCAGGGTATTTTTCGTACATCGCCTATTTGAGCAATCTCCTCTATCATAGAATCACAAAACAAAGCGGAGGTTGTTACAATGGGAAAATTCATAACGGATGAACACACAGGACTTACGAACTGGTCGGAGATTATTATCTGGTTGCCAGTGATGAAGAACCGGAGCTGGAACCAATCGGACTCTACGGTCAGAGCACTCGGCGACATCTTCGTCAGAACAAACGCTGCTTGTATCAGTATCTGTTCTTGACCGTTAAGCTGGACGCGCATTTGCGTGAGATTGACCATGCCGCCAACGAGATGCTCGCTCAGCTTACCAAACAGATGACGGCAGCCGAAGGTGTCACCGAAGCACTCAAAGCAGCCGGCCGGATGGAATGGGTGCGCCGCACGAACAGCATCCGAAGCCGCGTCAGAGAAAGCGTCAATTCAGAACTGATTTACAACTGAGTAGAACCCGGAGTTCAGACTGCCGTTTGCAGCCTGAACTCCGGGTTCGCTTTAGGGCAAAATCGTGCAGTATCGGTCTCCCAAGCAACGGATTTGCCCCAGCAAATCCAACCCGCAGGGAAATCCCTGTGCCCCTTATTTTATCATTTACCTGTGTGCAATCTCCACAGGAAAGTCATAGTCCGCGCTCTGATACAGCTTGCGTCCGCTGCACAACGGCTTGCGTTCATACCGTTGACAACACACAGTCGCCCAGAGGACAGCGCCTTCGCGGTAAACATCCGCAGACACATCGACAAAAGCGGAGCTGTGATGGCCTGAAGATGACTTATCCTCCGTGAGGATACTATACTTGCAGTCCCTCCTACCACGCCGTTCGCCTCGTTGTACACCTGCCGCTTGCAATTCTACTCGCACAATTTTTGTCCCGAACATGCAGCAGACGAACGTTTTTTGCGTTAACACTCTACCCGATAGTAAGCGTGAATCCGTATTCTCGGGTACAACTGCACTGGTCGGCGTGATCTTATTGTCTTTGCCGCCAATTACTATCGCTGCAACGTATCTCAGAGGTTCCGTGTTCATTCGTCGGCGTTACATTTGCATTTTTGTTTGTAGAAAGCCGTGTTTTCTCGTCTTTACTCCATGCGGAGCGGCTGGAGCGCCTCATTCATGCGCTGAATATTCTGCACAACGCTATCCTTGCGGCGAACAGCAAGGCTGACATACAGCGAATCGATCAGCGAGAACTGTGCAACACGCGGCGAAACGAAAAGCTGTTACGGAGAATACAGTTCCAGGCAGATATCACACACCTGCTTAAGTGGCGTATCAGGGTAACCGGTGATGCCGATGGTCTGCGCACCGTGCTCTTTCGCACGCAG
>ENA-OQKO01000918-OQKO01000918.1-human-gut-metagenome-genome-assembly--contig:-NODE-918-length-22082-cov-3.394443_pt1 | contig 22082 bp, 25 predicted proteins | sample MGYA00242777_ERZ504796 | MGnify/ENA primary metagenome ERZ504796 (study PRJEB26092, sample SAMD00036404) | human gut metagenome | host: Homo sapiens | study: EMG produced TPA metagenomics assembly of... | reverse complement strand
CTGCAGCCGCCCGCTGCCTGAATGGGAAGAGGACACGCCACAGGAGATCAAAGACGAATTAAAAGAAGAACCAAAGCCCGGCTGGGTTCACTGGTTCTTTTCTTTTGACGATAATGCAGGGCTTCCGGAAGAAAAGAAAGACCAGATCATCCGGAACACCCCGAAAGGAACAAAGATCTATAAGAACAAGATCTTAGGCCTCAGAGGAAAAGCAACCGGACTGATCTTCCCGAACTTCAGCCGAAAGAAACATGTAGTATCTGAGAAATGGGTAAAAGCCCAGATGGCAGCAGGCAAAATAAAATTCAAAAAGTTTACCTGCGGTCTGGATACTTCGTACTCTTCAAAATCCCCGGATACAATGGCAATGGTATTCCAGGGCATTACGACAGATAGAAGGCGGATCACCCTGGCTGAGAAAGTTTACAGTAACAAAGATCTGGATCAGCCTCTTGCTCCATCCGATACAGCAGTAAAATTTGTTGAGTTCTTGGAAAAATGCCGTAAGGACTGGGGCTTTGCAAGGGAAACCTTTATTGACTGCGCAGATGCGGCTACGATCACAGAACTGCGGAAATACAAGCGCCTGAACGGATGCCTGTACAACTTTGTGGAATCCTACAAAAAAGTAGAAATTCTGGACAGAATCAAGCTTCAACTTGGCTGGATCCAGCAGGGCTGCTATCTGGTAGTGGATACCTGTACAAATCATATTTCAGAGATGGAGAAATATTCCTGGGATGAAGATAAAGACATTCCGGAAGATAGAAATGACCATACGATCAACTCCCAGCAGTACGGATGGATTCCATACCGTGACTTGATTGGATTTGAGGAGGAACAGAAAAGGTGAAATGGATGGAAAGATTAAATGAAAACATAAAAAAGACGGTCCGGAGCTGGCTGAATGTTCTTCCGGCGAACCCTTTTAACTTTCAGATCAATGAGATGATGGATTTCGAAGGACACGCAATTCTGAACCGTATCTGGTACAGGGGTGACGGAAACGAGCTGGAACAGATCTATCAGCAGAATGCAGAATTTGCAGACAGACACAAGTTCTGGGCAAGCAGATCAACCCCTGGAATGGACATGCGGAAGATTCATACTGGTCTCCCGGGGCTGACTGTTAAAGTTCTTTCTTTCACTGTTCTGCCGGACATGAACGAATTTGAATTTGAACAGCCGGCGCAGGAACAGCTGTGGAAAGAAATTGAGAAAGATAATAAATTTTATAAAAAGATTGAAAGCGCCCTCAAAGAAACACTGTTTATCGGAGATGGCGCTTTTAAAGTGGCAATAGATACAACAATCAGTGATTATCCGATACTGGAGTGGTATCCGGGGGAAAGGGTTGAATTTGTCTACCAGAGAGACCGAATCAGGGAAATCGTATTCAAGACACCATACAAAGAAAAAGGAAAAGTGTATGTTCTGAATGAGCGTTATGGCTATGGCTATATTATCAATGAGCTGTATCTTGACGGCAGACTGGTCGATATTAAATCTATAAAAGCCACTGAGAATCTGACAGACATTAAATTTGATGATTCGGTCATGCTGGCTGAACCATTTATGATTTATGAGTCTACCAGATATGAAGGCAGAGGCGGCAGCATATTCGATGGAAAGCTCGACAGCTATGATTCACTGGATGAGACATGGTCCCAGTGGATGGATGCCTTAAGAGCCGGAAGAGCAAAGACCTATATTCCGGAATGCCTGGTTCCACATGATCCTGAAACAGGGATGCTGATAAAACCGAATCCGTTCGACAACCGCTATTTTGCAGCAGAAGGAGATATGCGAGAGGGTCAGAAGAATCAGGTCGTTACGGACCAGCCGGTTATTCCTCATGACAGTTATATGGCATCATACATTACAGCCCTGGATCTGTGCCTGCAGGGAGTGATCAGTCCGTCTACACTGGGGATTGACACAAAGAAGCTGGATAATGCAGAAGCACAGAGGGAAAAAGAAAAGACAACCCTGTACACCAGGAACGCAATTGTAAAGGCATTGCAGGAAGTTCTTCCGGGAGTTGTTTCAATGTGTATCAATGCAGACAATATCCTGCATAACAAGAGCATTGAAGAAGTAAAGGTCAACATTCCGTTTGGAGAATATGCAAACCCGTCATTCGAAAGCCAGGTAGAGACAGTTGCCAAAGCGAAACAGGGTGGCATTATGAGCATTGAACGATGTGTTGAAGAACTGTATGGAGATACACTGGACGATCACTGCAAAGAAGAAGAAATAGCCAGATTAAAGGCAGAGCAGGGCATCCAGGACGTGGATGAACCAGGAGTGAACCTGGAGGCTGGAAACTTTAAGATTGACCTGGAAGGTGGTGGAGATAATGAAAGTAAAGGTGGCAAACAGAATATACCGGATGAACCGAAAGAAGTACCAGGAGTTTCTGGAAGTAGCAAAGGGGCAGGTACCGATGGGCGTGTACGCTCTGGAAAAGAATGATTATGCTGAGCTTAGAAATGATGCCTGTACCAGCAAAACAAAGCTTAAAGACATGATCCGAATATTCAAAAGCCAGGGCTTTAAGGTATATGCAAACGGGAGGTAACCGCAGATGCCGAAGCTTAACACCGTCTACGACATTGGAGCTGCCTTTGAAGCCATAGAAAATGAGCTTATATCTTCCATGATCCGTAATATGCGCCGGCACAAGCTGGAAGAGATCGATGAAGATAAACAATGGGCTATGTGGCAGGCACTGCAGCTGAAATCCCTGGAAAAGTACAAGAAGGACAACCAGAAGAAGTATGGCAAGCAGTTCAAGGATATCAATGCACAGATCAAAACACTGATATCCCTGTCCAGATCTGAAGGCGAGATGGCACAGGAGATTGCAATCTTGGAAGCTATCAGAAATGGATTTCCTGCTAAACGTATTTCCAAAGGGGCAACAGCTGAGTTCTTCAAGGTAAATGACAGAAAGCTGGAAACCCTGATTAACGCTACCATGAACGATATGCAGAAGGCTGAGATTGCTGTCCTTCGAATGGCAAATGACCAGTACCGCAAAGTGATTTACAATGCTCAGGTATATGCAAACACAGGAGCTGGTACCTATGAGAAAGCTGTTGATATGGCTACAGAGGATTTTGTAAAGGCTGGCTTGAATTGCGTGCAGTATGCCAACGGTGCAAGACACACGCTTGCTGATTATGCGGATATGGCAATCAGAACAGCCAGCAAAAGGGCATACCTGCAAGGAGAAGGCCAGAAGCGCCAGGAATGGGGAATATCTACAGTGATTATGAATAAGCGCGGAAATCCCTGTCCGAAATGCTTGCCTTTTGTGGGAAAGGTGCTGGTTGATGATGTGTGGAGCAATGGTCCGAAGGACGGAAAGTCACCGGTTACCGGAATCAAGTATCCACTCATGAGCAAGGCTATAGCCGCAGGTCTGTACCATCCGCGCTGTAAAGATAGCCACACTACATATTTCGAAGGAATCAGCACCCCGCCAGAGAAGAGTAGGTATACCAAAGCGGAGTTGAATGAACTGGTACGGAAGCAGGAACAGGAAAACCGGCAGCAGTACGCAAAGAGGCAGGAAAAGAAGTTTGGTAGGCTGGCAGAATTTTCTCTGGATCCGGAGAACCAGAAGAGATACGAAACTAGAAGACGCGAATGGAATGTAGAAGCACATCCGCCTTTTAAACCTGCTCAAACAATGGAGGAGGCACAACAGTATGCGCAACAGTTTTGCAAAGAGAGTATGTTGGATAGAGTCTTCAAAGGTAAGGCTGATTACAAGGGCATATCCTTGGAAAATGCAAACAGCATCAATGAAGGACTGAATGACATATATAGCGCGTATGATATTCCGAAAATCAATGGAGTAAAAACGATTGATCCAAAATCAGCAAAAGGAAAGAAAATCTTTACGAGTGAAGACGCGGTGATGGCTTATTCTCCAGTTGAAAACGGAATTTATATCAACAAAGCGGTACTGAAGAATGAAAAGACCCTGGATGACTATAACAAGAAGTCAAAAGAAGCCTGGGAAGTGGTAATGGATAACATAGATACACTTGAAGGAAACAAACGAGAACTTGCAGAACGCTATAAAGCAGCTGGGCGAAGCCTCATAGGAGACGGATCAGCAAAAGATTATATTACGCACGAGATGGGACATCACATCCAGTGGCAACTTTTTGATGCAAAAACTATAAACGAGATAGGTGAGGATGCCAAAAAGTATGCTGGTAAGATATCTGGTTATGCGACAGCAAGCAAAACAGAGTATTTTGCAGAAAGCTTCGCGGCATACATGAAAGGGCAAACCGATATTTTAGATCCTAAGTTTGTAAATTTTTTGGATAAAAAAGCTATTGTAAAAAAGGCACGTAATGGTATAATGAAGAAAAACGAGGATACACTAAAGATGGATTTGCAATTATTTGCTGAAAGCGATATTAAAAATCAAGAATCCGGCTCATTAAAACGTGCAATTCGAAAATACCAGAAAAGAATAAAAGAACATGAAAATAAGCTGGAAAATCCTGCACTCTATTGTTCAGACTGGAATGATAAAATGACCTGTGAACAGGAAGGCTTGAAACGCCATTGGAAAAAGGAAATCCGCAATTTCAACCAGGCAATAGAGGATAGAGTTAATGAATTGATGGAAAGGGGCGATTATAATGACTGATGCATTAACAAGAGAAGGAATTAAATATATGATCGCACGATTGCTGGAAAATGCAAATGAAGCGGCAGAAGAAAGTAAAGCAAACAAAGATGATGCATATTGTGCCGGACGCAAGGTTGCATACTATGAAATGCTTGATATATTAAAAACTGAATTGGATATCAAGGAACAGGATTTAAAAGAGTTTGGACTTGATATTGATTTAGAGAATAAAATTGCATAAAATAAAATACCACCAGTCAGAAACGGCTAGTGGTATTTTTATACTCAAAAATATCAATACGGTTATAAAAACAATGATAGCACGCCATAAGACGTGTTATTTTTGTGCTTATTTTTAAGAAAGAGAGGATGAAGAAAATGAAAAGAAGAGCAACCAAAAGAATTGCAGTATTAATGGCACTGGTAATCCTGGTGTGTTTTGTAGCTACTGGTTGCACAGAAGCTGATCAGGTGAGTGCGAATATTTCGCAGGAGGCAGATAACTTCAATGTAACCAGAAAACTTACTGTTTTGAATGCCAGAACAGATACAATCCTGTTGGAATTGACTGGAACATTTGCACTGAAGAATAACTCTTCAAATGAACTGGAAGTAATTATTGAGACCGCAGAAGGGAAGTACCAGAAAGACTATGTTTATTTGAATGACTATACCATGTATGTAGTTGAAGACATTTCTGGATCGGATGTGGACAAGTACCATTATGAGATTAATTTTCTTCCACAGTGGGGACTTAAAGTCACACATAATGATTAAATTTGCGCCGGCGCAAATAGGGGGTAAAGACAATGAAAACTGTAGTAATTGAAGGTAAGGACCTGTTGCTTACATTTTTTAAACTTGCATTTTATATTTGGATAGAGATGTGGAATGTGAGAATTTTGCTAGTAGCAGTTAAGATGGTGATTGCGGTAGGCGGATATTCAACTTACTTTGCGATAATTTTAGTTTCGGTTTATGGGATTTATTCTGCTTACAGAGGGTTAAAAAAGACAGTTATCAAAACGATGAGGAGGTGGTTGTTTGAAGGTGATAGTGCAGCATAATTTCCGCGACAAAGAAAATGACTTGGTTCTTCGTACAGCCGGGGAAGAACTGGAAGTGTCCCGGAAAAGAGCAGAGTGTCTTGCAAATCTGCAGCCGGCAAAGACCGTTGAAGGTCAGAAAGGCGGTGATCCAAGCTCTACCATTGAGGCGCAGGGTTAAGCGTCTTATTTTTACGTCCAAACACGATATGACGCAAAAAGGTGCGTGACCAGTGACACTGATGACAATGGAAGACATAAGAGCGACACTCTCAAAACGGAAAGGAGTCCAGAAATGGAACATAACAATACAGCAACTCAGACCCCTGATACTCAGCAGACTGCGGCTCAGAGTAATCAGCAGAGTACACCTGCAATTGACTATGGAAAGATTCAGCAGATGCTGGATGGAACACTGGCTGCGAAAGAAGATACAGCCCTGAAAGCCTACTTCAGACAGCAGGGATTATCACAGCAGGAAGTGGAGCAGGCAATTACCGCATTTAAAGAACAGAAAGCGGCAAACCAGCCGGACGTTATCGGGATGCAGAACCAGATTACAGAGACACAGGCACAGCTTGCCGCATCTCAGAAAGCTGTTCAGGCGGCACAGGTGGAATCAGCAGCTACAATGATGGCAGTTTCCCTGGGAATCGAAGCAAAGACAATTCCATATATCCTTAAAATGGCTGATTTAAGCCAGGTTGTGGGAGAAGATGGAAACATCAATGAGGAAACCTTGAAAACAGCTGTAAACAAGGTGCTGGAAGACGTTCCGGCACTGAAACCACAGGCTGATGGAAAGACCGGATTTACCCAGGTAGGAACCGGCGGTAATCCGGCACAGCATCCGCAGCAGACTACAACAAACCAGACAGCAATGCCAACAAAGCGTTGGAACCGTTGGAACTAAAAAAGAAAGAAGGTATAAGATATGGCATTGAATTATGCAGAACAGTGGAGCCCGGAGCTCCTTGAAATCCTGATGCAGGGAACCCTGACCTCTCCATTTGTAACCAGTAATGTTAGATGGCTTGACGCCAAAACTTTTCATTTTACCCAGATGAGTACATCCGGATATAAAAACCACAACAGAAAAGGCGGCTGGAATGTCGGTTCTTATGAACAGAAAGATGTACCGTACACACTGACACATGACCGTGATGTTGAGTTCATGGTAGATAAGGCAGATGTTGATGAGACAAATGCTACAGCTTCTATCCAGAACATTTCCAGAGTATTCGAACAGACATGGGTAGTTCCGGAAACAGATGCACTGTTTTTCTCCAAAGTTGCCCAGGCAGCCCAGAAGACAGAAGGCTATCATGGATCCACAGCAACTTCCACATATACTAAGGCAAAAGTCTTTGGAATGCTGAAAGATATCCTTGCAAAAGGAAAACTCAGAAGATACAAAGCGAACGGATCCCTGCTCATGTATGTTCGCAGTGAGATCATGGATGCCCTGGAACAGTCAACAGAGTTCACTCGTAAGATCGAAATGACTCAGATCGCAGAAGGCGGTCTTGGCATTGAGACCAGAGTAACAGACATTGATGGGGTGCCGATCATGGAAGTAATTGATGATGAGCGATTCTATGATGCATTTAACTGGGAGCCTGAAAATGGCGGATTTGAACCACAGAAAAAGGTAACTGCTGGAAGCGGTGTTGAAGCAGTGACCGGTGCGCACAAGATTAACGTACTTGTTGCTTGTGGCCAGACCTGTAAGACTGTACCGAAGATCAACAGCATCTATTATTTTGCACCTGGCGCACATACAAAAGGTGACGGATATCTGTATCAGAACAGATCTTTCTCCGATGTATTTGTATTTCCGAATGGCCGTGATGGCAAAATCGACAGCATTTATGTGGATGTTGATACTGCAGAGGTTGGCGCCTGATAAGGGGTGAGAAAATGTCTTACGAAGCATACGTAACACCAGAGCATTATCTGGAAAAGTATGGCGGCAGTATTGTCCCTGAAAAAGAACTTCCAAAAGTTCTGCGGCAGGCTTCCAGGCACATTGATTCCCTGACCTACAACCGGATTGTAGGCCGGGGATTTTCCAGCCTGACACAGTTTCAGCAGGATATCATTCAGGATGTTGTCTGCCAGCAGGCAGATTTTGAAACCGAGAATGCAGATGAGATCAATTCGATACTTTCAAGCTACAGCATTAACGGTGTATCCGCCCAGTTCGGCAGCAGCTGGAACATATTCACAGACAAAGGCGTGGCAATGAAAAGAGATCTGTATGCACTGCTGTGCCAGACTGGGCTGTGCTGCAGATTAGCGAGGTGAGCTATGAAATATCCATGTTTAGTACCCAAAAGGCTTTGCAGGACGGATATCAGTTTAGTGATGGAACAGGAAGGGCGGGATAAATACGGGGAGCCTCTTCCGTGTTTCGAATATTCCGGGAAATGCAATTACCAGGACAAAGCAAAGACAATCTTCACAGCTGACAAGAAAATGGTTCAGATTACCGGATCCGCATTATTCCCGGGAGATATCTGCCCGGAGCTTCCGGTAATATCAGGTGGTACAGTAACCATATTTGGTGTCAAGAGAAAGATCCAGGAAGCCAGGAAAGCCAGAAATCCGGACGGTACCGTAAATTACACGGAGGTGCTTCTGATATGATCAAGGTCAATTCGACTGTTAAACTTAACTTTCCGAAGATCAATCAGCTGACACAGGCACAGGTGGCAGCCCTGGAGCAGACAGCAGAAGATTTACATACAGAAGTTGAGCAGGCACAGGTGTTTCCAAGAGATACCGGTGCTTTGCAGAATGAGAGTACTTTTGTAGATACATCTGAAAGCAGTCACGGAAAAGCAAGTATCATATCCAGTACGCCTTATGCCAGACGCCTGTATTTTCATCCGGAATTTCATTTTAAAAAGGATGAAAACCCGAATGCAAAAGGCAAATGGTACGAGGACTGGCTTCCAGGTGGAAAAAATGCTGATTTTGCAGTGAAAGCATTCAAGGAAAACTACAGGAGGCTGGCTGGTTTATGACGTTATCGGATATCAGAGATTATATTGAGACGCTCACACAGGGGACTGTGTATGTTGGACCAATTCCGGATAAGCCGGAAAAAATAGTTGGTGTTTATAACAGTAAACACCAGCATGAGTATAAGGTGGCAATCGGTGGACCTCAGCTGGAGTCCTATGGCACGAAATACGTCACTTTGCTGGTACATTGGAATAAATCCCAGCGTGAGACCGAAAAAGCAGGAAAAGCCTTGTTTGAAGCTGTCAGAGCCACCAGAAATGCAACTGTAAACGATGAAACTATTAAATTTATCCTGCCAGTCTACGATCTTCAGGATATAGGTGTAGATGATTCCGGCATCTATGAGATGGTCATAGAGCTGGCAGTGATTTTTGAAAAGAAAGGAAATAAGGATGAAGAATAAAATTGTGATGAACCTTCAGCTGTTCGCAGCTTCCAAGACTGGCGTATATCCATGCTACGAGAACCAGTTCCAGATAGACACAGCAGCATCAGGCGGCACTGCTTCACTGAAAAATATTGCAGACTGTGTAACCTTTTCCGTATCTTTTGATAATGGAGTGGAAGAGTGGAACCCATTTGACACAGAAGGATGGACCAGACGTTTAATGACATCCAAGAGCATTACAATTTCCGTAACTGCAAAACGTAATGTCGGGGATGCCGGAAATGATTTTGTTGCAGGACTGGCATGGAAGAACGGAAGAAATGCGGAAGCTGATACTCAGTGGACTTTCCCGGATGGCACTGTTGTGAAGTTTACAAAAGCAGTTATCAATGTGAAGAATGTTGGATCCGGAGATTCCACAGCTGTAGCACCTCTTGAATTCGATATCATGAGCAATGGAAAACCGGAGATTACACCAGCTGCGTAGTAACTGCGGGATTTTTGCAAGTAAAAGGAGAAAACAAATGGCAAAATGTATTGATATTACAGACAAATTAAGCTTTGATAAAAATCCTGCCCTGATTATCAAGGGCAGAAAATTCGTGGTAAATGCAGATGCGGGCACTATGCTTGAGATCATGGGACTGTTCAAAGAAGGCTCTTCTGATACAGAATCAACTATTGCGGCATATGAAAAGCTGTTCAGCGAAAAAGACCGTAATGAGATTAAAAAAATGCGTCTGCCTTTCAAAGATCTCATGATCGTTATCCAGACCGCAATGGAACTGATCCAGGGAGAAGAAGACCAGGGAGAGCAGTGACCCGTACTATGATCTGATAGATGATTTTGATCTGATCGTATCATCGTTTCAATCACAGTACGGGTTACGTCTTTCTAAGGAAATTCCGGCAGGGATGCCCTGGGACGAGTTTTCGGATCTTCTATCCGGAATAGGCCCGGATACAGCCCTTGGCAGGATCGTAGCAATCCGTGCAGAAGAGGATGAAGAGATCTTGAAGCATTTCACCCCGGAACAGCGCAGGATCCGCCGCGAATGGAGAAATAAACAAGCTATGAAGGTTTCAGAGGAAGACAGAGATAAATTCCTGGAAGCTATGAAACAGGCATTTATTGATATGGCAGGAGGTGCGAATGAATAAAAACAAGGTAAAATGCCCCTTCTGCGGACACGAACAGAAGATACAGTACACCCCGGATGCCAAATGCCGGGGTGTTTTCATCCGGTGCCAAGGGCGCCATTGTAAAAAAGAATTTGAAATAAAGATTAACCAGGACAAGTAGTGCCATGTGTCGATGTCCTCATGATAGAGGCAGGTGGCATATATGGCAACAAGTATCGCTGGAATTTCATTTGATTTATCATTTGATGGTAGCAAAATGCTTGCAAGCATCAATGATTCTTGCAAAAAAGTAAAAGATAGATTTAATCAGAGCTTTTCACAGGCTGCAAAGAAATCAACAGAAGCGATCAAAACTGGGAACACGGAAATTGATAAAATTCTCAGCCAAACGGAGCGTTCTGCTAAGTCTAAGGCTGCAACTATTGCATCTGTTTATAAAAAAGAAGGTGAGTCTGCCAGTGAGGCGTTTCGAAAAGCTTGGCTCTTAATTGAAAGAGATAGCGAAAGCGGTTCGGTAGAAGTAAAGAAACACATAAAAGGAATTGGAAGCCAATTCAAAAAAACATCTTCTGAAATTGAGAATGATGCTTCATCATTAAAGACCCGGGTGAGTGGAATAGGAACGCTCACAAGAAAACTAGGGAGCTTGTTAGTTGGTGCATTTGCAGTTAAGAAGCTGACTGACTTCGGAAAGTCGTGCCTGGAGCTTGGCTCAGACCTGGAAGAGGTTCAGAATGTTGTAGACGTTACATTCCCGAACATGACCGCACAGGTTGATAAATTTGCCAAGAGTGCAGCCCAGAGCTTTGGGCTTTCTGAGACCATGGCAAAGCAGTTCACCGGTACCTTCGGGGCAATGGCGAAAGCCTTTGGATTTTCCGAGGAACAGGCTTATAACATGGGCTCCAGCCTTACCAAGCTGGCAGGTGATGTGGCGTCTTTCTATAATCTGTCTCAGGATGAAGCATACACCAAGCTGAAATCCGTTTTCACAGGCGAAACGGAATCTTTGAAAGATCTTGGCGTAGTCATGACTCAGACTGCCCTTGACAGTTATGCTCTGGCGAATGGTTTCGGGAAGACAACAGCGAAGATGTCAGAAGCAGAAAAGGTTGCGCTAAGGTATTCCTTTGTACAAAACCAGTTGGCAGCAGCCCAGGGGGATTTTGCAAGGACTTCAGGCTCCTGGGCAAACCAGGTAAGGATCCTTACTCTGCAGTTTGATTCCCTGAAGGCTACGATTGGCCAGGGACTGATAAATCTTTTCACTCCGGTTATCAGAGTGATCAACACGGTAATTGGAAAGCTGATCACTCTGGCAAACGCCTTTAAATCGTTTACAGAGCTGATTACCGGTCAGAAATCCAGTAACAGTGCTTCCGGACAGATTTCAGCTATCGGAAGTGCGGCAGCAGGCGCAAGCACGGGAATGGACGATGCAGCCAGTTCAGCAGATAATCTTTCCAGTGCAAATAATGGCGTTGCCAAATCCGCCCAGAAAGCAGCTGAGAAAATGCGCGCCCTTATGGGGTTTGACCAGATCAATAAACTGGACAGTAATACATCCAGCGACAGCTCAACGCCAAGTTCTGGAAGCAGTATGGGAACGTCTGGCATCGGCGGAACTGGAGTTGATTTTGGAAATCTGTCCCGGGGAGAAACTGTCATAGATAAAACAGACAAAAAGATGTCCGGGTTGTTAAAACGCTGCAAAGAGCTGGCAGAAGTATTCAAAAAAGGCTTTAAGATAGGATTTGGTGATTCTGAAAAGAGAATCAGTTCCATTACGGAAAATATTAAGAATATCGGGAAAACTCTGAAAGAAATATTTACAGATCCGGATGTTGTGAAAGCAGCAAATGATTGTGCCAATTCCCTTGCGCTGTCGTTTGGAAAGATGATAGGTTCATTTGCCAGTATTGGAATAACGATTGCGTCCAATCTTACTGGCGGGATTGAAGGATACCTTTCTAAAAGCAGTAGCTATATACGATGTAAATTAGTGTCTCTGTTCAATATTGCAGGAGACATTGCATCACTTGCCGGGGATTTCTGGACGGCATTTGCTGATATATTTTCTGTATTCGCTGGATCAGAAGGACAAGGGATTACCGCAGATATCATTGGCATTTTTACAGATGGATTTCTTGGTGCAATAGAGATCGGAGCACAGTTCATAAAGGATATTGAAAGCGTTGTAGTTACTCCTGTAGTACAGAATGCGGAGAAAATTAAACAAACAATTGAGAGTCTCCTCGTTCCGATTCAGACCGTGCTTGATACTTTACATCAGTCAGTGATAGATACCTTTTCCAAGATTTCAGAAGTATATGAAACGTATATTAGCCCGTTTATAACATCTGTTGCACAGGGAATATCTGATATCGTACAGATTTTTCTGGATGGCTGGAATTCTAATATTTCACCTGTTCTTGATAATCTGGCCGAGAAGTTTTCAACAGTGTGGCAGGAACATATACAACCAGCTCTTGACGGAATCATTACACTTGTTGGGAAAGTATTTGAAAACCTGCAGGCACTCTGGGAGACATTATTACAGCCATTGATTGAGTGGATTATCAACAATATCATGCCAGTTATCGGACCGGTACTACAGGGAATTGGAGACCTTTTCCTGGATCTGCTGTCAGTAGCCGGGGACGTAATCAGTGGAATAACAGATGTGCTTGGTGGCTTTATTGATTTTTGCACAGGGGCATTTACAGGTGATTTTTCGAAATGCTTCCAGGGCTTAAAAGAAATCATGGAAGGCTTCAAAACGATTGCAGATTCTGTGGTCGATTTTCTACAGAAAAATGTATTTCGGCCGTTTGATGAGTATATTGCAAATATATTTGCAACAGACTGGTCGAAAAATTTCGGCATTCTGGGTGGCGTACTCAACGGATTCTTAAAGAGCGGAAAAGATACAATCAGAGATATCCAGAAAGTATTTGGCGGATTAAATGATTTTGTATCAGGAGTATTTTCGGGGAACTGGGAAAAGGCGTGGAAAGGAATAAAGGACATTTTTGTTGGAGTGTTCAGAGGACTTGCTGATATTGCGAAAAGCCCGATCAATGCTATTATTGGTGGTTTCAATAGCGTACTTGGCACAGTGAATGGTCTCATCAATAAAGTAAATAATATACGTTTCAAAATTACGGTACCAGATTGGATCCCTGGGATAGGCGGAAACTGGTGGGGATTTAACGGATTTAACATTCCTACGATCGGAACCATTCCAATGTTGGCGAACGGAGGCTTCGTAAAAGCAAATACGCCACAGCTCGCCATGATTGGTGATAACCGGCACCAGGGAGAGATTGTTTCTCCGGAGGACAAGCTTCAGGAAATGGCATTAAAGGCAGCGGCTCTGGCAGCAGGTGGTGCAAATGATGCTGAACTGCTGGCAGTTCTGAAACAGATCCTGGCGTTTTTGCAGAATACGCCGATTGTTGCGTTGGATCCGGAATCACTAAGAAAATATTTTATCCGAAAAACCAACCAGAACACAAAAGCAACCGGAAAACCAGAACTGCTTGTGTAAGGAGGCATTATGGCAAAGAAAATATTGTGGTCAGGGAGCACGGTGCTCCCCTCTCCGGTATCGATATCTGTAAATGATCAGATTATCTGGAGTGCGAACACGGGCCGTAGTGCTTCCGGAAGCATGATCGGTGATGTGGTTGCAGAAAAGAAAGATGTAGCTATAAAGTGGGGGATTCTCACAGAAGCAGAGCTTGCAGCTATAAAAAAGATTATGGTTGCAGGCTTTTTTCCTATCTCTTTTCATGATGATGGGATAGATTTGACGATTACCACATATCGGGGAAACCTGACCAAAGAGGTTCTGGGGTATATCGGAGATGGGATTTTTTATTATAAATCAGCATCAGTGAGTATCATTCAAAAATAGGAGGAAACCAAAATGTTAAAAGGAACAAAATCAGTATCCATGAATTTTAATTCTATGATCAACGGCAGACCTGTGGTCTACATGTCTGCACAGATCCCTGAAGCTGGGAACGCGAGCACCAGCATTACCGTACAGGACCGTGACCTGTACGAGGCAAACAAGGCAGAATGCAGAAAGGACATTGAAGCATTTAACCAGTTAGTCTATGCGGCTGAGGACGAGCGTGTAACAGGAGGTACTGCAGATGAAACTGAAAAATAAAGATGTATTAAATTTTGTCAATGGCTGTGCTTCCTTAAGGGAGAAGCGGCTGCCGGTAAAGCTTGGCTATGCAATCAAAAAGAACCTGGCAGCAGTCAGTGATGCCGCCAATGCCTATGATGCAGAGCGCCAGGAACTGCTTGGGAAATATGCGGCAAAAAGTGAAGATGGAAAGTTCCTGGTTGAGAACGGGCAGTATTCCATCGAGGAAAAAGAGGGTTTTGCAAAAGACCTGGATGAGCTTCTGGCAATCGAGACAGAGGTTGGTATCCATACTGTTTCGGAGGAAGAGATTGAGAAATGCGACGAGCCACGTTATGATGCCCTGACAGTGGCTGACCTGGAAACACTTGAGATCATGACTGAGTAGGAGGTGGTCCTGTGTATCAGTCTTCAGAAGCTTTTGGAAACCTGGTACTACAGGATTCCAGAACGTTTAAAACCCTTATCACCTATGACGACGTATCCATCACAAATGCAAAGAGTATCAAGTTCACCGGTGGGGCAGAAGGAGAAGATGACTTTTCCCTTGGCTCCACGGTCAGCCAGTATGTGACCATAGCCATTCCGGATCCGGGAAAACCAATTGAAGGACATGAACTTCTGGTACAGATCGGAATGGAGATAAACGGCCTGGTGGAATATATCCCAATGGGATATTTCACGCCTGGGAAGCCTTCCAGGAATGAAGAACAGATCGAGTTCACTGCCTATGACAGGATGATGAAAACGGAACGTCCTTTTTCCATGGATGGGGACAGCACGGATACTGTTTCCACGTTGAAAAGGATACAGGAGATTACTGGGATTACGGTCGTGACGGATGGACTCTCCGGCATTACCATGGATGTGCCGAAAGGTTACAGCTGCAGGGAGGTTCTTTCTTACGCAGCACAGCTTCATGGCTGTTTTGCAGTGTGTAACAGAAACGGACAGATTGAGCTGCACAGCTACGTGGACAGCGGTTATACGGTCAGCACCGGCAGATACTGGGATTCTTTTGAACACAACGATTATCTGTTCCAGGTGGAAAAGCTTACCTGCTACACTGGCCAGGACGAAGAGGGGAAAGATGTTTCTATTTCATCCGGAGATGGACCAAGGGTGGTAATCTTTTCCAATCCGTTTATGACACAGGATACCCTGGACAAAGTGATGGATTCCCTGAAAGGTTTTTCCTATATGCCAGGCTCCCTACGGATGATGGGAGACCCACGGCTGGATCCGTGGGACGTCCTCACCGTGGAAGACAGAAAAGGGGGCTCCTATAAGGTTCCGCTGATGAAACTGGAAAGGGAGTATGATGGCGGTTTTACGGATTCTGTGGCGGCTGTGGGTTTATCAGAAGATGAAACAAATGCAAACTGGAAAGGTCCCACTACAAAAGAAATGGAGCGGTATTATGCACAGCTGGTGATGATCGACCACGCAATGATCAATAAGCTAGATGTGGATACTGCCAATTTGAAATTTGCAACAATCCAGAATCTGAATGCGGTCAATGCGACGGTACAGAACCTGGATGCAGAGTTTGGAAGCTTCAGGGACCTGACTGCTACAAATTTTACTGCCGCCAATGCAAAGATCAGTATCCTGGATTCCGGTTATGCCAATATCAAAACGCTGCTTGCAGGTGGTGCAGGTGTTGGGGATCTGCAGAACATCCACCTTACTTCCCAGAATGCAGTGATTGACTCGGCACTGATCAGAACTGCAGTTATGCAGACGGTCTCAGTTGGGGATCTTTTAAGCGGTACCATTTCCACCAATAAATTTATGATCACATCTGACGATGGTGGGATTAAGATCCAGGGTGCAACCCAGCAGTGGAGGGACACAGACGGAACTGTCCGGATGCAGGCTGGCAGGGATGCAAACGGTGATTTTACCTTTTCCCTGTTCGATAAGACCGGAAAAGGGATTCTGCTGGATGCCACAGGTGTGAAAGAAGGAGCTATTGCAGATGGTCTGATCGTGAATAAGATGGTGGCGGATAACGCAGCCATTGCCGGCACTAAGCTGGATATCCCTTCGGTGGTATCAGCTATCAATGGCAGCTCCCAGAGTATCAAGAGCAGCCGGATCTGGTTTGACGATCAGAACCAGAGCCTGAACCAGTTATACAGCCAGATGAATACCAGCATTGTCAGTGCTTCTACGACTGCATCCAATGCCGCCAGTACCGCAAATGCCGCCAGCAACACGGCAAATGCAGCTTCTGACGCGGCGAAGAAAGCCCTGGACACTTTGTCCGGGATTTCCACCCTGGATGCAATCGGGGCTTCCCTGGACAATGATGCGCATGTGGTCCATACCTACACGGATGGTTCCGGTGGGGATTACAGCAGCTGTCATACCACTTTTTCCGTGTATATGGGCGATACGGATGTTTCCGATCACATTGACCAGATTACGGTGAAAGCTTCTGAAGGAGTAAACGGTACCTGGAACCCGAAAACCAGAACGTATCAGGTCACAGCAATGACTTCTGACAACGGCTACGTGGATATTTCGGGGCTTTATGGACTGGAAGGGAAAGTTCTTCTGGTCGGTGGAAAAGGGCTTGTTGTAGGCGGTAAAACGCTTGTTGTAAAGTCAATGGGCTCCTGGATCACCAAGAGATTTTCCATCAGTAAGGCAAAGGACGGAAAGATTGGTCTCAGTTATGACCTTCGTGTCAGCAGCCAGGTGATCCGGAAACAAAAGGACGGAAAGACTCTGGTTCCGGAAAGCGTGACTTTCTCAGCATTTAAGAATGACAATGGGATCATCAGCAGCTATTCCGGAATTTTTCAGATTGAGGAATCAAAAGACAATGGAAAGACCTATGTTTTGAAGTATGGTTCTTCATCTGCTGAGATCATGAAGATATATGCTCCCTCCGGAGCTGACGTGAACATGATCCGCTGTACTTTATATGATACATCCGGAGCCCAGAACCTGGATACCCAGACCGTCATGCTTCTTGCGGATGCGGAAGGGCTGGCTGATGATATCAAAGCCGCTCAGAAGACCGCAGACCAGGTAAAAGCTGCCATTGTCACGACAAACCAGAAAGTAGCCAACATTGAGACAAGCGTGGATGGTTTAAAGATGAATCTGTCCGAAACGACTACAGACCTCCACGGTCTGGTGGGAAATTCACTTCTGTACAATGTCCGCTATCATGATAACGAAGACGGCACTACAACCGTGACTGCAGTTGTGTACCAGAATGGAAGCGAGGTCACAAAGAATTATCCGGCAGCATGGTTTTCCTGGTGTAAAAAGACTGAAAGCGGTGAGAGCTTCCTGGGTTACGGCTACAGCATCCAAGTAAAGAATGAAGATTACATGTTTGGCGGTGTGGTGATGGGACGATTTACCACATACAAGACTGCAGCACTCATAGTAGGCGGCAAACTCCTTGTGATCGGAGGGAAAGCTGTCAATCTGAATGTAGATGCGGTATGAAGAAAGGAGATTAAGCTATGGCATTACCACAAGACGGCCAGGACGCAAACGGCCTCACAAAAGTAACACAGATTCCCGCAGGGAAAGAATTGATGTTCATCGATCCCACCACGAATGAGGGTGGGATTATTACGTTGGAGGATTTGACAAAGCAGATTTTGAATGGATTGACCTCACAAACCTTCGGTTTAGACAGCGGAACCCAAACACTACCGGCAGCCATTAACTATTTATATGGCAATATGTTAAAACCTTTTCATAAAGGTATAATCAACAATACACTAGTTACTGTTCCTCTTGTTCCGGGACTTTATCTAGTTTCAACCTATCGTGATGGAGGATACAAGATAAGTTCATTATCTATAGTTAATATTCAGACACAGAACGGTTCTTTTATCGAAACGCTTGTTAAAGGCGTGGATTACGACAACACCATTGAAATGAAATATACTAATAGCAACATTTCATTTCAGTATAAGATTAGCTTATCTGGTGGATGTACAATCGTTATATTCAAGTTGGCTTAAAGATTTATGAAATATAAAATAGTAACCGTGCGTTATCAGTTTTAAATTCTACAAAAACTTTCTCTAAAAAGCTTGAAGATTATGGTGCTTACGTATTTTTCTCTTATGGTGGTGGATATAATGATACTATATTTAAAGATAATATAATTCACTTATGCTGCGTACAACACAATTACACTGTTATACACGGCATTGGATTCAATATTTGTATTTTTTCCATCAATTGAAGCCGATAATATAATACTATTTTTATTAGTTACTTTTCGAATAGTAGGAACGTCTGAGTATGATGGAGTGTATAAAAAAATATCAAACATTCCATCATTTCCGTTCGCGCCAAGAGTAAATATAAATATCCAAGCTCTTTCATTTCTTATTCTGAAAGTTTTTTTATTGCTAGGCTCAATACGTTCTATATTGCCATATTATATAGTCAGCACTTTGTAGGGTAGACCTTCCTGGTACCGGAAAATATAATGGAATCAGGAAGGGAGGTATTCATTTATGACCGAAAAATTGATTCAAAATGTAATTGTAGCAATGCAGGATAGCCTTACTGACGAACAGCTTCAGAAACTGGAAAACGTTCTTGCAATCAATCTTCATGGCATGGAAGTGAGAGAGGAGTGCACACAGCTGGTTACTTCGGAACGACACTGGGAGCGAATTCTAAAGCTGTACATAGCTAGTAAACGTTTGGAAAACTGCGCAGAATCTACACTACTGGCGTACAATCGGTGCATTACACTACTATTTCAGGGAATTAATAAGAAAATTCATGAAATAACTACCAATGATCTTAGGTACTATTTGGCTGTATACCAGGAACAGAGGAAAATTTCGTTGGCTTACCTTGAAACTTTGCGGCACAATATCAGCGGATTCTTCAGTTGGGCTACGGATGAAGGCTACATAAACAGGAATCCAGCTAGAAGATTAAAACGTGTAAAAGTGCCGCAGAAAATCAAGAAACCTTACACTGCAGAAGAGCGGGAACATCTTAAAGATGTAGCGAAAACGGAAAGAGATGTGGCAATCATGGAGCTCTTATACAGTACGGCTGGGCGTATTGGCGAAGTGGTAGCTCTTAATCGGGATGATGTAGATTTTGTAAACAGAGAAATAATCATTTACGGTCAAAAGGGTAAGAAGGAGCGTAAAGTGTATCTTACAGAAGGCTGTGTTTATCATCTTAAGAAATATCTGGAGAGTAGAGACGATAACAATCCGGCATTGTTTGTGAGAGGAAGGAAGCCGTATAATCGCCTGGGAAGGCAGGCAATACAAGACATGCTCCGGAAACTTGGAGCGGAAGCAGGAGTACATGCGCATCCGCATAAATTTAGAAGAACATTACTTACGGATGCAGGTGCCAGAGGTGTGCCATTACAAGAAATCCAAGCTTATGCTGGGCACGCAAAGTCGGACACAACAATGCTGTACGTAAGTGTTAAACAGGAATCAGTAAAAGCATCCTTTATGCGTCTGATCGCATAGGAAAAGGAAAAAATAAATGTTGGAAAAGCCAGCTGAAAAGGTGGCTCGGGGAAGTGCGGCCTTTGGGAAAACGATTGTATTTTTGAGGGAAAAAGGAGCTTGCGTATAATATGGCAACTCAAAAACAAAGATTTCCACAATACAAACCGAATACGGATATCTTTACCTAAAAAGGACTATAAATACGGTAGGTGTATACGGCGCATTTGAAAACTTACCGCTTAATACGGAACGAATTGAAATAACAAAAGATTTTAAAGATTTTAACCCTAATTATTCTTACGCAGTTGTAGATGTAAAAAGTGGTGCAGGTCCCTTTGATACTGTTGGCTCCCTATGGTTATATCCCAACGGACAAACAATGCAATTATATAAGCCTGCGAATCTTTCAAGAGCTTATATCACAGGAAATTATGTCATACAGGCATAATTATTAATATGTACAGTTAATTACTCCTAAGCTCTTACAAGAGGTATGCAAATCAGTAAGCTGGATTTTGGTGCAAATCCTGTAAAACTAACTGTAAAAGGATTTCCTTTTGTAATTGAAGCTTCAATAGAGCTGTTACTTCCAAGTATAAGTCTTTGTACACTTGCATAAGTTACGCCTCCACTAGCGATATACAAGGAAGGTGTTTTGATAAACGTACTGTATCCACGATCTCCGATAAATATTAAGTATGATATTTCGTTATCGGATTTTGCTCCACCTTTTAATGTTAAATCATATGAACTGAGTGGATTATTATCGTCCCCAAGATTTTTGTAAAAAGTATTATGGCTTCCAAGATTGCCATATTGTTTAGTAAAACAAGAATTCATGCTAAAGGGCACCTCCCAAGGTGTCTTTTATTATGGATTTTTATCCGGAAAGGAGGAAAAACCCGATGATATTCGAACAACCAGTCAATATATACTCGCAGGATTATGTACTGAAGCGTTTCCAGTCTAATGAAACAGCTGTCCAAGTAGTCAGAGGAAAGCTCTCTGCACTGATCAGCGAGTCAGAATTGATTGAGCTGCAGAACAGCAAGGCAACCATGTACAGTAAACTTGCATCAGCCGTACTGGATATAAACAGCCTTCAGCTGCAGTTTTCCGATATCAGCAGTAAATATGATACCGTAACCGGTCAGTATAGCTCCCTGGACGCAAAAGTAGCAGATTACAAAGCAGGCTTGGATGGACTTTCGGTAAACCTGACCAACCTTAGTACCAGGATAAACAATGACTATTCCACGACTACGGCAATGAATGCAGCCATTAAAGCCAGTGTGGATGGGCTGTCCAGTACTGTTTCACAGACTTATGCAACAACGCAATGTTAAATCTTCATTGGCAGAAGCGGATACCAATGCAAAGAAATATGCAGACAGTGCACAGAACACAGCAATAAGCCAGGCACAGCAAGACGCAACGTCCAAGGCAGATGCAGCGGAATCCAATGCAAAGGCTGATACCGATAATAAACTGAAGAGTTATTCCACTACCATAGCCATGAATTCTGCAATCAAGCAAATGGCCGACAGTATAACACTTAGCGTTTCCAAGACCTATGCGACAGGAGCAGATCTCTCAGCTGGTCTATCCGGCGCAGACCAGAAGGCTAAAAACTATGCGGACAGTGCCTTACAATCAGCGGATAAATCCGCAAAGGGATATGCGGATGCGGCACAAAGTGCAGCCGTAAAAGCTGCGAATGCAAATACAGAAGAACTTCTGAAATCGTATCCGACTGTAACTGCTATGGAATCAGCTATTAAGCAGAATGCGGATTCCATCACAGCATCTGTTTCAAAGACTTATGCAACTAAGGCGGGGCTGAACGACGCCAGTACAAAGATATCAAATCTAGAGACCTGGAAGTCCCAGGCCGCACTGAAAATCACAGATTCCGCAATCGTCAGCACCGTAACCAGTTCCACATCCTGGAGCAAAAAGGCAGACAAAGCCAGCCTGATCTCTCAGATCAACCAGTCTGCAGAAAGTATTTCCATTAGTGCAAGTAAGATTAATCTGAATGGAGTGGTAACTGCTAATAGCTATTTTTGCATTTTAACCGATGGAAGTATAAAAAGCGTCAAAGGTACGCTGGGAGGATGGACAATATCCTCCGATAAAATTCAGTCACGTTTTTTCGGGATAGATGCGATGACTA
>ENA-OQKO01000917-OQKO01000917.1-human-gut-metagenome-genome-assembly--contig:-NODE-917-length-22103-cov-4.550282_pt1 | contig 22103 bp, 22 predicted proteins | sample MGYA00242777_ERZ504796 | MGnify/ENA primary metagenome ERZ504796 (study PRJEB26092, sample SAMD00036404) | human gut metagenome | host: Homo sapiens | study: EMG produced TPA metagenomics assembly of... | reverse complement strand
TAGCTACAGCGAACTGTAGTGTATGGGTTCACAATTGCGACGTATTCTATGGAAAAACTGGTGGCGATGTAGCCCAGGCAAAATGAGATGGTACAGTAGATATTAGAGGCAAGTCAACTTATGTTGCAGTTTCTTACAACCATTTCTTCGATAGTGGTAAGTCTTCTCTTTGTGGTATGAAGGGTGAAACAACTGATTGTCAGATTACATATCATCACAACTGGTTCGACCACTCTGATTCAAGACACCCAAGAATTAGAACAATGTCTGTACATATTTACAACAACTACTTTGATGGTAATGCAAAGTATGGTGTAGGTACAACAATGGGTTCTTCAGCATTCGTTGAAGCAAACTACTTCAGAAATTGTAAATATCCAATGTTAAGCTCTAAGCAGGGTACTGATGCAACAGGCGACGGTACATTCTCAGGCGAAACAGGTGGTATGATTAAGGCATACAACAACCACATTGAAGGTGCTAAGGCTTATTTAACTCAGAATAACCCTAATGCAACAACTGGTTATGATGCTTACGAAGTAACTGAAAGAAGTGCACAGGTTCCTTCTTCAGAAGTTACTAAGGCTGGTGGCACAAGCTACAACAACTTTGATACTGATACTTCTAAGTTTGATTTAGGTGTAGAACCAGCAAACATTGATGCTCCAGAAGACGTTCCAGCAAAGGTTATGGCTCAGGCTGGTCGTGTAAATGGTGGTGACTTCAAGTGGACATTTAACAATGCTACAGAAGATACAAACTATGCTGTAATTAGCGAACTTAAGTCAGCAGTTGTAAACTACAAGTCTTCAATCGTTTCATTTGGTGGTAATTCAGACGGTACTGTTGTTACAACTGGTGCAACAACTACTACTGAAGCGACAACAGAAACTACAACTTCTAGTGTAAATCCAACAGAAACTACTACAGAAGCTCAGGTTGAAATCTCTACAGTTGATTTAACTGCAAAAGACGGTTTCTCTCCAAGTTCAGCTAGTCCTGCTGCTGGTTCAATTAGTGTTGAATATCAGTCAGCTACAGATGACTACTTATTAAAGGATACTTCTGGTGTAGCAGCAGCTACATGGACTAACTCTTTCGAACCTATTACTTCTGGTAAGGTTATCGTAAAGGGTTATGCAACTCCTGTAATTGCAAAGGCTGCTGGTAAGTGGGCATTTGTTCAGGTTAAGGGTACAAATAAGGCTGGCGATTCAGCTGATATTGCTGACTTAGCATCTGATGCTAATAAGAATATTGCACTTCGTACAGGTGCTTCAGCATATACTTCAACAAGCGACACTATTGCATCAACAAAGTACAACTATGAATTTGTATTTGACCTTGATGCACAGACAGTAACTCTTACAGTAAATGGTAAGACTTTAACTCATAGCATTGATGCACAGGCTATTAGCTCTGTAGTTGGTATTACAGCTAACAGTGCAGTAGATAGAAACCTTATTATGTCTAAGCCTACAGTAGGTGTTCCTAGCAATGAGCCTGCAACAGAAACTACAACTTCTAATGTTTCTGAATCAACAACAGAAACTACAACAGCAGTTGTAACAGAAGCAACAACTAAGATAACAGATGCAACAACAGAAACAACTACAGCTAAGGTAACAGAAGCAACAACAGAAGCAACAACTACAACTCCAGTTGTACCATCAGAACCTCACAAGGGTGGTGGCGATATTAACGAACATCAGCTTCCAGCTATCGTTGATGGTACTGATACTTCAAATACAAAGGTAATATTTGACAATGCTGTTTCTGGTAAGGTTACAGTAACAGTAAACTTTGATGCTTCTACAACAGAAGGTATAGGTGCTTTACTTAACCTTGTTCGTAAAGATGAATCAACAGGCACAGTTGCATATAAGGACACAGGTATTGGCCTTAGAGTAACTGCAAAGGACGGTTCAGCAATCTTTGATTTTGGTGATTCAACTGGTGCTAGTGCAGGTAAGTTCGTTGCAGGTAGCAACACAGTAGTATTTACTGTAGATACAGCAACAGGCGAAGCTACTTGTACTCTTAACGGTGGTACAACAGTTACAAAGACTGTAACAGGTGTTGATAATATCGCTGGTATTAAGGTAAACAAGAAGAAGGGTAGAACTCTTACAGTAAATAGTATTCCATATTCAGTTGAAGGTGGAGAAACTACTACAGAAACAACTACAGAGACTACTACTGTTACTACAACAGAAACTACTACAGAAACAACAACTGTAACAGAAACTAGTTCAGAAACTACTACAGAAGCTCCTACTCCAGACCCAAGCAAGCCAGTTAAGGGTGATGCTGATAACAATGGTAAGGTAGAAGCTGATGATGCAGCCGCAGTATTACAGAAGGTTCTTACTGGTGCAAAGGTTGCTCTTGAAGATGTAGCTACAAATGCTTTTGAATTACTTGACGCAGACAATGACGGTCAGTTGACAGCAAAGGATGCAGCTTACATTTTACAGAAAGCATTAGATTCAACATTCACAATGCCAAACGAAAAATAATATAAACTGATTATTTTACAGACCTCAAATTAATTTTTGAGGTCTGTTTTTTTTAATTTTAATGAATCGGAAAGATAAATCCGATGACTTGCAAGGCAAGTCACATTTTGCAAGGCAAAATGTTCTGACAGTGAACCGAAAGATAAATCGGACACACGAAGTGTGGCTTTCAACGAAGTTGAAAGTTCTGACAGTGAACCGAAAGATAAATCGGACACACGAAGTGTGGCTTTCAACGAAGTTGAAAGTTCTGACCAGTGAATCGGAAAGAAATCCGATGGCTTGTTACAAGCCACAAGTCACATTTTGCAAGGCAAAATGTTCTGACCAGTGAATGAATCAAAAAGAAAAATCATATGTTTTGGCATATAAATTTACGTAAATGAGAAAATCCTATTAATATACTATGAAAAGTATTGTTGTTGATTATCTTTCTCAAAAATAGTGATTGACAAAGGATAAATGCTATGGTATTATAAACACAAGTTAGCAAAAGCTAACTATATTTTTAAAGTATATGTTAGCGTAAGCTAACTTTTAATTGACATATGGATTAGCCGAGACTAACTCAAGGAGGTATTTTAATGAGTGTAGTTATAGTAGGCGGAAATGACAAGATGATTCGCCAATACGAAGATTTATGTAAAAATTATAAATGCAAGGCAAAGGTATTCACTCAGCCTAGTAGTAATTTAAGAGAAAAAATAGGTAGACCAGATTTAATGATTTTATTTACAAACACTGTATGTCACAAGATGATTGTGACAGCTACTCAGACTGCTGGTAAAAATAATATCGAAATTGCTCGTTCACATAGTTCTAGTGCAACAGCATTAAAAAAGATTTTAAGCCAGTACTGTGGTTGCTAATTAATTTACTAAATACATAGAATACAGCGAATAAAAATACATTGTTTTTTACCTTCATTCTATCATACAAATAAACATCAAATATGATTGCTGTATAAAATAGCGAAAATTATCTAAAATAAAATTTGTGTTTAGTAAAGAGTGTAATTTACAGAAAGGAGATTTAATATATGCAAGAAGCTTTAATACATTTTGCTGCACCTACCCTTGGAGGAATTAAAAGTGGAAATATTTTTACTTTTAAAGGCAATAATATAGATAAGCAAATAGAGGAAAACAATAAAATGTTTAACCCTATGGGTGTTTATATTGAATCTCTTGCCTGTAATTCAAATGGGGCATTAATTTATGTGTATAGACCTAAATTTCTTGAAAGGGATTTTTCTGACGGCAGAGTTGCAGAATTTATGAGTCAATATGGTTACAATACAGAGGATAGCAAAAAGGCTGTTGAAAGATTAAAAGAGAGAATAAGACAGTTAGAGGATTTTCCTCATGAAATAGGTTTATTTCTTAGTTATCCTATTGAGGATGTATTGGGATTTATTGAAAATCGTGGTAAAAATTATATTTTAAACGGGTATTGGAAGGTTTATGGAAATGAAGAAGAAGCTAGAAAAAGTTTCTTCAAATATAGAAAATGTACTGACATTTATCATAAACTTTTTATGGGAGGAACACCCATTGAAAAGCTCGTCAGAGCAGCAGCTTATTAATAAGGTTGTTTTAATTTAAGGAGGACAATTATGAAAGTAGCAATTATTTACGCATCAACAACAGGTAACACACAGGCAATGGCAGAGGCTATTGCAGCAGGAGCACAGGCTAAGGGTGCAGAAGTTGTAGTTAGTGAGGCAGACAGCTTTGATACAGCTACATTAGGCGACTATGATAGTATCGCATTTGGCTCTCCAGCTATGGGTGCTGAAGAATTAGAAGACTCTGTTGAAAGTCTTTTCACATCTATTGAAGGTGACCTTAGTGGCAAGACAGTTTCCCTCTTTGGTTCATACGACTGGGGTGACGGTCAGTGGATGAGAGATTGGGAACAGAGAACTGTTGACGCAGGTGCAACTGTTAAGCAGACTTTAATTTGCCAGAACACACCAGAAGGCGAACAGCTTGATGAATGCAAGGCTTTTGGTGAAAAGCTCGTTTAATTAATAAAAAATATATAGTACAATTATATGCATTCGAATTAATGAAGGTTCGGGTGCATTTGTGCTGTGTGACAAATTTTATCAACATAAGAAAATTAATTATTTTAGAAAAAACAAGCTAATATATGGTGGTTTTTGTAGCCTTACTTTATTTTTTTAATTTTTCTTGTTAAAATATTGACGAAAAAACAGAAATATGGTATATTATCATTGTAATTAATAATAATTATTATTTACAAAAGGGTATAAATTTTTACAAAGTTTCTAATAATAATTCCAAAAAGTTTATATATTTACATTATTGACTGACTGGAATTGAGAACGTATAATGTATCTAGTAGCCAGGGGAGGCTAACCACACAATATGTGGCAATTTTATTTAGGAGGAAATATGATGATTCAAGAATGGAATGGTTTTAAGAAAGGTGTATGGGAAAATGAAATTAATGTAAGAGATTTCATCCAGAAGAATTATACACCTTATGATGGTGATGATAGCTTTTTAGCAGGACCTACAAAGGCAACATCTGAACTTTGGGAACAGGTTTTAGACCTTTCTAAGAAGGAAAGAGAAGCCGGTGGTGTCCTTGATATGGATACAAAGACTATCTCTACTATTACATCCCATGGTGCAGGTTACCTTGATAAGGACAAGGAAAAGATTGTTGGTTTCCAGACAGACAAGCCTTTTAAGCGTTCTTTACAGCCTTATGGTGGTATCAGAATGGCAAAGAAAGCCTGTGAAGACAATGGATACAAGGTTGACCCAGAAGTAGAAGAATTTTTCACTACTCACAGAAAAACTCACAACGCAGGTGTATTTGATGCTTACACTCCTGAAATGAGAGCTTGTAGAACTGCTCACATTATTACAGGTCTTCCTGATGCTTACGGTAGAGGTCGTATTGTAGGTGACTACAGACGAGTTGCTCTTTACGGTGTAAACAGACTTATTGAAGATAAAGAAGTAGAAAAGGCCTTCTGCCGTCAGACTATGACAGAAGACGTTATTAGAAATAGAGAAGAAATCTCTGAACAGATTAGAGCTTTAAAGGAATTAATCAAGCTTGGTGAAATCTATGGCTTTGATATTTCAAGACCAGCTGCTAACGTTCAGGAAGCTATTCAGTGGACTTACCTTGCTTACCTTGCAGCAGTTAAGGAACAGAATGGTGCAGCTATGTCACTTGGTAGAACTTCTACTTTCATTGACATTTATGCTGAAAGAGATTTAGCAAATGGTACATTTACAGAAGAAGAAATTCAGGAATTTGTTGACCACTTCATTATGAAGTTAAGACTTGTTAAGTTCGCAAGAACTCCTGAATACAATGAACTTTTCTCTGGTGACCCTACTTGGGTAACAGAATCAATCGGTGGTGTAGGTATTGACGGTCGTCATATGGTAACAAAGATGAGCTTCAGATACCTTCATACATTACAGAACTTAGGTACTGCTCCAGAACCAAACCTTACAGTTCTTTGGTCTACAAGACTTCCAATGAACTTCAAGAGATTCTGTGCTAAGACTTCTATTGAGTCTTCATCTATTCAGTACGAAAATGATGACTTAATGAGAGTTTACCACGGTGATGATTACACAATCGCTTGTTGTGTATCTTCTATGAGAATTGGTAAGGAAATGCAGTTCTTCGGTGCTAGAGCTAACCTTGCTAAGTGTCTTCTTTACGCTATCAACGGTGGTGTTGATGAAATTAGTAAGAAGCAGGTTGGTCCTAAGTTTAGACCAATTACTTCTGAATACCTTGACTATGATGAAGTAATGGATAAGTACAAGGATATGATGAAGTGGCTTGCAGGCGTATACGTAAATGCTCTTAATATCATTCACTATATGCACGATAAGTACAGTTATGAAAGATTACAGATGGCTTTACATGACAAGAACATTACTCGTTGGTTCGCAACTGGTATTGCAGGTCTTTCAGTAGTAGCTGACTCACTTTCAGCTATTAAGTATGCTAAGGTTAAGACTATAAGAGATGAAGACGGTATCGTTACAGATTACGAAGTAGAAGGCGATTTCCCTAAGTATGGTAATGATGATGACAGAGTTGATAACATTGCAAGAGACTTAGTTCACACATTCCTTCAGTATGTAAAGATGAACCACACTTACAGAGGTGGTATTCCTACAACTTCTGTTCTTACAATTACTTCTAACGTAGTTTATGGTAAGAACACAGGTTCTACTCCAGATGGTAGAAAGAAGGGCCAGCCATTTGCTCCAGGTGCTAACCCAATGCACCACAGAGATAGCCACGGTGCTGTAGCTTCACTTGCATCTGTAGCTAAGATTCCATTTAAGGATGCTCAGGATGGTATTTCTGATACATTCTCAATCATTCCTGGTGCATTAGGTAAGGAAGACCAGATTTTCCACGGCGATATTGACATTGATTTAGACTTAAACAAGTAATAAGAAAAGAGTGATTTTATGAATCAGTCTAAAATTGATGAAATTGTAGCAATGATTGACGGATTTATGTCAGAAGATGGTGGTCACCTTAATGTTTCAGTTGATGAAACAGGTAAGGTGGATATGGATAGTGTACATGTAGATAAAACAGTTTCTCTTGATTGTGCAAAGGGAAATTTGGCTTGTAACGTTCCTACACTTTTTGATGGTATGGATAGAGATGAAAAAGATTTATAGGAGGTAATATACAATGGCTAACGAACAGCAGATTGATAATTTAGTATCTTTAATTGATGGTTATGTTGAAAAAGATGGTCATCACTTAAACGTAAACGTATTTAACAGAGAAACTCTTTTGGATGCACAGGCACACCCTGAAAAGTATCCTCAGCTTACTGTAAGAGTTTCTGGCTACGCTGTAAACTTTATTAAACTTACAAAGGCTCAGCAGGACGAAGTTATTTCAAGAACTTTCCACCAGTCTTTATAATAAATTAGATTGTCTATACCCTATGGGCATATTTGTCCATAGGGTTTTTAGCTATATGGGATTTAAAATAGTAAGAATTTTTGATAATATAAATTTTAAGTGTAAAAATAGATTAGTGTATACTAGCCTTCGTAAGTTTATATTAATCAAGAGAAAGGGTGGAATAGTATGATTGGTCATATTCATTCTATAGAAAGTTTTGGTACAGTTGACGGCCCTGGTGTAAGAATGGTTGTTTTTACAAAAGGTTGTCCTATGAGATGTTTGTATTGCCATAATCCAGATACTTGGGAAATGTCCGGTGGTACAGATATGACAAGTGAAGAAATATTGGAACAGTTTGAAAAAAACAGAACATTTTATAAAACAGGTGGAATTACTGTAACAGGTGGAGAACCTTTGATGCAAATTGATTTTGTAACAGATTTGTTTGAAAAGGCTAAGGAGAAAAATATCCATACCTGTCTTGATACATCCGGTGTTACATTTAGAAAAAATAATACAGAAAAATTTGATAGACTTGTAAAGGTAACTGACCTTGTAATGCTTGATATTAAGGTTATTGACCCACAGGAACATTTAAAATTGTGTAGTCAGCCACTAGATAATATTTTGGATTTTACAAAATATCTTGAGGAAAAAGAAGTTCCTGTTTGGATAAGACACGTTGTTGTGCCTAATATTACAGAAAACGAAAAGTACCTTTATGACTTAGGCTATTACATTGGTGGATTAAAAAATTTAAAAGCCCTTGATGTATTGCCTTATCACGATATGGGTAAAATTAAATACGAAAATTTAGGTATAGATTATCCATTAAAGGATACAAAGCCATTGCCGAGAGAAAGGGCAATAGAGGCTAAAAAAATAGTTTTACAGGGTATTAAGGATAGAAGATTAGAAGAAAATAAATAGTGAAAAGCCACAAATGAGGAAAAAATTCATTTGTGGCTTTTGTTTTGCACATATTTATATACTCATATATTCATATACATTTAAAAGTGTGGACTATTTTTTACTCCATATATCCACCCTTCATAGGTGAAACTGCCTTGTCTGCAAAAAGTTTAAGAACACCTTTCTTGTACTTGTTTTCCTTTGGCTTCCAAGCTTTTCTTCTTTCGGCAAGAATTTTTTCTACTTCTTCGTCAGTTTTTCTTTCTCCATTTATACCGACTACTTTTATAACTCTGTTAGGAATACTGATTTCGATTAAATCATTTTCTTCTACAAGGGCAATAGGACCACCTTCAGCAGCTTCCGGTGAAATGTGTCCAATAGCAGGTCCTTTAGATGCACCGGAAAATCTACCGTCAGTTAAAAGTGCTATTGATGCACCTAATTCTGCATCAGATGCTATTGCTTCTGTTGTGTAGAACATTTCTGGCATACCACTTCCCTTAGGACCTTCGTATCTTATTATTACAGCATCTCCAGGTTTAATTTCGTGAGTAAGAACTGCGTGAATTGCATCTTCTTCACAATCATATGGTCTTGCTCTTAAAACGGCATTAAACATTTCCTTTGGAACTACTGTGTGCTTTACTACTGCACCGTCTGGAGCAAGATTGCCTTTTAATATAGCAATACTACCGTCTGTGCCAAATGGTTTGTCAAATGGGCGAATAATATCTTCTCTCTTTAAGTTCCATTTGTCAAGATAAGATTGACATTTATCGTAGAAACCGTTCTTTTTAAGGTCTTCAAGGTTTTCGCCTAAAGTTTTGCCTGTTACTGTCATAACATCAAGGTGAAGCATATCCTTAATTTCTTCCATAATTGTTGGTACACCACCAGCATAATAGAAGAACTGAGCAGGCCATTCGCCGGCAGGTCTGCTGTTGCGGAGATAGTGAGCACCTCTGTGAAGTCTGTCAAATGTGTCAGCATCTAATTCAATACCAAATTCTTTAGCTATAGCAGGAATGTGTAAAAGTGAATTTGTAGAACCTGAAATGGCTGCGTGAACCATAATAGCATTTTCAAAAGATTTCATTGTTACAATGTCGCTAGGTTTAAGGTCATTCTTTGCAAGCCATACAGCTTGTTCACCGGCTTTTTTTGCAAATTCCAAAAGGTCAGGACTTGTTGCCGGCATTAATGCACTACCTGGGAGCATTAGACCAAGAGCTTCTGCCATAACCTGCATTGTAGATGCTGTTCCCATAAATGAGCAAGCACCACAGGAAGGGCAGGCATTGTGCTTATAGAAAGTAAGTTTTTCTTCTGTGATTTCTCCTCTTTTGCACATAGCATCATATTTACCAATCTGTTCAAGAGTAAGAAGGTCTGGACCGGCGTCCATAACACCACCGGTAACTACAATAGATGGAATATTAATTCTACCTATAGCCATAAGGTGTGAAGGCATACCCTTATCACAACTTGCAATAAACACACCACCGTCAAAAGGTGTAGCATTTGCGTGAATTTCAATCATATTTGCAATCATATCTCTTGATGGGAGAGAGTAGTTTATACCGTCGTGACCCTGTGATTCACCGTCACAAATATCTGTACAGAAGTATCTTGCACCAAAACCACCGGCTTTGGCAACACCTTTTTTAGCTTCTTCAACAAGTGTTAAAAGATGTCCACTACCTGGATGACTATCGCCAAATGTACTTTCTATTATAATTTGTGGCTTAGAAAGGTCTTCAAGTTTCCAACCTGTGCCAAGACGTAATGGGTCAATTTCTGGGGCTAATTCTCTTAATTTCTGACTTCTTAATTCCATAATTCATTTCTCCTTTTTATTTTAATAAGTTAAATTTTGAAAGTTGTATTTTTACATTTTCTACTTCTTCGCTATGAAGAACAAGTTCTACATTGTCAAACTGTGGCAAACTAAATACACCAAGCATTGATTTTGCATCTACAATATATCTGCCACATATAAGCTCAACATCGTAGGGACAGGATTCTGCAATTTGAACAAGATATTTTGCGTCCTGCATTGAATTTAGTTTTACTGGTAACTTTGTCATTATATATTTCCTCCTATGCAAATATTGAAATTATAAGGGCAAGTACAAGTCCTGTAATACCGATTAAAGTTTCCATTACAGTCCAAGATTTTAAAGTTGTTTTTTCATCTATTTCAAGGAAAGTTCCTACAAGCCAGAAACCTGCGTCATTTACGTGGCTTAAAGCTGTAGCACCACCACATATTGCACAGCACATTGCTGCTTTATAGAGCATTGAACAATCAGCAGTAGCTGGCATAGTTGCCATAATACCTGATGCCATTGTCATAGCTACAATAGAGCTACCAACTGAGGCACGAACAAGAAAGGCGATTAGGAAAGCTACTATAATAAGTGGCATTCCAGATTGTTCAAGAGCAGGTCCAATAATATTGCCAAGACCTGAGTCCTGTAACATCCAACGGATTACACCACCACTGGCAATTACAAGAAGTATCATACCTACTGGGCGAAGGGAATGGTCAAGTATTTTTTTAAGCTGACCTTTGTCGTAACCTTGTCTTGTGCCGAGGAAGTACATAGCTACTAAAGTGGCTATTGTAAGAGCTACAAAAGGTTCACCTAAGAAATCTAACACTGATTTAATACCTTCAGCCATTGGGATATAGTCTGATGCTGTGCTTAAAAGTATAAGTACAAGAGGAATAAGTATAATTGTTGCTACAACTCCAAAGGAAGGAAGATTTTTACTTTCTTCTTTGTCGGCAATTTCTTCTACATTGGCAGGAAGCTTTGCAAAAATCTTATTTCCTATTAAGTTGCCCCATACAACACCGGCAACTATTGTTGAAACCAAGGCGATTGGAATGCCTATGGCAATCATTACACCTAAATTTACGCCAAGGGCATTTGCTACTAATACTGAACCGGCTGACGGTGGAACAAAGGCATAACCAGAGGCAAGACCTGCAAGTAAAGGAATGGCATAACAGAGAGTAGATTTCTTTGTCTGTTTTGCTACATTAAATGCAAGGGGAATAAGTATTACAACACCGGCTTCAAAGAAAACAGTTGTACCAATTACAAGTCCTGTAAGTCCTAAAGCTAGGCCTGCTTTTTTCTGACCGAATTTTGAAATAAGTGTTTGTGCCATTTTTTGAGCACCACCACTTACTTCTAAAATTCCACCAAACATAGAGCCTAAACCTATGAGAAGTGCAATACCTTGTAATGTTTTACCTACACCTTTTTGAACAGTTTCAGCAATTAAGTTAAGTGGCATACCGGCACCGATACCAATTACTATAGCTGAAATCATCATTGAAATAACTGGGTGGAGTTTAAATTTAATAATGAGGAATAACAAAAGTACAATTCCCACACCGGCTGAAATAATAAGTCGAGTAGGGTCAGCAGTAAATACAACATCTGTCATACAACTTCACCTCCTAAAGTCATCATACCAATTTTACTGTTTTTAATTATTTTCATAGTGAAAAACCTCCTTTTTGATGTAAAATTGTTTCAAGTCATCTGATGTATTCAATATAAATCATTTTATTTCATTTGTCAATTTGTAATATTTACTGAATAAAAAGGCAAGTTTTTAAGCAATTTTACCTATTGACATTGTATTTTTGAAAATTATATAATTATTTGAATATGAAAATAGAGGTGAAATAGGTATGATGAATTTTGAAAATACTGAAAAAAGTTTACCGGAAAAATTATCTGATGATATTGTGTCATATATATTAGAAAAAGAAATGAAACCAGGGGATAAACTTCCCAATGAAGCTTTCCTTGCAAAGGAAATGGGAGCAGGAAGAAGTTCACTAAGAGAGGCTATGAAACTTCTTGCCTCAAGAAATATTGTAACTATTAAACAAGGCTCCGGTACTTATATAGCCAGTAAACCAGGAGTAGTAGATGACCCTTTGGGCTTTACTTTTATAAATGATAAGGAAAAACTTGTTCGTGACCTTTTGGAAATAAGATTTTTGATTGAGCCTTATATAGCACAAATGGCAGCATTAAATGCTACTGACGAAGATATTTCAAAAATAGAAGGTTTGTGTGATGAAGTTGAAAGATTGTTTATAGGTGGAGAAGACCATACACAGGCTGATATTGAATTTCACAATGCTATAGCATCAAGCAGTAAAAATTTGGTTGTGCCTAGAATTGTGCCTATTATAAATAGTTCAATACCTTTGTTTGTGCAGGTTACAAACAGAACCTTGAAGAATGAAACTATAGAAACTCATAGGGAAATTGCAAATGCTATAAAAAATCACGATGCCATAAAGGCTCACGATGCAATGTATTTGCATTTGGTATACAACAGAAAAGTAATAAATAAATAGAAAAAATGTGGCAAAAACTTTAAAGTTTTTGCCACATTTTTTTATCCTCGCATATCTTCCGGTAAATCAGCTACAATAATGCTTCTGACCTTTTCAGGGAGTTCTGCAATTTCTTCTTTTGTCAACTTATCTGTATATATTGGTTCGTGAATAGTAAGGTTAATTTCGGCAGGCTTAATTTTGTTTTTGTTGCCTTCCATTACCTTATAAGTACCGTCAATAGTAACCGGCACAATAGGGGCTTTTGACTTTGTTGCAAGTTTAAAGCTACCGGCCTTAAATTCCCCTACAGGAGCACCCTTACTTCTTGTACCTTCAGGGAAGATTACCATATTAATACCGGCTTTAAGCTGTTTAATACCGTCTATTATTGTTTGAGCAGACTGTTTCATATCATTTCTATCCATAAAAAGACAATGTATACATCTCATCCATCTTGAAAAGAAAGGAATATGGTCAAGTTCTACCTTTGCCACAAAGCCGTGCTGAACAGGAAGTTCGGCTAAAAGCAAGAGAATGTCAAAATTACTTTGGTGATTACTCATAAAGAGTATACCGTTTTGGTCAGGAATGTTCTCAAGACCTTTAATATTTATTGTAGAACCGGAATCTGCAACTCTATCTTTTGCCCATTCTTTAACGTATTTTGCAGAAAACGGGTCGCCTTCTGTTCTATTATCAGTTAAAAGAAACTGTTCTGCTTTTTTCAGAGGTTTTCTGGAAGAAAAAAGAGAAGCAGCAGCTCTTGTGTACCAAAAGAGGGAACGAAACATAAAAAATACCTCCTAATATTTGAAAAAACACTTTTTTTAAGTCTTTATATGTGTTATATTATATATTAGAATGTTTTGATTTTCAAGAAGTTATTTGTGTGGGAGTTTAATTGGATTTTTGATAACACAAGTAAATTATAGTATTTGTAAATCTAGTGGTAACTAGATAGTTTTGATTTTTAGGAGAAAATTATGAACGAAAGAGAAATTGCTCTCTATATTTTAATGGACGTTTTTAAAGACGGTGGTTACAACAATATAGCTTTAAGAAAAGCTCTTAATGCTCATCCGGAAATGACAAATGTACAAAAGGCTTTCGTTACAGAAATTGTAAACGGTACTTTAAGAAATTTAATTAGAATTGATTATATTATAAATCAGTTTTCTAAAACACCTGTAAAAAAAATGAAGCCTTTTATTCGTACTAATATTAGAATGGGTATATATCAGCTTATTTTTATGGATAAAATTCCTCAAAGTGCTGTTTGTAATGAGGCTGTTAAATTAGCTAAAAAGCATAAGTTTGCATCATTAAGTGGATTTGTAAATGGTATATTGAGAAATGTTGCAAGAAATATTGATAACATTTCATATCCAAATAAGGATAAAGAGCCAGTGAAATACCTTAGTGTTGTTTATTCATGTCCTGAATGGATAATTGAATACTGGCTTAAATCTTATGATTTTGAAACAGTTAATAAAATATGTATTGCCAACAATAAAGCACCATCAATCAGTCTTTGTGTAAATACTTTAAAAAATACAAAGGAAGAACTTGCCGATACTTTGAAAAATGAAGGTGTTGAAATTGATATGGATACACTTTTACCAAACAGTCTTTATGTAAGAAAGACAAGCAATATTGGAGAATTGGAAAGCTACAAAAAAGGTCTTTTCCACATTATGGACGAAAGTTCTATGCTTGCTACAAGGATATTAAATCCAAGTGAAAATTCTGTAGTTATTGATGTTTGTTCTGCACCAGGTGGCAAAAGTTTTGCAACTGCCGAAATTATGAAAAATACCGGCAAAGTTATATCAAGAGATATTTATGAGCATAAAGCAGAACTTATAAAAGAAGGTGCTGACAGATTAGGGCTTACTAATGTGGAAGTTCAGGTTAAAGATGCTTCAGAAGATAATGAAGATATAAAGGCAGATTTTGTACTTGTTGATGCACCTTGTTCAGGTCTTGGACTTGTAAGAAAAAAGCCTGATATTAAAAACAACAAGACTATGGCTGATGTAGAGGAGCTTGCTTCTTTACAGAGAAAAATATTAGCTGTGGCATCAAAGAAAGTTAAAAAAGACGGTATATTGGTTTATTCAACTTGTACTGTTTCAGAAAAGGAAAATGTTGAAAATGTACGTTGGTTTGTGGATAACTTTGATTTTGAACCTGTAGATTTTTCAGAGCTTTTACCAGAAAAAGTTAAATACGAAACAGCGAAAAAAGGTTATATAGAAATTTTGCCTAGTGATTATGGCACAGATGGTTTCTTTATTTCAAAATTTAGGAGAAAATAAATGGATAAGAAAGATTTAAGGTCATTGACTTTAGAACAATTACAAATTGAATTAGAGAATATGGGCGAAAAGTCTTTTAGAGCAAAACAGATTTTTAGCTGGCTACATTCAAGACAGGTAAGAGATATAGACAGTATGACAAATATTTCAAAGGCTCTTAGAGAAAAATTAAAGGAAAATTTTGAACTAAGAAATATTGAAATAGTTGAAAAACTTGTTGCCCACGAAGATAATACAGTAAAATATCTTTTCGATGTAGGAAATTCTATGGTTATAGAGTCTGTATTGATGAGATATTCCTATGGTAATGCTGTATGTATTTCAACTCAGGTAGGCTGTAGAATGGGTTGTACTTTCTGTGCATCTACAGTAGATGGATTGGAAAGAAACCTTTTAGCCGGCGAAATGGCAGAGCAGATTTATGAAATACAGAGGGACACCGGTGAAAGAGTTTCAAATGTTGTATTAATGGGTAGTGGTGAACCTCTTGATAATTTTGATAATGTAATGGATTTCCTTACGATTATAAATGACAAAAATGGTGCTGAATTAAGCCACAGACATATTACAGTATCAACTTGTGGACTTGTTGATAAGATTTATGATTTAGCAGAAAAGCATTTGCAGATTACTCTTGCTATTTCACTTCACGCACCTAACGATGAAATAAGACAGAGAACAATGCCTGTTGCCAGAAGTTATTCTATAGACAAGGTTATAAAGGCTGCTAAGGATTATGCTAACAAAACTAAAAGACGTGTTACATTTGAATATGCTCTTATAAACGGAGTAAATGATTCTACGGATAATGCAGCAGAGCTTGCAAGCAGATTAAAGGGTATAATGTGTCACGTTAATCTTATACCTGTAAATGATGTAAAAGAAAATGATTACTTAAGAAGTTCTGAAAAAACTATTAAAGAGTTTGCAGAAGTGTTGCAAAGTGGTGGAATTGAAACTACAATAAGGCGTAAACTGGGTAGTAGTATAAATGCCGCTTGTGGGCAGTTGAGAAAAAGATACAAAAACAAAGAGGTGTAGTTATGGTAGGCGTAGGAAAAAGCAATGTTGGTATGTTAAGACCGAGAAATGAAGATTCAATTCTGGTTTCTAATGAGGCTATAGGTGTCTTGCCAAATGTCTTTGTTGTTGCTGACGGTATGGGAGGACATAAAGCTGGGAATGTTGCTAGTGCGTCAGCAATAGAGGGTTTTACAGAGTTTGTTAAAAAGCCTGAAAATGAGAATGAAGAAGTTCTTGACGTTATGATTAGTGCTGTAAGCTATGCTAATGAGCTGGTTCATAAATTAAGTCAGGAACACGAAGAATATTCAAATATGGGTTCTACATTTATTGCTTGCTGTATAGATAATAAATCTGCGTATATTGCTCATGTAGGTGATTCAAGATTATATCTTTATAGAGATGGCGAACTTAATCAGATTACAAATGACCATTCATTAGTAGCTGAAATGGTTAGAGCCGGCAGAATGACAGAAGAAGAAGCCGAAACAGATTGCAGAAGAAATGTTATTACAAGAGCAGTAGGCACAGACTGTTCTGTTAATATTGACGGTATTATTACTCCTATAAAAGAAGGAGATAGTATACTTATGTGCAGTGACGGGCTTTCTAATATGGTTGCCAAAAGTGGCATTAAGCAGATTTTAGATATGAATATTAGTGATGAAGAAAAGGTAGATGCTTTAATATCAGAGGCTAATGATAACGGTGGAGCTGATAACATATCAGTTATTATCATAGGTTTATAGGAGGTGATTTGTTGTGGTGCTTGAAAAGAATATGCTAATAAATAATAGATATAGAATACAAGAGCAGATTGGTGTCGGTGGTATGGCTATAGTTTACAGAGCTATAGACGAAAAACTGGACAGAGAAGTTACCTTTAAGGTTTTAAAGGAAGACTATATAAATGATGAGGAATTTATAAAGAGATTTAGCACAGAGGCAAGAGCAGCAGCTCGTTTATCCAACAGCAATATCGTTAATGTTTATGATGTAGGAAATGACGGAAATATTTACTACATTGTTATGGAATATATAGATGGTTTCACGTTAAAGGAACTTATATCTTCAAAAGCTCCTTTTACTGATGAGGAGGCTGTTGGAATTGGTCTTCAGATTGGTGCGGCTTTGGAACATGCCCATAAAAATGGCATTGTTCACAGAGATATTAAGCCTGAAAATATTCTTATTACAAAAAGTGGAAATATAGGTACAATAAAGGTTACAGACTTTGGTATTGCAAAGGCTACAACTTCAAAGACAAGCCCTATTGATTTTATGGGTTCTGTTCACTATTTTTCTCCTGAACAGGCAAAGGGTGAAAATGTAGATACCAGAAGTGATATTTACTCTCTTGGTATTGTGCTTTTTGAAATGGTTACCGGTCAACTTCCTTTTACAGGGGAAACAGCCGTAGCCCTTGCTATGAAACACTTGAAAGAACCAATACCGGATATTAAGGCTATTAATCCTAATGTATCAGATAAACTTGTGTCGGTTATTAAGAAGGCTACTTGTAAAGAGCCTAAAAACAGATACCAGACTATTGCTGAACTTGTTAAGGATTTAAAATATGTTTTGGCAGAAATTCATATGTCTAAGAAGGAAAAAGAAAATGTCTATACTGATGAAACAGTTATAATGACAAAAGACGATGTAGATACAATAAGAAATAGCCAGAAACATACTGAAAATAACAACAAAAAGAATAAAAACAATAATTCTAACAAAAATAATAAGAAACAGGAACTTTCACAGGAAGATGCCGATTATAAAAAAAAGGAAAAGAAGGTTATACTTGCTGCAATTATAACAGGTATTGTACTTATCCTCGGTATCACAATGGGAAGTAGAATGATAAACAATACCCTTTATGCCGGAACTATAAAAGTACCAAACTTTGTTGGTATGACAAGTGAAAAGGCAGAGGCTTTGGCAGTCAGAAAACACATTACTATTGAAACAAAGGAAATTTATAAAGAAAATGTTGATGAGGGTGTAGTTGCTGACCAAAGTGTTAAGAAGGGCGAAAGAATAAAAGAAAATGAAACTGTTACACTTTATGTAAGCAGTGGTAGTAATTCAGTAACTGTTCCTAAATTTGAAGGATATATGAAGTCCAAGGCTGAAGAAATTGCTGAAGCTAATAATTTAGTTCTTGTTGTTGAGTACGTTACAAGTGATGAACTTGCAGGTACAGTAGTTGAACAGGATATTAAAGAAGGCGAAAAGGTAGCACCTAAGTCAGAAATTAAGATTAAAGTCAGCAGTGGTGGCGTAGATGAAGAAGTTAAAGTTCCTGATTTTTATGGAAAGACAAAGGAAGAAGCTGAGGAACTTTTAAAGGAAATAGGCTTAACTGGTAAATTTATTGATGGCTACAGTGATACAGTTCCGGAAGGTCAGGTTATGGACCAGGGAATTGATGCAAATTCTCTTACAACAAAGGATACTGTTCTTACACTTACTGTAAGTCAAGGTCCTAACAAATCTGTTGCTGAAGCACAGGACGAAGTTACTACATTAACTCCGGTTATTTCACTTCCAAGTAGTGAACCAAAGGAAGAAAAGACAACTGCTCCACAGGGACAGGCTGTTAGAGAAAATAACGAAACTGTTAAACCGGTACAAAATCCAACAGCTGCTACAAGAAGTGTAAGTGTTTCTGTTTCTCCGGACTTTAATAACAATAGTTATAACACTGACGGCAGTGATGTTTATTCTGTAAAGGTTGTAGCAGAGTCTAAGAACGGGTCTACAAGAACTATACTTAATGACAAGTATAAGGTTTCTGACTTCCCATTCAGTGTAAATGATAAAATTAATTCTGATACAACTTACAAGGTTTACTTAAATAATCAGGTTATTTCAACTGAAAATCATTAAAATTTTTAAAGAGATGCTGTAATTTAACGGCATCTCTTTTGTTGTCTTTACACTTTCTTTTATTTGTGATAAAATTACATTTAAAAGTCGTTTAAAATTGAGGTATATATGAATATAGGTAGAATAATAAAAGGTGTTGGCGGGAATTATTACGTCAGTGCAAAGGGAAAAATTTATAAATGTAGTGCAAGAGGTAAATTCAGAAAGGCAAAAATAACTCCTACAGTAGGAGATTATGTTCAGTTTACTATTCTTGATGAAAATGAATGTGAAGGTGCTTTAGATACTATAGAAAAGAGAAAAAATATTCTTCTCAGACCTAGAGTGGCAAATATAGATTGTGCTATTATTACATTTGCAGCCACTTCTCCAGACATTAACAGAGATTTATTAGATAGATTTCTTATTCTTGCAGAAACTCAAAATATACCAAAGGTAATCATATGTATAAACAAAAGTGACTTGGTTTCACAGGAAGAAAAAGATGCTTTTGCAAGTATTTATGAGCCTTACTACAAAGTTGTATTTACTTCTGCTGAAAAAAATATGGGCATAGACCAGTTAAAAGAAGAAATACACGGTTGTGAGTCGGTTTTTGCCGGTCCTTCAGGTGTAGGTAAGTCTAGTCTTATAAATAGACTTATACCGGAAAGCAACAGACAGACAGGAGAAATAAGTCGTAAAATTGAAAGAGGAAAGCATACTACAAGACAGGTAGAACTTTTGAGAGCCGATGATGAAACATATATTGTAGACTCTCCGGGGTTCACATCTCTCAGTTTAGACTTTCTCCAATCAGAAGAATTGGAAAAATATTTTAGAGAATTTAAACCATACCTAAACAAATGCCGTTTTAACGATTGCAGACATTTACAAGAGCCTGATTGTGCCGTAAAGGAACAAATAGGCAAAGATATAAACAAAGAACGATATGACAGTTTTGTATCATTATATGAAGAACTTAAACAAAGGAGATAATAAAAAATGAATAAACTTTCACCATCTTTACTTTCAGCAGATTTTACACACCTTGCAGAAGCTGTAGAAGTTATGGAAAAAAACAATGTACCTTATTTACACGTTGATGTTATGGACGGTGTATTTGTACCTAATATTTCAATAGGTGTACCAGTTGTAAAGAGTCTTAGAAAAATAACTGATTTAGTTCTTGATGTGCATCTTATGATTATTGACCCAGAAAGATACATTGAAGCCTTTGCAAATGCCGGTGCTGATATTATCAATATTCACTATGAGGCTTGTCGCAAGTGTAAGGATACACTTATTAAAATCAGACAGCTTGGAAAATCTCCGGCTATTACTATTAAACCTAAAACTGATTGGAAGGAAATTATTGACTTACTTCCATATGTAGATATGGTTTTAGTTATGAGTGTTGAACCGGGTTTTGGTGGTCAGAAGTTTATTGAAAGCACTCTTGAAAATGTAAAGGGTTTAGCTGATTACAAGAAAGAAAACAATATGAATTTTGATATAGAAATTGACGGTGGAGTTAATGCTGACAATCTTCATAGACCTCTTGAAGCAGGTGCAAATATTATTGTTGCTGGTTCAGCTATTTATGGTAAGGAAGATATTCCTGCTGAAATTAAGAAATTCAAGGAAATTATGGACAGATACGAGGATTGATATTTATGAAATACGTTCTTGTTGGAAGTGGACAATTTTCAGAAAAAAGCAATTTTAAGAAATATGCAAAAAAATGCAAAGTGATTGCCTGTGACGGTGGTATTGACCACTGTAGAAAAGATAACATAGTACCGGATATTATGGTTGGAGATTTTGATTCTGCTACTAATGAAAATTATATATATTTTAAAAATATGGGAGTTGAAGAAATAAAGTTTCCAACCCACAAAGATATGACAGATATGGAGATAGGTATGGATTTGGCTTTACAATATGGTGCTGATGAAATATATATTTTCGGTGGTATAGGAAGTAGACTTGACCATTCATTGGGAAATGTACACTTAATGTGCAAATCTTTAAAAGAAGGCGTAAAGGCATTTTTAATAAATGAGGATAATACCGTAACTCTTGTGGATAAGTCTATTGAAATTAATACCCATAGGGGACAAACAGTATCTCTAATTCCTTTAACTACAACAGTGGAGGGTGTAACTACTGTAAATTTGGAATATGCCCTCAATAATGCTACTATGACAATAGGCTCAACATTGGGCATAAGTAATGTAGCAACAGAAGATACTATTTCAATAAGTGTTAAAAATGGCATTTTAATAGTTTTTTTATCACAGGATTAATAAGTTGTATCAAATAGAAGATTGCATTTGCATAGAATAAAACGGGGTGTTTTATATGAGGTGCAATAAATCTTTTAAAAATCAAATGTTGGCTATAGGACTTATTGCTTTTGGGGCAGGGTTGCTAATAGGAAAAATCATAAGTGGAAATATATTTTTCTTTGCAATAATTGTTATAGCAATAGGTGTATTTATAATATGGGACAAATAAAAATGGAGTTCTCGGAAACAATATTCTGAGAACTCTTTTTTAGTGAGTTGAGAAGATAAATCCACAGGTAAATACAGGATTTTTGGATATATTAAGTGAAGAATATGAGCTTTAAAAGTCAACAAGTTTTGATAAGGAATTTATATAAAAATTGTTAAAAAATATTATTAAAAGCTATTGACAATATTTAACGATTGTGGTATCTTATTATCAAAGGTTAGCACTCACACTAATAGAGTGCTAACAACAAAAGAAATGTGGTGAGTAAAATGGCTCTAAGTGATAGAAAGCTTAAAATATTGGAAGCAATTATTACTGATTACATCGAAACAGCAGAGCCTATTGGCTCACGAACGATAGCAAAAAAGTATGATTTGGGTATTTCTCCAGCCACTATCAGAAATGAAATGAGTGACTTGGAGGAAATGGGTCTGATTGAACAGCCTCATACTTCAGCAGGACGTATTCCTTCTGACAAGGGCTACAGACTTTATGTAGACAATATGATGCAGAGTTCTTCAGGACTTAGTGGAAGTCAGGCTGAGTATTTAGCCAAAGCTATACATTACAATGTACCTAAGATTGAATTTCTTAAGCAACAGACAGCAACGGACATTTAAA
>ENA-OQKO01000916-OQKO01000916.1-human-gut-metagenome-genome-assembly--contig:-NODE-916-length-22143-cov-3.498955_pt1 | contig 22143 bp, 21 predicted proteins | sample MGYA00242777_ERZ504796 | MGnify/ENA primary metagenome ERZ504796 (study PRJEB26092, sample SAMD00036404) | human gut metagenome | host: Homo sapiens | study: EMG produced TPA metagenomics assembly of... | reverse complement strand
ATCGGTACCTGCCTGCAGAACTTCTGACCTACGTAGCCGGACAGATCGGCGTTACTGAAGCGAAGGCCTTCAGTGTTGCAACCTTTTATGAGAACTTTTCTTTTGAACCTAAAGGAAAATACATTATCAAGGTATGCGATGGCACAGCTTGTCATGTAAGAAAGTCAATCCCGGTTAAAGAAGCATTCATGAAAGAACTGGGATTAAGCAATAAGAAGCATACCACAGATGACATGATGTTCACTGTGGAGACCGTATCCTGTCTTGGTGCCTGCGGGCTTGCTCCCACCTGTATGGTGAATGAAGAAGTGCATGCCAAGATGACACCGGAGAAGGTAGTAGAGCTTATTAACAGATTGAGAGGTGAGAACGGATGAGGATTAACAGTAAAGAAGAGCTGCAAAGCAAAAAAGCTGAGATCGAACAGAATATCCAGAACTTCACATGCCGTGTTCTTGTCTGTTCCGGTACCGGATGTATGGCTTCCGGTGCTCAGAAGATCTATGATGAGATGGTAAGACTCTGTGAAGGTATTGATGGTGTAGAGATTGAAATGCAGAAAGATATCCCTCACGTAGGCGTTATCAAGACTGGCTGTCAGGGTCTTTGCGAGCTGGGACCGCTTGTAAGGATTGAACCATACGGATATCAGTATGTACATGTTCAGGAGGAGGACTGTCTGGAGATCGTGGAGCGAACTGTACGCCTTGGACATCCTGTAGATCGTCTGTTTTACCGCCATGGAGATGAAGTCTGTCCAAAGCCTGAGGATATCCCGTTCCTTAACCGTCAGACCAGGATCGTTCTTGAGAACTGTGGTAAGATTGACGCGGAATCCATTGACGAATATATTGCAGCAGGCGGTTTTTCTGCCCTCGCCAAAGCAGTTACAGAGATGACTCCCCAGGATGTAATTGATGAAGTTACCAGATCTGGTCTTCGCGGACGCGGAGGCGCCGGCTTCCCGGCAGGTAAGAAGTGGTCACAGGTAGCCAGACAGGCTGAGAAGATCCGATATGTAGTATGTAACGGTGATGAGGGTGACCCGGGAGCATTTATGGATGGTTCCGTTATGGAAGGCGATCCGTATAAGATGATCGAGGGCATGATCATTGCCGCTTACGCAGTTGGCGCTGAGAACGGATACATATATGTTCGTGCAGAGTATCCTCTTTCCGTAGCCAGACTTCGTCTTGCTATTTCCCAGGCTGAGAAATATGGTCTTCTTGGAGATAATATTCTTGGTAGCGGTGTGACTTTCCATTTACATATTAATCGTGGTGCAGGAGCTTTCGTATGTGGTGACGGTTCTGCCCTTACCTCTTCCATTGAGGGAAACAGAGGTATGCCTCGTGTAAAACCACCTCGTACTGTTGAGAAAGGTCTGTGGGGCAAGCCAACTGTATTGAATAACGTTGAGACTTACGCAAATGTTCCGAAGATTATCATACAGGGTGCTGACTGGTTCCACACCATCGGAACAGAGGGAAGCCCGGGAACCAAGACCTTCTCCCTGACCGGAGCAATTGAGAATACAGGTCTTATTGAAGTTCCAATGGGAACAACACTTCGTGAGATTATTTATGATATTGGCGGCGGTCTGAAGAGTGGCGCTGCATTTAAAGGCGTTCAGATTGGCGGACCATCTGGCGGATGTCTTGTAGAAGACCAGCTGGATGCTCCTCTTGATTTTGATTCTGTAAAGAAGCTTGATGCTATTATGGGATCAGGCGGTCTTGTTGTCATGGATGAGAATACCTGTATGGTAGAAGTTGCCCGTTTCTTCATGAGCTTTACCCAGCGGGAGAGCTGTGGAAAATGCGTTCCATGCCGTGAGGGTACCAAACGTATGCTGGAGATCCTGGAGAAGATTGTAGCAGGCAATGGGGAGATGTCTGATCTTGACGAGCTGGAAGAGCTTGCCAAAATGGTTCAGAGCATGGCTCTTTGCGGACTTGGAAAGAGTGCACCTCTTCCTGTCCTCAGTACCATGAAGCGTTTTCGCGAGGAATACGAAGAGCATATCCGGGACAAGAAGTGCCGGGCAAAGGTCTGCACAGCACTCCGTCAGTTCCACATTAATCCGGAATTCTGTATCGGCTGCGGAAAATGTGCCAAGAACTGTCCTGCCGGGGCAATTTCCGGCAAGATTAAATCACCTTATCATATTAATAATGATGTATGCATCAAGTGCGGCAGCTGTAAGGATAACTGTAACTTTGATGCAATATATGTGGAAATGTAGGGAGGACAGATTATGGGTACAATGACGATTGACGGCAGAAAAGTCGAATTTACAGATGAAAAAAATGTCCTGACCGTAATCCGCAAGGCAGGCATTAATATTCCTACACTTTGTTATCACTCAGAGGTTTCCACTTTTGGAGCCTGTCGTCTGTGCACAGTAGAGGATGACAGAGGAAGAACCTTCGCTTCCTGTTCTGAGGAGCCAAGGGATGGAATGGTAATTTATACAAACTCAGGTAAGATCAAAAAATACAGGAAACTGATTGTGGAACTGCTTCTCGCAGCACATTGCCGTGACTGTACAACCTGTGTAAAGAGTGGAGAATGCGTGCTTCAGGAGCTGGCTCACCGTCTTGGAGTACATAACATCCGTTTTCAGAATACAAGAGAGCAATATGAGATTGATGACAGTTCACCATCTCTGATCCGTGACCCGAACAAATGTATCCTCTGTGGTGACTGTGTCCGTGCCTGCGAGGAGCTTCAGGGAATCGGAGCATTGAACTTTGCATACCGTGGAACAGAGGCTATTGTAATTCCTGCGTTTAATAAGAAAATAGCAGAAACCCAGTGTGTAAACTGCGGACAGTGCCGTGTATATTGTCCGACAGGTGCCATTTCCATTAAGACGCATATGGATGAAGTCTGGGAAGCTCTTGCAGATCCGGATGTACGTGTAGTAGCACAGATTGCGCCGGCAGTTCGTGTTGCGGTAGGTGATCATTACAGTCTTCCGAAGGGACGGAGCGTAATGGGCAAAATTGTCAATGCACTCCACAGAATGGGATTTGACGAGATTTATGATACTACTTTCAGCGCCGATCTTACTATTATGGAGGAGTCAGCAGAATTTCTAAAAAGAGTTGAGAAGGGGGAGAAACTTCCACTTCTTACCTCCTGTTGCCCTGCATGGGTGAAATTTATTACAGATCAGTATAAGGATTATATCCCGAATTTGTCTACCTGTAGATCCCCACAGGGAATGATGTCTGCAGTTATTAAAGAATACTTCCGTGATCCGGAGAATGCCAAGGGTAAAAAGACCGTTATGGTATCTATTATGCCATGTACAGCCAAGAAGGCTGAGGCAATCCGTCCGAACAGTTTTACTGATGAGAAACAGGATACGGATATTGTAATTACAACCACAGAGCTGCTGCGCATGATCGATAACTTTGGCCTTGATTTTGCACAGTTAGAGCCTGAAGCATGTGATATGCCATTTGGATTTGGCTCCGGCGGAGGCGTTATTTTTGGTGTTACCGGCGGTGTTACAGAGGCGGTTCTACGCCGCTTAAGCCCGGATCATTCCAAGGAGACCATGCGGGAGATTTCTGAGTGTGGTGTCCGTGGAGATGAAGGAATCAAAGAATTCACAGTTCCATACAAGGGAATGGATATCAATGTATGTGTGGCCAGTGGTCTTGCAAATGCAAGAACCGTTATGGAACGTGTAAAGAACGGCGAAGCAAACTATCATCTCATTGAAGTAATGGCATGCCGCCGTGGCTGTATTATGGGCGGTGGCCAGCCGGTACGGGCCGGTGACAGAACCAAAGCTGCAAGAGCGAAAGGTTTATATAATGCTGACAATACTATGCTGATCAAGAAATCCGATGAGAACCCTATGGTTCTGGAACTGTATCAGGGACTGCTCAAAGGAAAAGAGCACAAACTGCTCCACAATGATTTCTATTGATGCTGAAATATAGTAGCTGGACAGGCAATAATATGGTGCGCAAGAGCGCGCTTGAAAAGGTTCTTGAAAGCGGCTGCGTCAGCCACCGTAACCACCGCTACGCCTTCTTCCTCCGCCTTGCATATGAAGAAATCATCCTGCGTCAATATAGCAGAAACTTAATTTTCGATGTACAAGTATAATAAAAAGCCCGACTGCATATTATTTAGAGGAAGAATATAAGCATTACGCTGTAAACAAATCTTGCAGACCTTTAAATAATCAGGCAGGAGGGCTTTTTTGTATGGAAAATTTTCAGGTTTACCGTGATATACAGGCCAGAACCGGAGGCGATATATACATAGGCGTTGTAGGCCCTGTCCGTACAGGAAAATCAACATTTATCCGCAGATTTATGGAACTGGTGGCTTTGCCCGGAATGGATGAAAAAATGCAGAAAGAGGTCAGGGACCAGCTTCCATTAAGTGGTTCCGGAAAAATGATCACAACTGTGGAACCCAAATTTATCCCAAAAGAAGCTGTATCAGTTGATCTTGGCGAAGACAGGAAGGCGAAAGTGCGGCTTATCGATTGTGTTGGTTTTCTTGTAAAGGATGCTGGAGGAAACGTTGAGGATGGTAAAGAGAGGATGGTAAAAACACCCTGGTTTTCCAGGGCAATCCCCTTTCATGAAGCTGCAAAAGCAGGAACAGAAAAGGTTATCCAGGAACATTCTACGATCGGTCTTGTGATCACCACCGATGGAAGCTTTGGAGAAATAGCAAGGGAAAATTTTGTTCCGGCCGAGGAACAGACTGTGGCTGAATTGAAAACACAGGGAAAGCCATTTCTCATTGTAGTAAACTCTCAGTTTCCCTATAAAGAAGAAACCACTCAGATGGTTAACGGGCTTCAGAAGAAGTACCAGGTACCAGTTGTTGCGGTTAACTGTGAGCAGTTGAAAAAAGAAGATGTCGCATTGCTCCTGGAAAAAATCCTATATGAATTTCCCATTACCCAGCTGCAGTTTTTTATTCCCAAATGGGTGGAAATGCTGCCTGCAGACAGCGAATTGAAAAGCCAGATCCTTTCCCAGATTAAAGTGTGCATGAAGAAGCTTTTACACATTCGTGATGTTACCAGGGAATCGGTAAAACTGGAAGGTCCTTATGTACAGGATACTCTTCTGGATCACGTAGGTCTTTCTGATGGAACCATTCAGATACGGCTTCAGATAGATGATAAATATTACTATAAGATGCTTAGCGATATGAGTGGAATTCCCATGGAAAGTGAGTATGAGCTGATCCATACGATGAAGGAGCTTGCTGCAATGAAGGAAAAGTATGTAAAGGTTAAAGATGCCCTGGATGCAGTAAATAGCAGCGGCTACGGTGTAGTTGTACCAGAGCTTTCCCAGATTCAGCTGGAAGAGCCGGCTGTAATCCGCCAGGGAAATAAATATGGTGTGAAAATTAAATCAAAGAGTCCGTCTATTCATATGATCAAAGCAAATATTGAAACTGAAATTGCTCCGATCGTAGGTACGGAGCAGCAGGCAAAAGACTTGATCACTTATATTGGAGAAAGCGATGCAAGAGGAGAGAGCATCTGGGAGACGAATATTTTCGGGAAATCCATTGAACAGCTGGTACAGGATGGCATCCGCAGCAAGCTGACCATGATCAGCGAGGAAAGCCAGGTGAAGCTTCAGGATACCATGCAGAAAATCGTAAATGACAGTAAAGGCGGTCTTGTGTGTATTATCATATAGGGATTTTTATGAAAAAAGGCAGTATTGTTATAAGCACTGCCTTTTTTTTCATATATGAAAATACTTTATGGGTACTTACCAATATACGGAAAACTGTGGTGCTTCCCTTTCCTTATCAAAGATTATTTATATCCATGTTCTTTTTTCCAGCGCGCCAGATATTCCACCTGTTCCTCGTCTGAAAGAAACTGTGAATAAGGATCATTTCCCGCCGCAACACAACAGAAAAGTACAAGCAGCTGCAATGCAAAAAATAAAACAATAAGTAAAATTACAGGCAACATAAAAACCTCCTTGTAAAGTTTATATAAAAGTCTTTACGAAAAAGTTAATTTTATACATTCTACGCTCTAAAAGTGGAAAATTATACTCGATTTTGTTATAATATGGAAAACTGCTTTTACAATTAAATAAAGTAATGCGATATAATGAGGTATCAAGTGGAAGGGGAGAATTATATGAAGAAGAGAGGTCGTGTGCTGATTTTGTTAATAACAGCTGCACTTGCTATTGAGCCCTTACAGCTGGTATATGCAGAGCCTGCAGTGGATAATCTGACAGGAACTGTTTCCCAGGAGACCGGAGCCGAGATAAGAGATGAGAATGAAAGTGCTCAGCCCGAGCCGAAACCTGGCTGGGTATCTGTGGAAAAGGGATACCAGTGGAGGCAGGAGGATGGTAGTTTCCTTCAGCAGTCTGGATGGGTTACGATCCAGGGTAAGAAATATTATCTTCAGAAAGGTGGTATTCGTTATTCCGGATGGCAGACCTTTAAGCAGAAGAAACGCTATTATTTATCTAACGGTGTCCTTGCCTCGAAACGATGGGTAAAGGATAATGGACAGTTTTACTATATACGTAAGAATGGTACGCCTGTACCAGCTGGCAGATGGTTGACAGTAAAAGGACGGAAATACTATATAGGCAAAAAGGGTTATCGTGTAACCGGTCTGAAGACTATCCATAATAAGAAATACTATTTTAATTCCAAGGGTGTTTTGATCAGGAATAAAATAAGCTATAAGATTAAAGGCAAAGAGTACGAGATCAATTCAGATGGTGTTGCAATAAGGGTTTCTTCTCTGAAAGCAGAATGTATGCGTAAGGCGAAAAAATTTGTTGAAAAGCATACCTCCCCTAATATGTCCAATAGTCAGAAGTTTAGAATCTGTTTTAACTATTTGATGGGATATACTGATTTTAAACCATGGATCAATCCTACAGATGCAGAGTTTAAGACTCAGACCTGGCCATATCAGTCGGCAATCTATATGTTCGATAATAATCTTGCCGGAAGCTGTTATGGAATTGCAAGTGCAGTAGCAGCATGTGCCAGGGTATTGGGCTATGAGCCTTATGTGATCGCCACTACAGGAGACCATGGATTCGTAATGATCGACGGATTATATTATGATAACATGGGACCACTGTTTGGTGCTTCTACACATTTCGCTTATTCAGTGCGATCAAAGGTGAAGTTTTAAGGCAGTCTGTCTGCTTTAAAAATATAATATTTATAAAAGGAGAATCAAGAAATGAGAAAATGGAAAAAATTACTTCTTCCAGCCATGTGTGCATTTATGCTCCAGATACCGGTAATTGTAAATGCCGAGGCTGTAGACAGCAGTAATAATGTGACATCTGCTGTTGAAACTCCGGTTGCTACTCCTACACCAGCACTTCTGGATGGTATCGTTAAGAAAGGCTCCAGGACTTATTTTTATAAGAATGGTGTGATGCAGAAGAATTGCTGGAGTCCAGACAAAAAGCAGTATTTTGGTAAGAATGGCGTTGCTTACGCTGCCCCGAAGGTATCTGGCTGTAAGAAGAATATTGTAGTAAAAAAGATTGGAAAGAAATACTACGGATTTGACAGAAATGGCTTTAAAGTGAAAAAAGGCGTATATGCAGATGCTAAGGGTACTCCTTACTACTTTGACAAGAAGGGTGTCCGTGTCGCAAAGAAAAGTAACCAGCTGAAGGCGGCAAGCAAGTACATGGCAGATGGAGCAGTCCTTCGTAAGCTTCTTGGCAGACCTTCCAAGACCAAAACACTTTCCAGCTGTATGACAGGTATCAGTAAAGATCTTAAATTAACCTATGCTAACATTTTCGTACAGCTTGGAAAGAAGACAACTGGCGGAGAAATCGTATATGGTGTTCAGGCACGATAAAATATCAGGAGAGAATAAGTATGAGAAAGTTTACTAAAACAATGGCAGCAGTGCTGTCCCTTACTATGACACTTACAATGGTTACCCCTGTATTTGCAGAGGGCGAAACCAACATAACACCAGCACAGACAACTGAGGTAGTTACTCCTACTCCAACTCCGGCTCAGCCTCCGAAGAATGGACTGTTTGTAAATGAGGGTAAAACCTATTGCTATAAAAACGGCAAGCTGGTTAAGAATAAATATGGTTATAAAGTCAAAAAGAAGTATTACCGCATCGACAAAAAAGGTGTTGCTACTTTAGTATCCACAGCAGAGGGACTGGCTGGTGCACGCCTTGATAAGTGTGGGGGAGACCTTAAGAAAGCTTTCAAGTGGAGCTCCACCAAGATTAAATACTGGGGAAGCGTAGGAAAGCCGAAAAAAGGACAGAATCAGGTTGAATATTATGCAACCTACGGATTTAAAAATGGTAAAGGCGACTGCTATGTTATGGCTGCAACCTTCTGTATGATGGCGAAGGTAAAAGGCTATAAAAATGTAAAGATGGTAAAAGGAACTGTTCCGCAGGCAAATGGTAAGAATGGCGCTCATGGTTGGTGTGAAATTAAAATAGGCAAAACAGTTTATGCGTATGATCCAAACTTTGCATATACATATCGGAATAGTAATGTAAAACATCATAGTGGATATAAGTTTACTTATAAAATGTTGGGTAAAGGTTTTGGACTTTATAAATACAATCTTAAGAAAGTAAAACGAATTTCTTGTTAACTACAAGTTAAAATAATAGGATTAAGGAGATGTTTTGAATGAAGAAAAAACTATTAATGGCATTATTAGTGGGAGTATTGGCTGTACCATCCTCGGTAAGCTGTTTTGCAGCTGAGAGTACGGATGCAGCTGCTGCGGATTCTGATGAGGAAGAAGAAACAGAGGAAACGGAAGCAGAAGATAAAGATACTACTGCTAAGAAGAAAGAAAATTTAAAGACAGTTGGTGAGAAGAAGGATGGTTGTATAGCATTTAAACTGAGAAATGCTACCTCTAAGAAGATTATCGGACTTGCGATCAAGACTGCTGATGAGACAGAATTTACTGAAAATATGATGGAAGAGGATGATTCCTTTGAATTAAAAGAAAAAAAGAGAATTTATTTTTCTAAGGAAACTGAAGAGAATGCAGAAGAGAATACAGACGAAACCGCAGAGGATAAAGCTCCTACATACGATATGCGTATTACCTTTGAGGATGGAACATCAGCAGATGTTCACGGAATCGTTCTGGAAGATCTTCGAACACTTACGATACGTGAGAAGGACGGAATCGTGTATGGTACTTATAAGCTGAAAAGCACAAAAGAAAAGAAGACTACCTACGATACTGAGAAAGCAATTGCAGATCAAGCTGCAGCAGATGCAGCAGCGGCACAGGCAGCAGCTTCCCAGCCGGCTGAATCCTATGACAGCAATGATTATTCTTACGATTATAGTGGAGAAGATTATAGCGGCGGTGATGACTACAGTGGTGGTGAAGATGGTGGCGATGGATGTCTTGATAATGGTCTCTTAGGCTGATTTGGGGCAAAGCAGTGTCTGTCGTAATGGACAGATATCTAGAAGAATTAATACAGGACAGGGCTCTTGCACTGAGAAAAGCAGTGGGGAGCTCTTGTCCGATTTAGGAGAAAAATATGTCGTTAGTATCTAACCTGTTTTTACTTTTTGTGGCGGCAAGTATATTGATTTACTATATAGTGCCCCGTAAATCTCAGTGGATCGTTCTTCTTATTTTCAGTTATCTCTATTACATAGCAGGTGGTCCACGTTATGTTGTCTTCATTCTTTTTTCCACACTTGTCACTTGGCTGATGGCTCTTCTTATTGAAAAAGCAGAAGGAAAAGAAAACCATAAGGGTGCCAGGAAACTTCTGATTCTTGGTCTGATTCTTAACTTTGGTATGCTTGGAATCGTCAAGTACACCAACTTTGCAGTAGAAAATATCAATGCATTGCTGCATTTGAATCTGAGAGGGATACAGCTATTGCTTCCCCTTGGAATTTCCTTCTATACATTCCAGTCCTCAGGCTATCTTCTTGATGTATACTGGAAAAGATGCAAGGCAGAGAGACACCCGTTGAAATACGCATTGTTCGTATCCTTTTTCCCTCAGATTCTGCAGGGACCTATCGGCAGATATAGCCGCCTGGCAGATCAGCTTTATGCTGAACACAGGTTTGAGGGAAATAATATAATCAGAGGTTTTGAGCGGATTCTCTGGGGCTTTTTTAAGAAAATGATCCTTGCGGACTGGGCCGCTGCTTTTGCAGATGCTATTTTTGAAGATCCGGCAAAGTATAACGGGGTGGCACTTCTTGGAGTTTTGTTTTATACGATCCAGCTTTACGCAGATTTCTCTGGAGGAATGGATGTTGTGATCGGTATTGCCTCTATGTTTGGAATTGAACTGGATGAAAACTTCAAGCGCCCATTTTTTGCTGTATCTATCACGGATTTCTGGCATCGCTGGCATATCACTCTTGGAACCTGGATGAAGGATTATGTTTTTTACCCGGTGACCTTATCCGGCTGGATGGGTAAATTTGGAAAATGGGGCAAAAAGGTGTTTGGCAAGAAAATTGGCCGCACCCTTCCTATCTGCGTGGCCAATCTGATCGTATTCTTCGTTGTAGGCGTATGGCATGGCGCTGCGTGGAAATATATTGTATACGGTATGTATAATGGTATTATTATTGCCTTCAGCGGACTTATGGCAGAGAATTACCGTAAATGGAAAAAGAAGCTTCACATTTCCGGTAAGGAAACCTGGTATTATCTGTTCACTGTAATCCGTACTTTTGTATTGGTTGTGATCAGTATGTACTTTGATAGGGCAGACAGCGTTAGACAGGCATTTCATATGATGAAGCAGTCTATCACACAATTTGCTCCGGCCCAGCTGCTTTTGATTCCGGCAGGTAAACAGGGGACTTCTTTTACTCCATATGCTCTTGTGATTATAGCTGTTGGCTGTGTAATATTATTTGTGATAAGTCTCCTTCAAGAACGTGGCGTGAAGATTCGGGAATCTCTTGCCAGGCTTCCTCTTCCTGTTACAGTTGCCATTTATTTTTGCATGCTGATATCCATAGGTTTGTTCGGTTCCACAGCAGTAGCGAGAGGTTTTATTTATGCACAATTTTAAGAAAATTATAAAAACAATAGTAGTGGTTGCTGTGTGTGTGACGCTTCTTGCTGGATTGGATATGGCTCTTTATCCTTGTACCTTTATGAGAAATGACATTCATGCAGTGGTAAGTAACCAATATGATGACATTATTCTTGGAACATCCCATGGAATGACAGATATCGATCCGGCTGTGATGGAGGAAATCACAGGCAGAAGCGGTCATAATGTATGTGTAGGGGGAGAATATGGAATTGATGCCTATTATATTGCCAGACTGATTGCAGAGAAACAGAAGCCTGCAAGAATCATTTATGAGGTAGATCCGGGATATTTTGTTTCTGAGAAAGAAGAGGGAAATAACTATCTATTATTTTATCATGAGTTTCCATTTTCAAAAGCTAAGGTTGAATACTTCTGGAATTCTATTGCAAAATGCAATTTCCGCACTGTTTTGTTTCCCTGGTATGAGTATTCTCTTGGATATGAGCTTAGCAAGGTGAAAGAAACCTTCACTCAGAAATGGAATAAGGATTACGATATTGCCCATCTGAAAAGTGATACCCAGGAGTACCACGAAAGCGGTCTTATCGAGAGGTATCCGGTGGATACTACCAAGCTGAAAATGAAGGATTTGAAGCTCTTTGAGGAGGAACAGGTAAACCCTCAGAATATGGAATATCTTGGACGACTGATCGATTTTTGCAGGGAAAATGATATCCAGTTTGTCGCAGTAACTACGCCGATTCCTATTAATACCTTACAGGCATATAGCGATAACTATAATGCTGCATGGAAATACTTTGGACAGTATTTTGATGAGCATGAAGTAACATATCTGAACTTTAATACCCAGTATTTTAAAGCATTTTCCCATGATCTTTCAGACTATACGGATTTTGATGGTCATATGAATGGAAATGCTGCAAAGGAGTATTCTAAGGTTCTGGCTAATATTCTGAAAGGAGAGGGTGTATGATAACAAGTATTTTGGAATATCTTGAAAGTTCTGCTTCCAGATATCCGGACAAAACAGCATTTGCAGATCTTGACGCTACATGTACATTTGAGGAATTACGCCTCCGGGCAAGAAGAGTTGGGACTGCCCTTGCAGAACATTTTGCTCCGAGAAATCCGGTGCCGGTTTTTATGGAAAAAAGTGTGGATACCTTAGGTGTGTTTATGGGGGCTGTTTATGCTGGATGTTTCTATGTGCTTCTTGATACTAAGCAGCCGGCTGCAAGAATTTCGCAGATTCTGGATATTCTTGACAGTAATGTGATTGTTACTTCCAGTAAGTACCAGAAGGATCTGGAAAAGCTGGAATTTAAGGGAACAATTCTTCTTACTGAGGAACTGGAAAAAACACCAGAAGACAGTTTTGTTCTGAAGAGTATTCGAGATCAGGCATTAGATACAGATCCGCTTTACGGCATTTTTACATCGGGATCCACAGGAGTTCCAAAGGGTGTTGTTGTGGGGCATCGTTCTGTAATTGATTTTATTGACTGTTTTACAGAGCTGTTTCATATTACAGGCGAAGATGTAATGGGAAATCAGGCACCATGGGACTTTGATGTTTCTGTAAAGGATATTTATTCAGGCCTGAAAACCGGGGCCACTGTGCAGATCATTCCCAAACAGTATTTTTCTATTCCTAAGAATCTTCTTGATTTTCTGGTTGAGAGAGAGGTTACCACGATCGTATGGGCTGTGTCTGCTATGTGCATTATCAGTACCCTGAATGGTTTTACCTATAAGGTGCCAGACAAGATTAAAAAGGTTTTGTTCTCTGGAGAGGTTATGCCTATTAAGCATCTTAATATCTGGAGAAAATATCTTCCAGATACTATGTTTGTAAATATTTATGGTCCTACAGAGATTACCTGTAATTGTACATATTATATTGTTGACAGAGACTTTGAACCGGGAGATGTGCTTCCAATGGGGAAAGCCTTTCCTAACGAAAAAGTCTTCCTTCTGGATGAAGAAGATCATCTGGTTACAGAAAAGAGGATAAACGGTGAGATTTGTGTGGCAGGTAGTGCGCTTGCACTTGGCTATTATAGAAATCCTGAACAGACAAAGAAGGCATTTGTTCAGAACCCTTTGAATGACAGATATCTGGAGCCTATTTACCGTACAGGAGACCTTGCTTTCTACAATGAAAACGGGGAGCTTTGCTTCGCTACACGTAAGGACTTCCAGATTAAGCATATGGGACATAGAATTGAGCTTGGTGAGATTGAGACAGCAATGGATAAACTTCCTGAGATTCGAAGAAGTCTGTGTATTTACGATCAGGCAAAAAATAAAATCGTTGCTTTTTATGAGGGTGATATCGATCGTAAGCAGCTGTCACGTTCCCTTGTGAAATATGTACCAAACTTTATGGTGCCGAATGTATTTGTCCAAGTGGATGCTATGCCTCTTACAAAGAATGGCAAGATTGACAGGAAAGAGCTGACAGCCAGATATCAGGAGGGAAGATAAATGGCGGATTATAATTTTTTGCAGAAATTTATAGAAGATAAGAATCCTACGCCTTCCTATGTATTTGATCTGGATGCTTTGGCTGTACATGTAAATAAGATTAAGGAGTTGCTTGCAGGTAAAGCGAGAGTCTGCTATGCCATGAAGGCCAATCCTTTTCTTACAAGACCAATGATGAAGCATGTAGATCTTTTCGAAGTATGCTCTCCTGGAGAATTTCGCATTTGTGAGCGTGTCTCTGTTCCAATGGAAAAGATCGTGCTTTCAGGTGTATATAAAAATCCTTCTGATATTCGATATGTACTTGAAACATACGGTGGAAAGGGAGTATATACAGTAGAATCTCTGGAGCATCTGAAGAATTTGCAGAGGATAGCGGGAGAACTGGGGCTGACGATTGATGTGTTGATCCGTGTGACCAGTGGCAATCAGTTTGGCGTGGATGAAGAAGATATTCGCAAGATTATTTCCAGGCGCCAGGAGTATACTGCACTTCACATTTTGGGACTTCAGTTCTATTCAGGTACTCAGAAGAAAAATCTTTCACAGATGGAAAAGGAGCTTCAAAGTCTGGATGCCTTTCTGAACGAGCTTAAGAAAGATTATGGATATCAGGCAGAGGAGCTTGAGTACGGACCGGGATTGTTTGCGCCTTATTTTGTGAAGGATAAGGAAGAGTCTGTTGAGGAGCTTCTGGGTGGCTTTGGAAGGCTTCTGGATAATCTTACCTTTGGAGGAAATGTAATACTGGAGATGGGACGGTATCTTACCTATCTGTGTGGTTATTATATTACCTCTATCGTGGATATGAAGGTGAATCATGGTCAGAATTATGCTATTGTGGATGGCGGTATTAATCATCTGAATTATTATGGCCAGGCGATGGCTATGAAGCTGCCTCATTGCATACAGACCGATCATACGGGAAATATACGCACAGAGGGTGATGAGGAACAGTGGAATTTATGCGGTTCGCTTTGCACTGTAAGTGATGTGATCGTAAAGCTTTTTCCATTGAAAAAACCACAGATTAGTGATATGCTCATATTTGAACGTGTAGGTGCATATTCCGTGACAGAGGGAATTTATTTATTCCTGAGCAGACCGATGCCAAGAATTTATTTCTGGCATAAGGGATGTCTTACTTTGGTTCGGGAGGCATTACACACAGATGAATTTAATTCGGAAAGAGAGGAAATGAAAAATGGACAAATTAATTGAAATTCTTGAGGAAATCCAGCCAGATGCGGATTATGAAACCTGTGAGACACTGATCGATGATGGAATTCTTGATTCCTTCGCAATTTTATCTATTGTCAGCGAGCTTCAGGACGAATTTGATATCACTATTACACCGGCTGATATCGTACCGGAGAACTTTAACTCAGCAGCTGCTCTTTGGGAGATGGTTTGCCGTCTGAAGGGCTGATTACAAGAGACTGATTTATTGGGAGAGAAAGAGTATGCGAAAGATAAGCAAATTTCTGGCAGTTATAGCAATCAGTATTATGGCTGTATGCGTACCTGCCCAGGCTTCTGAAATTACCCCAGAGGTGACTGCAGCTCCAACTGTGACTGCAGTTCCGGTTCAGCCTACGGCAGCACCGGCTAGAAAGAAAGGTCTTGTAAAAGAAGGAAAGAAATATGTTTATTACGACAAAAAGGGTAATAAACTGAAAAATAAATGGAAAACCATTCACAAAAACCGTTACTATTTTGACGCGAACGGAAAGGCGGTTACAGGTGGGAAAAGAATTGGTAAATACATATATGTATTTAATCTGGAAGGCAAACTGATTCGTCCCACTAAGGCCAAAATTGTAAAAGTAGGAAAGACATCCTATTATGTAGACACAAAGGGTCATGCATATGTTGGATTCTTTAAACTTGGAAACCGTCTTTATCGGGGCGATGTAAAAGGTCGTCTTACCAAGAATAAAACAGTTTCCAATGTTACCTTTAACCGCAAGGGATATGCAGATAACGATGTAAATGCAAAACTGAAAATAGAGCTTATGAATGTTATTTCCAGGATCACCAATCCGGGGAGGAGTAATTCCCAGAAGCTGTATGCCTGCTGGTGTTATCTTACCAGCAGCAGTAATTTCTACTATTCCGGCTACTGGCCAGACTTTAATAAAAAAGGCTGGCAGCGAGAGGTAGCATACAATATGCTGGTTTCAGGTGGCGGTGACTGTTATGGCTTTGCCTGCACCTTTGCTGCAATGGCAAGAGAGATTGGCTATAATCCTTATGTAGTTCTTGGACGTGTATCCGGTACCAGAGATGGTGCAGCAGATGGCCTTACCAGTCATGGCTGGGTCATTATTGACGGATGCTACTATGATCCGGAGGCACAGTTTGCAGGATGGTACAGAGGTGTATACGGAAGCGGCAGCTACGACATCAATCATCAGATTAAGAGCATTGTGAGATTTGCGTCATAATTGACGGATACGTCACATCGGCGAAATGTGAAGCATTTTGAAGAGGGCTTTGAATAATTAAATATCTGACATCATGTAGAGCGGAAGAGAAGATATGCATTATTTCTTTTCCGCTCTTTGCGTATACAAAAATTCATTAGGCTGCAACTTGATGAGAGCGTTCAGACAAATTTGTTAATAAATTGGGGTGTGCAGACGCGAAAATTACTTTCTGCATTAATTGTTTTGCATTGAAGTTATAGGGAAAAAGAAAAATAGGAAAGAGAATGGTAATACATAAATGGAAAGTCTGGGTTGTGCGAATTGCTTTTTTATGTGGACTTCTTATTATCTCATCAACATTACAGACAGAGGCTGCCACAAAGAACAGCTGGACAGTAAAAGTAAATAACGAGTACAAGGCTAAACTTGTAAAAAAGAAAGATCAATGGTATCTTCAGTCTACATCCATTCAGATGAAGAATAAGAAAGGGACGGAAAGAATCGCATATCTTTCAATTCCATCCAATGTGGGACTTGCCAGTGGTTATTATTATTTTTGGACAGATGGACGAATAGACAAAAGGAAAAAATTTCATGATCTTGATACGAAAATTGGGACTACACGCTTTAAAGGCTCCTATTATTTTGGGGAAACAGCCGGACGGCTGAAACAGACGGCTGGTTGGATTGTGTTTAAGGGAAAGAAGCTCGCCCTGAACAAAAATGGAAAATTGCATACAAACCGCTGGTACAAAGGTTATTATCTGACGGAGCATGGCACAATTGCCGCAAACCGCAAGATTTCCTGCACCTTGTATGTAGATGCAGAAGGGAAAAAAATGCGCGAAGGAAGAGGTAAAGTTAAGAAAACTGAGAATAAAAATAAATGAAAAACTGAAAGGATACAGTGGGAACTGGTCTGTTTATGTGAAAGATTTAAAAACAGGCGATGTCCTTTCCATCAATTAGACAAGCATGTATCCGGCAAGTGTGATCAAGCTCTTTGTGATGGAGGCTGTTTATGCCGGTGCTGCAGAGAAAAAAATCAGTCTTAACAGCTATGTGAACGGTCTTTTGGACAGCATGATAACAATCAGTGACAATGAGAGCTACAATGAGTTGGTTCGGACTGTAGGACAGGGCAGTTTCGCGTAAGTATTCGAACCAGATGCTAAATCTTCTGCTGGCGCAGGAAAGGCGGTATAAAATTCCTGCAGGTCTCCCCTCAGGCGTTAAGTCTGGAAATAAGACCGGGGAGACAGACAGCTATCAGCATGATGCGGCGATTGTATATGGAAAAAAGACAGATTATGTGATTGTTGTGTTTGCACAAGCTGGCGAATATACAGGAATTAATGGGATAAAGGAAATATCCGGTATGGTATATGAGCGCCTGAATTAAATTAGTATGTATAAAATCCTGCTATTTCGCAAGAAACGAGGTAAAGTCCATATGTTTATCCAACCAGTTCCCTGCGATTCCGACGCCTTTTCCCATGGTAAAGGCGGCTACAACGGTACCAATTCCAAGTCCTTTGATATGTCCGAGACCGAATCCGGTGAGGGCAGCAGTGACAATCAGGCAGATTACATCGAAGCTGATCTTGATTTTTGGATATGCCACAGAAGTGATCTGGGACAGCTCCCTTGGGAAAAGGTCAGTAGGGACAATAGGCATTTTGCAGCGGTTGGAAATAGCGATTCCAATACAGATCAAAATGTAGCTTGCAATAAAATAGAAAATTCTCCAGCCAATTGCTGTAGGAAGAACATTTATCCATAATTCATGTACATCAAGCAGCTCCCCGAAAACGAATCCTACTACGAAGCTGAATAGATACTGGACTACGAATTTTTTCCGCAGGATCATGAGGCTTAGCACCAGAAGTCCCTGAAATATGTAGGTCCATGTTACATGGCTTATCTTCGGAAAGACGAAGGAAAAAGCGTAGGGAACACTGGAAATAGCGGAAATTCCTGTCCCGGAATAGAGCATAAGGACAACGCCGAAGCTGTTGATGGCAACAGCAAGAAGAAGTGCAAGCTCTCCCCGGTAGATTGGGAGAGATTTTTGTGTAGTTTGTGTATTCAAGTGAAAAGCCTCCTGTCATGTTGATTCCTGCATATTATACTACGGATGTGAAAAAATGCAATAAAAAACAGATTTGTTGTTATAACAACTGAATATCACGAAAATTTATAGTATAGTTACGAAAAACAGTTATAGCAGGAGGCTTTTTATCATGGATAAGATGAAAAATATAAGTAAAGCAGAAGTGCTGGTATTAAAAGACCAGGTAGCTTACCAGGAGGGACAGGTTGTGAGCCGCACACTTGCACAGAATGCGGCAGTGAGTGTTACCCTTTTCTCATTTGATAAAGGGGAGGAGATCAGTACACATGAGTCTGGCGGAGATGCATTTGTTACCTGTCTGGATGGTGTGGGGGAAATCACTATTGATGGTGTGAAGTACGAATTACATGAAGGTGAGTCTATTGTAATGCCTGCGAAGCGTCCTCACGCAGTTATGGGAAAAGAGAAATTTAAAATGCTTCTTGTGGTAATTTTCTAGAGTATTTTTCAAATACGCTTTAGAACAGACAACTACTGAAAAATATTATCATGTAATCTTCTTGCAATCCCATGATGGTTAGTGTATACTAATCAGCATAGTTAGGAATAACTAACCTAACGGTGTAAATCATTTGGACTCCTTATTATGGCAGAAAGACCGCTGACATAATATGATGCGGATTGCGGCTGGACTTTTCCGGGAAGCAGTTCGCGAAGGAGTTCCTTTGAAAAATGAAAGGAGTATACATACCATGGATTACTTAGAAATTGAGAAAGTAATTGGAAGAGAAATTCTGGATTCCAGAGGAAATCCTACAGTAGAAGCAGAGGTTTATCTGGTAGATGGAACCATCGGCAGAGGAGCTGCTCCCAGTGGCGCTTCTACAGGCGAATTTGAGGCTCTGGAGCTTAGAGATAATGATAAGAACAGATACCTTGGAAAAGGTGTTACAAAGGCTGTAGAGAACATTAATACGTCCATCAACGACACAATCTCAGGAATGGATGCATCCGATATTTATGCAATTGACAAGGCGATGATCAAAGCTGACGGAACCAAGGACAAATCAAACTTTGGTGCAAATGCAATCCTGGCTGTTTCCATCGCATGCTGCCGTGCAGCTGCAACATCCCTTGATATCCCGCTTTATCGTTTCCTCGGTGGTATTTCCGGAAACCGTATGCCAGTACCGATGATGAACATTGTAAACGGCGGCTGCCATGCACTTTCCTCAGGACTTGATGTGCAGGAGTTCATGATCATGCCAGTTGGAGCACCAAGCTTCAAAGAGTGCTTAAGATGGTGTGCAGAAGTTTTCCATGCTCTTGCAGCTATTCTGAAATCAAGAGGACTTGCAACATCTGTTGGTGATGAGGGTGGTTTTGCACCAGCTCTGAAATCTGATGAAGAAGCAATTGAGACAATTCTTGAGGCTGTTAAGAATGCAGGCTATGATCCAGGAAAAGATTTTATGATCGCTATGGACGCAGCTTCTTCTGAGTGGAAGACTGGTAAACTTGGCGAGTACAAGCTTCCAAAGGCCGGTACTGTTTACACATCTGACGAGCTGATTTACCACTGGAAAAAGCTGGTTGACAAGTATCCGATCATCTCCATCGAGGATGCGCTTGATGAGGAAGACTGGGAAGGATGGAAGAAGCTTACCAAAGAACTGGGAGATAAAGTACAGCTGGTAGGTGATGACCTGTTTGTAACAAATACAGAGAGACTTTCCAAAGGTATTTCTCTTGGATGCGGCAATTCTATCCTAATCAAGCTGAACCAGATCGGATCTGTATCAGAGACTCTTGAGGCAATCAAGATGGCTCATAAGGCTGGCTATACAGCAATTTCTTCCCATCGTTCAGGTGAGACAGAGGATACTACGATTGCTGACCTTGCAGTAGCATTAAATACCTGCCAGATCAAGACCGGTGCTCCGTCCAGAACAGAGCGTGTTGCAAAATACAATCAGCTGCTCCGCATCGAGGAAGAGCTTGGAGATGCAGCAGTATATCCGGGAATGAGCGCATTCAATGTAAAACGCTAATGTTCCGCAAAGCGGTTACTGACTGCAAAGTGAACAGTAACAGATTTACGAGATGATTTCACAGATGTAATCTACCTTATACCCCCTTAAGTAGTGTTATAGAAAGATTCCCCTGCCAGGAAAGCGTGGTTCCATGGCAGGGGGATTTTTAGGATTATTTATTGCGATTTACAGGTAATGTTCCGTGAATAATGTTACTGCAAACCGTACAATTATTTCATTCTGTTATTACAGGAACACATATTTCAGAACAAAGATAACAGCCAGTGCATACATAAGCGGGCTGATCTTTTTGTCCTTAGCTTTTCCGGTACAGACATTGATTATAACATAAGAGATAACACCAAGTGCAATACCTTCGGAAATGCTGTACAGGAACGGCATTGCAATGATTGCGATAAATGCCGGAATCGCTTCTGTAAGGTCGTCAAAGTCGATCTTGGTAACAGAGGTCAGCATAAGGAATCCAACCACGATCAGAGCCGGAGCTGTGGCGAAGGAAGGAATCGCCAGGAAGATCGGGGAAAGGAACAGGGAAAGTGCGAACAAAATAGCGGAAACAAGTGAAGTAAGACCTGTACGTCCGCCCTCTGCAACACCGGAAGCGCTCTCAACAAATGTGGTAACAGTAGAAGTACCGCACATAGCACCTACAGTAGTACCAACAGCATCGGAAAGAAGAGCACCTTTGATTTTTGGAAGCTTACCGTCTTTGTCCAGCATGTCTGCCTTGGAAGCAACACCGATCAGAGTTCCCAGAGTATCAAACATATCTACAAATAAGAATGCAAACATGATAACGATAAAGTCAAGTGAGAAAACTCCTGCGAAATCCATTTTCATAAAGGTAGGAGCCATACTCGGTACGGAAATTCCATTGGAAAAATCCGGGAGAAGACTGTAGAAACCTGCATCCGGATTTGGAACATAAAGCCCCACAAACTGACAGAGGATTCCAAGCGCCCATGTAATAAGGATGCCCCACAGGATACCGCCTTTTACATTCTTTACAAGAAGAATGCCGGTAACCAGTACGCCAATCAGGGCAAGAAGAACAGTGATTCCAAGATAATTGAAAGAACCATCTGACATGGAGCCCTTAAAGGAGAACATGCTTACCAGTGTGGAATCATTGTTTACAACGATCTTTGCATTCTGCAGACCAATAAATGCGATGAAAAGGCCAATTCCAACAGAAACTGCGTGTTTCAGTGTCATAGGAATGGAGTTAAAGATTGCTTCACGTACATTGGTAAGGGAAAGCAGGATAAAGATGATACCTTCCACAAATACAGCAACCAGAGCCTGCTGCCAGGAATAACCCATTCCAAGAACTACGGTATATGCAAAGTATGCATTCAGTCCCATACCGGGTGCCAGGACAAACGGGTAATTGGATAACAGTGCCATCAGGCAGGTTGCAATGAAGGATGAAAGTGCAGTAGCAGTAAAGACTGCACCGCGGTCCATTCCGGCAGCGGAAAGGATGTTGGGATTGACAGCGAGGATGTAAGCCATGGTCATGAATGTGGTAATACCGGCCATGATTTCGGTCTTCACGTCAGTGTGGTTTTCCTTCAGGTGAAAAAGTTTTTCAAGGTTCATAAATGTACCCCCTTCTTTTTACGGCAGCTTGTGTGCCGTTTTTTATATTTTACAGGAATGTTATGGATGTTGCTTTGCCACGCCCGCAACGCGGATTCCTGCAAATTTCAGGTAGTGAACATTTGACAGAGGATAGAGCTTCGAAAAAATCTCTGCAAAATGAATATTATCATTTCAGGGCTTGTCACATCTTTGTGTGTTTGTTTATATATTTGGCTTTGTATTTAGAATATACAATTGTCTGATCTTTATACAGTCCATAATATCCGGAAGCCGCATAGCTGATAGAAACGGCGATCAGATAGAAGGACACTCCCTTAAAGCCAAACATTTCAAAGGCAATCAGAATAGAAGTAATCGGGCAGTTCGTCACACCACAGAAAACAGCAGCCATTCCGCAGGCTGCGCAAAGGGAGGGAGAAAGCCCTATCA
>ENA-OQKO01000914-OQKO01000914.1-human-gut-metagenome-genome-assembly--contig:-NODE-914-length-22176-cov-2.931924_pt1 | contig 22176 bp, 23 predicted proteins | sample MGYA00242777_ERZ504796 | MGnify/ENA primary metagenome ERZ504796 (study PRJEB26092, sample SAMD00036404) | human gut metagenome | host: Homo sapiens | study: EMG produced TPA metagenomics assembly of... | reverse complement strand
ATCAGTGACAATTCCTTCCGGAAGCTCAATAATTCCGTCTGCTCTTCCGTCCAGTTTCAGCGTAAAATCTGTACATGGAATCTCATATTTTAGTGAGATCTCTTCATGATATTCCGGACCCATCTGCTTTTGAATCTTCCTGTGGGTTCTGCTTCCAAGCTGCATAGTATCTTTATCTGTCGACGCTATTCGATTGTCTATATCTCCCGCACGAAGTATAAATTCCACCAGATTTCGCACAGAAATGCGAATCACAGGCTGTTCAAGATCCATTGTGTTTCTCCCTTTCCCTGACACTTCTTGTAAACGCCCATATTATAACACATAAATATAAAATATTTTAAAGTAATTTTACACCTCGCCTGCCATCTCAGTCATCTCCGGCCGATATCTGAGTGGAAGATGCTGCATCTGACTTCTTGGATTCTCCCTGGATTCAATAGATATTGTCCTGCAAAAAGCAGTCCACAGACTTGCATACATCTGTTCATTTTCCGATATCTGCCCCAGCCTCTCCTCCTGAATCCGTTCATTTTCTACCAATACCCATTCCTTTCCCGCCTCATGCACTGCATACATATGATGTGTCTTATCATGGATCAGCCAGTTTTCCTGTGGAAGCCGGTTAGCAAAATGTGGAGCAATACAAGTCAGTATCCTGTTCTTTGGTGCAATCCCTCCATACAAAATCCCGCCAGACAACTCCCGAAATCTCAAAAATCCTTTATAATTATGGGCTTCACTTCCTACCTTCCTGCTCAGTTCAAATACACGTTCCACTTGTGGGTGGCTCAAATGTTCCATAACCTTTTTACTGTCACGAAGTCTTCTTGCAGCCAGCATTGTCCCATAAATTGCATCTGCCTTATCCTTATCCGAAGCAAGAGATGCATGCCAGATATCAGCATAAGCCTGTCCTCCCAGATGTTTTCGGATCAATCGTTCTACTGCCTGTTCCTTGTGAAGATTCTCCTCCACCAAAATGTACTCACAAAAAAGCTCCTGTTCTAACATTCCCTTTATTGCAATCCCACACTCTTTTTCTTCTCTTCCTTCTTTCCATGCATCATAAATTGCAGAAAATATTCCTGTGATCGTATCATTACACACATAAATCTTTTTCATAGAAATTCTCCCGGAACCTGACATCATCAAATAATGAAAGCTGTCTGTAACCGAGATTTCGCACCTCCTGTGGCAGTTTTTCTCTGGAATCCAGAAGATTTCTGGCTATGGATTCCTCTTCTATCCTGAGCGGATACATTGTCTTCCCATTACAGGTAATAAAATACACCGCCCGTTTCAGTACTACTCCAAGTTTCTTAAGATCTGCAAAATCCAGCGTTCCAAGTCTTCTCGCTTTCACAATTCTTGTTGCTGATTTATATCCAAGACCCGGTACACGGAGCAGCATCTCATAGTCTGCCCTGTTGATTTCCACAGGAAAATACTCCAGATGCTTCAGCGCCCAGTTACACTTCGGATCAAATAGAACATTAAAATTAGGTTCCCCCTCCGACAGTAATTCATCTGCCTGAAAATGATAATAACGAAGCAGCCAGTCTGCCTGATAAAGCCGATGTTCCCGGAGAAGCGGCGGTCCGTCATCCGTCCTTGCCGGAAGTGCTTTATCTTCATTCACATGTACGAATGCAGAATAAAACACTCGTTTCAGTTCAAACTTCTTATACAGACTCTCTGTCACCTTCATAATCTGATAATCCGATTCCAAAGTTGCTCCGATAATCATCTGGGTACTCTGCCCTGCCGGTACAAATCTCGGTGCCTGACGGTATAATGACAGTTCACGGCTATTTTCATTCCTCCCTTCTTGGATGAGCCTCATCGGTGCGAGGATATTCTTTCTGGATTTATGCGGTGCCAATAGTTTCAATCCTTCTGCTGTCGGAAGTTCCAGATTCACACTCATTCTGTCCGCCAGAAATCCTGCTTTTTGGATCAGTTCCTGACTTGCTCCCGGAATGGCTTTCACATGGATATATCCCTGAAAATTACACTCTTTTCTCAGCTTATAAAGTGTTGCACAGATTAACTCCATCGTATAATCCGGACTTACCAGAATGCCGGAACTTAAAAATAGTCCTTCAATATAATTTCTCCGATAGAATTCCATTGTAAGCGTACAAACTTCATCAGGTGTAAAAGAAGTCCTCACTACATCATTACTTCTTCTGTTCACGCAGTACTTACAGTCAAAAATACATTCATTCGTAAACAGGATTTTTAAAAGTGAAATACATCTGCCATCTGCGGAAAAACTGTGGCATATTCCACACTGTGTACAGTTTCCCATTCCGGAACCATCACCTTTTCTCTTCGTTCCACTGGAAGTACACGCCACATCATACTTTGCTGCATCCGATAAAATATTTAATTTTTCATAAATAGACATGGGATTCTGTATCTTCATATTCTTTCCTGCTTTCCTAATACCATAGTGCAAACATCTGTTCTGTTTTTATTATAAGAACATTTGTTCGATTTGTCAATTTATATTTTAACGATGCCAGGGTCAAAAGGTCTTTCATCCACATGAGCTTGCTCATAAGTGGATGAAAGACCTTGGGATCCGCCCCAATATGAGCCTAAAAGTGGGATGACAATCCCACGATATGCGAATAATTGGGAGGATTGTGGGAGTGCAAAGCACGAAACAATCCGTAGGCATCATAGTTGGAGCTTTTGGTCCCAACATCATTTTAATTACATGGAATTAGGATAAAAAAAGAATAACCAACTGATATCTTTCTTCTCACATATCAGCCGGTTACTCTTTCTTTTATTGTTACACGAAGTACATCTCTGCACTCTTATTAGCAAATATTTTTCAAAATATTCCTTGTAATCTTCTTATATTTTATTTACTGCATCTGCCAGGTACTCATTCGAAACTTCATAGAACTTCTCATTCTCTACCATCTCAGAAAGAGCCGGATCAATCGGCATCTTACCAAGAACCGGAATACCTAACTCAGCTGCCACTTCATCGATATGGCTTTCTCCAAATACGGAAATCTTCTTTCCACAATCCGGGCAAGTCAGATAACTGTAATTTTCTACGATTCCGAGCACTGGAATATTCATCTGTCTTACCATCTTGTAAGCTTTCTCTACGATCATACGCACAAGATCCTGTGGAGATGTTACGATCACTGCTCCATTCACCGGAAGAGACTGGAATACTGTAAGTGGAACATCACCAGTTCCAGGCGGCATATCCACAAAGAGATAGTCCAGATCTCCCCAGATAACATCTGTCGAGAACTGCGTCACAACACTTGTAATAGTCGGTACTCTCCAGATTACCGAATCCGATTCATTCGGTAAAAGCAGGTTGACAGACATAATCTTTGTTCCGTCTTTTGCAATCTCCGGAAAGATTCCATCATCGCTTCCTTTTGCTGTATCATGGATTCCATACATCTTCGGAATAGACGGTCCTGTAATATCTGCATCCAGAATTCCTACAGAAAATCCTTGTTCTCTCATCATTCTTGCCAATGATGCAGTTACCATCGATTTTCCGACTCCGCCCTTTCCACTGACAACTGCGATCACATTACGAATGTGTGATTTTGCATTCGCCGGTTTATGAAAATCCTGCGGTTTACTATTACAAGTCCCTGCATGTGCACACCCCTGGCAATCGGATGGTGAGCATCCGTTCTGATTCTCTGACATAACTAAAACTTCCTTTCTGGCCTCTTTTACTCTTCTACTGCTGCGATTACTTCAATCTCGCAGAGTGCTCCCTTAGGGAGATCTTTCACTGCAAAACAGCTTCTTGCCGGTTTAGATGTGAAATATTTTGCATAAACTTCATTGAATGCTCCGAAATCAGCAATGTCAGCCAGGAAACATGTTGTTTTAAGTACATGCTCGTAATCTGTACCTGCTGCTTTTAAAATCTCTCCTACATTCTTGCAAGACCACTCAGCCTGCTCTTCGATTGTATCTCCGCCAAGATTTCCTGTCTCAGGATTAATTCCAAGCTGTCCGGATGTATAAAGAACTCCGTTATTAACATATGCCTGTGAATATGGTCCGATTGCTGCCGGTGCTTTTTCTGTTGCGATTACTTTCATAATCCTATACCTCTCTTTCATTATTCTGAAACTGCTCTGTATTTCTGAGCTCTGAATCTATTGTACTACCTTTCCAGGTAATTTATCAACCTTGAATTACCTTTAATCTTTGCTTTTACTCCCTTTTTCACAGCTTTAAATTTCCAGGTTATTCCTCGTGACATCTTTGAGCCATTTGTAACTGCGGTACCGCTTTAGCGTAAGCGGTAATTTCACCAGCTCATCACGCATCAGAAGTATATAAACGACCGGTACACTTGCGTGTAAGAAAAATGCTGCGACTGCACCCAGTAATATAGAAAATCCCCACATCGTAGATACATCCAGAATTAATCCGAATCTCGTATCTCCTCCTGAGCGAAATACACCTACTACCAATGTTGTATTGACTGCCTGTGCAATGACAAAATAAGACATGACGCCAAACATCATATAAAGATATTCTTTTGCCTCAGGCGATAATACAAGAAATGTATTTGCAATCGGAGCACAGATTAAAATTACACATGCACCACAACAGCCCATAATAAGTGCCAGCCGAATAAACCTTTTTGCATAAGCCTTCGCATAATCGAATTTACGCTCCCCGATTGTCTTACCCAGATAGACGGCTGTCGCATTTGCAATTCCAAATACAACGACCTGGGCAAGCTGTCTCGCTACTTGTGCAACTGAATTTGATGCAACCGCCGCACTCCCAAGATGACCGATGACAGCAGTATTCGCAGAGACTCCAAGTCCCCACATCATTTCATTTAACACAACCGGCATGGCATAGATTAGATAATCTTTTGCAAGTACCCTGTCAATCTGTATCATAAATCGAGGACGAATTTTCACATCCTGATTCATGAAATGTGCATAAATAAGCACGATCAATGTCTCTGTCATTCTGGCACATAATGTGCCGATTGCAGCTCCTTGAATTCCAAGTGTCGGAAATCCCAAAAGTCCAAAAATCAAAATTGCATTAATAATTGCATTGACAACCAAAGACATAAAATATACAAAAGTAGCAATCATCACCCGTTCAATACTTCTCATAATATTCAGATAGACCTGCGTTACCGCTATGAAAAGATAAGATATTCCAACAATCCGTAAGTATTTCACTCCCTCTGCAATTACTTCCGGATCCGATGTAAAAATACGCATCAAAGGACCCGGAATAGTCAAGGCCAATGTCATAAAAATTACCGCAATTGCAAGTGAGATTGTAAGTCCCATACCAAGAATCTTCTCAATAGTTCTGATATCTTTCTTTCCCCAGTACTGCGCTGTCAGTACTGTTGCTCCAGATGTAATGCCGAAAAAGATCAGCATCATAATAAACTGGATCTGTCCTGCCAGCGAAGAACCGGACAACACTTTTTCTCCCACTCTTCCAAGCATCATAACATCAACTGCAGTCACTCCGACGTTAATCAGATTCTGGAGCGCCATTGGAATAATTAAGGCAAATACATTTCTGTAAAATGCATGCCAGTCAATATTTAGATTATCTGTGGTTTGCCTTTTTATAAATCTCATATAACTCTTTTGCCCCCATTTTCTGGAAAGCGCCCACTTTCATGGTATCCCCTGCAGTCGCCTTGCCAGCCATTTCTTTTAATACTTCATCCGGCTGTACACCCATTTTCATATCTCCCAGACAAGTCGGCATATGCAAAGACCGGAAGAATTCTTCGGTTCTCTCAATTGCTGCCACTGCCGTTTTTTCATCATTTTTCTCATCAATGTTCCATACTTTTCTTCCGTAATTTGCAAATCTTGCCTCGTCCAGATGATAGACGTATCTTGCCCAGCTTCCCCAGACTGCAGACAATGTTGCCCCGTGGGCTTCGTCAAATTTTGCACTCAACTGATGTCCCAGCTTATGGCACAGAAAATCCTTTGGCCTTCCAAGTCCGGTAATTCCATTATGAGAAATACTTCCGCACCACATGATTTCACTCATAGCATCATAATCTTCTTGATTCTCATATGCCTTTGCTGCATTCCGGATCAATGTACGCAGCAGTCCTTCTGCGATCTCATCTGTCAGTTCATTTCCATGTACCGGTGTGAAATAACGTTGAATTGTATGCATAAAAATGTCTACAATTCCGCAAGTAAGCTGATATTTCGGAAGTGTATATGTCAGCTCCGGATTCATAATTGCAAATTTCGGACGGATCAGATCGCTTCCGATTCCAGATTTGTCCTGCGTCTCTTCATCTGTCAGTACCGCGGAATTACTCATCTCACTTCCGGCTGCTGAAATTGTCAAAACGGTTCCTACCGGAAGTGCCGTCTTTAATTCTTTTTTACTCTTCCAGAACTCCCATATATCTGTACCCGGATTTGCTGCACCTATCGCAATTCCTTTTGCTGTATCAATTGCACTTCCACCTCCTACTGCAAGAATCAGCTCTGCTCCGAAAGCAATCGCTTTTTCAACTCCTTCTCTTGCAAAAGACAGACGCGGATTCGGTTTTACACCGCCAAATTCCTCATAAAAAATGTGTTCTTCATCAAGAGATTTCTTAATCTCATCGAGAAGTCCGCTTCTTATAACACTTCCACCGCCATATACAAGAAATACCTTTGTCACACCCAGTTCACGGACCAGCTTTCCAGCTTCTTTCTGCGTGTCTTTTCCAAATACAACTTTCGTCGGGGTATACTGTACAAAACTCTGCATCATCAATTTCTCCTTCTTTTTTATATATTTCATCCACAGCTGCAATTCTGATATTTGTAAAAATATTGCCAATGATTTTATGTGCAATTTCTGAGATAAAATACTGCAAGCTGTGTACGGTCTCTTAAATTCAATTTATCCAAAATCCCACTGATATAATTCCGGATCGTTCCCTCGCTTAAAAACATTTCCCCTGCAATTTCTTTATTGCTCTTTCCGTCTGCCACAAGTTTCATAACATCACGTTCTTTTTCCGTAATCTCATAAGTCTCATAATCAAACGCACTCTTTCGCTCCAAAAGTTCCGGCAGTCTGGATATGATCTGGGTTCCGAACACCGTCTGCCCCGTGCACACTGCCCGGATTGCCGGCAGAATACTTGCATAATCCTGTTTTAGAAGATATCCTTTCACACCACATTTCAACGCTTTTACAATATACTCGTCATCAGAAAATGTTGTAAGGAGCAATATCTTTGCCTCTGGTTTTTCTTTTAAAATCTCTTCCGATGCCTCCAGACCGCTCATTGGACTCATGCGAATATCCATCAGCAACACATCCGGCTCATATTTCCGGTAAAGTTCTATAGCTTCCTTCCCATTTGAGGCAATACCCTGAACTTCTATATCCTGCTTTTTTTCCAGAATCGTCCTAAGTGCCCCTGATACAAGCATATCATCATCTGCAATCACGATTCTCATTTTAAGATACCTCCTTGGGAATCGTAATAAAAATACGAAATCCCTCTTTTCTTACAATTTGCATCATGCCTCCAAGCATCCGGACGCGGTCGCTCATATTGCGAAGTCCCATACCCTGTCCAGACTGATATTCTCTGGATACAGCTTTTACTCCGCCACTTTGTATTGGTTCTTTCACAGTCCCATTATCCTCCACGATCAGCTGATAAAGCGCAGGGTGCTCCCGCATGACTATCTTCACTTTACTCGCATCACTGTGCCTTACAATATTGTGAAGTGCCTCTTTTACAATTGCGATAAAGCCGTATTTAATCTCTCTTGGAACATCATACCCAATGTCATAAGATAAATCTACCGGGCAAAATGTAAACTCTCCCACCAGTTCTTCTGTCACTTCTTTCAGATTCACAGAATCGTCATGAAGGTCATGGACACTCTCCCGTACGCTGGTCATAGCTGTATTCAACGACTCCTCCAATTGTTCAATGGAAGGGGACAGTTTTTCGTCTTCATTTACAATTTTTATTGCTCCAACCATAAGGATGGATCTTGAGAGCAAATGTCCCACATTGTCATGAATTTCTCTTGCAATGCGATTTCGCTCCTGAAGTGTTGCCGTATAAATTTCATAGTCCTGCTTCTCAATCAGGTTGCGATTCTTTTCTTGTAAAAGCAGATTCCTTTCCTTACTGTCATCACGGGTTTTCCGGTATTCCTGTTCCAACTCCTCATAAGCTTCTTCTTTTAACTTCAACACAAACGACAGTAAAATTCCAACTATCAAAAGATACATTTGCCCATGACTTAGATTCGTATTCCCCGACACACCTGTAAATATCCCTCCTGCCACAGCAAGTATCATGATACCCCGGTTCTCTTTTGTCCAGAATCCATAAAAAAGGACCGGCAGGAATTCACAGATTCCCACGCAGTACCAGCTTCCGGCTAAAATACATATTAGCAGAACATACCTTTCCCAGTCATCTTTTAAGAACATCTGCATGCCAATACAGATCAATGACACCAGAAAGCCCACCACAAAATTCAGGTCAGCCGGCGAAAGCAGCAAAAAAAGAAAACTATATAAAATTAACAGAAGCTGCCCTGTCATTCTTCTCATATTCGTTCTCTCCTAACTTTTGTCCTAAAAAGCAAAACATGACATTTGTCACATCATTTTATGACGTCTGCCACTAACATTATAAGCATAAGACATTTATAATTACAAGTAAGAAATATGCAGGTTTCAAAACTAAGAACTGGAGGAATTTCCTATGATCCATATTGAAAATCTTGTAAAAAGATATGGTGATCTGATTGCACTGGATCACCTGAACCTGGACATTAAAGAAGGGGAGATTTTTGGACTTCTGGGACCAAACGGCTCCGGAAAATCTACCGCGATCGGCTGTATGCTGGCGCTGTTGAAATATGACAAAGGTACGATTCAGATTTTTGGCAAAAACATGACCCCTGACAGTTACGATATCAAAAAAGAGATTGGTGTTGTCATGCAAAATGTGGCTGTGTTTCATCAGATGAGTGTCCGTGAAAATGTAGACTATTTCTGTGGTCTGTATGTAACTGACAAACAAAAGCGTAAAAAGCTGGTGGACGAAGCACTGGATTTTGTGGGACTTACGGAATATGCAAAAAAACGTCCCGGAAAATTGTCCGGCGGTCTTCTTAGAAGACTCAACATTGCCTGCGGTATTGCCCACAAGCCAAAGCTTATCATCATGGACGAACCAACGGTAGCTGTCGATCCACAGAGCCGGAACCGGATCCTGGAAGGAATCTTAGAACTGAACCGTCAGGGATCTACAATCATTTATACTTCCCATTATATGGAAGAAGTTGAACAGATCTGCAGCCGTATTGCAATCATTGATCATGGCCATGTACTTGCGACCGGAACATGTGAAGAGCTGAAAAATATGATCAAAACCGGTGAGACGATCACCATCGAAGCTATAAACCTAAATCCGGAAACACTCTCTGAAATCCGTACGATGCCAAATGTATTTGAACTGACCTATGAAGAACAGGTATTAAAAATCCGCCTAAGTGGAGGAAAACACAATCTGATCAGCCTCTTAAAATACCTGGGTGATCACAACATTTCTTTCGGGCGCGTATTTTCAGAACTTCCAACACTCAACGATGTCTTCTTGGAAATCACGGGAAAAGAACTTCGGGACTAAGGAGGAATTTTTATGTGTCATTTAATAAAATATCGTTTTCTACAGATTACAAGGAATCGGCCTATGATGTTCTGGGCACTTGCATTCCCAATGATTCTCGGCACACTGTTCTACATTTCCTTTGGAAATATCGGCATATCTGCCACCGGAGACTCCGACTGGGATCCGGTACCCGTTGCTGTTATCAATAAGCTTGAAACAAAGTCATCCGGTACATTTTTTGCAGATTTCCTTGACGCCATGAACGGTAGCGTTCTAGACATTCAAGACGTAACGAATGAAAAAGATGCGAAAAAGAAACTGGAAAATGATGGGATTGTTGGGATCTACTATGTAAAAGAGACCCCGTCTCTTACGATCACAAAAAATGGAGTCAACCAAAGTATTCTGACTTCTCTTTTAAACACTTATAACCAGAATGCTTATCTGTTCAAAGAGATTGCCAGAACTCATCCGGAGCGTCTGACTGATGCTGTTGCTTCCTTGCAGACGAATGGCAGTTTCATCACGGAAAAAAGTGTCGGTGGAAAAACATTAAATCCGACTGTATTGTATTTCTTCGCCCTGATTGCCTATGCTTGTATGTCCGGTGCATATCTAAGTATCGAAGCAGTACGTGATACCCAGGCGAACTTAAGTCCCTTAGGAGCCAGACGAAGTATCACCCCTTACCGAAAACAATTTCTTATTTTTATTGATATGTTGGTGCTGATTTTTATACATTTCATAAATGTAATGATTCTGACTTTTTATGTGAACTATATTCTTAACATTGACCTGGGAAATAATTATCTGGCTATCCTTGCCACGAATTTTATGGGAAGTCTCATCGGAATCTGCCTGGGACTCATGATCGGCTGCATCGGAAAACTTACATTTTCAGCAAAAATCGGCATCTGTACCTCCACAACTTTACTGACCGGTTTTTTGTCTGGTCTGATGTTTGGCAATATGAAAGATGTAATAGAACAGAATGCCCCCATTCTGAACCGTATCAATCCGGCGGCTGTTTTAAGTGATGCTTACTATTGCATCAGTGTCTACAATGACACGTTACGATACCAGAGATGTATGATCACTCTGCTGATCATGAGTATTCTTTTCCTTGGTATTGCATTCTTAGGAGTAAGGAGGGAACGTTATGACAGTATTTAAAGGATTTTTGACAATTACAAAAAGAAATCTCGGATATGTTTTCATGTATATTATCATTTTTCTCACAATTACAATTGCTGTACAAAAAAGTGAACTTACAGATACCGATAAAATGTTTGAACAGACAAAACTCGACATTGCAGTCATTGACCATGACAAAAGTCCGGTGTCCGAAGCCCTGACCGATTATCTGGCTTCCCGGCACAATCTGATTGATATTCCGGATACCAAAACTGCCATTCAGGATAACCTGTTCTACCGGCACGTCTATTATGTATTGACGATTCCAAAAGATTTCACTCAAAGCTGTAAAAGCAAAACTGCAAGTCTTACCGTCACAAAAGTTCCGGGCAGTACAAGTGGTTACTATGTAGACAGTCAGGTCAATGCATGGGTTCAGGAAATGCATATGCTTCTTGCCTCCGGTTATTCAGCCGAAGATGCCACTGTAATGCTTAAGGAGGCTATGACAGAAGAATCTCATGTAACGATGCTGGATCAGAACGGATATGGTGGAAATATTCCGATGCACGCATACATGTATCAGTATATGCCTTACATTATCCTGTCCATTCTATGCTATGTCATTATAACGATCATGATGTCATTCAACAATCCAGAAGTCCGCTCACGAATACTGTGTACTTCCATTTCCAACCGGAAGTACAACCTCCAGCTTGCGCTCGGCTGCACAGTCATCGGACTTGCCGTCTGGTTTTTATGCACACTCCTTCCAATCATATTGTATGGAAAAACCTTTCTGGCAGACACAAATCTTACATACTATCTAATTAACAGTTTTATGATGTCTCTGTCCGCACTAAGCCTGGCATTCTTTGTCTCCACATTTACAGACAAAGAACAACTGGTCAGTGCAGTCGTCAATGTGGTCAGCCTCGGAATGTCCTTCCTGTGCGGAGTTTTCGTCAGTATGGATGTCCTTGGAAAAAGTGTACAGAAAATTGCCCAGTTCCTTCCGGTCTACTGGTATGAAGTTGCAAATAACCTGCTAAAAAGCCACAACACATTCAATGGAACACAGATTCACACTCTGTACACCTGCTACGGCATACAACTCCTCTTCGCCCTCGCATTCTTAAGTCTCGCCCTCATTGCAGGTCGTATGAGAAGACAAACTGTTTAGTGGGTGATTCATTTTTCTGACACAACGGGAAGAAGCCCCTTATGAACTTAATCATCAAAGGCTTCTTTTACGTTATCCATAAATCCTTTTTTCTTCTTTTCCGGCTTTTCTTGCGCACCGTCATTTTGTCCTGCCTGATTTAGTGTATTTCTCGCCAGTTCATCGAACTTACGAAGTGCTTCTTTCGCCTCATGGCTCAACTTCTCCGGTGTCTGGATCACCAGTGTTACATAGTGATCACCGCGAACCTGCGGATTACGAAGTGATGGAACACCCTTTCCTTTCAAGCGCACTTTCGTATCTGTCTTAGTACCTGGTTTCACATTGTAGATAACTTCTCCATCTACTGTCTTGATGCGGATATCTGCACCAAGTGCTGCCTGTGCAAAGGAAATCGGAACCGTTGAGAAAATGTGTACATCCTGACGCTGAAAAATTGGGTGTCTGGATACTGTGACCTGCACAAGAAGATCTCCTCTTGGTCCGCCATTCACTCCCGGTTCACCTTTATCACGAATTCTTACACTCTGTCCGTCATCAATTCCTGCCGGAATCTTGACAGAAATCTTCTTCTTACTGGAAATATATCCTGTACCGGCACAATCCGGACATTTCTCACGAATAATCTTACCAGTTCCGTGACAATCCGGACAAGTCTGTACATTCTGTACCATACCAAACAGTGACTGTTGGCTGTATACAACCTGACCTTTTCCGCCGCACTTTGAGCATGTCTCCGGAGTCGTTCCTGGTTTTGCACCTGTTCCATTACATTTTGGGCAAGGATCCTTTAAAATTACATCAAGCTCCTTCTCACATCCAAATACTGCTTCTTCAAAAGAAATTCTTACAGTCTTTCGAATGCTTGCACCCTTCATCGGTCCCTGGCTGCGGCCTCTGCTTCTTCCACCGCCAAAAATGTCGCCAAAGATATCACCAAATATGTCACTGAAATCAGCTCCATTAAAATCAAAGCCGCCATATCCGCCGGCTCCTCCTGCTCCTCCTTCAAATGCTGCATGACCAAACTGATCATACTGACGTCTCTTTTCAGGGTCGCTAAGTATAGCATATGCTTCCGAAGCTTCTTTAAACTTCTTCTCCGCCTCTGCATCTCCCGGATTCATATCCGGATGATACTTTTTGGCAACTTTACGATATGCCTTTTTCAAAGTCGCTTCATCGACATCCTTACTGACGCCGAGAACCTCATAGTAATCTCTCTTTGCTTCTGCCATTACTTTCTCTCCTTAACAAAAGGAAGTTCCGCGAAACCTGACCTCCTTAAAATTTAGTCACATTCCGCGGAACAGCCTTCGCATTCGATGCGGTATTATTCCGCCTTTTTATGCTTTAGACTTCTTTATAATCTCCGTCTACTACATCGTCTCCCTGGAATCCATCCGGTGCCGGTCCTGCCTCTGGTCCTGCCTGAGCACCTGCTCCCTGTGCTCCCTGTGCTCCCTGTGCAGCTGCTCCTGCCTGCTCATACATCTTTGTGAACAGTTTCTGAGCGCTCTCAGAAAGTTTCTCTTTACCAGCTTTGATTTCAGCAATCTGAGCGTCTGTAATATCGTCCATATTTACTTTTTCAAGAATCTCTTTCAGTGCTTTGCAGTCAGCCTCTACACCTGCTTTATCGTTAGCATCCAGTTTATCTCCAACTTCCTGGATAGCTTTCTCTGTCTGGAACACTAAAGCGTCTGCCTCATTCTTTGTATCGATTCCCTCTTTACGTTTCTTATCTTGAGCCTCAAATGCTGCAGCCTCTTTTACAGCCTTATCAATCTCATCATCAGACATGTTAGATCCTGCTGTGATTGTGATGTGCTGCTCTTTACCTGTTCCAAGGTCTTTTGCAGATACATTTACGATACCGTTTGCATCAATATCGAAGGTAACCTCAATCTGCGGAACACCTCTTCTTGCCGGAAGAATGCCATCCAGACGGAAGGTTCCCAGTGTCTTGTTGTCCTTTGCGAACTGTCTCTCGCCCTGTACAACGTGGATATCAACAGCGGTCTGGTTATCAGCTGCGGTAGAGAAGATCTGGCTCTTCTTGGTCGGGATTGTGGTATTTCTCTCAATCAGTCTGGTTGCTACACCACCCATAGTCTCGATGGACAGGACAGCGGAGTTACATCCAGAAGAAGGATATCACCGGCACCGGCATCGCCAGCCAGCTTACCACCCTGGATAGAAGCACCGATTGCTACGCACTCATCCGGGTTTAAGGATTTGCTCGGCTCTTTACCAGTCAGACGTTTTACTTCTTCCTGTGCTGCCAGCATACGTGTGGAACCACCTACCAGAAGTACTTTGCTTAACTCAGAAGCAGTGATACCAGCATCTTTCAGTGCGTTCTGTACCGGAATTGCGGTTCTCTCGATTAAGTCTCTGGTCAGCTCATCAAATTTAGCTCTGGTCAGGTTCATATCCAGATGCTTCGGTCCCTCGCTGGTTGCAGTGATGAACGGAAGGTTGATATTTGTTGTTGTTGCGGAAGAAAGCTCTTTTTTCGCTTTCTCAGCTGCTTCTTTCAGTCTCTGAAGCGCCATCTTATCAGCGGAAAGGTCTACACCTTCTGCTTTCTTGAACTCGTCGATCATCCACTGGGTAATACGGTTATCGAAATCATCGCCGCCCAGATGTGTATCGCCGTTGGTTGCCAGAACCTCGATAACGCCGTCACCGATCTCGATGATGGAAACATCGAATGTACCACCACCTAAGTCATATACCATGATCTTCTGCTCTTTCTCATTATCAAGGCCATACGCAAGCGCTGCTGCCGTCGGCTCGTTGATAATTCTCTTTACATCCAGACCAGCGATCTTACCGGCATCCTTGGTTGCCTGACGCTGTGCGTCGTTGAAGTAAGCCGGAACAGTAATAACTGCCTCGTTTACCTTCTCGCCCAAGTAGCTCTCCGCATCTGCTTTCAGCTTCTGCAGAATCATCGCGGAAATCTCCTGCGGCGTATATTTCTTGTCATCAATGGTTACTTTGTAGTCGCTGCCCATGTGTCTCTTGATAGAAGAAATGGTCTTCTCAGCGTTTGTAACTGCCTGACGTTTTGCAGGCTCGCCGACCAGTCTCTCGCCTGTCTTTGTAAATGCCACAACGGACGGTGTGGTACGGATACCTTCTGTATTTGCGATAACAACCGGTTTACCACCTTCCATAACTGCTACACAACTGTTTGTTGTACCTAAGTCAATACCGATAATCTTGCTCATAGTTATTTCCTCCTGAAATTATCTTTTTCTGGCAGTTCTCTTTCTCCTCATGGGAGCTAAATTCTGCCGCCTGTCTGTCTATATTATATCAAATCAACCACCAGCACCGAATTCTGGGTGCCAGCTGTCTACGTGTTACCTATTTTAATTTGCCACTTTTACCATGCTGTGACGAACCACGCTGTCGCGGTATACATAGCCTTTCTGGAACTCCTCGGCTACCACATTCTCACCCAGGTTTTCATCCTCAATATGCATCACTGCATTGTGGAAGTTCGGATCAAATGGCTGACCAACCGCTTCGATTGGCTTTACACCTGCATCGCCCAGTGTTTTTACGAGTTGCTTGTAAACCTTATCCATGCCCTCGGCGAAAGCACTTTTTTCTTCGCCCTCCGGGATGGTCGCCAGACCACGCTCGAAATTGTCCACCACCGGGAGAATCTTCTCGATGATGTCCTTTGCGCCAATCTCATACATCGCTGATTTTTCTTTCTCCGTTCGTTTCCGGAAATTGTCAAATTCAGCCATCGTGCGCTTCAGGCGATCCGTCAGCTCCTCGATCTGCTCATCTTTCTTATCCTTCTTCTTGGAGAAAAATCCTTTTTTCTCTTTTTCTCCCTCCGGCGCTTGTGCGTCTTCCGAAGAAGCTTCCTTTTCCTTCACTGCCTCAGCTTCTGCCTGGGTTTCTGTTTCTTTTACCTGCTCCTCATTTGCCGCCTCGGCTGCTTTGGAATCTATCTCTGTCTTTGCCATGTCTCTCACCTCTTTATTTTGCACATCCGTGCTACTCGGTATCTTTATGATTGAATGTCTGATCGAGCTGGCTCTTTAATGAGCGCAGGGTCGATACAACTTTGTCATAATCCATTCGTTTCGGTCCAACGATTCCTATCGTTCCCCGAAGTCCGTCCCCCAATTCATAATTGGCAGTAACGATACTGCAGTCCTTCATCGACTGCACCTGTGTCTCACTTCCGATGTAGACCTGAATCTCATTTTTCTTATCGCTGTCCGCATCATCCTCGGTAAGAATCTCTCTCCAGAGGTCTTTCTGCTCCAGTGTCCCGATGAGCTGGCTGGCTTTCGCGCCATCGCTCAGTTCTGGATATTTGAAAATGTTCGTCGTACCTTCGGTGTAAATCTGTAAATCTTCCTCGCCGGAACGAATCGCCTCGGCCACCTCGCTTAGTACCACATCCACGATGTGGCTGCGCTCGCCTGCCTGCCCTTTCATCCGGGTAATGACATCCAGATTAATCTGCTCCATCGTCAATCCGTTGAGACCGCTATTTAAAAGGATGTTCAAATTCAGGATGTCCTCATCGGTAAGCTCCGCATCAAGTGCCACAATCGAGTTCTTGATAATGTTGCCTTCTAAAACAGTGACAATCAGGAGTTTCCCGGCTTCCACTCTGGAAAGCTGTATAAACTTGATCTTCGTCTGGTGATACTGCGGTCCGCTGATCAGCGTCGCATAATTCGTATTGCTCGCCAAAAGCTTTGCCATCTGCTTTAACAGAAGCTCCACCCGATCCACTCTCTGGATGACCATATCACGCACCTGCGTGACCTCCGTCTCTTTCTCATGAATCAACTGATCCACATAGAAACGATATCCTTTATCTGAAGGAATCCGGCCTGCCGATGTGTGCGGCTGAATGATATATCCCAGTTCTTCCAGATCCGACATCTCATTTCGAATCGTCGCCGAACTGAGTTTCAAATCGGAATACTTGGAGATCGTTCTGGAACCAACCGGCTCTCCGGTCTCCAGATAGTTCTGGATAATCGCTTTCAAAATCTTTTCTTTTCTCTCATCCAGTTCCATCCAATCTCTCCTTCCGTGCATCCGCTTCCGCCGGTCTCTTAAATCCGCTCTGGAAGTTTTCTGTTAGCACTCAATCTATCAGAGTGCTAATATCTACAGTTCATACTATATTACTTACGCAAGTATTTGTCAATGATTTTTTTCGGTTTTTAAAAAAATTTTTTTCTTCTTTTTTCGAATAAAATTTTTCCATTCTGCATACCCTGTTTTTAGGCACGCTGATTTTCACATTTTCTATATGTAGAAACTCCCTTCCCCGCTTTCCTGTTTGCATTCGAACAAGCTTTCGACTTGTCGAACCTCCGACCGCTCCCAGAGCCCTATTTCCGGCTCTCTGGCTTGACATTTAACATTTTTGTAATATAATAGTAACAAATTATAACATTTGTAAACATATTGCAATATTTGTGAGATACACAATCGTTGCGATGAGACAAATGAATCTAAATTGAAATGAGAGGTTTTTATTTGATGAATATGATGAACACCATGCGGCGCGGACTTGCCACAACGGCCATGAGCCTGGTCTGTCTCATGGCAGGCACCATGAATACACTGGCAGCCACAGATGCCGGAACCGAGCTTGTCTCCCAAATAGACGCGGCAGCCGGTGAAGAAACAAACGGCACTTCCACCGAAGCAGCCCAGACACCATCTGGTCCGGCTTCCGATCCAGAGCTGATTAGAAAGCAGACAAACGCTGCTGCGAAAGAAGTGGCTGACACGAACGCTTCCGAGGCAGAAGTCGCTGCATTTTCAAATGAGTCTGCACAGGCGGAGGCAGAGAACGCTGACGAAGCTGCAATGACTGAAAATACTGACACAAATGCTGCTTCCGAGGCACAGGAAGCAAAGGCACCTGCTGAAATCTACGCCGGACGTTTTACGACAACTGCTTACTGCAGCTGCCGCAGATGCTGCCGTGGCGGAAAGAACCGCACTAAATCCGGCACCATTCCGCAGGCAGGACATACCATTTCCGCCGACTTGCGCGTATTCCCGCTCGGAACCAAACTCCGCATCAACGGCGTTGTCTATACCGTCGAAGACAGCGGCAGCGGCATCCGCGGAAACAAACTGGACATCTTCTTCAATTCCCACAGTCAGGCACTGCAGTATGGAAAGAGAAGTGCCGATGTCTATATTGTCCGATAATTACATTGATTTTAAGCAAAAAAGGGTCTTGCAGATAGAAAATCTTTCACCTGCAAGACCCTTTTTTTATAATTCTTATTTTACTTAATCCGTCAGCGCCTTATGATATTTCGTTTTCCGGTAAATTTTCCAAATAATGATACCCGGAATGCTTACGGTACATACGACGGTACTCACGCCTCCGATCACTCCATATATTCCAAATAAGATGGCTGCGATGATGTTCATACTTAATTCCTCCTGACTCATTCATTTTTCAATGCAAGCTCACTATGCTTTGTTCCCCATTTTATTCTTTTTATCCAAAATGAAAAGAGTTTCGGCGCATCCTTAGCAGGACTTTAATCATCCTTTCGCTTTCTTACGTTATTCATAATAATTTCGAAATATAAGTTAAAAGCGTGAAAATATTGATTTTAAAGGGTTTTTTCAATTTTTTAAAACTTTTTCAATTTTTTTCAAAAAAACGCTTGCATTTTTTTTGAAGGCGTGATAGTATATAGGAGTCGCTGATGAGCACCGCTTCAAAAGCGAGAAAATCATATCGAGGCGTGGCTCAGTTTGGTAGAGCGCTGCGTTCGGGACGCAGAGGTCGCGTGTTCGAATCACGTCGCCTCGATTGAACAAAATTAAATATGGCCTGTTGGTCAAGCGGTCAAGACGACGCCCTCTCACGGCGTAAACCCGGGTTCGATTCCCGGACAGGTCACTGGAAAGAGATTCGAGATTCGGGTCTCTTTTTTATTTTCTTCATTCTTGACCTTTCACCAAATCATGTAAACTATAACTGAATTTTGCCGATGCTCCGCATTCCAGATCGGCAAAATACGCTTTTCTACCGTATCGAACAGGATTTTCTGTCCAGAAAATTCCTGACTGCAAATAGTAACTCTCCTTTTTTCTTCTTCATATACTGCAATATAGCCAATATGAAAAGGGGTATCTTTTTATGGAAACATACAACTACGATGCAGCAGCAGTGCCTGAGGGGGATGCTGACACGACTCCGGCGGCGGCACCGGAGACGGATGCGGCAGCAGCTGGAACCAGTGATACGGCACAGTCTGGATTTAATTCTCAGCCTCCTGTTATCTTAACATATCCGGACAGCTCATCCGATGATCTTCAGGTATCTCCGGGCTTCGGACCATACGGGGATGTGATGCCCAGCCTGCCGTCCAATAATCATGGCAGCCCGAACACCGGTGGCTGCATAAACTGCGGCGGTTCCAACTGGAAGCCATCTCCAAATGGCGCGCTCTGGACCTGGGGCATTCTCTCGCCGTTCTTTTCCACCTCATCGGAGATCGCGCACCTGCGTTTCTACAATGCCGCCTCCATCCGCGAACCGATCGATATCTACCTGAACGGACGTCTGGTCGTATCCGATCTGGATTACATGAATTATACGCGCTACATGCACATCATCCCCGGCATCTACCAGCTGACCGTCTACCGCCGTACCAATCCGGGCTTCGCCATCGTCAACACAAATATCCGGCTTCGCAGCGGTTACAGCTACACGCTGGCGGTTCTGGGTACTTTTAATGATTTTTCGGTGCAGATGCTCAACGCCTGATCGCTTTTATTTGAGAAAAGCTTCTTCACGCGAGTGCACATCCCGCGGAGCGTTTTTTTCATAGGACGTAATTTCCTATGAAAAAAGAGACCGCCACGTTCACGCGTGCGGTCTCTCTTCCGTGTCCTCTGCAATTATAAATTTATGATGAGAATATAACTGTCCGAATCTTAAACAGCCATCTATTTTTCCGGCTCATCTGTCCGGTTTGCTTTCTCGATCTTTGCCAGATGCGCGGCTGCAAATTCTTTGATTGCCTCAAAACTCTGCGGGCTGATCACATGTTCAATGCGGCAGGCATCTTCCACTGCCACCTCTCTTGGCACATCCAACGCTACCAAAAGCTTTGTCAGTAATGTATGACGCTCATAAATCATCTCCGCGATCTTCCGTCCCGACGGCTCCAGAGTGATATATCCCTCATGATCCATCGAAATATAACCGTTTTCACGAAGATTCTTCATCGCAACGCTGACGCTTGGTTTTGAATACCCCAGCTCATTGACTACATCGATCGAACGGATCATCGGCTTGCGATAGCTTAACATAAGAATCGTTTCCAGATAATCCTCTGCTGACTGCTGTATTTTCAAAGTGATTCCCTCCAAACTTCTAACACATAACCGGCCTGGCTTCGTGCCTTCCCGTCTCCCGCAGAATAGTCTTCCCAAACTGCCGACCAGTTACCATAATACTATATACTAGAATACCATATTTGGAAGAATATTTCAAACCATATCGAAATCAATCTATCGTTTCCAGAAACCGACGGAGTTACTGTTCACGCATATGTGCCCAGTAACGGAATTTGCCGTGGCTTCGCATTTAAATACGTCAGCAAGCTGCACAGTGTTCCTGCAAAATTTCTTCCAACGCGGTTTTGCTGCTGGTGTGGCAACGGACAACTTCTGTCCGGCTTCCCTTTGCACCATCAACCGCTGTCCGAATCATTTTATGGGAAACGGTGCTTGTAAAGAGTACAAGCAGATCCGGCGCTCCGATCTGTTTGCCGAAATCCGCCGTCATCTGTGTAAATACCTTTGCCTTACAGTTAAATGATTTGCAGATTTTCACGTACTGGCTGACCATGCGGTCATGACCACCTACAATTACAACACTCATATTTTATCCTCCGAAAGTTAGTTTTGTCTAACTGCTGATAAAGTTAGTATACACTAACTTATCTTGTTTGTCCAGAGGAAAATTGAAATTCATAGAAAATTCATAGAAATAAACGTACCGTGCAAGACTATTTTTCACCAACCAACCTTATCTTACACGGTACGCATTTTCCCATTATCCATTTTTATCCAATACTAATTTTTATCGTATTTTACGCTTTTAACACCTCCTCTGTTACTCCCGTTTTTCCTATCCCAGCTTTATACACCTCCAATCCTGATATCGCTATATCAAACATCCAATCCATTTCGCACAGAAATCCCATTTTCTGATACACATCCCAACGGCTCATCGACGCATGTTCTTCTAATTGATAGTTTCTTCCCAGCTGCCGGTATGCATGAAGCCCCAGTCTATGATATGGCAGAAATTCCAATTCCTGACAATTTTTAAGTTCCTGGCATAACTGCGCCGTTTTCCGAATATTTTCCACATCATCATTGACTCCTTCTACCAGCGGCACACGGACATGAATCGAATGCGGCGCGCAGATCGCATCGGCTTTGCGGATATTTTCCAGAATACAGGCATTGTCCTGCCCCGTCCATTTTTTATGCTTTTCCGGATCCATGGTTTTCACATCCACATAAAACATCTGCAGATGCGGCACGATCCGTTTCACATTTTCAAACGAAGTAAACATATCTAACTCTGCCGCCGCATTGATGCAGGCGTCATCACAGGCCTCCAGCAGTGCTTCCGCAAAATCCGTCTGACAGAACAGATCACCTCCTGAAAGTGTCACTCCACCATCAGAATAGAAGAAAAACATCTCATCCTTCTGGATCTCGCGCATTACTTCTTTTACGGTCATCTCCCTGCCATAGATCTGCTGTGCCCGGTAATTGCAGGCATCCACACACTGAAAGCACTGTTTACAGCGGCTGTGATCCCTCACGATCTCTCCCGTTTTTTCGCTCCGGCGAAGTGCCTGTTCCGGACAGACCTGGATGCAGGCGCCGCATCCGGTGCAGCGCTCTTTCATATAGTAGACTTCCCGCTGCCCCGACTGCGACTCCGGTGTCGAACACCAGGCACAGCGCAGGGGACAGCCCTTAAAAAATACAACCGTCCGCATTCCCTTCCCATCGGAGAGAGATAACCGCTCAATCCGAAGAATATTTGCTTTTAATTCCATACGCTGTTCCTCCTGTCACGTCACCCTTACCTCCTGCCAGCACACGCGCATGCAGCACA
>ENA-OQKO01000911-OQKO01000911.1-human-gut-metagenome-genome-assembly--contig:-NODE-911-length-22196-cov-10.775839_pt1 | contig 22196 bp, 19 predicted proteins | sample MGYA00242777_ERZ504796 | MGnify/ENA primary metagenome ERZ504796 (study PRJEB26092, sample SAMD00036404) | human gut metagenome | host: Homo sapiens | study: EMG produced TPA metagenomics assembly of... | reverse complement strand
TATAACGTCCGATCCCCTTGATCGAGATAAGAAGGGAAAAGGCGTCGGGAAGTCTGCTATTATAATTTTCTACCATGTCCCTTGCTGCCATCTGCATGTTCCGCACACGGCTATAAGATCCAAGACCTTCCCACAGCTTTAACAGCTATTCTTCCGGACAGTCTGCCAGGGCCGGGATATCCGGCAATTCCCTGATAAATCTTTCAAAATAGGGCTTTACAGCTTCCACGCGGGTCTGCTGGAGCATGATCTCGGATACCCAGGTGTAATAGGCGTTGTGCTTATCCCTCCAGGGCAAAATCCTTTTGTTCTCATCATACCAGGCAAGAAGAGGCTGTATAAACTCATCTGTCATCTAGTTTCCTCCAAACACACAGGCACTGGATTCTGTATTTCCATCCCGTCTGGCTCTACCAGACAGTCATAGGCCAGAATATGCACCCCTGCTTTTTTCGCTTTCTGTAAGGTTTTCCCAAATTCCCGGTGCGTATCCCAGTTTGGTTCAAATCTTGTAATTCCCTTCATCTGGATCACCAGAAGCAGATAAGCCTCATATCCTTCCCTCATGCAATGGATCAGCTCTTCCAGATGCTTCACGCCCCTCGCAGTAGGAGCATCTGGAAAACGGGCAATATTGTCTGCTTCCAGGGTTACACCCTTGACCTCAATAAAAGCCTTTCTCTTATCTGAACAGGCATACAGATCGAATCTGGAATTTCCATAAGTTTTCTCAGGAGTTACCTGCACTTCCTCCGGAAAAAGATGTCCTGCCCTTACCCATTCCAGGGCGGCTTTATTGGGAATCTGGGAATCCATATTGATCAGGCGTCCGCCTTTATTTACACAGACCAGATCGTATGCTGTTTTCCTTGCCGGATTACTGCTCTTTTCCAGAAAAACCTGAACACCAGGAATCAAAAGCTCCCTGCATCTGCCTGTGTTCTTTACATGAACCGTCTCTGTCTGTCCCGCAATCTCCACATGTGCGATAAATCGGTTCGGACGATCCAGGAAACGGCCTTCTGTAATATTTTCGTATTTCATAGTTCACCTCGTGCTGCTGCCTGACTCCCAAAACGTGTCTGAAAAAGGCTTTCTTCAATGACAGTCTTAAGAAATAATGTAACTATTTCACCGCAATATAAAACTGACCAATAGTTCAAAAGCAGCAGTCACCTTTCCTATCATAACATAAAATCTGCAAAAAGCCAGTTAAAATTGAAAAATCCCATATTAGGAGATTGATTTTTTTGATTTTCCTATATAGAATAGAAACCGTCAGATTTCAAAACAGAATGAGAAAAGAAGCAATTTAAGAATTTTAAGCACACCAGAAAGGACTAAAAACCTCAAATGGACAGTATTATTTTTGATATTGACGGAACTATATGGAATTCCACCGACGTTGTAGCTATGGCGTGGAATAAGGCTTTAGAAAAAGAGAATCTGGATGTCCGTGTGACAGCTGATCAGCTGAAAGGGCTGTTTGGCAGACTTCTCCCGGATATTGCGAAGGCAATCCTTCCAGAACAGACTGAAGCGGAGCAGCTTCGGGTCATCGATATCTGCTGCCAGGCTGAGCACGATCTGCTGCGTGTGATGGGGGCACCTGTTTACGACGGACTGGAAGAAACTTTGAAGGAGCTTAACAAACGCTACCCTCTTTTTGTAGTAAGCAACTGCCAGGCTGGATATATTGAGCTTGTTTTTGAGAAAACAGGGCTGGGAAAATACTTCACCGGTCATCTGTGTCCAGGAGACAGCGGGGAAGCCAAGGCAGCTAATATCCGTTCTATTGCTAAGAAATATCAGCTGAAAGCACCTGTTTATGTAGGAGACACCTTCGGGGATTACCAGGCATGTCAGGAGGCAGGGGTACCATTTGTATTTGCTTCCTATGGATTCGGACAGGTGGATACACCGGATTATATGATTAAGAAGCCAGCGGATCTGTTGAAATTATTCTAATTATTTATACAAATTTTTATTAGCAGTCCTTGCTTTTTCAAAAAATAGTGCGTCTAACTCATTACTGAAGTAACGAGAATGCGACACACAGTTATCCAACAGCAGATCGCCGGAATGATTTTTCAAACAGGCTCCAGTACAACTCAATATCTGGATTACAAAAGAAGCACCTGTATATCAATTTCCAGATATACAAGTGCTTCTTTTTCATCTCATTTCTTACATTTCTTGCGAATCACTACCACCATGATAATGAAGATAATAATTACTGCTGCCAGATAAATGATATCGTACACATAGCTCTTGATCACCATATCCAGACCGGTGAGGATTCCGAAAATGAGCAGGGTCACGCCGGAAACCAGCTGGACCTTTTTGTCATCGTAAAGCTTCTTACGCTCAGCGGCATTTCCGCCTTTCATAAGAATATCTCCATGACCGGTAAGAAGCATAACTCCCATTACAAGAGCTGCTATAGTCAGTATCATATCAAATGAATCCATATTCATATTAACTTATTCTCCACTTCTTTTGTGTTGTTCTGCTATCCGCAGCCTCAAAGACATGCAGCTGCCTTTTCATTCAGCTAGAGCATGTTTGAAAAATCATTCCCGCAATTTTCCAGTCAGATAAATGATCTTTTAGTAGAAGCACACGATCGGCACATTGGTATCAATAATGCTGTACAGAGTAGCTGCTGCATCCAGCGGCATATTGATACATCCATGGGATCCGGCGTAGGTATAGAGGTCACCACCGAAACATGCCTGCCAGGTAGCGTCATGGAAACCAATTCCGCCGTTAAACGGCATCCAGTAGGTAACCTGGGTTTCGTACTCGTAAGTGCCGTCCGGCTTCTTCTCTCCACGAAGCACATCCGGGCTCTTCTTATAATACAGGGTGAAAATTCCCGGAGGTGTGGCTCTGTCATCATAACGGATATCTCCGGAAACAATGTCAGAGTCAAAGATGATGCTGCCATTCTGGTAATAGTACATGTGCTGACTACTCAAATCTACCTCGATATAGGTACTTCCAATATCATTGTATCCGTAAGAATTGGCTCTCATGGAATATACCGGTTCCCGTGTAGTCTGGGTACCTGTACGGATCTCTTCTGTCAGCTGTGCTGCTTCTGCGTCCTGATCGATCTTCCAGCCATATGCAGAGCCATAAACAGAAACAGTACGGCCACTGGTCGTATTAAAGGAACGTGTTGTTCCAACTGTATCATGCTCACTTGCCAGCTGTGCCACAAAATCCTTGATATGCTGGGTAAAGGAAGCATCATCCTGCACCAGCTGTCCCTTGTCATCAAACTGCAGCCATTCCTTAAGAGTGCTTCCGTCAAGAGTGACTGTCTGCTCTCCAAATGTATAGGTAATGCTGGCCTTGGTATAATTATTATAAGCATCCCTGGTGGCCTGAAGGGTGGGATCATCGCTGGTCACTGCTGCCACTGCATATACATCCGGCGTATTTCCCAGATCAATGGAGGTCTGGCTTCCGGAAATGGCGGTGTCCAGTGCCTTATAGGCTTCCTTCACCTTCAGCTTGCTGCCCTCTGTCTCAGGAACAATGGTAAACTCGCTTCCCTCAAGCGCCACATATGCATTCTCCGGCTCAACCTGGTTTTCTGCCTGTGCACACTTTAATTCCTTTACTTCACTCTGAAGCAGACTCTTATCAAAAGTCACATTCTCCTGGGTGGTATAGCTTCTGGTCTCCATGAACCCTTTTACCCATTCATATGGCTTCTGCTGCTTCAAAAGATCCAGAACTTCTCCATCAGACACATAGCGGTAATTGATCTGGTTTCCGCTGATTGCCTGCGGCTCCTGGTTCCTCGCGGTAATCTCAATGGAATAATCCTCTACATTGCTTGCAATCAGCTGCTCTGTTTCGTAGGCAGTCTTATTGGAACAGTTGATTCCGTTAATATAGGTTCCCTCAAAGAATCTGTCTGCATAATAGTAACTCACTGCTCCATAAGCGCATCCTGCTGTCACCGCAAGAATAGCTGCCACAATTCCCGTAACTTTAATTCCCTTATGCTTCTTCCTGGGAACAGGGATGATCTTCTCGTCCAGTTCCTCATCAGTAATAGGAACATAGGAAATCTTCGTCGGACGGGCAGATCTGGCTGCCGGCTTCGGAGACGGTCTGGCAGATTTCTTAGAAGTCTGCTTCTCAGGCTGGTTAGGTGCTGCCGCACCGGCAGAATCTTTTCTTCGGTGCTTTCTGCCTTTATTTGAATGGGGCGGAATAATTTCCACCTGAAGCTCTTTTTCAGATGTTTCCGGTTCATCTGCAGATTCAGCGTCCTCTGAATCTTCGCTCTCTGAATCTTCTTCCTCTGAATTCTCTTCTTCAGATTCTGTCTCTTCCTCGTCCCAGAAGTCCTCTTCTTCCGTGCTCAGCTCTGCCTCATCCTGGTCGTACTCTTCTTCCTCTGGATACTCCTCTTCAGAATCCTGCTCAGCCAGTTCTTCTGCATCGGAATCGTCTTCACCTTCCCAGGAATCAAAATCACTCTCCTGGTCATCTTCATCATAAAAGTCTGCGCCGTGGAATTCCTCGTCCAGATCTGCTTCAAGACCTGCCATAGCCGAATCTATTTTATCTTCAAAGTCTCCCGGGCTTCCCTGAGTATGCTTATTGTCCTTACTCATGTATAAAACTCTCCTCTGATAAAAACACTGTTTGAACAAGGCTTCTCCATCTAATGGCGAAACCTTGTTTCATTATAACATATATTTTCCATTTTGTATCTTAAAATGTATATTTCCTTCAAAAGAATCCCTTTAATGTTAATTGCAATTCAAACTTTCACCCCAAGAGCTTATCCGTGAAAGTTAATTCTTCCGAAAGAATATGTGGAAGTTACCCTTTCAAACTGGAAACTCGGATTGCAATCGACCTTTTTTCAGCCTTAACAGTCTATAACAGATTCATTTTATTAAATCACGTTTACGGATTTGTAATCCTGGCTTTCACTGCAGACATAATTTTCTCTTCATATCCTTCATCACATAGAAGTAAAGTACAATAAGAAGGACTGTTGCTACAATCCATGCAAATGGACTGGCCATGCATGCCATTGTATAACTCCTGGCATCTGCTGCAACAACTGCCATCACACCTCTTCCAATAAGCTCTGCCACGCCTGAGAGCATAGGAAGAAGCCCATATCCCATTCCCTGAAAGCCATTACGGTAACAATTGACCACATAAAGGGGAATCATAAACATTCCAACACAGCGAAGATATGTATCCACCATAGGGATCACCGCCTCTGCATTATCAGAGATAAACAGATAAGAAAAGCTTTTTCCCACAAAAAACAGGACAAATCCTACAACAACAGCATATGCACAGCCGATCACATCTGCACACCGGAACCCCTGACGCACACGGTCCAGCTTACGCGCACCAACATTCTGTGCACTATATGTAGACATTGTAGTTCCTATAGCTACAAATGCCTGGGTAAAGATATTATCAATTTGAGAGCCGGCTGTAAAGGCCGCAACTGCATAAGAGCCAAGTATATTCAAAGAACTCTGTACCATCATGCCTCCAATGGCTGTAATGGAATACTGCAGTCCCATGGGAATTCCCACACTGATCTGTTTTACGGCAATATCACGGTTAAAATACCAGTCTTCTTTTTTCATCTTTAGTTCCGGCACGGCCTTCCACATATAAATCAGGCAAAGAACTCCTGACACTCCCTGTGAAATAACGGTAGCCCAGGCAGCTCCCGGCGCTCCCCAGTGAAAAAAGATAATAAATACAAGGTCAAGTACAATATTTAGTCCTGCCGCCAGAATCAAAAAGTAAAGAGGCGTTTTGCTGTTTCCCAGTGCCCTTAAGATACTGGACACCAGATTATACAATACCTGGGTAAAAATTCCGGCACAGATGATCATAATATAACCATATGCACCATCAAAAATATCTTCAGGTGTATGCATGAATACAAGAAGCCTGTGCATTCCCAACATGCTTACTGCAGTCATAACAACTGCGATCACAGCAGAAAGAATTGCTGCATTACCAACCGTCTTACGCATCTCATCCATTCTTCCTGCTCCGAACTTCTGAGAGGTAAGAACTGTAACTCCTGTTGTAACCCCCATCAGGAATCCAATAATAAGGAACGTAATGGTTCCAGTAGCGCCTACCGCTGCCAGCCCCTTGGTTCCAACAAACTTTCCAACAATAACTGCATCTGCCATACTGTACAGCTGTTGAAAAACATTTCCCAGAAATACAGGAATAGTAAAATTCAATAGCATTTTCATGGGCTTTCCCACAGTCATATCTGTCTGCATATTCAGTTTTCCTCCATAAGAAAAAATATCGTTTGAGAGGGATTATAGGCGATATTTTTTCTACTTTCAAGCCCCTTTTTTTATTATTTTGCAACTATTCAGCAGGTGCTGTTCCCCGAGGTGTTTATTTGTGAACGCGGTCCATAGGATTGTATTATTTTAAGCGCTTGACAAAAACCATTTTCTGCCATACTATAAGAACCACATAACGAAATGTTAACGTGTGAAAGACATCTGTCTTTTTCGCGCTTACGTTTATATCTGCTGCCAGACTATGAACGGGAACCACGATCAAACGGCAGCACTACTATTTTTAAGAAGGGAGTTCCCCATGGGAGAAAAAGTTATAAACGCAGCCCTGCTTGGGCTTGGAACAGTTGGAACCGGTGTTTACAAGGTTCTGAAGAACCAGGAAGAAGAAATGACAGCCAAGATCGGCTGCAAGGTTAAAATACGCAAAATACTTGTCCGCAACCTGGAAAAGGCAGCTGGCAAGGTAGATGATCCGGCTGTCCTTACCAATAGCTGGGAGGATATTAAAGCAGATCCTTCCATTGACATTATAATCGAACTGATCGGCGGAATCGAACCTGCCAGAACCTATATTCTGGATGCTCTTCACGCAGGCAAGCACGTAGTAACAGCAAACAAAGATCTGATTGCCGTCCACGGAAAAGAACTTATGGACACAGCCAGAGCTTCCCATGTGGATTTTCTCTTTGAAGCAGCTGTAGCAGGCGGAATACCTATTATCCGTCCTTTGAAGCAGTGCCTGGCAGGCAACCACATGAGCGAGGTTATGGGTATTGTAAACGGTACTACCAACTTCATCCTCACAAAAATGTCCCAGGAGAATATGGAATTTAAAGATGCACTGGCACTTGCCACAGAGCTTGGCTATGCAGAAGCGGATCCTACTGCGGATATTGATGGACTTGATGCAGGACGCAAGGTGGCTATTCTCGCCAGCGTTGCTTTTAATTCCAGAGTGGTATTTGATGATGTTTATATCGAAGGAATCACAAAAATTTCCGCCAAGGACATCCGCTATGCAAAAGAGATGGGCTGTGCCATCAAGCTTCTTGGTGTTGCCCGCAATACTGAGTCCGGTGTAGAAGCTTACGTCTGCCCGATGCTGATTCCAAATGATCATCCTCTTGCAACCGTTAATGATTCCTATAATGCAGTCTTTGTTCATGGAGATGCTGTAGAGGATGCCATGTTCTTCGGACGGGGTGCAGGTGAGCTTCCTACTGCAAGCGCCGTAGTTGGAGATATTTTTGATATTGTGCGCAATATGGAAGCAGGGTGCTGCGGTCGTATCGGATGCACCTGCTATAAACAGCTTCCTGTGAAAAAAATGGAAGATACCTACAACCGTTACTTCCTTCGCCTTCATGTAGAAGACCGCTGTGGTGTGCTTGCTGAAATGACGGAGGTTTTCGCCAAATATCACGTAAGCATTGCCCAGATCATCCAGAAAGACAGCCAGAATCAGGACGACCATCTTGCAGAGGTTGTTGTGATCACTTCCAAGGTTCGTGAGGGTGACTTTAAGACAGCGGTACAGGAGCTTTCCAATAAGTCTTCGGTAAAGCGTATTTCAAAGACTATCCGAGTTTATAGGAAGTAATTAGAAAAATCAAAATTATATTGTACATATGTTTATCTTAAGCATACAGTCAAAGGCACGATTCGTTCGTGCCTTTTTTATGTAATAAGCTGTTATATAAAAAGCCTGCCAAGGCAGAATTCTTTCTCATCAGAACTCCCATAGTAAATACTGCTAAAAATAGTTTCCAGAAATAAAAAAAATTGTGATTGAAAAATCCCAGATTTTTGATACTATATATAAGGAACAACAAAAGGGAAATTTTATCATATAAAGGAGCACATTATGAGCAAAAAACCAACGGTTTTAATGATTCTTGACGGATATGGCCTGAATGAAAGACATGACGCAAACGCTGTATACGAAGCGAACACACCTGTCATGGACAAGCTGATGGCTGAATATCCTTTTGTAAAAGGTAATGCAAGCGGACTGGCTGTAGGTCTTCCGGACGGTCAGATGGGTAACTCCGAGGTTGGTCATATGAATATGGGTGCAGGCCGTATCGTATACCAGGAGCTTACCAGAATCACCAAAGAGATTCAAGACGGAGACTTCTTCAAAAATGAAGCACTTCTTGCAGCTATGAAGAATGCCAAAGAAAATGATTCCGCGATCCACTTCATGGGTCTTCTTTCTGATGGTGGTGTTCACAGCCACATTACTCACCTTTTTGGTCTTCTTGAAATGGCTAAGAAAGAGGGGCTTAAGAAAGTTTATGTACACTGCTTCCTGGACGGCCGTGACACCCCTCCGGCTTCCGGAAAAGGATATATCCAGCAGCTCCAGGCGAAGATGGATGAGCTTGGCGTAGGTGAGATTGGTGTTGTTTCCGGACGTTATTACGCAATGGACCGTGACAACCGCTGGGATCGTGTTGAGCTTGCTTACAACGCACTTACCAAGGGCGAGGGTGTTAAGGGAACCGACGCAGCTGAGGCTGTACAGGCATCCTATGACGACGGCAAGACAGACGAATTCGTTCTTCCAACAGTCATTGAGAAAGATGGCAAACCAGTTGCCATTGTTTCTGATAAAGATTCTGTTGTATTCTTTAACTTCCGTCCTGACCGCGCACGTGAGATCACAAGAGCATTCTGCGATGACGAATTTACAGGTTTCGCAAGAGAGAAACGCCTTGACCTCACATATGTATGCTTCACAGATTACGATGACACCATTGGAAATAAGCTGGTTGCATTCCACAAGGTTCAGCTTCACAACACATTCGGCGAGTACCTTGCAGCTCACAACATGACTCAGGCACGTATCGCTGAGACAGAGAAATATGCTCACGTAACCTTCTTCTTCAACGGTGGCGTTGAGGAGCCAAACAAGGGCGAGGACAGAATCCTTGTGAAGTCCCCGAAGGTTCCGACTTACGACCTGCAGCCAGAGATGAGCGCTCCGGAAGTATGCGAGAAGCTTGTTGCAGCAATCAAATCTGAGAAATATGATGTGATCATCATCAACTTCGCCAACCCGGATATGGTTGGTCATACAGGTGTTGAAGCTGCTGCTATCAAAGCTGTTGAAGCTGTTGATGAGTGCGTAGGAAAGGCTGTAGAGGCTCTGAAGGAGGTTGACGGACAGATGTTCATCTGTGCTGACCACGGTAACGCAGAGCAGCTTGTAGACTATGAGACAGGCGAGCCATATACTGCTCATACCACCAATCCGGTTCCGTTCATTCTGGTTAATGCAGACCCGAAATATACTCTTCGTGAGAACGGCTGCCTGGCAGACATCATCCCGACTCTGATCCAGCTTATGGGCATGGAGCAGCCAGCTGAGATGACTGGTAAATCACTTCTGGTGGAGAAATAATCCGCTTATACAGCTCTGTTGCTTTAAAGGGTGCTGGCTTAAATGCCAGCGCCTTTTTATTATGTCCTTTTTTATTATGGCACAAAAAGAACAGCTCTGACAGATTTTCCATCCATCACAGCTGTTCTATTATTCCTGATACCTATTGTCGCCAGCTCTTTCTGAATTATTGTTTCCCTTATACAACAACACGATCTAAATCGTACTTCCACTGTTTACTACTTCTTATATAAAAACTACTTCTCACTGAGCTCCTTCAAAAGCTTCTGAAGATGGCGGATATAATGAAACCCTGCACACAGAGTTACCGAAATAATAACAGACAACAGTGCAGCCATGACCACATATACCACAGCGCCAGATTTCGCCCCTGCTACCATACAGTAAAACAGACACGAAGACAATGCAGCTGCAAATACAGTGGAACCTGCTATTTTTAATCCTTTTCGCATATCTTAGTCCTCCCAGATAGGGTGACTATAATCACCCTGTTATGTTTTTCATTTTAAACCCATAATAGAGATATGGCAAGAACAAAATGGACAGGAATTTGAGTGATGATAAAATACGACAGATTCTGGGAGACATTGAAAAAACGCCATATTTCACAGTACTATCTCATTAATGAGTGTGGAATCGAAAAAAGGTTATTGCGCAGACTTCGGGACAATGAAAATGTAGAAATCTTTTCATTAGACCGAATATGCACTGTTCTTAACTGTGATCTGGATGATATAGTAGAATACGTACCCAATAACCCTGATATCATTGAGGATGCGAAAACAGCCCAAAAAGAGGCAGCCGCATCACATCCTGTTCACACTCCCTCGAAATAACTGGTGCTTCAGACTCCCACAGTATAAACCATACATAAACTATACGTGTCTCAGCTCTGATAAACACGTTTTTTTGAAAAAGAATAAAAATACTTACATTTTTATTTTTTTGCACGGATGCCTAATTCTTTGTTTCGGCTGAGTGGAGAGAGTCTGGAATTATTTTTAGAGCATTTTGTTCTTTTTTTCATATTGTTTTTTAGTTAATCCAGGGTATTAATTTTTCCATAAAGAACCCTGCTGCATAAAAAACACCGCCAGGTGACTTTCGCATTTTATCTGCGAATTTTCATCTGACGGTGTTTTTATCTTAAAAATTATTTATTCAACCTCTTCCGGCTCCATACTCAGCTTATGCTCCACTTCTGTGCCAATATCATACTTCTGTCTGTATTCCTTAAAATAAGTGTAATATTCCAGACTATCTGTAGGATAAATTCTGGAGTTGTGAATGTGGATATCGGTTGTCTCTTCCCCACTTTTCATAAGTGCTGTCATGGCACTTGCACAGTGGGAAGCAATACGTCCAAAGCTGTTCAGAATATCGCTGAACACAGTTCCCTCTTCCAGTCCGCATTTGCCCTGGCTGAGGCGCTCTGCATGGCGCATCTTCAGTTCATCACAAAGTCTGGTGATTACCACGCCAAGTGGTGCAACACGCTGTGCGGCTTCTCTGTCATCGTTCATAAATGCATTGCAGGTCACATTGATTTCCTCACGGACTGCATCCATAACTACATTCAGCTCATCCCATGCTGTCTGAGAGAAATTAGTGTGGTTATCATGCATTTCATTGGACATATGTGCGATGTAGGAAGCGTGATCGCCAATTCTCTCAAAGTCATTGATAGTGTGCAGATAAAGGGAGGTCTGGCGCGTCTGGGCGGTGTTCATCTCACGTTTGGTGAGCTGGATCAGATACTCTCCAAGACGGCTCTCATATTTGTCGATCAGGTCTTCCTTACGCTGTACCTTGTCATATTTATCCTGCTGATAATCATTCAGAAGGTTCATAGCTCTGTTTACATTCTTACGAAGCTTCTTGGCCATACCATTCATAGCACGATGACACTGTCCGATTGCAAGTGCAGGATAATTTAACAGACGCTCTTCCAGAAGATCGAAGTCTGCCTCGTCCTCCAGCTCCTCTGCGCTGTCCTTAACCAGATAGCAAACCAGTTTCTCCAGCTTGGAAATAAACGGGAAAAGCACCACAACGGTAGCCACACGGAAAATGGTGTTCAAAAATGCGATGGATACCGGAGTCATGATCATATCCAAAAATCCAAAATGAATGAACGCATTCAAGGTATAGAATACAATGGACCACAAGATCAGACCGAATAAGTCATTCAGCAAATATACAAGAGCTGTTCTCTTACCGTTCTTATTCGCTCCAACTGCAGAGATCAGTACCGGACATGCAGCACCAACACCGATACCAAGAACAATTGGAAATGCACTTGCAAAGGTGAGGATTCCGGTTACGGAAAGAGCCTGCAGCACACCAACTGTTGCAGATGCACTCTGAAGCACTGCGGTAAATGCAATACCTACCAGGATACCTGCAATTGGGTTGGAAAACATTGTCAGCATATCAATGAATACAGGACTTTCACGAAGAGGAGAAACTGCTCCACTCATCATCTGCATACCATTCATCAAAATGGCAAAACCCAGCATAATGTTTCCAATATTTCGGTATACAGATCTCTTACAGACCATACGAAGCATGATACCGATTACAGCAACTACTGCTGAAATAGTGGCTGTAGAAAGAATACTTGCAATTCCACCGGAGCCCTGGATATAAGACAGACACAGAATCCATCCTGTAATACTGGTTCCGATATTTGCGCCCATGATAATACCAATTGCCTGTTTCAGCTTCATCATACCGGAGTTTACAAAACCGATTACCATAACGGTAGTGGCGGATGATGACTGGATTACACTGGTAACACCTGTTCCAAGTGCTACTCCCTTCAGCGGGGTATTGGTCATTTTGTAAAGGAATGCTTCCAGCTTATTACCAGCAACGGATTTCAGTCCGTCTCCCATCAGCGACATTCCAAAAAGGAAAAATGATACTCCGCACAGCAAAGATAAAACCATTGAAAAAATTGCCATGTTCTAATCCTCTGTTGTCGTTTCCCTCTGCTAATTCTGCAGAGGCGACCTTTCTTTTCAAAGTATTTTCTTTTGTTAACGTGGATTTTTCTCAATTTTTACATATCCTTAATCATTATGCCATAATCATAGGCTGATTACAATATTTGATTAATTTCAAATTGTAATTTTTTGCGGTTCAAAATTTCCATTTTTCTGTATAATCTGACGAAATATATGGTAATTTTTATTTCTATTCAGCTTACTGACGATAAGTAGATACCATTATGCAAGAATCTTACACACAACCGGCATCTCTCTTATCAGTGACATCACTATATATGAAATTCCCATCTTCTGATTACCATGTAATTTAAGCGTTTAATTGCTTTTTATCTGGATTAATATATCTGATCTGCCAGATAATGCATTTAATTGATACTGGAACTGCAACAAGACAGGCAATAGCACCAAATAGCATAATCGCAACATCCTGAAAGAGGAATCTGGAATTGAGAATGATTTCCAGACTATATTTTTGTGTCTGCACATAGGAAAACAATAAAATACTCCCTCCAAGATATGCAAAAAGCAACGTGTTTACTGTTGTGCCTATAATTTCTTTTCCCACCTGATACCCTGTTGAAGTAAGTTCTTTCTCTACCAGACTGTTTTTATGAGTCCAGACTTCATACACAGATGACGTCACAGACAGTGCAGTATCAATGACAGCTCCCAGAGTGCTGAAAACACTTACAAAAACAGCCACATGAAGCATATTAATACTGATATCTGTGTTGTAATAGTACATAAAATCCTCTTCTGAAATCTGAAGTTCATTTAAGCCATAACTTCCTGTTCTCCACGTAATAACCAAAATCGGAATAAACAGAATCAGCATTACAAACAGTGTAGCCAGAAAGGCAGCTCGCGTTTTGACATTATTTCCATTCTGATAAAACAGAGAATTATAACAGACACCTGCTCCTGCCGCCAGTATCAGAAGCAGTGCGGGAAAACCAGCTGACATCAATATAACCGAAAAAAACAGAATAATAATATTACCTGCCAGTGCCATGATTGAAACAGCTCCACGTTCTCCTCCAATTGTAATCATCAAAAAAAGCAGCACTAATGTAAGAAAAAGAATCATTATTTTCCACTCCTTTTCAGTGATGGTATTTTCATAATAATCGAAGCAATTAAAACAGATACTGGTATTGCCAACACTATTCCAATACTTTCTATCAGAAAGCGACAGATATCATATGGAATGTGATATCTTACAAGCGTTATAAATCTGATCTCATTATTCATTTTAAGAATAAACATTGGAATCATGCCACTTACAAGAACAAATAGCAGTACATTTATCATGGTTCCCATAATATCATATCCGATTTCCCTTCCCGAATGTATCAGCTTTCTTATAGAAACTGATGGATTTTTGCGAACAATTTCACCAGTTGCTGCACTTATAGTGACTGTTACATCCATAATCGCTCCAAGCCCTGTCAGCATAATATCTGTCCAGAATATGTCGGCTGAATTACTCATGCTTCCAAGGTATTCCAGATTAGAATAATCTAAATCTCCATACCTGTGAATAGAAAAATCAAACAGCATCATAATCAGGAAAAGAACACATAAAGTCGAAAGAACAGCAGCCCATGTTTTCCTGTGAATTCCATTCAGACAGATCAATGTAGTCAACGAAAAAAGAAGTGCAATTACATTACATATTCTCAGAATATTCTTTCCATCTCCCAAAAGTTGAAATCCGTACGCAAAAATCAATGTATTCAGTATCACTGATACGATCGTATAACCCCCCTGTTTTCTCGTAATATAGATCAGAAGAATAATCAGACCACCCACCAGTACGACCAGATAGATGTCACGTTTTACAGAACGTATAGTTTTTCCAGGTCTGTCTTTTGACCCATTCAGAAGTACCGTATCTCCTTTATGGTATTTCTGCGTCTGAACCTGTGAAGAAGTGTATTCGTTAGAAAGTGTAATTTCTTTACCTTTATATGCACCGTTCAATATCCGGGCTGTAATTTTCTGAGTATAATAGTGTTCTTCTGCACCTCTGGTTCCTTCTCTGCTCATGGTTTCCATTTCTGATATAGAACATATTTTTTGCCAGAGGAGTGTGATAGAATCTGGCATTAAAACAGGTAAATATAACACAGATAATATAAATGCCAGCTAAAAGATATTTTTTATGAGATAGACAAAATTTCATTGAATTTATTTTCTCCTTCCAGATTAATATTTCTGCCAATATCGCATTGTACGCTTTTATTCGATGTTGGTCAATGTAAATTGCAGATTATTTGCAAATATTGTTGGCATTTTGATACTGTTCACTGGTAACGTTCCGCGAGGTGTTTTTTGTGAACAAAGTTCACAGAAAACCCGAGAGTTGCGGCGCGAAATCATGCAAAGCATGATTTCTGTGCATCGCGAAGCGCGTTACTGTGAACGGAGTGAACAGTAACGGCATTTTTTTCTGTCCCGCGCCAGCATCTATAATACAAATAGTTTGCATTTACACAAAATTATTTTCTATTTCCGGAGTTAATAAATGATAGATAAAAGGCCCCAAAGCTCTGTTTCAAACATTCTGATGGAGCAAAATATATACCTTATAAATAGTTTTCTTGAATCAAGCTATCTCTGTTTAATAAATAGGATAAACATATTCCTCTTCTGACGGCTCTGCGTCTTCTATATCAGTGACAGTAATTTCCATCCCTTTATGTTTGTCATAGTGATATGTACCTGTTACATTTATCCATGCATCCTGCGTCAAATCAGAAGGCAGGTACCATATTGGTAACCTCAATCTTATCCCCTCCAACCTTTGTTGCAAAATCATACATAGGATAAAAGCTTGCCATAACATTTAGTTTTTTTCCAGAAGAAGTATCCTCAATTTCTGCTGCATATGCCAGATTAAAAGAACCAATGCCAAGTGCTATTGTAGCTGCAAGTGCTGTTCTAGTTAATAATTTTTTTCTCATAATAAAATCCTTTCTGCACAAACCTGATGTGCCTGAAAATAAAATTTCAAAAGCATATTATCTCATCCGCTTAAAATAAATGCAAACTGTTTGCGTTTATTAAAATAACACATAGAATACCGGCTGTCAATAATATTTGCAAATTATTTGCATTTTTGGAGCGTAATTGACTTAGGAGAAATAAAAAGATACAATAGAAAAAAGCACATATGAAAGGAATAAAGAAAATGGCTGAGCGAAAACCCTATACTACAAAAACAAGACAGATTATTCTGGAGTATTTGAAGTCCCAGAAGGCTGTCACTGTCAGTGTGGCTGATATTGAAAAATATTTAAAAACTGAAGGAATTAAGGTAAACACAACAACTGTATACCGATATCTTGACAAGCTTTGCGCCGAGCATATTGTAATCAAATATCCGGATCTGAACAGTGATAAAGCTGTGTTTCAGTTTGCTGGAGAAGAAAAAAAATGCACAGAACACCTACATCTGAAATGCATCAGATGTGGCAAGGTTGTGCATCTTGACTGTGCCTTTATGGATGAATTTAAAGAGCATTTGTATAAAGATCATGGCTTCCGGCTGCATTGCAGCGGAGATATGCTTCATGGCATCTGTCAGGACTGTGAAAACAAAAAAATTTCTTCTCCACAGCGCTGACTGTCTTTTCCTGAGTGTATTGCCGGTTCTGCACATAGGAAAACCTTCTTTTTCACAAAAAAAATGGCACACAAGAGAATATTCGCCTCTGGTGCTATCAGCGAAACATTCCATACATCCTCAGCACCCATAATCAGACGGCCATTTTCCTTTGTTTCAGCAGCACAACACGGGATGGAAAGCCTGTCAATTTCTCTGGTCTGCCAGACAGTTTTTCCACTGAGGATTGCTGCCTTTTCTTCTATTGTCATCTTTTCAACCAATTTTTGCTGTTTCATAACTGTTTTCCATCCCACTTTCATCTTTATTCAGCATTCTTTCTTTTCTTATATCCTCTGATTACCAGTACTTCCATTCCTGCCATGAAAAGTGCTATTACAATGTCGATACCAATTCCTGCTTTTTTCCAGTTTTCCATACCTGTTTCTTCGTGTTCTCCATCATAAGCCCAGCTGCTTACAACTGTATACATGACATTTTTGCAGGCATTCCTCATCTGAAGTACAGCTGTTGGATGCTCCGGATTGGCTACATTGTTCTCTTCTCCGTTGAATGTGGACAACATTGCATCTACTCCATTCGCCAAAGCTGCATCTGCATTCATAAATCCATGACCATTGTTTCGGAAGAAGTCTGTAAGCGCCATTCCCCTGAATCCCCATTCATCTCTGAGAACTGTATTCATAAGGTTACTGCTTTCTCCAGTCCATTTATCTCCAAGGAAACTCCAGGAAACCATAACCGCATTTGCGCCACCCTGTTTTACAGAAATTTCAAATGGTTTCAGATAGATTTCCCGGATTGTCTGCTCATTTGACCAGACACTTACCATCTTTGCATTTCCCTCATACAGAGCAAAATGTTTGATATAAGAATAAACTCCATATTTTCTTGCTCCTTCTACTGCTTTTGCTCCCATATTTCCTGCAAGAACTCCGTCTTCTGAGAAGTATTCATAGTTTCTTGCTCCAAATGCGGTTCTATGGGTATTCATACCTGGTGCATACCAGCCCTCTGCACCCATTTCCTGACTGATCTTGCCCATGCATTCACCCCAGGCCTGTGCAAGTTCCTTATTCCATGTGGAAGCAACCACAACTTCAATTGGAAATCCAATAGAACCAACTCCTGTAAAGTTGTTATTAATTGCTGCTGGTCCGTCAAAATCAAGTGTACCTACTTTTCCAACAGAATCCATCGCTGCTGTCTGATAACCCGCCATTGCAATCATATTTGACATTTCATCAACAGTAAGCTGATCTAAAAGTTTTTCCCAACGTGGATCGTCATAATCAGCATCACGCATATCAGCTAATGTAAGTCCATTATCTGCTCCTGTTGTTGGCATTTTATCCTTATCATTAAGATATGTAGTCTTATCAAAATTACTGTTCAGATGATATTCAGAAGCATATGGCTCGCCCAGTTCTGCAGATGCCGGTGCTGCTGTAGCCTCTTCATAATTTGCAAAATGATCTGTTCGTGATAAATATGTCACATCGCCTTTTGCATCTTCAAATACATTTGTTGCTGCAGTATCATCTGATGCTCTTTTATTTTCTCCCTTATATACTACATCTTTATCTGCAGTATAAGTTTTCTGATTCAGCACAGTATGTGAATCGCTGTTGATAGAAATCACATAATCGCCTTTTTCAAGAATATATGCTTTTGCATTATTCTCATCATAAGAGGCCATATCTTCTATACTGAATGTAACTGTAACAGTCTGAGATTCTCCCGGCTGAAGCAGATTTGTTTTTTCAAACTCGATTAGATTTGCAGAAGATTTCTCAATTCCCCCATTTGTATATGGCGGTTTATAATACACTTCTACTACATCTTTTCCGGCAACATCTCCTGTGTTGGTTACTTCTACATCTACAGAAATCTGTCCGTCTTTTTCCTCCAGTTCACCCATTTTCTGTTCAAATTCCGTGTAACTCAGACCATATCCAAATGGATACTGTACAGTCTTATCGTAATCAATCGCACCTTCCTGTGCAGCTGTTTCATAGTACTTGTATCCTACATAAATACCTTCCACATAATTGGTAAATGCCGGAGCATACACCTGCGCAGTTCCTGCGTTCATTCCTTCAACGGCCAAATCTGCCAGATTTGTATACTCCGTTTTTTCTGCATTATTCCACCACGGAGCAGTCGTCATATCATAAATAAATGTATCCGGTGTTTTTCCGGAAGGATTGACTTCACCTGAAAATACTTTACCAAGTGCATTAAATCCCACATTTCCCGTTCCGGGGCACCATACAACAGATTTAATCTGAGGATATTCATCTGCGAAACCAAGTTCAAACTGATTTGCTCCATTATAAACCACAATCACATTATCAAAGTTTGAACAAACCATATCTACCATATCTCTCTCAGTTTGTGAAAGCTGTAAATAATGCTCTCCCTCAGGAAAATCATCATATTCATCTGAATTATTATCATATGCTGCTTTTCTTACATCCATAGGAATATCATTATGACCTTCACCTGCTTTTCTGGAAAGAACCACAACTGCCACATCAGAATACTCTTTCGCACTTTTAATAAGCTCATCACTGTAAGTATCTACAGGTGGCTCCGGTAATGTCCAACTCTGTTTCTGGATAGACATTTCCGGATTATCTGCACCATAATTGTTATAAAAATCAACCAGCTCCTGGTTAATAGAAAATCCGGCATTTTCAAGTCCCTGATTCAGACTGACAATATCATACAGATCATTAATTCCACCGGAACCAGCTCCGCCGTAAGCCGGATTAATAGATTCCCAGCCAAAAATATTCAGTTTTTTTGTTTCATTTAAAGGAAGCAGGCTTTCATTCTTCAGAAGAACAATTCCGTCTTCCATAATTTCTTCTGCTACTTCCGCAGCTTCTTCATTTGTTTCATCGCTTAAAGTTCCATTTCCCGTTGCCAGTCCAATCAACGTAGACATTGGTCCAAAACAGATCATATTCACGCAGACAACAACTGCAAGAACCATTGCGATCGCAGCTTCTCCTCTTATCAGAAATCTTTTGCCCCTGGACATCCTGCGGCATGCGATCATAATTACGATTCCAATTACAAGTGCAGCAATAATACCGATAATATACGGTTTGCATAATTGTAATACCGCCAGAACATCTTCCATTTCAACACTGATCATTCTCTTTTTTCCTCCTTTGACTCTCTCGTCTTTTTCAGGTATCATTTCCTGTTGACATTACTATAACATGGTTATTATTTCGTGCCGTTTTTGGCACAAGATGCAGCAAATATGGCACAAAATACTAAAAAAGGTCCACCGGACCTGTCGTATGCTTGGCAACAAAAATACCCAGAGCATTACAATACTCTGGGTAAAAGAATCTTTAATTCAAACCAGTTCTGCTGTACTCCAAATACTACAGAACCATCATATTTTTCTACAGCTTTACGAATACTCTTCAATCCAAAACCATGGTTTTTACTATCCTTTTTTGTTGTTGTAATCAGATCCTCTTCATTTTTGGAAATTTCTGCTTCACAATAATTCTCTATCTTGATGAACACAAATCCTTTTTGAGCGGATACTGTCAGATGGATCAGTCTTTTTTCCGGATCTGGAATTAAAATTACATGTTCAATCGCATTATCCAAAGCATTTCCAAATATAGAACATATATCTGTTACATGCATATGATCCAATAATTTTCCATCTGCCACACAGGTAATCTGTATATGATTTTTTCGACAATGGAAAATCTTAGCTGCCAAAATCGTGTCAAGTACCTGATTCCCCGTTCTGCTTATATTCTCAAAAGCAGCGATTTCCTTTTCCATGGAATCAATCCATTTTTTTCGTTTCTCTTCATCTGATTCCGCACGAAGTCCCGTTATCTGGTGTTTCAGATCATGGTATTTCATTTGTATGAGATCCAGGCTGTCCTGATAATTTCGGTATTGATCATACTGGCTTTTCAGCATCACGTTCATTACTGAAAGTTCTTTCTCGGCAACATACTCACTGATCCTGCTCTGATAAGCATGCAGGATTGCAATTCCTCCAAAATCGATCAGTGTTCTGATAGAAAAAATATCTGCACGTTCTCTGCTCGCAAATGGTGCATTTTCATTTAAAAAGCTCAGATTACTAAAAGCAAAGATTGCAACAGCCATGATTGCCGCCGCTACTACTTCCTTTACTGTCATCTGTTCAAGATAATTCTGCTTCAGAAGATCTTTTTCTAAATAAATATCAATAGTAAAGCAGCCTCCAAAAACAACCATCGTGATCAGAATTTCAACCCCGAGGCTCTGATTCCCCCATGCCTGTACAATAGATACCATCTGCCACTGCAGCGAAGCTGCAAACTCAGCAAGAACAAATGCACGGGCACAGCAATAAGCCGCTCCCAGAGGCTTCATATTTCCTCCGACCATAAGAAATCCATACATCATACCTGCAGCGATCATCATACAGGGAATCCACAAAATTTCAGTTACGCTGCCTGTCAAAGTCAGAAAAATACTCTGCATTGCCAACATGAAAAGACTGCCTATAAGAAAATGTACAGATTTCATGTTTTCTTTTTTTAGGATATAAAGATAAACCAGACATGATCCCCACTCTGCTATTGCCGTATAAATTCTTGGAATATCCTGATATAACATAGTATTCTCCATTTCGCATGAAATCATTCCATATTGAGGTTTTGCAGAAGCAGATTCATGAAGTCTTTTTTTCTGGTTCTGCTGACAGGTATATGTACATTATGGATCACGCAATCAGAACCAACAAATCCCTCTACATGATTCATATTTACCAGATATCCCTTTGCACATCGAAAAAAATTATGTACCGCAAGTTTTTCTTCGAGTTCTTTCATCGTAATTCTTGAACAGTAATCTCCTCTCGAAGTATGATAAATTACATTATGTCTCTGCCCCTCAATAAAATAGATATCTGCTATATCTATCTTTACAACTCCTTCCCCAATCGGAATCGTAAGAAATTCTTTAACCTCAGAACGCATACGACCAACTGCTTTATCCAGTTTCTGCGAAAAAGAAAAATACTCAACTGGTTTTACTACATAATCCATTGCATCAACTTCGTATCCACGTACTGCATATTGAATCATATTTGTAATAAACATGATAATTACTTTCTGATCCATTTGACGAATTTTTTCTGCTGCTGTCATACCGTCCATGAACCGCATTTGAATATCCATCAGAATAATGTCAAAACCGCCATTGTAATTTTCAGTGATATCTTCTCCATCACCAAATACTGTAACCTTTATTGATCTTCCCCTTTCCGTTTGATATTTCCGGATATACTCTGTTAATTGTTTTACGTAAATTTCTTCATCTTCCACAATTGCAATCTGTATCATCCTATACCCTCCACAAGAATTGCATTTTTTGTAACTGTTCAATCACACAATATAGTCCCAGGTTTTTATTATTATTTTATAAATAATTTTTGTTTCAGTATATCACTGCTTTTTTCTTGCGTCAAGCGGATGTAATATTACAAATTACAGCTGTATAATCTGGTTTTCTTTTATAATATATCCACAGTAAATCTCCTCATTCTTTAAATAGAAAGTAGAAATTCTGTTAAGTTTTCAATAGCATCTGGTTTTTCTGATAGTTCTTTCCCCATCAGTCCCTCTCCCATAATACTGGGATCCGCGCCAAGAGATACAGCGACTCGACTTGAATTCCATACAGCTTCATACATCATTTCCTGATTCTCTTTTGTTACTTTATTGAGAACGTAATAAAATGGTTTTCGAATACTTTCCGATAATTCCCCGATTTTT
>ENA-OQKO01000902-OQKO01000902.1-human-gut-metagenome-genome-assembly--contig:-NODE-902-length-22462-cov-4.089725_pt1 | contig 22462 bp, 15 predicted proteins | sample MGYA00242777_ERZ504796 | MGnify/ENA primary metagenome ERZ504796 (study PRJEB26092, sample SAMD00036404) | human gut metagenome | host: Homo sapiens | study: EMG produced TPA metagenomics assembly of... | reverse complement strand
GGGCAGGCAGGCCAAGGCGGCCCGGATCGCGGCGGGGCGGCGCGGCAGGGCGCAGAGCGGGGAAGCCCTCGGCACGGCAGAGGGCCGCGACCGCGGCTGAGCGGGGCACGGCAATGCGCCCGGCAAGCACCGGCGCGGCGGCCAGCGCCAGCGCATGGGCGGCCAGCGGCCGGCCGTTCAGCTCGGCCATCAGCTTGTTTCCGCCGAACCGCCGCCCCAGCCCCGAGGCCATGACGATGCAGCCCAGCGGCGGCACAGGGCAGTCCAGATCGTACACAAAGGCGTCCGGGTCGGCGCAGAGCGCGCGCAGGAACGGGGTGTCCTGCTTGCGGACCACCGCGAGAACGCGGCAGACTTTCAACAGATCCAGCACACTTTGTTGAAAATCCGCGCAGCCGCTCTCCAGATAGCCAAGCTCGTCCAGCACGGCCCAGCCGCCGGCCTCCGCCATCCGCTGCAGGGCGGGCAGCCCCACGGCGGCAAAGCCGGCCGGCACGGGGCGCATCCGGTTTTCACCGGGGGGCAGGGCGGCATCAAACCGGCCAATGACCGCCGCTGCCCCGGCGGCTGTATCGCGCATCTCGACCCATCTGCCCGGGACGGCCGCGGTGAGAAGCATCGGGGCCTCGGGGCAGAGGGATGGCATAAGTGCGCGCAGCAGCGTTGTTTTGCCGCTGCCGCGCCCGCCGGTCAGCAGCAAGTGGCGCTTACCGCTGGCCCGGAAAGAACGCAGAATAGAGCTCGCGGCTGGTCTGTACACAGGCATCACGGTAGGCCTCATACCTTTCTAAAAATTGGCGGGCCTCGGCGGTCAGGGTGCTGCCGCCGCCGCCCCGCCCGCCGATGGTCTTGCAGGTCAGGGCAAAGCCCAGTTCTTTTTCGGCGTGCTGCACAAGCCGCAGCGCCTTGGAGTAGGAAAGCCCCATCTGCGCCGCTGCGCTGCGCAGCGAGCTGGTCTCCTCGATCAGATGGAGCAGGCGGCAGGGCCCCTCGCCAAAAAAGCGTTCGCCTGCGTCATCGCAGAGCATCACGCGCAAAGCAGGTTTCATGGTATCACCTCACAGCGGCAGCAGGGCCAGACGGCGTCGGCCCCGGCAGTCGGTAACGGGCAGCAGCTCCAGCGGGCCGTACACGGCGGCAAGGGCTGCCTGCAGCACGGCAGGCGGGTCGGTTTTGGGGTGCAGCACCGCCGCGACCCCGCCGCCCTGCAATACCACCAGTATATCACAGCTGTCCAGCGCCAGCGCGGGGTCGTGCAGGCAGACCAGCGCGGTCTTGCCGCCGGTGTGGACCAGCTGCGCCAGCAGCGCAGTCATCCGGCTGCGGTTCGCAAGGTCAAGCGCACTGTCCGGCTCGTCCAGCAAAAGCAGCGGCGCATCCTCGGCAATCGTGCGCGCCAGAATACAGAGCTGCTTCTCGCCGCCGCTCAGCGTCAGGTAGTCCTGCCCGGCCTTGTTGGCCAGACCTACGGTGCGCAGGGCCTCGTCCGCAGCGGCGCGCATGGCGGCGGTGGGGCTTTGCAGGACCCCCAGCCGCGGGTTGAAGCCCATAAGCACGACCTCCCGCGCCGAGAGCGAGACCGAGATGCCGCTCTGCTGCGGGATATAGCTGACGGTCTGCGCCAGCCTGCGGGTAGACAGGCTCTCCAGCGGGACGCCGTTCAGAAGGCACTGCCCGGTGTGGGGCAGCAGCCCGGCAGCGGCCTTGAGCAGCGTGGTCTTGCCGCTGCCGTTTACCCCCAGCAGTCCGATCAGCTGCCCGGGCACCGGGACCGAAAAGCTGACCCCTTGCAGCACAGCCGCTGCGCCGTACCGTACGGTGAGGTCCTGCACGCAAAGCCCCGCGGGCGGGGGCGTGGCTTGTGGCATCATGACGCATCCCTCCCCGGCCACAGGATCAGATAAAGCAGAAACGGCACGCCCAGCAGCGAGGTAAAGATGCTGACCGGCAGCTCGGTGGAGGCTGCCGTCTTGGCCAGCGTGTCGGCTGCCAGCAGCAGGGCGCTGCCCAGCAGCCCGCTCAGCAGGCAGGCCGAGCGCCGGTTGTGCCCCGCCAGCAGCCGGGCGCTGTGGGGGGCCAGCAGCCCGACAAAGCTGATAAGCCCCGTCACGCTGACAACGGCGGCAACCGTCATGGTGGCAAGCATCAACAGCAGCAGGCGCATCGCGCCCACCCGCACGCCGAGCAGCCGGGCCTCGCCCTCCTCAATCGAGAGCAGCAGCGCCTGCCGGTGCAGCGCAAAGATCGCTGCGCAGCAGACCAGCACGACCGGCACCGGGAACCACACCCGGCTGCGGGTCACGGCGGCCAGACTGCCCATGATCCAATACTCGATGCTGGCCAGCTCCTTCTCGGGGTCGGCGGTCAGCTTGAGCAGCATCAGCAGCGTCTGGGCCAGCGCGTGGACGGCGATGCCCGCCAGCACCAGCGACATTTTGCTGCGCCCCGGCGCGGCAGCGGCCAGCCCAAGCGAGAGGAACACCGCCGCCAGCCCGCCCGCAAAGGCACAGACCGTGGTGGACAGCGCCCCTGACGAAACGAACAGGATGGCGAACGCCGCGCCGACACTGGCCCCCGAGGAAACGCCGATGATGTCGGGGCTTGCCAGCGGGTTGCGGAATACGGTCTGGTAGACAAAGCCGGCCGCCCCCAGTCCAAAGCCGCCGATCAGAGCCATAACGGCGCGGGGCAGCCGCAGCACGGTGAAGGTGCGCACCGCCATGGCATCGCCGGCCAGCAGCGCCGCCGGTGTTATGGGGTAGCGGCCCAGCGCAAGGGCCGCACCAAAAGTCATAAAAACGCAGAGCGCTGCGCCCAGAAGGCACAGCGCCGTGCGCTTGCGGTTATTCATAGGAGGCAGGGGTGAAGCCGTAGTAGGTCGTGTAGAAGGCATCGGCGCAGTCATGGTAGAACTGCTCACTCACCTGCTCGGGATGCAGCACACTGCCCAGATAGACGCTGCCCAGGAAGCTGCCGGGCACGGGGGAGTCCACAGCCTCGATGGCGTGGGGCAGCTGGTAGACATGGCCCTCCTTGACGGCGGTGCAGTCGGCCAGTGCGGCATCGTTCAGGACGGAATCGACATCATAGTCGGCATCGGACGCCAGAATGATGTAGTCGGGGTCCCAGTCCAGCACCTGCTCATAGGAGACCTCGGCCCAATAGGTGTCCTCAACACTGGCGGCGGCGTTGAGACCGCCGGCGTTCTCGATCATATAGTTCTGGTACATGGCGGGGCCGGCGGTCTGCAGCACAGAGCTGTTGCCGGCCATATAGACGGTGGGGGCCTCGGCATCGCCGATGGCCTCGCGCAGGCTGAGCAGGTTGTCCTCGATTGCGGACTTCAGCTCCTCACCGCGGGCAACGGTGTTGGTGGCCTGAGCCAGCAGGTCGATGGCACCGTACAACTTATCCTGATCCTCCGGCTTGACGGCCAGCACGGTCAGGCCCAGCTCCTCCATCTGGGGGATGGAATCCTTCAGCTTGGCGGGCACGATGACAAGGTCGGGGGTCAGCGCGGCGCAGCCCTCAAGGTCAAACTCCTTGGCGGTGCCGATGCTGGGCAGGCTCTGCAGCTCGGGTGCGGAGCGGCTGTAGATCGTGCGCTTGTCGGCCTTGGCCTCGACGCCGACCAGCTCGTCCTGCACGCCGAGGGCAATGAGCAGGCTGGTGGAGATGTAGTAGCCGCTGGCCAGCGTCTTGGGCACGGTCTCACTGGTGACCTCGCGGCCCAGCTGGTAGGTGACGGTCAGCGGGTAGGTGACGGCGGTATCGGCGGCAGCGGGCGCAGCGGCAGCCTCCTCGGGGCTGGCGGTGACCTCGGGGGCAGCGGTGGCGGAGGCGGCAGCCTCACTGCTTACAGCGGCGGTGCTGCCGCAGGCGGTCAGCGCCATGGCGGCGGCCAGCAGCAGGGCGGTCATTTTGGTCATTTTCATGAATCTTTTTCCCTCACACAATAAAAAATATCGTTATATTTTTAAAACAACAACGGTATTATACCAGATTTTATGGTAGAATAAAAGTACCTATCCACGAAAAGTGTGATTTTTTCGCCCAAAACAGAAAAAACGGAGATTGACCCATGATGACGATACGCGAATATGCCCGCCCCGCCACGCTGGAGGAGGCATGGCAGCTGAACCAGAAAAAGCCCAACCGCGTGCTGGGCGGTATGCTCTGGCTCAAGATGGAAAAGATCAATGTCGGCACGGCCATCGACCTGTCGGCCTTGGGGCTGGATACGATTGAGGAGACTGACACCGAGATTATCATCGGCGCGATGGCAACGCTGCGCGATCTGGAAACGAACGCCGCCCTGAATGCCTACACCGCGGGGGCTGTGCGGGAGGCTGTGCGCCACATTGTCGGCGTGCAGTTCCGCAACTGCGCCACGGTGGGCGGCAGCATCTATGGCCGGTTCGGCTTTTCCGATGTGCTGACGCTGTTTTTGGCGCTGGACTGTGAGGTCGAGCTGTATAAGGCGGGCCGGATGCCGCTGGCGCAGTTTGCCGCGATGCCCTATGACCGCGATATTCTGACCCGCATCTGCCTGCGCAAGACGCCGGGGCTGAGGGTGCAGTACCAGTCGGTGCGCGCGACCCAGACCGATTTCCCGATCCTGACCTGTGCAGCCGCCCGCACGGCGCAGGGGCAGTACCGCTTTGCCATCGGCGCGCGCCCGATGAAGGCCGTGCTTGTCACGCCGGACTGCGACCCGGCGCAGCTGCCTGCCGCCGTGCAGGCAGCCGTCAAGACCGGCAGCAACCTGCGCGGCAGTGCCGAGTACCGCACCCACCTGACCGGTGTGCTGGTCCGGCGTGCCGTGGCCGCGCTGGAAAATTGACGGAGGTATACCATGCAGATCACATTTACCTTAAATCATAAAAAAGTCACCGCCGAAATCGCGGCTGACACCGTGCTGCTGGACCTTGTGCGCAGCCTCGGCTGCAAGAGCGTCAAGCGCGGCTGCGAGACTGCCAACTGCGGCCTTTGCACGGTCTTTCTCGATGAAAAGCCGGTGCTGTCCTGCTCGGTGCTGGCGGCGCGGGTCAACGGCCACAGCGTCACCACGCTGGAGGGGCTGCAGGAGGAGGCTGCCGAGTTCGGCGCCTTTATCGCCGATCAGGGTGCGGAGCAGTGCGGCTTCTGCAACCCGGGCTTTATTATGAACGCGCTGGCGCTTTTCCGGGAAAACCCCGACCCCGGCGAGGATGAAATCAAGGAGTATCTGGCCGGCAACCTCTGCCGCTGCTCCGGCTATGAGGGCCAGCTGCGGGGCATTTTGAACTTTTTAGCGTGGAAAAAGGGGAAGGAGGCTGCCCAATGAAAACCGTGAACCAGCCCATGCGCAAAAAGGACGCTATGCAGCTTGTGACCGGCCAGCCCGTCTACATGGATGATGTCATCCCGCAGGACTGCCTGATCGTAAAGCTGCTGCGCTCCCCCCATGCCAACGCTATCGTGCAGGAGATCGACACGAGCCGTGCCCTGCTGGTGCCTGGCATCGAGGCGATCTACACATGGAAGGATGTGGACCAGCAGGGCCGCCGCTACACCCAGGCGGGCCAGACCTACCCCGAGCCGAGCCCCTATGACCGGCTTGTCATTGACCGCCATGTCCGCTTTGCGGGGGATGTTGTCGCCATTTTGGCCGGCAAGGATGAAAAATGCGTCGATAAGGCGATGAAGCTCATCAAGGTCAGGTATGAGGTCCTGCCCGCCGTGCTGGACTACCACACGGCACTGGACAACCCCGTCCTTGTCCACCCGGAGGAAAACTGGGAGTCGCTGGCACCGGTAGGGGCCGACAACAAGCGCAACCTGTGCGCCCACGATGAGAGCGGGGCGGGCGATATTGAGGCGGTGCTGGCGGGGTGCGATGTCGTCATCGACCATACATACCACACCCGCGCCTGCCAGCAGGCTATGATGGAGACCTTCCGCACCTACTGCAGCATAGATGCCTACGGGCGGCTGAATGTCCTCAGCTCGACCCAGATCGTTTTCCACTGCCGCCGGATCCTGGCCAATGCGCTGCACATCCCCAAGTCGATGATCCGGGTGGCCAAGCCCCGCATCGGCGGCGGCTTCGGCGCCAAGCAGACCTCGGTCTGCGAGGTCTACCCCGCCTTTGTGACATGGAAAACCAAAAAGCCCAGCAAGATCATCTTCAGCCGGTATGAGAGCCAGATCGCCTCCACCCCGCGCCATGAGATGGAGCTGCATGTCCGCCTTGGTGCGACAAAGGACGGCATCGTCAGGGGCATCGACCTCTACACCCTGTCCAACACCGGTGCTTACGGCGAGCATGGGCCTACAACGGTGGGCCTGTCCGGCCACAAATCCATCCCGCTCTACGGCAAGGCCGAGGCATTCCGCTTTGTCAGCGATGTCGTCTACACGAACCACATGTCCGCGGGCGCTTACCGCGGCTACGGTGCGACTCAGGGCCTGTTTGCGGTGGAGTCCGCCGTCAATGAGCTGGCCGACAAGCTGGGCATCGACCCGTTTGTGATCCGCCAGCGCAACATCGTCCATGAGGGCGATGTGATGCCCGCCTACTACGGGCAGGTCAACACCAGCTGCGCGCTGGACCGCTGCCTGCAGGCCGTGCATGACAACATCGGCTGGGACGAAAAATATCCCGTGCGCGACATGGGTAACGGCAAGGTGCGCGCCGTGGGCATGGGCATGGCGATGCAGGGCTCCGGCATTACGAGTGTGGATGTGGGCAGCGCCAGCCTGAAGATCAACGATGACGGGTTCTACACCCTCTCGATCGGTGCAGCCGACATGGGCACCGGCTGCGATACGATTCTGGCGCAGATCGCCGCCGAGGTGCTGGAGTGCCCGCTCGACAATGTGACGGTCCTCGGCGCGGACACCGATTCCTCGCCCTACGATTCCGGCTCCTACGCATCCAGCACGACCTATGTCACCGGCAAGGCGGTTGAGCAGTGCGCCGAGCAGCTCAAGCAGAAGATCTGTCAGGTCGGCGCGGGGCTGCTGGGCCTTGATGAGCGTGCGGTCGTCTTTGCGGGCGATGCCGTGACAAGCGAGGACGGCACGCAGCGCGCCACGCTGGCGCAGATCGCCGCAGCCTCCCAGTGCGGCAGCAATACGGCGCTGGAGGCAGTCGTGACCCACAGCTCGGAGATCTCGCCCCCGCCGTTCATGGTGGGCGCGGCCGAGGTCGAGGTCGATCTGGAAACCGGCGAGGCGCAGGTCATCCGCTATGAGGCGGCTGTTGACTGCGGCACACCGGTCAACCCGAACCTTGCGCGGGTGCAGGCCGAGGGCGGCATCCTGCAGGGCATCGGTATGGCGCTGACCGAGAATGTCACCTACGATGACCGCGGCATGCCGCAGGAAAACTCGCTGATGCAGTACAAGATCCCGGCGCGCAACGACATCGGGCATATCCATGTCGTATTTGAGAGCAGCTACGAGGGCACCGGCCCCTTCGGTGCCAAGAGCATCGGCGAGGTGGTCATCAACACCCCACTGCCCGCCGTGGCCGATGCGATCTACCACGCCACCCACAAGCGGTTCTGTGAGCTGCCCATCACCCGCGAGCAGATCGCGCTGGCCGGGCAGTAAAAGGCAGGGAACGGCGAAAAAGACCCTCTGCGGGGGATAAAAAAATTGCAAGCCGGCAGATCGCCGGCTTGCAATTTTTTTTCAGGCTGCAAAAAACTCTTGTAGGGGCGAGCATTGCTCGCCCTTGCCCGTTTATCTGTGAAAAACCTTCCCGGAAAACGCGCTGCTGCGCCAAGCCGGTGCGAAGATTCAGGTTTCGCCACCGCGGTTAAAACTGCGCCGGTTGTTGGGAAACCAAATGGCAGGGGTGAACACAGCCAGCCCCACCGCTGTGGTCTCCCCGGGGTTGGAAACGATGTGGGGCAGGTTGGACTGCACCACAGTGGTGTCTCCGGCGTTCAGGCGGGTAGTCTTGGACTCCACCAGTACATCCAGCTGCCCCTGCTCCAGCAGCAGGATTTCCTCACTGGGATGGATCACCGGCAGGTCGCCGTCCTTGCAGTGGGGTTCCAGCTCAAAGCGTATGACCAACGACTGAGGTACAAAATTTCCGTTGGGCATGGGCGTAAGCAGATGATACCGTACATTGGAATTGGGCTGGGAGAGGATCAACATATCCGCCTGACGGGTTGTCAGGCTGGTGCTGCTCTCACCTCCCATAAACAGATAGGTGGGGATGTCCAGAGCGGCGCTGAGTTTGCGCAGGGTGGACAGGGACGGGTCGGTGAGATCGCGCTCGATTTGGGAGATATACCCGATGGACAAACCAGTCTTTTCGGCCAGTTCCTTGAGGGTGATTCCCCGCTTTTTCCGCATATTTCGAACATGTTCGCCCAGCATAAGACCTCCCGCTTTTTCGCAAAAAAATTTATTTACAGTATATCACAAAATGCCCTGTACGTAAATAAGCAAGAAAAAATTCGATATTTATAAAATTTATACTAAAGAAAATCAGATAATTTCTTGCTTATCCTATAAAATGCTCTGAAAAATGTGAAAAAAACAGAAAAGCTCTTGACAAAAATTTTAGAAATAGTAAAATTTATAAAAAATTATAGAAATTATAAAAATTATTGTGCAGGAGGAACCCTATGAAAATCACAGATGTAAAGGTAGAAACCATCCGTATCCCCATGAAAAAGCCCTTCCGTATTGCTTTTGCGGTACAGGATCATTCGCTGAATGTGCTGGTGAAGATCTCCACCGACGAAGGTCTGTGGGGCATCGGTGAGGCCGCGCCCTTTGAACCGGTGACTGGCGAGAGCGCAGCCACCGTTCTGGAAGCGCTGAAACTGTTCCGCACCGGATTGATCGGCATGGATCCGCTCGATGTTGAGGGCATCCACAGGATGATGGACCGCCTGCTGTCAGGCAACACCTCGGCAAAGGCCGCGGTGGATATTGCCCTGTACGATATCAAGGGCAAACTGATGGGTCAGCCTCTGTACAAGGTGCTGGGCGGCAGCGTGAACCAGATCGTCACTGACATGACGGTGGGCATTGACACACCGGAAGCCATGGCCGCCGAAGCCCGGGAACGGGTGGAAAAGGATGGCTTCACCATTCTGAAGATCAAGGCCGGCATCAACCCGAGAGAGGATATCCAGGCATTGACCCTGATCCGTCAGGCGGTGGGCCCCAACATCCGCCTGCGTGTGGACGCCAACCAGGGTTACACGGTCAGCGATGCGGTGCGCACCCTGAAAGCCTTTGAAGAGCTGGGCGTGGAAGCGGTGGAACAGTGCCTGCCCAGCTGGGATCTGGACGGTATGCGCTTTGTGCGTTCCAAGGTGGACTTGAAGGTCATGCTGGATGAGTCGATCCACACCCCCATCGACGCAGCAAAGGCCTGCAAGATCGATGCTGCAGACATTATCAACATCAAACTGATGAAGTGCGGCGGCCTGTACCCGGCGGAAAAGATCAACGCCATTGCCGAGGCAAACCATGTACAGTGCATGGTGGGCTGCATGCTGGAGACCAAGGTGGCCATTGCTGCCGGTGTGAGTCTGGTTGCCGCCAAGCAGAACATCACCGAGGCGGACTGCGACAGCTTTATGTACGCCGTGGACCCCGAGATGGGTATGCCCGGAGGTTTTGCCGTGAATGGCGGCGTCTACACCCTGTCCGACAAGCCGGGCCTTGGCATCGATATTGATTTTTAAGCGGGACCCCGCAGAGAGGTATAGAGAGGTATATTATGGCGAATACGATTTTTTCCTCTGAAGGCGCGCTCCTGTTCATCATGGTCGCCACGGTTGCACTGGGATTCTGGCTGCAGCGGTTCAAGGTGTTCAAAACGCTGGGCCCGGCCCTGACGGTTATCGTCATGGGCATCGTGCTGTCCAACCTGCGGATCGTGCCTACCTCCAGCCCTACCTATGATGCCATCAGCGGCTACTGTGTGCCGTTGTCCGTTTCCATCTGCCTGCTGAGCCTGGACCTGAAACAGATGCGCAAATTATCCAAGGAACCGGTCATTGCGTTGGCCTCGGCCATATTCAGCGTCTGCGTGGCAGCTTTGGTGTTCGGCGTACTGTTCGCCAACAAAATCGACGAGGGCTGGAAGGTGGCCGGTATGTTCGTGGGCACCTACACCGGCGGCAGTTCCAACCTGACCGCCATCGCTGTAGGCCTGGAGGCCAGCAAGAACACCATCGCCTCGGCCAATGCCGCCGACTATGTGGTGGGCATCCCCACGCTGATCCTGATGTTTGCTACCCCCGCCCTGTACAAGAGTTCCAAATGGCTGAAAAAGCTGTGGCCCTATGATATGAGCGAGTCGGAGCTGCTGGGGGATGGCAACCACGAGGAACTGATGGCCTCCAAGGAATGGTCCATCCAGGAAATCGCCTGTTTGCTGGCCATCGGCTTTGGCACCGTGTGGGCTGCCACCAGCATCTCCTCGGTGGTATTCGGAGAAGGGTTCCGCAGTGCAGGCCGCATCCTGCTCATCACCACCTTCTCCATCATCCTGGCACAGGTGCCGGCCGTCCGCAAGCTGCGCGGCAATTTTGACCTGGGCCTTTTCGTAGCGGTGCTGTTCCTGGTGACCATCGGCTTTGCGGTGGACCTGAAGCAGTTCTTCGGATCCACCTTCTACATCACCCTGTTCTGCTTCTGTGTCATCGTCTGTTCCATTCTGCTGCACCTGCTCATCACCCGGCTGCTGAAAGTCCGTTTTGAGTATGTGCTGCTGTCCATCGTAGGCTGTATCTCGGATGGCCCCACCGCCGCCCTCATCGCCTCCAGCGCCCAGTGGAAGACCCTTATCAACATCGGCTTGCTCATGGGCGTACTGGCCGGTGCCCTGGGCAACTATGTGGGCATCGGTGTAGCCTATGCCATCCGTGCTTTCATCGGCGCCTAAACGGAAAACGGGAGAAACGGAAATGCGTAATTTTGACTTATATGTTTCAGGTATCCTGTACGGCAGACTGCGGCTGGGCGACGGCACACCCCAGATCCGGAAACTGGACGTGCATACCGGCGCGCTGCTGGACTGGCAGGACCTGACTGAACAGGACCGGGATTTTTACCGTTTCTTTGTGAAGATGGACTTTGCCGCTCTGGGGCAGAACCTGTCCCATTACGAGACGGGGCTGCATGGCACCGGGGAAATTTCCCTGTGCGGCGAGCGCTACACCAGCGAAGACGGCTGCAGCTACCTGCAGCGGGATGTAAAATTTCCCAACAACAAACAGATGAAGGAAGGGCGGCTGATCGCCGTCACCTGCCCTGCCCGGGAGATGGTCACGGTGCTGGTGGAACCCGGTGCCGAGGAGGAGACCATCCTGCGCCTGTGGCGCTCGACCTGGCCGGAGGAACAGCTGTTCCCGGTAGAACATGCGCAGACCTTCCCGGTGCCCATGCGGGACGGGGTACATCTTTCCACCAACGTATACCTGCCTAAAAACTGCAGTACCCCGGTGCCCGCAGTGCTGGTACGCACCCCCTACGGCAAAGAGGACGGCTGTGAGATATACTACCGTTACGTCCAGCGCGGCTACGCGGTGGTAGTACAGGATGTGCGCGGCCGAAACGCCAGTGAAGGCGAATGGCTGCCCAACTACCACGAGGTGGAGGACGGCGACGACACTCTGAACTGGATCGCCGCCCAGCCATGGTGCAGTGGACGCATCGGTATGGTGGGCGGGTCCTACCTGGGTTATGTACAGTGGGCTGCCGCTGCCAGCGGCAACCCCCACCTGAAAGCTCTGATCAGCGTAGTCTGCGCGGGCAGCGCCTTTGTGGATCTGCCCCGCCGGGGTGGGTCTTTCACCTCGGGCATGCTGGCCTGGGCCTTTGCGGTGTCTCAGAAAACCTTCCACCCTGAGCTGATGGAACGCGATGACTGGGAGAAAGTGCTGAACATCCGCCCCCTGACCGACCTGCCGAAAAAGGCTCTGGGGTACGATGTGCCCTTCATCACACGGTGGCTGGAACCCAGTGACTACAGCGATTTCTGGCGTATGTCCAACTGGCAGGAACGCTCCGTCAGGGCGCAGATCCCGGCGCTGATTCAGTCCGGCTGGTTTGACGACAACGGCATGGGTACCACCGAAGCCCTGGAACTGGTCCATGACTTCCCTCGGGGCATGCGCAAGGTCATTCTGGGACCCTGGCAGCACAGCGGCAACAGTAAGTACGACATGCACGGGGTATCCTTCGGCAGCCAGGCGCTGCGCTTTGATCTGGACTGGCTGTATTTCCGCTGGTTTGAGCATCACCTCAAGGAAGTGGACAACGGCATCGACCAGACTGCCCCGGTAGAATACTACACCCTGGGCCAGGAGGTATGGAAGACCGCCGAAAACTGGCCGGTGCCCGAGACCCGGGTCACCCACCTGTATCTGGATAGTGACGGCCATGCCAACACCTCTGCCGGGGACGGGCGGCTGACTTTTGCCAAGCCGGAGCGGGAGAACTGCGACGGTTACGCCTATGACCCCGAAAATCCGTCCCAGCACATCATCGATATGTCGGAGAACGAGATCGAAGTGCCGGAGGACTACACCCGGGAGGAACTGCGTCAGGACCTGCTGTGCTACACCTCCCCTGTGCTGAAGGAAGACCTGGTCCTGACCGGTGATATGACGGCGGAGTTGTATATTTCTTCTGACGCGCCGGATACCGACTTTGTGGTGCGTGTTACCGACGTGGATGAGAACGGCCGGTCCATCAAACTGGCGGATGGCCTGCTCAGCGCCCGATACCGTAATGGCTTTGCCCGGTCGGAGTTTTTGCAGGAAGGCGAGATCGTCTGCCTGAAGATCCGCACCACCAAGTTGTCCAATTGCTTCCGGAAAGGCCACCGCATCCGGGTGACTGTCACCTCCAGCGCCAAGAATTTCATCTTCCCCAACAGCAACACCCGGGAAGGTTTTGCTTCCGCCCGGACCGTGGTGGCCCATAACCGGGTATACCACGGTGGGCTGCACGCCTCCCGCCTGACGGTGCGGGTGGAACCCTAAGCTGATTGCCCGCCCTGTCAGCGGAAGCGAACAGATCACATTCTGCTCCGCAACCATCAAGCCCCGGCCAGAAAAGGCCGGGGCTTTTCTGGTTCTGGGAGTTAGGGCAATACCGCATAATTCTAAGTGCCGCAGCCGCCGGAGCGGTGCTTGAGCCGTTAGGCGGGAATTGTGCGGTGTTGCCTTAGTTATTTGTTCGGGCTTTCCCTGCGTGAAAACCCTGCGAGACGGGTGTCCGCATTCCTCGATGGGACACCCAGAAAATGCGTTTGTGGGTAATCAAACGCTATGCTATGTAAAACATCTTCCCGCCCAAAGCGTGGGCAATCAAGGCGGGTAAGCAGAACCATGATTTATTGAAAATTCGGAAAAGAATCTGTATAATACTTATCAGATAGAGCCTATAGCCAGGAAAGGCAAGCGGCATAGCAGTCGGCACATAAACGCATTCATTTGCTCTCAAAAGGAGAATTTTCGTGAACTACATCGCAGTAGTCGAAGACAGCGCGCAGGATCGGGCAGTGCTGGACTCGTATCTGGAAAAATACCAGCAGGAGAAAAACTGCCATTTTCAAATCACGCATTTTTCGGATGGCGACGAGATCGCGCTGGGCTATAAGGGCGGCTATGACCTGATTTTGATGGACATCGAGATGACCTTCATGGATGGTATGTCAGCAGCCGAGGAGATCCGCCGCGCCGACCCGGAGGTGCTTATCATCTTCATCACCAACTCGCCGCAGTATGCCATCAAGGGGTACGCGGTGCAGGCGCTGGACTATATCTTAAAGCCGCTGAGTTATTACGCTTTCTGCCAGCGGATGAACCATGTGCGGGAGCTGCTGGGACGCCGCCAGAAGCATTTCCTCACGGTGCCCTGCGCGGGCGGTGTGCAGAAGCTCGATGTCTCCGACATTTATTATGTAGAAATTTGCGACCACGACCTGCTGTTCCACACCAAGCAGGGCGAGGTGCATTCCACCGGCTCCATGCGCGATGTGGAGCAGAAGCTGCCGCCGGAGAATTTCTTCCGCAGCAGCAAGGCGTACCTTGTCAATCTTGAACACGTGGACGGCATCCAGGACGAGGACGCCATCGTCAACGGTGAGCGGGTGCAGATCAGCCGCGCCAAGCGCAAGGCATTTTTGGCGGCGCTCAACCACTACATGGGGGAAACCATCTGATGGAAACGGAAGTTCTGGGCAACATTCCCCGCCTGTATACCGCGCTGGCGGACTGGCTGGCCTGCCTTTTATATTTGTTCTTCCTACCCAAGCGTACAGCAGGCTGGCGGCGGTATACGATCCACGCGGTGTTTTTGCTGCTGCTCGGCGTCTTTATGCAGGCAACGGGGCAGGTGCCGCAATTCTGGTTTCTGCCCTGCATTGCGGTATCCATCTTGATCATGTATCTGTACATCCGAATGCAGGCCGACGTGCCCGCCCGGAGCGCGGGATATTACTGCGTCCGCGCGTTTATTTTGGGGGAACTGGCCGCCTCGCTGGAATGGCAGCTCTACTACTATATGGCAGGGCAGCATGGCACGCCGGGCGAGGGTGTGCGTGTGTGCATTTTGGCAGTCGTCTATGCCGCAGTGTATGGCGTGGTGTTCGCGCTGGAACGCAATTATAACGATATTGCCTCGCCTCTGCACGTCCACAAAAAGGAATTTCTCAGCACGCTGTTCATCGGTGTGGCGGTCTATGCCGCCAGCAACCTGAGCTATGTCAGCCCGGACACGCCGTTTTCCGGCAAGATGACGGCGGAAATTTACAACATCCGCACGCTGGTAGACCTGGGCGGCATGGCCATTCTGTTTGCGCACCACATGCAGCTGGTGGAGTACCGCCGCAAAAAGGAGCGCGACGCTTTGCAGAACGTCTTGCAGGCGCAGTACGCTCAGTACCGCTCGGCGCAGGACAGCATTGACCTTATCAATAAAAAATATCACGACCTCAAGCACCAGATCGCTGTGCTGCGCAGCGAGACCTCAGAGGAAAAGGCCCACTACCTCGACGCGATGGAGCAGGAGATCCGCAGCTATGAGGCGCAGAACAAGACCGGCAACGAGGTGCTGGACACGATCCTGACCAGCAAAAGCCTGTACTGCCAGCAGCACGGCATCACGCTGACCTGCGTGGCAGACGGTGCGGCGCTGGATTTTATGGATACGATGGACCTGTGTTCACTGTTCGGCAATGCGCTGGACAACGCCATCGAGAGTGTAGAAAAGCTGCCCGACAGCGAGCAGCGACTGATCCATCTGGTGGTGGCACGGCAAAAGAGCTTTTTGTGGGTCCGGGTCGAAAACACCTACGACGGTGCCTTCCAAGCGGACGGCAACCTGCCAAAAACTACCAAGACCGACGCCCGCTACCACGGCTACGGTCTAAAGAGCATCTACGACACCGCCGAAAAATACGGCGGCACGGCAGAAATCACCACCCAGGAGAACCAGTTCACATTAAAGGTGCTGTTTCCCATCAAGCGGAAATAACCCGGACAGCCCATTTTGGTGGGCTGTTTTTTACTTTAAGCAACCTGCACATAAAGCGCATGATACGATTGTCTATTTCGCCAATGCCGCAGGCGGCTTGCGCGGGAAAAACGACCGTTCACGTAGTGAATCCCCTTTTTGCTGTACATTGTGATATAGTGCAGACAACAGAAAAGGAAAGTCTCCGGCGTTTTTTGCTATGGATAACCTTGAAAGCGAGGATCTTGTATGAAAGCAACATCCCTTCTCACCGGCTGGACGTGCCGCCATCTGGGCGATACCGCACCCGGCAAACCGGTGACCCTGCCCCATGATGCCATGCTGGCCGAACCCCGCACCGCCCTGAGCGCGGGCGGCACCAACACCGGCTGGTACGAGGGATATGACTACGAATACCGGCGCACCCTGACTGTGCCGGAAAACGAGCTGGCAGACACCCACATTCTGGAGTTTGAGGGCGTCTACCATAATGCCGAGGTCTGGCTCAACGGCCAAAAGGCAGCGTTCCGCCCCTACGGCTACACCAACTTTTATGTTGATTGTGCGCCGTATCTGCACGCAGGCGAGAACGAGCTGCGTGTCATTGCCCGCAACGCCGACCAGCCCAACAGCCGATGGTATTCCGGCGCGGGCATCTACCGCCCGGTGCAGCTTTGGACGGCAAGGGGCGCGCATATCACGCTGAACGGCGCTAAAATCCGAACCCTGTCGCTTGACCCCGCCGTCGTGGAGGTGCGCGTAAAGACCACCGCCCCCGGCACGGTACGCCTGACGGTGGACGACCTGCCCGCCATGCAGCAGGAGAGCGACGGCGAGGCCGTATTTACCCTGACCCTTGATAACGCCCGCCTTTGGACACCCGAAACGCCCAACCTGTACACCTGCCGCGTCAGCTTTGCCGATGATGAGGTGACCGAGACGTTCGGTGTTCGCAAGGTCGCGTGGGGTACAGACGGCTTCCTGTTCAACGGCAAGCGGTACATCATCCAGGGCGCGTGCATCCACCACGATAATGGTCTGTTGGGCGCAGTTTGTGACCCCGACGCCGTGGCGCGCAAGGTACGCCTGCTGAAAGAGAACGGCTACAACGCCATCCGCTCGGCCCACAACCCCTGTTCCAAGGCCCTGCTGGACGCCTGCGACGAGCAGGGCATGCTGGTGATGGATGAGTACATCGACCACTGGTACATCCACAAGACCGAGCACGACTATGTGGACTATTTCAACGACTGGTGGCGCAGCGACCTGGAAAGCATGGTCAAGAAGGACTACAACCACCCTTGTGTGATCCTGTATTCCACCGGCAATGAGGTCAGCGAGACGGCTCAGAAAAAGGGCATTGCCCTGACGAAGCAGCTCACCCGGTATCTGCACCGCCTGGATGACACCCGCCCGGTGACCTGCGGTGTGAACATCTTCTTCAACTTCCTCAGCTCCATCGGATTTGGTGTGTACAGCGACAAAAAAGCCAAAAAGCAGGCCGAGGACGCCACCAAAAAGAAAAAGGCCGTGGGCAGCCAGTTCTTCAACAATCTGGCGGGCCTGCTGGGCAGCGAGTTCATGAAGCACGGTGCCACCCTGCATGGCTGCGACGTCAAGACCCGCGACGCCTTTGCCAACATGGACATTGCCGGTTACAACTACGGCATCTACCGCTACGAGCACGACCTGAAAAAATACCCCGACCGCCTGATTTTGGGCAGCGAGACCTTCTGCAGCGACGCCTACCGGTTCCGGGAGCTGGCCAAGAAAGAACCCCGGCTCATCGGTGACTTTGTGTGGGCCGGTATGGACTACCTGGGCGAAGTGATGGTGGGCAGCTGGGAGTATGCCGACAACGCGCCCCGCTTTGACGGCGGCCTTGGCTGGGTGAGCGCCGGTTCCGGCCGCATCGACCTGACCGGCAAGCCGCTGGGTGAGGCCTTGTATACCCGGGTGGCGCTGGAACAGGCCGAAGGGCCGTTCCTGGCCGTGCGCCCGGTGAACCACACCGGCGACAAGCACTCGCCCTCGGCCTGGAAGATGACCGACGCCATGACGAGCTGGACCTGGCCCGGCTGCGAGGGAAAGCAGGCTGAGGTGGAGGTCTATGCCCGCGCGGCTTCCGCGGCGCTGGTGCTCAACGGCAAGGAAATCGCCCGCAAGAATGCGAAAAACGACTGCCTGTTCCGCTTCCGCTGTGCGTACCAGCCCGGTACGCTGGAGGCTGTGGCCTACAACGCAGCGGGGCAGGAGACCGGCCGCTGTGCGCTGACCACCGCCGGCCCTGCCACCGAGCTGCGGGCCGAGCCGGAGGAAGCCGTGCTGCGCCCCGGCCAGCTGTGCTACATCCGCCTGCGCTACACCGACCAGAACGGCGTGCTCAAGCCCACTGTGCGGGAGCCCATCCGGGTGCAGGTGACCGGCGGCCGCCTGCTGGCGCTGGGCAATGCCTGCCCCTTCAATCTGCAGGGCTACCGCACCAGCCAGACCGCCCCCTACTGGGGCGAGGCCATGGCCATCGTGGAAGCCGGCACCGAAGGCTGTGTGACCCTGCAGGCCGAAAGCGCCGTTGGTTCTGCCGTGGCTGCCGTGCAAGTTCATAAGGAGTAAATACCCATGTCCATTTCAGAGAAAAACCCCAAGCTGGCCAAGCTGGCCGGGCAGTTCATCAAGTTCTATGCCTTTTCCATGCTGGTCACCCTGCTGCAGTACCTGCTGCTCACCTTTCTGCCGGGGCTGTTCTACGCCCACACCGACTGGTGCAGCATCCCCTGCCAGCTCATCCACCTGAACCTTGGCCCGGTGGACACCTATGTGTTCAACTACCCGGTCACCGGGGACGCCACCGGCGGCATGGGCTACTTTGCCGCCTTTGCCATCACCCTGTTCCTGGCGCAGTGCGTCAACTTCCCCATGCAGCGCAACATCACCTTCAAGTCCAAGGGCAACATCTGGTATCAGATCCTGTGGTACGTCATCGCCTTTGTGCTCATCACCATCGTGTGCAGCTTCCTCATGGGCCTGTATGTGCCCCTGTGCAAGCAGTTCTTCTCCCCGGCGGTGTACAACGTGCTCATCACCGTGATCAACGGCGGCGTGCAGATGGTGATCTATTTCCCCATCTATAAGATCATTTTCCCGGAGGGTGAAGCCAAATGAAACATGCAGATGTGATCGCCAAACTGTCCCTGCGGGAAAAATGCGCCCTGCTTTCCGGTGCCACCGTGTTCGAGACCCATGCCCTGCCCAACAAGGGAGTGCCGGCCATCTGGCTGTCGGACGGTCCCAACGGTCTGCGCAAACAGGCGGGCCCGGCCGACCATCTGGGCCTGAACCCCTCGGAGCCGGCCACCTGCTTTCCCACGGCGGCTACCGTGGCCAACAGCTGGGACCCCGCCCTGGGCGAGGAGATCGGCAAAGCGCTGGGCGAAGAGACCGCTTCCTACCGCGTCAATGTGATCCTGGGCCCCGGCCTGAACACCAAGCGCAGCCCGCTGTGCGGCCGCGATTTCGAGTATTTCTCGGAGGACCCGTACCTGTCCGGCAAGCTGGCAGCAGGCTATGTGCGCGGCATCCAGTCGGTGGGCGTTTCGGCCTGCCCCAAGCACTTTGCCGCCAACAATCAGGAGCTGCGCCGCATGGCCAGCAACAGCGTGCTGGACGAGCGCACCCTGCGGGAGCTGTACCTCACCGGCTTTGAGATCGCCGTGAAAGAGGGCAGGCCCAAGTGCATCATGACCTCCTACAACCGGGTCAACGGCACCTACGCCAACGAGAACCATCACCTGCTGCAGGATATCCTGCACGGCGAGTGGGGCTATGACGGGGCCGTGGTCACCGACTGGGGCGGCTCCAACGACCATGTGGAGGGTGTGCGCGAAGGCTCCACGCTGGAAATGCCCTGCCCCGGCTTTGGCTCGGCCAAGCGGCTGATGCAGGCCGTGGAGGAGGGCCGTCTGCCGGAATCCGCGGTGGATGCCCGGGTGGACGAGCTGCTGGAGCTGGTGTTCACCACCGATGCGGCAGTCAAGGCCGCACCGAAGCGGTTCGACCGGGACGCCCATCATGCGCTGGCCCGCCGTGCCGCCGCCGAAAGCGTGGTGCTGCTGAAAAACGAGGATGACCTGCTGCCCCTCAAGCCCGGGCAGAGCGTGGCCCTCATCGGTGATTTTGCGCAGACGCCCCGCTATCAGGGCGCAGGCTCCAGCTCGGTGAACGCTACCCGCGTGGACAACCTGAAGGCCGCCGCCGAGGCGGACGACATCACGCTGGCAGGCTTCTGCACAGGGTATGAGCGCAGCGGAACCCCCAACCCGGCCTTTGTGGAAGAGGCCGCCGCACTGGCCCGCAAGGCCGACGTGGCGGTGCTCTGCATGGGTCTGGACGAGTCCAGCGAGAGCGAAGGCCTGGACCGCAGCCACATCTGCATCCCGGAGAACCAGAAGCAGCTGCTGGAAGCTGTGGCGCAGGCCAACGAGAACCTCGTGGTGGTGCTGAGCGCCGGCAGCGTGGTGGAAACGGGCTGGGTCAGCCGCTGCAAGGCAGTGCTGCATGCCTATCTGGGCGGGCAGGCCGGTGCCGGTGCCATCATGGACGTGCTCACCGGCCGGGTGAACCCCAGCGGCAAGCTGGCCGAGACTCTGCCCCTGACCTACGAGGACACCCCGGCGGCCCGGTATTTCCCGGGCAAACAGCAGAACGTGGAGTACCGCGAGGGCCTGTACATCGGCTACCGCTACTACGAAACGGCCCATGTGCCGGTGCGCTATCCCTTCGGCTACGGCCTGAGCTACACCACCTTTGCCTACTCCGACCTGAAAGCGGACGCGGACAAGGTCACCTTTACCATCACCAACACCGGCAGCCGCGCCGGTGCCGAGATCGCACAGCTGTATGTGGCCAAGGCCGACGCAGCCGTGTTCCGCCCGGAAAAGGAGCTGAAGGGCTTTGCCAAGGTGTTCCTGCAGGCGGGCGAGTGCAAGACCGTGACCATTCCGCTGGACGACAAGGCCTTCCGCTACTGGAACGTGAAAACGGACCGCTGGGAGACCGAGGGCGGCAGCTACCAGCTGCTGGTGGGTGCCAGCGTACAGGACATCCGCCTGCGCACCGAGGTGTCCGTGCAGGACACTGGTGCCCCGGACCCCTATGCTGGCAAGGCTGTGCAGTGTTACCGCACCGCTGACATCAAGAATGTGCCGGATGCCGCCTTTGAGGCTCTGCTGGGCCACGCCATCCCGGAGGACAAGCCCCACATCGACCAGACCATGACGCTGGGCGAGCTGAACCACAGCCGCAGTCCGCTGTGCTGGCTGGCCTGGGCTGTGCTGCACACCCTGCTCAAGCGCAGCTCCCGCGAGGGCACGCCGGACCTGAACCTGCTGTTCCAGTACAACATGCCCGTCCGTGCGCTGGCCCAGATGACCGGCGGCATGGTCGGGCAGGAGACGGTGGACGGCATCGTGATGGAAGCAAAGGGCTTCTGGATCATCGGCCTGCTGCGGGCGCTCATCGGCTTTGGGCAGAACGCAGTCTCCAGCCGGAAGTTCCGCGCGGCACTGGACGCCGAGCGCGGCGGCCCGGCGGTGTAAAACCATCTGACATTCCCGGATTTTCTCCTTCATTCTAAACAAACAGCCCCGGACTTGTTGAAAAGTCCGGGGCTGTTTGCGTGTGGGGCTTAGTAAATGTAGGGCTGCACGGGCGGCTGGTCGGGCGGTGCTCTCCGAGGATCTTTTCCATCCAGACCATGTCGTACCAGCGGCCGAACTTGTACCCGCAGTTGTGGAAGGTGCCGACCAGTGTAAAGCCCAGATGCTCGTGGAACCGGGCGCTGTTCCGGGTCAGGTATTCGTCCTCCACCTGCGGGTAGCCGATGCAGGCATACAGGTTCAGGATGCCCATGGCCTGCAGCCGGTCGGCCAGCGCCTCGTACAGGGCACGGCCCATGCCGTGTTTCCGGGCGTCGTGGTCGAGGTAGATGGTCAGCTCACAGGCCCAGTCGTAGGCGGCACGGCCCACAAAGGACCCCGCGTAGGCGTAGCCCTCCACCCGGCCGTCCCGCTCGATGACGAGGTAGGGGTATTTCTGCATGGTGCGGCGCATGCGGCCTTCAAATTCCTCCAGTGAGGGTACGTCGTATTCAAAGGTGATGACCGTGTGCTCCACATACCAGGCGTAGATCTCCAGAATGCGGGGCGCATCGGCCAAAGACGCATTCCGAATGGTAATATCCTGCATAAAAACATCTCCTTGTAGCAATAAATATCCCGAAATCCGGTCTGATTATAGCATATCCCACTTTAAAAGGACAGCGCAAAGCAGCAGAAGCGCCGCTCCGCACAGGCGGATAGGGGAGAAATTCTATTGGCAAAGTGGCAGAAAATGCGGCGTTCTGAGCCGGAAATCCCCACAAAAGCGCGAAAATCAGCCGTGCAGGCGCAAAATGCTGTACTTTGATACTTTACTGTGATAAAATAACACCATCCTTTCCCCGCGCGCTGCGCGGGAAAAGCCAAACGAGAGGGGGAACCTTTATGACAAATGTCTGCATCATTGCCACCATTGTGATCTATCTGGTGGGCATGCTGCTGGTGGGCTTTGTATACAGCAAGTCCAACGAGGACAGCACCGACTTTTACCTCGGCGGCCGCAAGATGGGCCCGCTGGTCACGGCTATGAGCGCCGAAGCCAGCGATATGTCCAGCTGGCTGCTGATGGGCCTGCCCGGCCTTGCCTACCTCACCGGCATTGCGTCGCCGGGCTGGACGGCCATCGGTCTGGCCGTGGGTACCTGGCTCAACTGGCTCATCGTGGCCCGGCGGCTGCGGCGCTACTCGGCCAATCTGGACCCCCTCACCCTGCCGCACTTCCTGTCGCTGCGGTTCCCCGCCCAGCGCCACCCGCCCACCGCGCAGGCCCCGGGCAACCTAATCCTCTTCTTTTCACCCTACACCGCTATCAGCTTTGC
>ENA-OQKO01000879-OQKO01000879.1-human-gut-metagenome-genome-assembly--contig:-NODE-879-length-23079-cov-4.210701_pt1 | contig 23079 bp, 16 predicted proteins | sample MGYA00242777_ERZ504796 | MGnify/ENA primary metagenome ERZ504796 (study PRJEB26092, sample SAMD00036404) | human gut metagenome | host: Homo sapiens | study: EMG produced TPA metagenomics assembly of... | reverse complement strand
GGTAGGTTGATTTTCGTTACCGCAGCGAGCATAGCCTGCCTCCGTGAGTGTGTCTGAGCACGCTGTATTTGCGTGCGAGTTCGCGGGAGGAGGCGGAGATAAGCGGCGCAGCGGAGGTAGAAAATCATCCGTGTCTGTCTGGATTTCTGCTTCCGAATTTGCCCTTTACACAGACAAATAAGAATTTATTTTTCAATCGCTTCCGTACGAATAATAAATTTCACACTTCCGCTCATATCATCTTTTAAACCGGAGAAGGTATGATAAGACTGTCCTGCATCCAGTACCAGATCCACGCGGTCTAACAATGCTTCCACATCTCCGTGATATGCATCACTCAGTTTCTGAATACCTTCCTCATCGAACTGAATCATGCCATCACTGAGTGTCTGTGCACCATCTTTCAGTTTTGCGGCTCCCGAGCTTAAAACTCCACTGTTATTATCCAATGCCGTAACTCCTGCTTTGAGTTCACCGCCTTTGCTGTTTAAGGTATTGACTCCTGCTTTCAAGGTTGCGCTGTTGCTGTCCAGTGTTTCAGCTCCGGCATTTAATGTCTGGATTCCTTTCATCAGTTCCGGAACACTGTTGTTCAGACTCTGCATACCGACTGCCAGCGGTTGGATCCCTTCACCATATAATTTCCGGACACCTGCACTTAATCTCTGAGCACCTGATACCAGACCACCGTTTTCAATCTGAGAAGCGATAGCCGATTTTGCAGAAGCGATTCCACTCTTTGCACCTGCCACAGCACCCTGTTTTGCAGCTTCTGCGGCCATTCCGCCAATCTGGGTGGATGTACCGTCAGCAATTCCACTGATAAGCTGGCTTGAGACATTTGACACAGAAGATGCTGACGCAGCTGTCATCTTATCTGCATATGCCTTTGCATCCGCTTCCAGTGCATCGCTCTTTCCTGCCTGTGCATATGCTTCTGCATTCAGCTGCTGATATGCAGTTTTGTATGCACCGTACATTGCCTGACTAACACCATTCTCAACTTTGGACTGAAGTTCATCACTTCCTGTTAAAGCTGTTTTATACTGACCGGCTGCCTTTTTTGCGATTTCCTGATAGGTCTCGCCGTCTTTTGCAAACATCTGATTTACAGTTTCCTCTGCCTGGGCTGCTTCTTCCTCTGTCATTCCTGCATGCAAAGCAGCATCCAGCTGATCGATTCCGGCAGAAATCTTTTGTGCACCACTGATAATGCCATTATCACCTTCGAAATAAGTCTGCACCTGCATCGCACCGCTCACCAGCTGTGTAATACCATCTTTAAGATCTCCCGATTTATCTGCCAGCTGCTTCGTACCGCCTGCCACCTGAGCCACACCGACTGTATAACTGTCCACACCGTTTTTTACCTGTGCCACACCATCTGTATAGGCGTTGATCCCACTCTTCAATGTGGAAACACCGGAAGTATAAGCATTGATACCGTCCAGCAAGGTACCTGTTCCGTCTGCCAGTTCTCTGCTTCCGGACACCAGCTGTGCAGATGCATCACTGAGAGAATCGATCGCATCTTCAATACCGGACAGATCGATATCCTGATCCACATCCAGTTCCTGTAAAATATCGCTCATCACGAACGTCATCGTCATATCCAGTGAAAAATCTTTGACATCTGCAGTCACTTCCATATAATCCGGAATATTCACATCCTCCAGATTCTTGCTGTCAAGATTCAGGCTCTCGGACAAACCAGGAAATGCAAATCCCACAACCACCTGATTATTTCCGTCACTGACTACTTTTCCGTTTGTCACTTCCACATTTGTGAAGTTTTTATTCAGCATCATCCCGGTTACTGCCGCAAACGGTACATAAACACCATTCTCTGCTTTTTCCTTATTTGTGTAATCCGCACGGATCGTCACTTTTCCACTCTTGCCAGCCAGTTCCTCCGGTGTAATCTCCTCACCGTCCAGATAATATGTCATTTTCATTTCGATTGGGAGATTACGGTCTGTTTTTCCCTGATAGTAAATATCATTGCCATCTGCCTGCCAGGTCAGTGTTCCGTCTGCATTCTGCGTAAATTTTTCATCACCTTTTACATTTTCAATATCTGTCAGCTCACTGACATCCTCGATGGTATCTGCACCGAGATAATTTTTCAGCCAGTCGCTTACAATAACCTCATTGGGTGTTCCGTCCGGATCAGCCACCACATAAACGGTTTCTTCCTTTTCTGCTGCCGCGTCATTATCTGTTTTTGTCTGAGTTTTGAGCACCTGGGTCAGAACATCCTCCGCATCTGCAAAACGGTCTTCTGTGTCAGCATCACGCTCCTGTGTGGTTTCCTGAGCCGTTTTTGCTTTTTGTCCATAGACATGATACGCACCCACACCACCGGTCACGATTACTGCTGCCAGTACGCAGGCACCGGTACGAATTACTTTTTTTGATTTAAGAAACTGTTTTACTCTTGAAAATTTCATTTGCTTTTTTCTCCTTTTTCTTTACTCCAAAACCTGCGCTTGTTGCACATATTACCTTGTCAAATACCATATACATCGCCGGCAGTACAAAAATAACGACTACCATACTGATCAGGGCTCCCCGAGCCATCAGAATACACAGCGAACTGATCATGTCGATGTTGGAATAGATACCAACACCAAATGTAGATGCGAAAAAGCTCAACGCACTGACTACAATAGACTGGGCGGAAGATGCCACTGCATGCTGCACCGCATCCTTTTTCTCCATCCCGGCTGCCCGTGCACTCTTGTAATTGTTTGTCATCAGGATTGCATAATCAACAGTCGCACCCAGCTGAATGGTTCCGATTACAATGGATGCAATAAACGGAATTGATGTGTGCGTGTAAAATGGAATTGACATATTTACAAAAATTGCAAACTCGATAACTGCCACCAGAATGATTGGCAGCACCAGCGAACGGAACACCATTGCAATGATCACAAAAATAGCCACGATCGAAATCGCACTGACTACTTTAAAGTCTGTATCTGTAATAGTGATCAGATCCTTCGTACACGGAGCTTCACCAATCAGCATACCGTTTTCATCATAATCTGCCACAATTTTATTAATCTCATCAATCTGAGCATTTACTTCATCAGAAGCAGTCTTATACTCTGAGCTGATCAGAATCATCTGATATTTATCATCCTCAATGATTTCCCGGACGGACTGTGGAATCATATCTTTCGGTACCGAAGGGCCTACGATGCTGTCAATACCGATAGCCGTTTTGACACCATCTACCTTATCAATACGATCCAGCATTGTCTGCGCATCTTTTGCTTTCATATGACTGTCTGCCAGCAAAATGTGAGTGGAATTCATATCAAATTCTTCATCCAGTTTCTGGTTTGCCATGAAGCTTTGCAGATCCTCCGGCAGTGTACCGGCCAGATCATAATAAACTTCCGCATTTTTCTGCCCGTAAATAGCCGGAAGCAGAAGCACTGCAAAGATCAGCAGAAAAACAGGGAAACGTTTTGTCACAAAACCGGACAATTTTCCAATATCCGGAAGGATTGCTTTATGTCTCGTTTTTTCCAACAGTTTATCAAAAATCAGAATCATGGACGGCAGAATCGTAACACATCCGATCACACCGAATACAACACCTTTTGCCATAACAATTCCCAGATCCATACCCAGTGTGAAACTCATGAAACACAGAGCAATAAATCCGGCCACCGTCGTAACAGAACTTCCTACAACAGAGGTAACGGTCTGGGCAATGGCATGTGCCATGGCATTTTTATGATCCTCAGCAAATATTTTCTTCTGATTCTCATAACTGTGCCACAGAAAAATCGAATAATCCATGGTCACACCGAGCTGCAGCACCGCACTCAATGCTTTGGTCACATAGGATATCTCTCCCATAAACACATTTGTTCCCAGATTATATATGATTGCCATACCGATACTCAGCAGGAAAAAGATCGGAATCAGGAACGAATCCATGGTCAATGATAATACCACCAGCGACAGGACCACCGCCAGCAATACATACACCGGAACCTCCTTGTCAGACAGATCCCGGATATCCGTAACAACCGCTGACATACCACTCAGGAAACACTGTTCATTGGAAATGGCACGAATCTGCTCCACCGCTTCCATTGTCTCATCCGCCGACATTGTCGTGTCATACATGATAAACATCAGTGTACCTTCATCGCTGAGAAATACTTTCTGCATCTTTTCCGGCAGCATATCTGTCGGAATACTGATATCTGCTACGCTGTCATACCAGAGCACTGTCTTGACATGATCCACATCTTCGATTTTTGCCTTCAGGGCACTGATTTCTTTATTCGACATGCCGTCAACCACAAAGGTAGAAAACGCTCCTGTTCCAAATTCATCTACCAGGATATCCTGGCCTTTCATCGTCTCGATATTCTCCGGCAGATAGGAAAGAATATCATAATTCACTCTCGTGTGCAGATAACCAAGCACGGACGGGATCAACAGCAGGATTGCTGCAATAAATATGATGATCCGCGACTTGACTACGCCTTTTCCAAATTTCAGCATCTTTTCTCATCTCTTTCTATTCTATATTTTACAACTGTATCAGCACCTCATAGGCAGGTGCCTGTTCGTTGTAATAGAATAGAAAAAAAGATTGGATAATAAAATATCCAATCTTTTTTGAGTGTATCACTTTTATATTCATTTTCTTATATATGCATACATTTTGTATACATATACGTTTTTTTGTATATGAGTAAAATACGCATATGTGCTATTTGTATTTATACTACTTACATTACCTGATTATCAGCAAACTGCACAACTTACCAAAAGCAGTTTCACATACCTCCCATTCTAATTTCAAGAATGCCGGCGGCTATATCAGATAGGCGATTGAATCCCACCTTTAAATATCTGCCAGCACATCTGCCAGAGAACGTGTAATCATAAAACCATATACCTCCACCAGCTCTTCCGGTGAAATCTCCATACCACTCTCAATCCAGGTCATCATGATATACGTCATCGTCTGGGAATAATAAGCCGCAATCCGCTCCGGAGTAAGCCACTGATTTTTCAAAACTTTTCCTTTCATCTTCTCCTCAATCATGCCGGTAAGAAGAGAACGGATGCCGATCTCCACCATCTCCCGGAAGGAATTCTGGCCTTCCATCCTTCCGACACACATGTAAAAATCTTTTTCTTTCTGCATCTTGGAGAAAATAATCTGCATCGCCTCATTGATCATACCATTTTCCACCAACGGCTGAATCGGAAGAAGGATATCCTGAACCAAAATCCACTCCAGCAAACCATATTTGTCACTGAAATGGTGATAAAACGTCGGCCGGATCACTCCTGCCCCATCCGTAATCTGTTTGATCGTAATCTTTTCCACCGGCTGTTCACATGCCAGCTTCTTAAAACTCTGTGCCAAAGATACATTCACCGGTAGTTTCTGTCCGTCATTCATGTTAAATTCCCCCATACAATCAAAAATACAGTTCACCCGCGCCATTCGCAAAGCGCCCATTCGGGCTTTCCCGTAGCTACGCTACTATCTTTGCTCATAAAAAAGCGCTCCCTTCATCATTATGTACTCAGGTAATTCCTCATGTATGCATGATCATTACCTGAATACATATGATGAGTGAACTGTAAAATAAAAAAAAGCGGGTGATGGGAATCGAACCCACGTATCCAGCTTGGAAGGCTGGTGTTCTACCATTGAACTACACCCGCATGTACAATATTTTGTTTCGTTATCTTGTCGACAGGTGATATATTATCACATTTATACTTTGATGTCAACACTTTTTTTATATTTAAGTCGAACGCACGTGAGACTTGGTGCGTGATTCTGGTCAGCAAAAGCTGACATATTCTTCTCAGAATCACTGCACATCTACACTTCGTTTCGGTCGGCGCAAAACCATTGTCTCCCAGACAATGTGCGCCCTCGCGGAGCGTTTATCTCAGTCGGAGATTGTACTCCCACTGAGAAAGATTTGTTATTACTCACCACTTGCAGAAGTGGGAGTCTTCTCGACAGAAATAAATGCCCAGTTCCGGAATCGAACCAGAGACACGAGGATTTTCAGTCCTCTGCTCTACCAACTGAGCTAACTGGGCAATTGATTTGTTTATTCTATCTTATTTTTCTACTCCTGTCAAGACATTGTTCAAGTCAAATCGTGCGCCATTCACTCATTCTGTTACAATTCACAGCGTCATTCGCACAAAATACCCATACTGGGCTTACGATCAGCAGAACTTGTACTGGCAACATAGCAATATACGTTGCATCATCTGATAACGTATATTCGCAAAATCTACCGCTTATTAATATGATTCCTGCAACACATGTGCGAATGACGGTAGATCAATTTTCGTCGTTGGAGCGAGCATAGCCCGCCTCCGTGAGTGTGTCTGAGCCAACAGCTGTTTCTGCTGTGGGCGAGTTCGCGGGAGGAGGCGGAGATAAGCGGCGCAGCGCAAACAGAAAATTGTTCGTGTCATTGCACATGTGTTGCAGGAATCCATTTATATCGTAGATTTTGCGTTCATCACTTCCAAATTATTTAGCGATTTTCCATTGTCTCGAAATACTTCTGGGCATTGATCAGTTCCCCATCCTGCACGGCATGTACATACTGGCCATCTGCCATCTGTATTCTCGCCTTCACATTATCGGACATGATCACATTGAAGATATGAAGCACACGATTTTTGATATCTTCATCATAAATCGGTGTTGCCACTTCCACACGACGTGTGGTATTTCTGGTCATAAAGTCTGCAGAGGCAATATATACTTCATCATTTCCGAAAATATAGATTCTGGAATGTTCCAGGTAACGTCCCACAATGCTGCGTACAGTAATATGATCTGTCGCTCCCGGAACTCCTGCAATCAGACAGCAGCTTCCGCGCACGATCAGCTCAATATCCACACCAGCCTGAGACGCTTCCATCAGTTTCTCAATAATCCGTTTATCTGTCAGGGAGTTCATCTTTGCACCAATATATCCGGGTTCTCCGCGTTTTGCCAGTGCAATCTGCTCATCCATTTTAGAAAGAATCTTGTTACGCAGACATTTCGGTGCAACCATCAGATATTTGGTTTCCTGCATCACCTGACCGAGACAAAGTTTGTGGAATACTTCATTTGCTTCTGCGCCAATCCCCTGATGCGCTGTCAGCAGTGAGAAATCTGTATATAGTTTTGCTGTTTTCTCATTATAATTTCCGGTTCCGATCTGTGTGATATAAGAAATATGACCTTCCTGTTTCTTTGTGATCAGGCAGAGTTTGGAATGAACTTTCAGTTTATCCAGACCATACAGAATCCGGCAGCCTGCGTCCTCAAGCCGCCTGGACCACTCAATATTATTTTCCTCATCAAAGCGGGCACGAAGTTCCACCAGTACCACAACTTCCTTGCCGTTTTCCGCAGCATTGATCAGTGCCTCAACGACTTTACTGTCATTTGCCACACGGTACAGTGTCATTTTCACAGATACGACATTCGGATCTTCTGCCGCTTCATTCAGCATATGAAGGAATGGCTGCATGCTGTCATACGGAAAAAACAGGAAGCGGTCTTTCTGCTCCACCTGTTTCATGATACTTTCTGTCATATCGATATCTGCCGGGATCTGCGGTGTATACTTGTCATAAAACAATTCCTTTTTGCTTCTCATCAAATCACGGATTCTTGAGAAAAAGGACAGATCCAGCGGTGCTTCTGAATGGAAGATATGTTTTTTCTTCAGATCCAGATAGGCACACAACGTATCCAGAACAGACTCATCCATCAATCGTGTATACTCCAGTTTGATCGGACATAATTTTCTTCTGCGGCTTACCAGCTGTTCCATTACCTGACGGAAATCTGTATCATCATCATACATTTCCTCATCCGGATCAATATCAGCATTTCGGATGATACGGATCAGTGATTTACTTTTTATCTTATACCGGTCAAAAATCAATGGGATATAATGCAGGATCAGTTCCTCACGGAGCATGAAACGATTCTCATGTCCCGGAATCCGCACCAGACGCGGAATCACATCCAGATCACACGGCACGATACCCAGTTTGTCCCGTTTTTTCTTTTCCAGCACAACCACTGCATAAATATCTTTACTTTTCAAAAACGGGAATGGCTGTTTTTTACCAATGATCTGAGGTGACAATAACGGGCGCACTTCATGTTCAAAATAGGAATCCAGAAATTCCACATCCTGTTTTTCCAGTTCGGAATAACTGCAGATTTCCACTCCCTGCGTCTCCAGTCCACGTTTCAGTTCTGCATAAACAGCATCTTTACGCTGTGTCAGCAGTTTCACCTGCTCAAAGATTGCCAACAGCTGTTCCTGACAGGTCATATTTGTCTTGTTATCACGGATATCTTTGGATACCAGCATCTGATCATACAAAGAACCGACACGTACCATAAAAAACTCATCCAGATTACTCTGGAAAATAGATGCAAAAGATAAACGCTCACAAAATGGATTCGATGTATCCTCAGCTTCCTCTAAAACTCTTGTATTGAACTTTAACCATGATAATTCTCTGTTGTCATAACATGAATGAACCATTGTTCCCCCACTCCTCATTATCTGTTCTGTTGTTACCTGTACTTCTGTTCCATGCCCATCTCTTTCCGTTACATTTGCTTCCGCCATGTTTCCATCTACACTCTGTGCCGGTACGGTTGCTGCATTTACCGTCTGTAATTCCATATCTGATACCTCTTTCACCATTTTTGCTTCCACAGGTATCTTCTGAATCACATTTTCAGGCATCGGCTGTACACTTTTTTCACCGTCACCCCGAGGTGCCATACTGTCTTTTTGCTGATGCACGGGTTTTCTGCCAAATAATCCCCATATTATATTTGCAATTCTGCTCATATTTATTTTATCCTCTTATGCTTTCTCTTATGCTTTGCAAAATCCCTGCATATTACTAATATTATTTCTTTTGAAATTTTGCCGCTATCAGCATTTTACAAAATTCTTGTAAAATCAATGTAAAGTACAACGCCTGAAACAGTCCTTTTTTCTTACTCTACGATAACCAATTCGTCGCCTACTTTGATGGTTCCGCCTTCTAATACTTTAGCAAACACCCCTTCCCGCGGCATGATGCAGTCTCCTACTACTTTATAAATCTCACAATGGCTGTGACATTCTTTACCAATCTGTGTCATTTCCAGCAACACATCATTGCAACGAAATTTTGTACCCACCGGAAGATTTCGAAAATCATATCCATCTACAATCAGATTTTCTCCAAATGCACCAAACTCCACAGACACACCTCTGGCACGAAACTCCTCTATCTTCTGCAGTGAAAGCAGACTTACCTGACGATGCCAGTGTCCGGCATGCGCGTCATTTTCGATGCCCCAGTCTGAAACAAATTTCGCCTCTGAAACTTCATGCTTCTGCGTCCCTCTCTTTTCACTGATACAGATTCCTCTTACAATTCCCATATTCCTTACTCTCCTATCCCTGTAATATCTTTATTCTACCATCTTTGGAGCCAAAAAAAAAGGACTTCCGAAGAAGTCCTCTTAAATAATGGGCGGAGAAGGATTCGAACCGTTTTGGTTTCTTTCCTCTGATTTCTTTCTCTGCATACGAAAAAGGACTTCCGAAGAAGTCCTTTTTAATAATGGGCGGAGAAGGATTCGAACCTTCGAAGGCATCGCCAGCAGATTTACAGTCTGTCCCCTTTGGCCACTCGGGAATCCACCCATTTAACGAAATGAGACATTTCTGCGCTCATTCCGTCATTTACTATATCACGTTCTTGATTTTCATGCAAGCACTTTTTTCAGTGCGGCTTCATCTGCAACCAATGTAAAATCCGGATGCAACTGAAGAATGGACGCCGGTACTTCCGGTGTCACAGGACCGAAAAATGCTTTCTGTACCGCATCGGCTTTATCTTCACCGGACACAACCATCACCACTTTCTTTGCCTGAATGATGTCACAGATTCCCATCGTAAATGCCTGACGCGGTACATCATCCGCACTGGCAAAGAACCGTTTGTTTGCTTCAATGGTAGATTCTGCCAGATTTACGCAATGTGTGCCCTTTGTAAACACCCGATCCGGTTCATTGAAACCAATATGTCCATTACGTCCGAGTCCGAGAAGCTGCAGATCAATGCCGCCCAGAGATGCAATCTGGTTATCATAACGCTCACACTCAGCAGCCACATCTGTATTTTTTCCATTCGGGATAAACGTATGATCCTCACGGATATTGATTGCATCAAAAAAGTTATGACGCATGAAATATACATAACTCTGATCACTTGTAATATCCAGTCCTACATACTCATCCAGGTTCACGGAATAGCATTCTGAGAAATCAACATCCCCTTTGTTATACCAGTCAATCAGCTGACGGTAAGTGCCAATCGGGCTGCTTCCGGTTGCCAGACCAAGTACACAGTCCGGTTTCATGATTACCTGCGCGGAAATAATATTTGCCGCTTTTCTGCTCATCTGATCATAATCTTTTGCTTTAATAATTTTCATTCTAAAAACCTCCTCATTTTATGCATTATTCATAGAAAATCCATTTCTTTATGCTACTGCCAGATCTGTCCACCGATAATAACTTTTTCCAGTTCCAGATGTTCATCCAGAATCAGAAGATCTGCCCGTGCACCTGTCCGGATACAACCAATCTCCCGCTCCATTCCAATGGCCTTTGCCGGAGTAGAGGTAGCTGCCATTACAGCCTGTTCCAATGGCACCCCAAAAGATACCGCATTCCGAAGACCATCCATCAGATGAATGGAAGAACCTGCCAGTGTTCCGTCTGCCAGTGTTGCTTTGCCTTCTTTCATCCATACCGGCTGACCGCCAAGTTCATATTCTCCTTCCGGCATTCCCGCACAGCGCATAGAATCCGAAATCAAATTCAAACTGGATCCAAACAGGGCAGCTGTCATCCGCACAACTGACGGATGGATATGAAAACCATCACAGATCAGTTCGACGGTAGCACCTGCATCAAATGCAGCACCAATGATTCCCGGCTTCCGGTGATGAATTCCATTCATGCCGTTAAACATATGTGTAACATGGGTAGCACCTGCCTCAAAAGCCGCCTGTGCCATCTCATAGTCTGCCACAGAGTGCCCCAGGGAAACCGTACAAAGTCTGCTGGCCTGTCGGATAAATACCAGATCCCGATCTTCTTCCGGAGCCACTGTGATCATGCGTACCTGTCCACCACAGGCTTCATTTAATTTCTCCAGTTCTTCCATATTCGGTTTCTGTAAATACTGTGCATTCTGTGCCCCGCGTTTTTCATAGCTTAAAAACGGTCCCTCCAGATGAACTCCCACACAATGTGCCCCATCACTTTCAAAATCACGGATGGCATGCATTGCATGCAGCAGTGATTTCTCCGACAGCGTCATAGTAGTCGGACACCAGGATGTTACACCTCTCTGTGCATAATATCGTGACATCCGGCGCAGACCATCTGCATCTCCATCACTGGCATCTGCATTTACCGCTCCATGCGTATGAATATCCACAAGTCCCGGAATGATATATTTTCCGGTCGCATCTATCATTTCTCCATCCGTCAGTTCCTGTACTGTCACATGGGTATCACCACCTGTTATGGCAGTAATCCGATCCCCACATAAAATATCTGCTTTTTCAAATCTTCCTTCGGGCAGAAAGACCCGTCCGTTTGTTATATACATCTCTTCCATCTCCTTCGCTACGCATATCTTGCATCTTTTTTCAAAGAATTGCAAGCCTTTTTTTCTGCATTTTTTACGCTTCTGTTTTCTCCCTGTTTTCCCCCTGTTTTCTTCCGTTTTATCGGTTGCACTCCCCAAAAAATAAACGTATAATAGATAAGGTTAATAGAGAACACGCAAAAGAAGTCTGACATTTCTGCTATTTTTTATTCCATAGCATATGTCCGTCTTCCAAGGAATATATTACACAAACACAGGAGGATATGAGAATGAAAAAACCAATATTAGTCGTTATGGCAGCTGGAATGGGCAGTCGTTACGGAGGATTAAAACAGATGGATCCGGTTGGCAGTCATGGAGAAGTAATTATGGATTATTCCCTGTATGATGCCCGCCGTGCCGGATTTGAAAAAGTTATTTTCATCATCAAACATTCCATTGAAGATGCATTTAAAGAAGCAATCGGTGATCACGTTTCCAAATATATGGAAGTTGCTTATGCATATCAGGATCTGGATGATCTGCCGGAAGGCTATTCCGTACCGGAAGGCCGTGAGAAACCATGGGGAACCTGCCATGCAATTCTTGCAGCAAGAGATCTCATTGATGCACCATTTGCTGTGATCAACGCAGATGATTATTATGGAACTACCTGCTTTAAGATCATTTATGATTACCTGTCCACACACAGTGATGATGACAAATATCGTTACTGCATGGTTGGCTATCAGTTAAAAAACACTGTTACAGAAAATGGTTCTGTTGCCCGCGGCGTATGCACCACAGATGCTGATTCCAATCTGATCAGTGTTGTTGAGCATACACAGATTGAACAGCACGAAGGCGGCATCCGATTTACTGAAGATAAAGGTGAAACCTGGCATGAGATCGATGGAAATACCATCGTGTCCATGAATCTCTGGGGATTCAGTGAAAGTTTTATCAAAGAAGCAAAAGACCGCTTCGCAGCATTCCTGGATGATGCAATGGTGAATAATCCGCTGAAAGGAGAATACTTCCTTCCTTCCGTTGTCAGCCAGCTTCTGGATGAAGACAAAGCATCTGTAAAAGTATTACAGAGTCCGGACAAATGGTACGGCGTTACTTACCGCGAAGACAAACCGGGAATCGTAAAAGCACTTGCAGACAAAGCTGCCGACGGATTATATCCGACACCATTGTGGCAGTAATCGTTATACAGATAAAGGAGAAGATATTATGATACAGATTAAACCTGAGATTTTTCAGGAAGTTCTTTCTGCCTATGACCTGGGTGAAGGCACTATAACTTACAAGGCCTATGGAGAAGGTCACATCAACAATACAAGTCTGGTAACCGTTACCGGCGAAGAAACACACAGATTTATCCTGCAGCGCATTAATACAGATATTTTTACCGATCCGAAATCCCTGATGGAAAATATCTGCGGCGTTACTTCTTACCTGAAAGACATCATCGCAGAACGCGGTGGAGATACAGAACGTGAAACCATGACAGTTGTATACACCCGTGACGGTCAGCCATACTATACTGATTCCACACAGGGTGCATGGCGCATTTATAAGTTCGTAGAACATACCATCTGTCTGCAGCAGTGCAGAAATACTGAGGATTTCTACACTTCCGCCAAAGCATTCGGACAGTTCCAGAAAAACCTCTCTGGCTACGATGCTTCCACACTGCATGAGACGATTCCGGATTTCCATAACACCCCGGATCGTCTGCGCAAATTCAAAGAAGCCCTGGCAGCCGACACAATGCATCGTGCCGCTGACATTCCGGAAGAGATTGATTTTGTACTGAACCATGAGGCAGACTGTTCACACATGACTGATCTGCTGGCAGCCGGAAAACTGCCTCTCCGTGTTACACACAATGATACAAAATTAAACAACATTCTTCTGGATGATAAAACAAACGACGCACTCTGCATCATTGATCTGGATACCGTTATGCCGGGTCTGGCAGCCAACGATTATGGTGATTCTATCCGTTTCGGTGCAAATCACAGTGCCGAGGATGAACCGGATCTGACAAAAGTAAACTTCTCTCTGGAACTTTTTGAGGCTTACACAAAAGGATTCCTTGAGATTGCAGGAGATGCTCTGACACCATTGGAGATTGAGACTCTCCCTTGGGGAGCTAAACTGATGACACTGGAATGCGGCATGCGTTTCCTGACCGATTATCTGGAAGGTGACCATTACTTCGCTGTACATCGTCCGGGACAGAACCTGGATCGTACCCGCACACAGTTCAAGCTTGTCCGTGACATGGAAGCACATTGGGATGAGATGAATGCTATCGTACGCAAATATGCAGCTGTAGCTAAATAGATTTTTTCTTATGTGGTAAAAATTTAAGATTTTAAAAAGGAGATTGTGTCATTTCATCTCACGAGCTAATAATCGCTCTCTGAGAAAAATGACACAATCTCCTTTATTTATACATAAAGAAACTTCTAATTATTGCAGCTCACAATTCCTTTTTTGCCATCCAGTGTCACAAAAGCACCGGATTTCAGAATCTGTGTTGCATTTTCTGCCCCAATCAGTACCGGAAGATCAAGGCTCAGTCCTGCAATCGCACCGTGACAATTTATACTGTTTTTCTCAAGGATCAATCCGGAGGACAGACGAATCTGCTCCATCATTTCATTACAGGTGTCTTTTGCAACGATGATATCTCCAACCTTGAATTTCTCTTTCAGTTCCTCTGCGGAGTTTACCACACACATATTGCCGGAATCAACTTTATCATTCAGACCTTTTCCCTGCATCAGGATATGTCCTGCCACATGCACTTTGATCATATTGGTAGTACCGGAGATACCCAGTGGTACACCGGCAGTCAGAACAACGATCTCTCCCTGTTTGATCAGTCCCATCTCCTCTGCTTTATCAACTGCATGATCAAATAACTCGTCAGAGTTGTGTTTTAATTCTACCAGCAGCGGTGTAACGCCCCAGGAAAGACTCATTTTTCTGCATACATCTTTGTTTACAGAGCATCCGATGATCGGGCAGGCCGGACGGTATTTTGATACCATACGTGCAGTACGACCGGAATTTGATACTGTGATGATTGCAGATGCATTCAGATCCATGGCTGTGGTGCAGGTTGCATGTGCAATAGCATTGGTAATATCCGGGTTTGTCAAAATGCTGCGTTTCTTCAATCGAGACATATAGTTGATATCCTGTTCGGTACGGGATGCAATCTTCACCATAGTCTGCAGTGCTTCCACCGGATAATCACCGGCAGCAGTTTCACCGGAAAGCATGATGGCACTGGTTCCGTCATAGACAGCATTTGCTACATCCGTTGCCTCCGCACGGGTCGGACGCGGGTGTTTCATCATGGAATCCAGCATCTGTGTCGCTGTGATAACCTGTTTTCCTGCTTTGTATACTTTTTCGATCAGGATTTTCTGGATAACCGGTACATCCTCCATCGGAATCTCTACTCCCATGTCACCACGTGCTACCATGATGCCATCAGATACCCGGATAATATCATCGATGTTATCCACACCCTGTTTATTCTCAATTTTGGCAATAATATTGACACTCTTGCAGTCATGTTCTTCCAGGATCTTACGGATCTGCAAAATATCATCGGCAGTTCTGGTGAAGGATGCTGCAATAAAATCAAATCCATTCTTGATACCAAACACAATATCGCTGTAATCTGTCTCACTGATAAACGGCATAGAGAGTTCCACGTTCGGCACATTGACACCTTTTTTGTTAGAGATCATACCACCGTTGATTACCTCACAGACAATATCTGTTCCATCCAGGTGAACAACTTTCATTTCGATCAGACCGTCATCGATCAGAATACGATCACCGGCTTTGACATCATTGTGAAGATCCTCATATGTGATGGCAACACGACTGGCATCACCGACAAAATCACCAAGTGCCAGTGTAAATAACTGTCCTTCTTTCAGTTCTGCCTTACCGCCTTTCAACTCTTTCAGACGAATCTCCGGACCTTTTGTATCTAACAGTGCTGCTACCGGAAGATCAAGTTCCTCCCGCAGTGCTACCAGTTTATCCAATCGTGCTTTTTGTTCTTCATGTGAGCCATGTGAAAAATTAAAACGCGCAACATTCATTCCTTCCTGCATCAGCTGACGGAGTACATCACCTTTATCTGTGGAGGGTCCCAGTGTACATACGATTTTTGTTTTTCTGATTTCTCTCATATTTCTATATTCCTTTCCTATGAAAAAGTGCAAAGAGGATAATACACGGTCTGCATTATCCCCTTTCTATTTTATTTCTTTATAATTGTACCTGTCTGCCCAGCCATAGCTGCTTCAATACTTCCAAGTTTTGTGATCAGAACACCACGTGTTGCATAATCACCAATATAGGAAATGGCTGTTTCGATCTTCGGAAGCATGGTCCCCTCTCCAAACTCTCCCTCAGCGATATATCTCCGTGCTTCCGCACAAGTCATCTCACGAATCGATTCCTGTTTATCTGTTCCGTAATTCTTATAAACGCTCTCCTCGCCGGTCAGAATGATCAGCATATCCGCTTCTACACCGTCTGCCAGCAATCCTGCAATGAGATCTTTCTCAATGACTGCACTTGCGCCTTTTAAAACAGTGCCCTGTTCCAGTACCGGAATTCCTCCGCCACCGGCTGCAATGACAACCTGATCCGCATCCATCAGTGCATTTACAGCATCCAGTTCCACAATTTGATGTGGTATCGGTGCCGCAACGATTCGACGATAGCCCTCCTCGGTTCTAACAACATGGTTTCCTTTTTTCTCTTCCTCTTCCGCTTCTTCCTCAGTCATAACACGACCAATAATCTTGCTCGGTTTGTAAAAAGCCTCGTCATAAGGATCTACGATAACCTGTGTCAAAAGTGTGGATACGGTACGGTATACACCGCGGTTCATCAATTCGGTACGAATCGCATTCTGCAGATCGTATCCGATGTAGCCCTGACTCATTGCTGAACATACAGACATTGGTGTCGCTGTATAATCTGTATACAGTCTGTGAAACTCAGACATCGCTGTGTGGATCATTCCAATCTGCGGTCCGTTGCTGTGTGTGATAACCACCTGACAATCATCCTGTATTAAATCAGCAATCGCTTTTGCTGCGCGGCAGGTTGCTTCCTTCTGCTCCGGAAGCGTTGTTCCCAGTGCGTCATGTCCAAGTGCAATTGCAATTCTTTTCTTCTTCATCTCAACTGCCTCCAATACTCGTAAAAGTCTGTTTCGTACATTTTAGCACAAGATTGGGACAGCGTAAAGCAGTTTTCATACAGAAGAAAGATTCCATTCAAATTGATGACTCTGCATGATGTACCGTTTGTTCATCTCAGTCTGAGTTGAGACTCCCACTTCTGCAAGTGGTGAGTAATAACAAATCTTTCTCAGTGGGAGTTCAATCTCCGACTGAGATAAACGCTCCGCGAGGGCGCACATTGTCTGGGAGACAATGGTTTTGCGCCGACCGAAACGAAGTGTAGAGTGCAGTGATTCTGAGAAGAATATGTCAGCTTTCGCTGACCAGAATCACGCACCAAGTCTCACGTGCGTTCGACTTGAATTCACCCCAATTTCTGCGTATACTGTAAGAGTGACAGAAGTATAACAAAGGTAAAAAAAGAAGAGACGGAGGAGAAACAGGTTTTGAAAAAGAAAAATAATATGGTGGAGTTGTGCCGATTTCTCGCGTGTTATGTCATTTTTTCCTATCATGCAGGCGGAAGATTTACGACCGGATGGATTTTTGTGGAGTTCTTTTTTATGCTGTCCGGATATTTTGCCATCAAACATCTGGTGCGGATGGAAGGAAAGATTGAGAATAAGGCAACCTACCCGATTCAGTATACGATCGACAAATTCAAGCGTTTACTGCCGTATACGACCGTGGGATTTGTGGCAGACTGCTTAATCTCTGCCTGGAAATATCAGTTTACAGGCATGGAACTTGTGAAATGGATTCTGTATCTGCCGGTAAATCTGTTCTATCTGGCAGGAACAGGTATGATGCCGGCGGATGTTCCTATTTCCGACACGGTACAGACTTCTTATATCATGGGTGGTGCCCTGTGGTATATCTGTGCGATGTTTGTGGCTATGCCGGTCATGATGTATCTGTATCTGTACCTGGGAAAAAAGATCGGTCCGTGGCTTATCAGTTTTCTGCCGATGCTGCTATATGGATACCTGATTATCTGTGATGGTACCGTAAATGGCTGGCATGCGGATCATGGAGCTTTTCTGGCAGTAGATCTGCGTGCACTTGCCGGCATGTTGGCAGGCGGACTCATCTACGTTCTGTCTGAACGGATCAGACGGTACCGTTATAAACCGGTTGGAACAGCATTACTCACACTGGCAGAATTGTCTCTGCTGGCATTTGTGCTGTGTTTTGCATGCACAAGTGGATTTTCCCAGGATGGCCTGCTCATTGGCTGCTTTATCCTTCTGCTGAGTCTGATGCTGTCCGGAAAAGCACTGACAGCAAGGATCCGCTTGCAGCCGCTGATATGGCTTGGGACGCTCAGCCTTCCAATCTACTGTATCCATGAAGCGGTGATCATCAGCTTCTGGGGATATGAGATAGAAAAATGGAACATGTTCCTGATTATATTTGTGGCGGCATTGATTCTGCACCTGATGGTAAAACTTGGAAAACCATTGTTTGGGGCACTGGGTCGTGGTTTAAAAAAACTATGCTGTTATCCGGAACAGGATGCGTAAATCTTTACGAAATTATTAAAAAATCTTGAAAAAATTCATAAGAAATTATATAATATTTATTAATGTGAATAAAAAAGATATTTAAAAATGAGGGGTTACCGCAAAGATGAATTTTTCAGGAAAGAAAGTAATGGCATCTGCGCTGGCTGGTATTGTAGCAGCAGGGATGCTGGTGTCACCGGCTTATGCAGGTACAGCAAAAACAGCAAAAACGACAAAGTCTGAGAAAAAGGAAGAAACAAGGAATGGATTTCAGCTGGATGACAAAACCGGCGAATGGCACATGTATGTGGATGGCGAGATAGCCAAAGATTATTACGGAATCGATCAGAACATCTATGGATGGTGGCGGATCGAGCAGGGTGATGTCAATTTTGACAGCATGAGTGTGGAAGCAAATCCGTATGGCTGGTGGAAATTAAACGGTGGTAAAGTAGATTTTGATTATACAGGTCTTGCTGCAAATGAGTATGGCTGGTGGTATATTCATGAAGGAATGGTAGATTTTGACCATTTCGGTCTGGAGCAGAATGAGTATGGCTGGTTCCGTATTGAGAGCGGAAAAGTAAACTTTGATTTTAACGGACTGGCTGCCAATGAATATGGCTGGTGGTATCTGCAGGGAGGCAGAGTAGATTTTGACTATACCGGACTTGCATCCAATGAAAACGGAACATGGTATGTACGGAACGGTCAGATTGATTTTTCCTATAACGGTCATGTAAAAATCGATGGAAAACAGTATCTGGTAAAAGGCGGACAGGTTTCCCAGGAAGCGTATATATGGCCACTGGACGGCTACACCAGATTAAGTGATACATTCGGCGAGCGTATCTGCCCGTTCCACGGAAAAGAATTTCATAATGGAGTTGATATTCCGGCACCGGGAGGAACAAATATTATGGCAAGCGCTTCCGGTGTTGTTACAAAAGCAACTTACAGTTCAAGCTTTGGAAATAATATCACTATCGACCATGGAAACGGCGTAGAGACGATGTATCTGCATTGTTCCGCACTGGCTGTCGAAGAAGGCGATCATGTGGAGCAGGGACAGGTTATCGCGTATGTCGGAACCACAGGAAGTTCAACCGGCAATCATCTGGATTTCCGCTTTAAAGTAAATGGAGAATATGTAGATCCTTTGAGTATGGTACAGCCGTAAAAAAAGAATAGAAGCATCTGTAACAGGATGATTTGAGAAAAGCAAAGCTCTTGCTGCCAGAGAATGTCTGGCAGTAAGAGCTTTTCCTTATCAGAAAGTAATTTATAATGGGAATTTATAGGTTTTTACAATTTAATTTTACAAGGTCGGTAAAATACCGGTGGATTCGGGTATCATCTGTCATCTCAGGGTGAAAAGCAAGACCGATCTGATTCTGATACTGGGCGGCTACGATGTGTCCGTCTACTTCAGACAGAATCGTTACGGAGTCTGTGTCTTCCATATTTGTATCATCTGCATTTTTTATATCTGTAATATACGGTGCGCGGATAAATACCATCGGATAGTTTCCGATACCTTTGATATCAGCCGTGGTCATAAAACTGGAAAGCTGTCGGCCGTAGGCATTCCGTCTGACTGTGACCGGCATAGTTCCAAGATGCGGAGCTTCTTTTTCACCGATATGTTCCGCCAGCAGGATCAGACCTGCGCAAGTAGCCAGCACCGGAAGTCCATTTTTGATCATGTCTCGCAGAGGTTTCTTCATACCCAGTTTCTCCAGCAGCTGTCCCTGAACGGTGCTCTCGCCGCCGGGGAGAATGATTCCGTCGATACCGGACAGATCATCTTTTTTTCTTATTTCGATACAGGGGATACCGAGCCTTTCCAGCATATGTTCATGCTCGATGAAAGCACCCTGTACGGCAAGTACGCCGATGGTCATTTCTATTTACCCCGCTCTTCCATAATGATCTGAATTTCACTTGGATTAATACCAACCATCGCTTCGCCGAGATCCTCGGACAGTTCTGCAATGAGTTTTGCATCCGTATAGTTGGTAACGGCCTGGACGATGGCTGATGCACGTTTGGCAGGATTGCCGGATTTGAAGATTCCTGAGCCGACAAAGACACCTTCTGCACCAAGCTGCATCATCAGAGCTGCATCAGCCGGAGTTGCTACGCCGCCGGCTGCAAAGTTTACGACCGGAAGTTTGCCGTTTTCATGTACATACAGTACCAGTTCATATGGAACCTGGAGCTGTTTTGCTTCCTCGAAAAGTTCATCTGTGCGCATGGAAGTGATGCGACGGATATCCGCATTCATTTTCCGCATGTGACGGACAGCCTGAACGACATCACCGGTACCGGGTTCTCCTTTGGTACGGATCATGGATGCTCCCTCATTGATGCGGCGAAGCGCTTCTCCGAGATCTCTCGCACCACAGACGAAAGGTACCTGGAACTGTGTCTTATCAATATGATATACATCATCTGCCGGAGACAGAACTTCGGATTCATCAATATAATCAATCTCAATAGCCTGCAGCAACTGCGCCTCTACGAAATGTCCGATACGGCATTTCGCCATGACCGGAATGCTGACTGCTTCCTGGATCCCTTTGATCATTTTCGGGTCACTCATGCGGGAAACACCACCTGCTGCGCGGATATCTGCCGGGATACGCTCCAGAGCCATAACAGCGCAGGCACCGGCTGCTTCTGCGATCTTTGCCTGCTCCGGTGTGGTAACATCCATGATGACACCACCTTTTAACATTTGTGCAAGACCTTTGTTTAATTCATACTGTTTTTTGTCCATTTGTAAAATCCTCCATACATTTTAAATCGTTTTTTGTTTCTGCAATCCGTACAGTCTGTGATCGTTATGCTGTCTGAGCAATTTGTATCGTTATGATTGCCTTTTGCTGATGCCTATTATATAATGGAACTGGTTATAAAAAAATAATCAAACTGATAAAAAAACAGATGTCAGACAGGAGGAGAAGCAATGCTGACATATGTCTTTGAACATAATAATGTACCGCTTTATGAGCAGGTGTATCAATGTATGAAACACGATATTATAGAGGGGATTTTACAGCCGGGGGAGAAGCTGCCATCCAAACGGACTTTTGCGACCCACAATGGCATTAGTACCATAACGATTCAGAATGCTTATGACCAGTTGATCAGTGAGGGTTATATATATACCATTCCAAAGAAAGGGTATTATGTGTCGGATATCGAAGAAATAAAACGGATTCCGAAGGAGAGTCATATTTCACTGGATATCCGTGTGCCGGCGGAACCGGTGAAATATGACATTGATCTGTCCGGAAATAAGGTAGATTCGGAACGGTTTCCGTTTTCTGTCTGGGCGAAACTACTGAGGGAAGCAATGTCCACTCGCAGCAGGGAACTGATGAAAGTTTCTCCCACAGGCGGAATTTATGAACTGAGAAAAGCCATTGCAGAGTATCTGAAGTCCTTCCGGGGGATGCTGGTGGATGCGAATCAGATCGTCATGGGAGCCGGAACCGAGTATTTGTATGGTATGCTGGTGCAGCTGCTTGGAAATAACAGGGAATATTGTATTGAAAATCCGGGATATAAAAAACTGGTACAGATTTATCAGCAGCATCAGATCATTTGTCGCTATGCGGACATGGATGAGGACGGGATTACCGTAGAAGGGTTGCGAAAATCAGGAGCTGACATTGCACATATCAGTCCGGGTCATCATTTCCCAAGTGGGATTACCATGCCTGCGCACCGAAGATATGAAGTATTGGCCTGGGCCAACGAAAAAAATGGGCGCTATATCATTGAGGATGATTATGACAGTGAATTTCGTTCAAATGGCAAGCCGTTGCCGACACTTTTCAGTATGGATGCCTGTGAAAAAGTGATTTATATGAATACATTTTCCAAATCATTGACGCCGACGATCCGTATCAGTTACATGATCCTGCCGGTACATCTGGCGAATCAATTTTACCGGCAGCTTTCATTTTATTCCTGTACGGTGTCAAATTTTGAGCAGTATACGCTGGCAGCCTTTATTAATCAGGGGTATTTTGAAAAACATATCAACCGGATGCGGCTTTTTTACAGCAGACAGCGGAAAAAGCTGATCGAGGCGATCGAGCACAGTTCTCTGAAGGAAAAATGCCGGATTATTGAAAATGATTCCGGATTACATTTCCTGTTGCATTTGCAGACTGAATTGTCAGATCAGTGCCTTTCGGAACAATTAAAGCAGCAGGGAATAAAAATGCGTCCGCTGTCAGAATATTTTCTGACAGCAGAAAACAGCCGGGAGCATTATTTTATTATTAATTATTCCAGCGTAGATTTGGAAAAAATACCGGCAGCCTGTGACAAAATTTACCGGTTGATATAAATCGTGTAGGAAGAGGTATGCAAAATGCAGATGTTCAGATAAAAAAGGCAGTGGATCGTATTGAAATAAGGCTACCGCAATCCCACTGGCTTTAGACGGTGGGTTAAGGTAGCTAAAAATCAGAAATTATTGTATACTCATGGCATGGGAACATGGAAATCTAAAAACAGACACAAATACCTATTACAATATCACATTATTTTCGTCTGCAAATATAGGAAGAAATTACTGGTTTCGAGACAGATATCAGATGATATAA
>ENA-OQKO01000874-OQKO01000874.1-human-gut-metagenome-genome-assembly--contig:-NODE-874-length-23155-cov-4.811404_pt1 | contig 23155 bp, 25 predicted proteins | sample MGYA00242777_ERZ504796 | MGnify/ENA primary metagenome ERZ504796 (study PRJEB26092, sample SAMD00036404) | human gut metagenome | host: Homo sapiens | study: EMG produced TPA metagenomics assembly of... | reverse complement strand
GATGAAATCCAGCGCTTACGAAGACTTATGCGTGAGGGCTCTCCCGAACGCATTAGTCGCAGTTAGCGATTAGTTCATCGGAGCGTTGCGCCGGCGAGTGAGTAATACACATTGTCCAAATGCGTCCCTCCTGAAAAACTTTTCACCCTCCCAACACACTAAATAGCAATAGTACCTTATTTCCTACAACAATTCCAGAATATCCTCCCTGCTCATACCACTCAGCTGTCCCATATCACCGCTGATGATCTGCTCTGCCAGATCCTGCTTTGCTTCCTGGAGCTTCTGGATCTTTTCTTCAATGGTATTGCGGGCGATGAGCTTGTACACGGTAACTTTCTTTGTCTGTCCGATACGGTGGGCACGGTCAGTGGCCTGATTCTGGACAGCCTGATTCCACCAGGGGTCATAGTGGATAACCACATCTGCACCTGTCAGATTCAGTCCAACGCCGCCTGCTTTCAGGGAAATGAGAAATACAGGAGTGGTATCAGAATTGAACTGTTTCACAAGCTCCTGTCGTTTCTGCTTGGAGGTTTCCCCAGTGATGATGTAATAAGGAATTCCCTCTTTTTCCAGTGCTGCCTGAAGAAGAGACAGCATGGAAGTAAACTGGGAAAATAAAAGCATACGGTGCCCACCATCAATAGCACTCTGGATCAGCTGCATACAGCTCTCAGCCTTGGCAGATTCGCCGCGGTAATTTTCAAAGCAAAGAGAAGGAGAGCAGCAGATCTGTCGCAGCTTCGTCAATTCAGCCAGAATCCACAATTTGCTCTTATTAAATTCGCCCTCGTCCTGCTGGGCAATTTTTTCCTTCATATGTACAACCTGGGCATCATACAGCTTCTGCTGTGCATCCTCAAATTTCACGTAACGGACTTCTTCCAGTTTTTCAGGAAGATCCTTCAACACATCCTCTTTCAGACGGCGAAGGATAAATGGGGACACCATTTTCTGCAGGCGTGTCATGGCAGACTCATCGTCATTCTTTACGATCGGAGTTTCAAATTCCTTTTTAAAGGTATCGTAACCATAAAGGAATCCAGGCATTAAATAATCAAAAATACTCCAAAGCTCACTGAGTCGGTTCTCAATTGGTGTACCTGTGAGTGCGTAGCGGGTCTGGCTGTGGATCACCTTTACAGACTTGGCTGCTGCTGTTGTGTGATTCTTGATATACTGTGCCTCGTCAATGATCTGGTATAAAAATTCTTTTTCCTCATACTGGTCAATATCTCTTTTTAAAAGATCGTAAGAGGTGACCAGAACATCGAAATCTGTGTATGTCTGAAGCTTCGACTGACGTTCGGATTGACTTCCTGCGATTAGTGATACTTTCAGCTGTGGGGCAAATCGAGCAAGCTCTTCACCCCAGTTGAAAACAAGGGCAGCAGGAGCCACTACCAGAGATGTGCCGGTTTTGCCTTCAAGCTTTGCTGCGAGAAGAACTGCGATTACCTGTAAGGTTTTTCCAAGTCCCATATCATCGGCGAGAATTCCGCCAAATTTCCATGCTTCAAGGGTACGCAGCCATTTGTAACCGTTCTTCTGGTATTTTCGCATGATCCTGGAAAGACTTTCCGGTTCTTCAAAATCGGCATCGTTAATGGTTTTGAAGCCTTTTACGATTTCACGGAAATGACGGTCACGGTTGGCATATATGTTTTCGTTGCTCTCCAGCATCTGATCCAGATATAAGGTGCGGTATGCCGGAATGTGCATTTTTCCTTTGACAAATTCCTTTGGGGTGAGATGAAGGGTTTTCATCAGTTCTGCCAGCATTTCCAGGTTCTGCTCCTGAAGATTGACAAATTCGCCGCTTTTCAGCTTGTAATATTTTTTCTTCAGCTGATAGCTTTTCAGGATATCCAGAAGCTCCTGGCTGGAAATATCATCCGTGGAAATATTCAGATCCAGGAGTCCGCCGGATACGGACACACCAACGGAAACCTTTACAGTCTTTAAGGTGTGTCTGCTACGGAAACGGTTGGTGCAGCGTACTTCGCCAAGCTCCATGAGGGCGGCAGTTCCAGACTCCATGATCTGATAGCTAAGTTCTTCGTCATGGTTGCAGTGAAGTACGTCAAAGTCGGGATCATAGTAAGGCAGCCATTCCATGGTCTGATCCAGCACACTGTTTTCCAGAGGAAAGTCACGGAACTGCTGGTCCGGGGAGATATCCTCATGAAGTAAAAGCTTTCCTACAGAGAATTCTCTTTTTCCATAAAAGGCGCTTACCTTGCAGATAACGTTATCGTTTTCCATGTCCAGATAAAATACGAAGTGTGCTTCAGGCGTGAGGTACTGTCTGAATTTCTCCGGATTTTCCTCCGTAATATCCGCCACTTCCTGAAGCTGGGGCAGCACATTGTGATAAAAATTGGACAGTGTATTACGCCCCATCTGGAAGTGGAATTCTCCATTTCTGGAAAGCGCTGTCAATGGACGGACCTTCTCCATAAAGGCCGGTTCGGTTTTACAGAAGCTGTCATCCTGGATAAAGTATGAAGAGTCCATACCCTGAAAAAGCTCTGGGATGTATCCCTTTACTGTGACACCGTCAAATTGCTTTTTGTCCTTAGAGGCATCCAGAATCCGTATGGAAATCCGTGGATTCCCTGTTTTGCAGTGAAGCTGGGCTTTTTTACGGGCAGCATCCGGAGTTTTATCTTCAAAATCTATTTTATCATTGCAAATATTGTCATAAAAACTGTCCAGACGCCAGCCAAAAAGATCCAGAGAATTGCCAACATTAAATTTTTTTGGCAAATAGATGCCGGAATTCTGGATTTTGTCTACAAACTGCTCTTCCTCGCGGACGATCCGGTCAATATAGCGGATCCATTTGCGGCTCTCCTCTGTGAAATCCTGCGTTTTGTGGCTGATCTGGGTGCTGGTTCCATACTGAACGGTCTCACCGTTGCGAACCTGACGGCAGAAGTCATCCAGTTTTTTTACCACGAACATTTTGGAAGTTCCTACCTTAAAAGAAACGGAAAGCTTATTGTCATTCTGTGTCAGTCTTGGAACCAGGGAAACACTTGCGGAAACATGGGCTGGTGTTTCTTTCTGGTCATTTTTGAGCTGTCCTCTGCGATAGGAGTTTAGCAGATAGTCTCCGTTCATGTCGGTGGCATCCGAAAAATTGCTGTGGTTTACATAATCACGAATATAGAAGGCAAGTGCAGCTGTATACTGGCACCTGGAATTATCAGAATACCAGCCCCAGTATTTTCTGTGGCATTCCGGGCATCCGCATCTTGCATAAGTAACTTCCTCGTGAGAGAAAAGAAGGGTGACGCCGAAGATATCTCTGCCAGTCTGGAAGGTTGCTTCAATCTGGCCAAGGCGCTGACCGTTCATCCTGTCGTAGCCGCAGGAAATATCTGTGACATTCATTTTCTGTTGGCGATAGATGGCTTCCCCGTTTTTTCGGTCTTTGGGGGCAAGCTTTAGGGATTCAAGAATTTTGTCGCCGTCAAAGTAGCTGTAATTTTCCAGCTGTTGGATATTTCCGTCTAATGAGGAATCGTCGTCTGCGTCACTGTCATTCTGGGAACCGCCAAGAAGCTGGTACGTTTCGTTACGCTTTTGTTTTTCCAGCTCTTCCTGACGTTTGCGCTCTTCCGTTTCTTTCTTTTTCACTTCTGTCGGAGAATTTTTCATTTGTTTGGCTTCCTTTTTATGATTTTTCTTTGTCGTTTTTGTCCTTGGGAAACATGCTGTCCAGCAGTTTGGACAGTTCATTGGCATGCTTTTTTATGCCGGAGAAGGGATTGCTTCTGTTTTTATGTTCATAGCCAAATTGAGCAGCAAATTTTTGCAAAGATCTGGTTCGCTTCATATAAAAACTCCTGCCAGATATTTCTTCCTTATAATATGAAAAGAAATACAGCAACGTGAAACATTTAACGACGAATGATCATCTTGCAGATAGGATTTCCTATAGAAGAAAATTTTTCTTCATATTCGGTCATTACATTGCCCACCATCATTTCTTCGTTGTGATGAAGATCAAAGGTATGTGCTTCAAGCTTCCATCCGGCTTCCGGGACTTCTTCCAGGGAAAAGTCGAACAGACCGCGGTTGTCAGTTTTGAACTCGATGGTTCCGTCTTCTTTCAGAATCTTGTCGTAGCGGGAAAGAAACTCCCGGGAGGTAAGGCGGCGGGAAGCGTGGCGAGCCTTAGGCCAGGGATCAGAGAAATTCAGATAGATTCTGGAAACTTCGCCTTTTTCAAAAACTTCGGGAAGAAGTCTTGCATCCATGCGCATGAATTTTAAATTAGAAAGCTCCTGTCCTTCTTCTGCAAGGGCTTCTTTCTTCTGAATGGCACGAAGGAGTACGCTGTCATACATTTCGATTCCGATATAGTTGATCTCTGGGTGGAGCTTCGCCATATCCATAAGAAAGCGGCCTTTTCCCATGCCAACCTCCAGATGGACAGGCTGATTCTGTGGGAAAACCTTGTTCCAGTTTCCCTTATTCTCCTGTGGATTCTGGATCACGTAAATACTTTCTTCAATTGCGTCTTTGGCGCCTGGTATATTTCTAAGTCGCATGGTTTCCTCCTGTAATTAAATTTATAGCTGGTTGAAACTGATTTCGGCTCTTTGCAAAAGTTTACCGGGTGGTAAAAAATGCTTGTCAGAATCAGCTGAAATAGTATTCATTCTTAACAAAACTACTATACATGATTTCCTGCTTTTTCGCAATAATATTGATATCGTGATTCTTCAGACACGCTCTATGTCAGGGGGGAACGCAAAGAGCTTCTAATTGAAAAAATTGACCAATTTTGACTGAATATGAAACCTATCAGCAAGAAATGCAAATGGAAAAACGAGAAAATTCTGTATAAATATGATTTTCTTCCTATTTATAATTAATACGTGTACCTATTATAAAATTTCGATATGACAGGAATTGATAAGATTGTTAATTTTTAGTCAAATCATCTGGAATTGTATTGAATTTTTGTGAAAATTTTAGGCAAAGTTTGACTGGTATTTTCATCAAAATGGGTGTAAGATACTTAAAACTTGAAAAAGGAGGGGAAAAATGGAACAGATAATCGGTAAGTTATCCGAGATAGAGACAACTGCAGAGACCATTATGAAGGATGCACTGCAGAAGAAGAAAGCTCTTTCAGCTGAGATGGAAAGGCAGTCCAAGGAATTCGACACCCAGCTGGAGAAACAGACAGAAGAGCAGATTAAGGAAATTCGCCGGAATCTTGAGGGTGAGAAGGATAAGCGCCTGTCATCCCTGCGGGAAGACACTCAGGCTGCCTTAAGTCAGCTGGACGCTTACTATGCGAAGAATCACGAACGCCTTTCCAGAGAAATTTTTGAAAAGATCATTCAGGAGGAAGTGATGTAATGGGAAGCGTTCTTTCCTACAGCGGAATTTCCACGAAAATACGCGCTATGAGCAGTCATCTGGTGACAGATGAACAGCTTCAGGAAATCGTCCGCTTTTCGGACGTTCCACAGGTAGCCGCTTATTTGAAGAAAACGCCGGAATATGCGAAAGCATGGTCAGACCTTGATGAGAATAATCTTCACCGAGGTGAGATCGAGAAGCTTCTGAAGAAATCTATTTTCGGAAATTTCTCCCGCATTTACAATTTTGCAAACAAGGAGCAGCGCAAGTTCCTGGCACTTTATTCCAAGCGCTACGAAATCCGTGTTCTGAAAGAGATCATGACGAATCTCTTTGATCACAGAAGCACCGATCCTGTGGATATGAGTCCTTACCGCGACTTTTTCCTTCACCATTCCAAGCTGGACATTGACAGAGTGGCAGGTGCCGGAAATATGGATGAGTTCATGACAGCCCTGAAGGGCAATGAATTCTATGCTCCGCTTCAGAGCGTATATGAGAACGGCAATGGACTTTTATTTGACTACGGAATGGCTCTTGATCTTTATTATTTTAATCAGATTTGGAGTGTCCGCAAAAAGTTATTCAAGGGAAACGATCTGGACGAGATCACCAAGGCTTATGGTGAGAAGTTTGATATGCTGAACCTGCAGTTTATCTTGCGGTCCAAGCGTTATTACAAAATGGAGCCGGCAGCCATCTACGCACAGCTGATTCCCGTGAATTATAAACTAAAGAAAGAAGAAATCACAGCTCTGGTGGAAGCTACCAGCAAAGAAGAGGGTGAGCAGATCTTTTCCCGTACCTGGTATGGCAGGAAATATCAGCAGCTGAACCTGATCTCCATGGAGGAGCTTTATAATAGTCTGCTCCGTACCGTGCTTGAGAAAGAGGCTCGCAAGGATCCTTATTCAGTAGCTGTTTTGTATTCTTATCTTTACCACAAAGAGCATGAGGTAAACCGTCTGACCATCGCACTGGAGTGTGTTCGTTACCAGGTTGATCCGGACGAGGCAATGCATTATGTTCACAACAATTAGTAACCCGGAGGTAGCAATGTGATTGAGAAAATGAAATTTGTCAGCATTACCGGGCCAAGAGAGGATATCGACCGAGTTGTAAATAATTACCTCAGCCGGTATGAGATTCATCTGGAGAATGCTCTTACTGAGCTCACAGATGTGAAGAATCTTTCTCCTTATCTTGAAATCAATCCTTATAAAGAAGCTTTAAGCACAGTCGGAAGCTTCTATGAAGAGGTTGAGAACCCGGAGCAGGCTTCTGCGAAGAAGCTGCCAATCGAAAAAGCTCTCTCTTTCGTACAGCAGATCAAAGATGAAGCGGATGTCCTTAACAAGACACGCCAGGAACTGGAAGAGAAACGTGATTCTCTGTCAGAATCACTTCGTATTATCTATCCGTTCCGAAATGTAGACTTTGATGTGCAGTCAATCCTGAAAATGCGTTATATCCATTATCGCTTTGGACGGATCGAGAAAGATTATTTCGATAAATTTAAAACATACATTTATGATAATCTGGATACGATTTTCATTAAATGTGATGAAGATGACCGTTATATCTGGGGAATTTATTTTGTTCCCGTTCATGAAGCGCAGCGGATCCATGCCGTATATTCTGCTATGCACTTTGAAAAAATCTTTGTACCGGATCAGTATGATGGAACTGCCAAAGCTGCATACACAGCACTTGAAGCGCAGTACAAGAAAACAATTGCAGATCTTGATGCGAACAAAGCGGCAAGAAAAGCTTTCTTCAGAAAAAATGCATCCGACATTGTTTCCTGCAAACATACACTTTCCCAGTTTTCAAGGAACTTTGATATCCGTAAACTGGCAGCATGCACACATGGGGACAATAAGGGAGAGGCAGCAGCCGATTATAAGCCGAAGGAACCATTTTATATCCTTTGTGGCTGGATGACAGAGAAGGATGCCAAAGCTTTCCAGAATGATATTTCCGGAGATTCCCGTATTTTCTGTCTGATTGATGAGAATGAGCAGGAGGATGCCCATAAGACACCGCCTACCAAGCTGAAGAACCCCAAGCTTTTCAAGCCATTCGAAATGTACACCAAAATGTATGGCCTTCCGGCTTATGGAGAGATGGATCCAACCTGGTTTATCGCCATTACTTATTCCTTTATTTTCGGCGCAATGTTCGGAGATGCAGGACAGGGTCTGGTTTTATTGATCGGCGGATATCTTCTTTACAGATTCAAGCATATTGATCTTGCCGGAATCATCAGCTGTGCAGGTATCTTTTCCACATTCTTTGGCTTCATGTTCGGCAGCGTTTTCGGATTTGAGGATATTATAGAGCCTGTATGGTTAAGGCCTATGGATGCCATGATGAATGTGCCTTTTATCGGAAAACTGAATACCGTATTTATTATCGCTATTGGCTTTGGTATGGGAATCATTCTTCTGTGTATGATTTTTAATATTATGAATTCCCTGAAAGCAAAGGATACAGAGAAAGTATGGTTTGATACCAACTCTGTTGCAGGCCTTGTATTCTATGGATCCGCAGTGATTGTAATTGCATTGTTCATGACAGGCCATAAGCTTCCTGGCGGTATTGTTCTTTGCATTATGTTTATCCTTCCGCTGCTTGTAATGTTCTTAAAAGAGCCTCTTACAAACCTTGTGGAAAAGAAGCCGGCAGCTTTTGAAGGCGGTGTGGGAATGTTTATTGTTCAGGGATTTTTCGAGATGTTCGAAGTCCTTTTGAGCTATTTCTCCAACACACTTTCTTTCGTGCGTATCGGAGCTTATGCAGTCAGCCATGCAGCTATGATGCAGGTTGTACTGATGCTGGCAGGTGCTGAGCACGGAAGCCCGAACTGGGTAGTGATTGTTCTCGGAAATATTTTCGTATGCGGTCTTGAGGGTCTGATCGTTGGTATCCAGGTACTGAGACTTGAGTATTACGAGATGTTTAGCCGTTTCTACAAAGGAAGCGGAAGAAAATTCGAGCCGTTCCGTTCTGACGCGGAGGCAAAGTAAACTGCCGCTGGTAGTGAAATATTTATCAAATGTCTCTGTGAAATGCAGTGACATTACAAATGTTAAAACACGAGGAGGTCAATTATCATGACAGTTATGACACAGATTATTTTAGCAGTAGCGCTTGTATTAAGCATTATCGTTCCATTTGGTTACTATTTCATCGGTGAGAAGAGCCGTGGACGTTACAAAACAACAATCGCAACAAACGCATTTTTCTTCTTTGGTACCATGTTAGTAGCAGCAATGGTTATGTTTGCAGGAAGCTCTTCTGTACAGGCTGCAACAGGCGCTGATGCAGGTATTGCAACAGGTCTTGGATATATTGCAGCAGCTCTTGTTACAGGTCTTTCCTGTATTGGTGGTGGTATTGCCGTAGCCAGTGAGGCAAGTGCAGCCCTTGGTGCAATCAGCGAGGATCAGAGCATTCTTGGTAAATCCCTTATCTTCGTAGGTCTTGCCGAAGGTGTTGCTCTTTACGGTCTGATCATTTCCTTCATGATCATCGGTAAATTATAATTATGAAAATGTTTTTGATCAGTGACAACATCGATACCTGCACAGGGATGAGACTGGCAGGTGTGGAAGGCGTGGTAGTCCATGAGCGTGACGAACTGAAGGACGCTCTGGAAAAAGCAATCGCCAACAAGGAAATCGGGATTCTCCTCCTGACCGAGAAATTCGGCAGGGAGTTTCCCCAGATCGTGGACGATGTAAAGCTGAACCATAAAACGCCTTTGATCATCGAAATCCCTGACAGGCATGGTACAGGCCGCAAACCTGATTTTATTACCGGATATGTTAACGAAGCCATTGGCTTAAAGTTATAGGCAGGAGAAGACCAAGCATGACAATTGAAGAAAAACTGCAGCATTTCTACGACACTTCCGTTGCGGAAGCCCAGACAGAGGCTGAGAATACACTGGAAGCACATAAGAAGAGTCTGGAAGAAATGTTTGAAAAGCATAAAGAATCAAGAAAAATGGATGCCGAGGCACAGATCAAGGCAGAGACAGAAAATGCTACCCGAGAGGTAAACAAGGCACTTTCTGCTGAGCAGCTGACTTTAAGACGTGACTGGACAGCCAAACAGAATGAGCTTAGAAATGAGCTTTTTGTAGAGGTTAAGAATCATCTGGAGGACTTTATGGAGAGCCCTGAATATCAGGATTATCTTTGTACAAGAATCCAGAAGGCAAGAGAATTTGCGGGAAATGATGAAATCTTCATCTATCTTTCCCCGGAAGATACAGCATTACAGCGTTCTATCGTTGCAAAGACAGGATTTACAGTTGAGATTTCCGAGGAGCCGTTTATGGGCGGTATCAAAGCTACCATCCCGGCGAAAAATATCCTGATCGACAATTCTTTCATGAGCGCTTATGAGAAGCTGAAAAAAGAATTCAAATTTGACGGAGGGCTGAGCCATGAATAAAACAGGTATTATCTACGGCGTTAACGGTCCTGTTATTTATCTGAAAGGCGACCCGGGATTTAAGATTTCCGAGATGGTTTATGTTGGACCTGAGAAGCTGGTCGGTGAGGTCATTGGTCTGAAAAAGGGTATGACTACCGTACAGGTTTTCGAGGAGACAACAGGACTGAAGCCAGGTGATACAGTAATGGGAACAGGCGATGCTATTTCCGTTCTTCTGGGACCTGGAATCATTCATAACATTTTCGATGGTATCCAGCGTCCTCTGGAGGAGATTGCAAAATCCTCCGGAAAATATATTTCCCGTGGTGTCAGTGTTGATTCCCTTGATACTGCTAAGAAATGGGATGTTCATGTAACTGTTAAAGTTGGAGATATGGTAAGTGCAGGTACTATCATTGCCGAGACTCAGGAAACAGCTTCCATTCTTCATAAATCCATGGTTCCGCCAACAATCGGAGAGGCTGAGGTTATCAAGGCAGTTCCGGACGGAGCATATACTATCCTTGATCCGATTGTAACGGTTCGTCTTTCTGACGGTAGCGAGCGTGACATCGCTCTTGCACAGAAATGGCCCATCCGTGTGCCAAGACCTACCTACAAACGTTTCCCTGCAAGTGTGCCGCTTGTAACCGGACAGCGTATTCTGGATACCCTTTTTCCAATTGCAAAGGGTGGTACAGCAGCGATTCCTGGCGGTTTCGGTACTGGAAAAACCATGACACAGCACCAGATCGCAAAGTGGTCTGACGCAGATATCATTATCTATATTGGATGTGGTGAGCGTGGAAACGAGATGACACAGGTTCTGGAGGATTTCAGTAAACTGATCGACCCGAAATCCGGAAACCTGATGATGGACCGTACCACTCTGATTGCCAATACATCAAACATGCCAGTTGCAGCCCGTGAGGCTTCTATTTATACAGGTGTTACACTGGCTGAGTATTATCGTGACATGGGTTATGACGTTGCCATCATGGCAGACTCCACTTCCCGTTGGGCTGAGGCTCTTCGAGAGTTATCCGGACGTCTGGAGGAAATGCCTGCCGAGGCAGGTTTCCCGGCTTATCTGGCTTCCAAGCTTTCCGCTTTCTATGAGCGAGCTGGTATGATGCAGAACTTAAATGGAACCGAAGGTTCCGTATCTATTATCGGTGCGGTTTCCCCACAGGGCGGTGACTTCTCTGAGCCTGTTACACAGAATACAAAGCGTTTCGTCCGCTGCTTCTGGGGACTGGATAAATCTCTGGCTTATGCCCGTCATTTCCCGGCTATCCACTGGCTCACAAGCTATAGTGAGTACCTGGAGGATTTAAGCCCATGGTACAGAGATAATGTTTCCGCTAAATTTGTAAGCGACCGTAATCAGCTGATGGCGATTCTGAACCAGGAGAGCTCTCTGATGGAAATCGTTAAGCTGATCGGTAGTGATGTTCTTCCGGATGACCAGAAGCTGACTCTGGAGATTGCAAGGGTTATCCGTCTTGGATTCCTTCAGCAGAATGCGTTCCATGCAGAGGATACCTGTGTACCGATGAGCAAGCAGTTCAATATGATGGAGATCATCCTTTATCTGTACGAGAAGTGCCGCTCCCTTGTTAATCAGGGAATGCCGGTTTCCGTACTGAAGGAGGACAATATTTTTGAGCGTGTTATTGCTATCAAATATGATGTTCCGAATAACAAACCTGAGATGTTTGACCAGTATAAGGCTGACATCGACAGATTCTATGATAACGTATTAGAGAGAAACGGCTGATAGGGAGGTAAGTTTTTTATGGCAATCGAATATTTAGGCCTTAGTGAAATAAACGGCCCTCTTGTAGTTTTGGAAGGCGTTAAAAACGCTTCCTACGAGGAAATCGTCTCCTTCCGTATGGATGACGGTACCGAAAAGCTTGGCCGTATTATTGAAATATACGAAGATAAAGCAGTAATTCAGGTTTTCGAGGGTACAGATAATATGTCCCTTGGAAACACTCATACACGTCTTAGCGGTCATCCTATGGAAATCGGGCTCTCCCCGGAAATCCTGGGACGTACCTTTAACGGTATTGGACAGCCAATCGATGGGCTGGGCGAGATCACACCGGAGGTAAGCCTGAACATCAATGGTCTGCCGCTGAACCCGGTTACCCGTGAGTATCCGCGTAACTACATCAATACCGGTATTTCTGCAATTGATGGTCTGACCACCCTGATTCGTGGACAGAAGCTTCCGATTTTCTCCGGAAACGGTCTTCCACATGATAAGCTGGCGGCACAGATCGTGCGTCAGGCATCTCTGGGTGCTGATTCCGATGAAAATTTCGCCATTGTGTTTGCTGCAATGGGTGTTAAGTATGATGTCGCAGAGTTCTTCCGCAGAACATTTGAGGAGAGCGGTGCTTCCGATCATGTTGTTATGTTCCTGAACTTGGCAAATGACCCTACTGTTGAGCGTCTTCTGACTCCGAAGATCGCCCTGACTGCAGCAGAGTATCTTGCTTTTGAAAAAGGTATGCATATTCTGGTTATCCTTACAGATATTACTTCTTTCTGTGAGGCAATGCGTGAGGTTTCTTCCTCCAAGGGAGAGATTCCTTCCCGTAAAGGTTATCCTGGATATCTTTACAGTGAGCTTGCTACTTTATATGAGCGTGCAGGTATTGTTTCCGGTGGTACAGGTTCTGTTACACAGATCCCGATTCTGACCATGCCTAATGATGATATTACCCATCCGATCCCTGACCTTACCGGTTATATTACTGAGGGTCAGATTGTTCTGGACAGACAGCTTCATGGACAGGGTATTTACCCGCCAATCAATGTTCTGCCGTCTCTTTCCCGTCTGATGAAGGATGGTATTGGTGAGGGCTTCACAAGAGCAGACCATCAGGATGTTGCCAACCAGCTGTTTTCCTGTTATGCAAAGGTTGGAGATGCGAGAGCCCTTGCTTCTGTTATCGGTGAGGACGAGCTTTCTCCTCTGGATAAGAAGTATCTGCAGTTTGGTAAGGCGTTTGAGGCTGAGTTTGTCGGTCAGACAGATACAGAGAACAGAAGTATTATCGATACTCTGAATAAGGGCTGGGAGCTTCTTGGTATGCTTCCGAAGGATGAGCTTGACCGTATTGATACCAAGATTCTGGATCAGTATTATCACGAGACTACCAAATAAAGAGTGAGGTGACTTGAATGGATCCGAATACCTTTCCTACCAAGGGTAATTTAATTCTGGCTAAGAATTCACTTGCTCTTTCCCGTCAGGGTTACGAACTGATGGATAAGAAGCGTAATATTCTGATTCGTGAGATGATGAATCTGGTTGATCAGGCGAAGGATATCCAGGGACAGATTGACGAGACGTTCCGGACTGCGTATGAGGCTTTGCAGAAAGCGAATATGGAGATGGGTATCGCGTTTGTGGATCAGATTTCCCATACGGTGCCGGTGGAGAATTCTATCCGTATTAAGACACGTAGTGTTATGGGTACGGAGATTCCGCTGGTAGAGTATGATAAGTCGGGAAATGTGCCGACATATGCTTATTATAGTACGAAGATGTCTCTGGATGAGGCGAAGGCGGCTTTTGAGAGGGTGAAGGAGCTTTCCATTAAGCTGTCTATGATTGAGAATTCGGCGATTCGGCTGGCTAGTAATATTAAGAAGACTCAGAAGAGGGCGAATGCGCTGAAGAATATTACGATTCCGAAGTTCGAGGCTCTGACCAAGGATATTTCCAATGCTTTGGAGGAGAAGGAGAGAGAGGAATTTACCAGACTTAAGGTTATTAAGAGAATGAAGCAGGGTGCGTGATGGCGCCCTGTTTTTTTCTGTCATTAAGGTACGTGAGAGGAAGGTGGTGTCGGCTAGGAGCGATGCCAAAATGGGCGTTTGACTGCGTCGCCTATTGTCCCTAAGAATTGCAAACTCGCCCTTGCAGGGCTCAGACAGTGCAATTCTTAGGGACGCTATACTCGTCAAACGCCCATTTTGGCAAAGCCCCCAGCCGACACCACCTTCCTCTCACTGTGTACTGGCGAAGGGGAAAACAGGACGGCGGCTGCAGGTGGGAGTAGTTGAAGGAGGGGAGGAAGTGACGCAGCGCCTGGGAAGAGAGGCGGATGGTAATTACGTTTGCTTAGCGTTGTGTACTGGTAGGAAACGTTGGCTGATTCCTTTTGGGGAGATTTTCGTGTTTACTATATTCTATTCTTTTGTATATTTTTAGTCAGCTTTCTTCTTGAGTTCTGTCAAAAATCATTTCTGTTATGTGTATTCTTTGAGTGGAGTATATTTCGACTGAATTTGGTTGTTGCGGCATATTCTTTTGGTGGAGTTCACAGTTTCTTACCAGGTTGACCATGGAATGAACACAGTTTTCCCATTAATTGCACACACTTGGTCTGTATATTATTAGCCATAAGGAACACAAAACAAAATGATCCGGATGGAGAGAATGAGGACTTTGGAAGGGTTGAATGAATACAGAAAGGAAATGAATGGGTATGAAACGTAGATATTTAGCAGTTTTAATGGGAATTATGGTAGCAACAACTTCTGTTCCGGCTATGGTTTATGCGGAGGATAGTAAGACGGAGACGGCTGCGGATGCGGCGAATGATGAAAGTGGTGAGGCAGATGCTTCGGGTGAGAGTAGTGACGAGAGTCAGGAGAATATGGTACTTGGTGAGGTTAAGTCGGTTTCTGATTCGGAGATTACCATTGCAGTTGGGACTATGAAAGAGATGGGTCAGCCTGGTGGAGATGGACAGAATGGCGGAGCACCGGATGGAAATGGCCAGGGCGGTGAGGCGCCTTCTATGTTGGATCTGACTGGCGAGGAGCAGACGATTACAATTACTGCGGATACAGTGATCACAAAGCAGGCAAGCGGTATGCAGCCTGGCGGAGATGGACAGAATGGCGGTGCGTCAGAGAAGCCGGAAGGTGATGGACAGAATTCTGATTCTTCTGATGGAGCAAGTGACAGTCAGGACGCAGCTGACGATAACCAGGAAAGTGAGAATACAGATAGCCAGGACGGAGAAGAGCCGGAAAAACCAGACGGTAACGGACAGTCCGCAGAGGCTGAGGAGATTTCACTTTCTGACATTCAAGAGGGCGATATCGTTTCTATCACTTTAGATGAGGATGGAAATGCTGCTTCCATTACTGTAATGTCCATGGAAATGGGCGGTCAGGGCCAGCCTGGCGGTGATGGACAAGGCGCTTCAGGACAGGGAGGTCCTGATGGCCAGTCTCAGGGTGTGGACAGTTATACTGCGGTAAATGAGTATATAGAAGATACAACTGTATCAAATGAGCCAATTGAGTCAACAGGAACTGACGAGAATGCAGCATTGATTTCTTCCGGAGCAAACGTGATAATGATACCATTACAAGAACTTCTGCAGACAGCCAGGGCGGAGACAATTCCAGCTGTTATGGTGTAGGAGCTGCTGTTCTGGCAACAGATGGTACTGCTTATGTGAAAGATGGCAGCGTGACTACAGATGCAGCAGGTGGAGCAGGGCTTTTTGCATATGGTGATGGAACTGTATATGCTTCTGGTACAATTGTGAAAACGACTCAGGATACCTCTGGTGGTGTTCATGTAGCTGGTGGTGGTACTCTTTACGGATGGGACTTGGATGTAGAAACGAACGGTGAGTCTTCTGCTGCAATCCGAAGTGACAGAGGCGGCGGAACAATGGTGATCGATGGTGGAAATTATGTTTCCAACGGCGTTGGTTCCCCGGCTATTTACAGCACAGCTGATATTGCGGTAAGCAATGCAACTCTGACAGCAAATGGTTCTGAGGCTATTTGTATTGAAGGTCTGAATTCTATTCACCTTTATGATTGTGACTTGACAGGAAATATGAGTGATCTGGATCAGAATGATAATACCTGGACTGTAATCCTTTACCAGAGCATGTCTGGTGATTCTGAGGTCGGCAACAGTACTTTTCAAATGGATGGAGGCAGCCTGACTTCTGAGAACGGCGGTGTATTCTATACAACCAATACAGAGAGTACAATTACTTTAAATAATGTAGATATTAACTATAACGATGAGAATGAGTTTTTCCTGCAGTGTACAGGTAATACCAACCAGAGAGGATGGGGACAGTCTGGAGCAAACGGAGCTGACTGCCACTTTACCGGTATTAGTCAGGATATGCAAGGAAATGTGATCTGGGATTCTATCAGTGATCTGGATTTTTATCTCACAGATGGCAGCAGCCTGACAGGTGCAGTTGTAGATGATGAGAGTTATGCAGGCGAAGGCGGAGAGGGATACTGCAACGTTTATGTAAGCGCAGATTCCACCTGGACTGTAACTGGCGACAGCGAGTACACCATTACAACTGGTTCCTACAGCGACACAGCAGATATGTCTGGAGCAACGGCAATCCAGGATCAGAGTGTTTATACAGTTGAGAAACCGGATCAGCTTTAAAATTGGATAAAGAAACTCTCCAATTTGAAGATTATGGGCTTGATGAGTTATAAGAAAAAACACTGGGCTACACTTTATTGTGGCTCAGTGTTTTTTCGTTAAAAGAAGAGTGAACCTGAATTATAAAAATCCCGGTCAGAAAAGAAATATCAAGACAGTTCTTTTCTAAAGACCGGGATTTTTTATGTTAAATCTAAAATCAAATTCGACTTCTCCGACATAAGCAACTTCTGAAAATCCTCCTAAAAAGAAGGAGGGCCGGACCTTTTGGCCCGGCAAGTATGAAAAAGAAAAAGTATATTTATAATCTATGTAAAAAAGCTTTCGCTTTATTTGTTTATTAATATACGCGGAATTTGTGATGAATCTGTGAGGATAAATTGAAAAATATATGAGGAAAATCTAAAGAACTTATAAACTGGAATGCACCTGAAGTGACCGGCTTAGGAATATACAGTATGAAAAAGCTGTGCATTCAAACTCAACTTCATGGTGATAAAATCTATCTGCGATATATTGAAAATTTTATTCAGCTAAGAAAATTAGTCGTTGTAAAAGTTGTAATACTCATTTATAATGGAAAGAAGATTCAAGGTTATTGTTTACCGGAGATTTTCCAGCGTGAACAGTAACGATTCCAATGAGAATTTATAGGGAAAAACAGGAGGAAAACCTTGAAGAAAGAATTAGTTATTGTAATTGATTTTGGTGGTCAGTACAATCAGCTGGTTGCAAGACGTGTCAGAGAATGTAATGTATATTGTGAAATCTATTCTTACAAGACCGATCTTGAGAAGATCAAAGCCATGAATCCAAAGGGAATCATTCTTACCGGTGGACCGAACAGTTGTTACGAAGCTGATTCACCGACTTACCAGAAAGAATTATTCGAACTTGGTATTCCGGTGCTTGGGCTTTGCTATGGTGCACAGCTTATGATGCATGTTCTCGGCGGTAAAGTTGAGAAAGCAGATGTAAGTGAATACGGCAAAACAGAGCTACTGGTTGACAAAAAAGACTCCAGAATTTTTGAAGGAGTATCAGAGAAAACAATTGTCTGGATGAGTCATACAGACTATATCTCCCAAGCAGCACCAGGATTTGAGATTTCTGCACATACAGCAGACTGTCCAGTGGCTACAGCCGAGAATGCGGAGAAGAAACTGTATGCGATCCAGTTTCATCCGGAAGTTCTCCATACAGTAGAAGGAAAGAAGATGTTATCCAATTTCGTACTTGGTGTATGCGAATGTGCCGGAGACTGGAAGATGGATGCATTTGTTGAGCATACAATTAAAGAAATCCGTGAGAAAGTGGGCGACGGCAAAGTCCTTCTGGCACTGTCTGGCGGTGTTGATTCTTCTGTAGCAGCAGGACTTCTTTCCAGAGCTATTGGCAAGCAGCTGACATGTGTGTTTGTAGATCATGGCCTTCTTCGTAAAGACGAGGGCGATGAGGTTGAGGGTGTATTTGGTCCTAATGGACAGTTTGACCTGAATTTTATCCGTGTGAATGCACAGCAGAGATATTATGATAAACTTGCGGGAGTTACTGAGCCGGAAGCGAAGCGTAAGATCATTGGTGAGGAATTTATCCGTATCTTTGAAGAAGAGGCTAAGAAGATCGGTGCTGTTGATTTTCTTGCACAGGGAACCATCTATCCAGATGTGGTAGAGAGTGGTCTTGGCGGAGAGTCCGCAGTGATCAAGTCTCATCACAATGTAGGCGGACTTCCTGATTTCGTAGACTTCAAGGAGATTATTGAGCCGCTTCGTGACCTCTTCAAAGATGAAGTCCGCAAAGCAGGACTGGAGCTTGGAATTCCAGAGAAGCTGGTATTCCGTCAGCCATTTCCGGGACCGGGACTTGGAATCCGTATTATCGGCGAAGTTACTGAAGAGAAAGTTCGCATTGTGCAGGATGCTGATTTCATTTACCGTGAAGAAATTGATAAGGCAGCAGAAGCTTATAAAGTTGAGAATGGCAAAGAACCATCCTGGATGCCGAACCAGTACTTTGCAGCTCTTACCAATATGCGAAGCGTAGGCGTTATGGGCGATTTCAGAACATACGATTATGCAGTGGCACTGCGAGCAGTGAAGTCGATTGACTTTATGACAGCAGAGTCCGCAGAGATTCCGTATGAAGTACTGAACAGGGTTATGAATCGTGTTATTAATGAAGTTAAGGGAGTTAACCGCGTATTCTACGATCTGACCAGTAAGCCACCGGGAACGATTGAGTTTGAATAGTTGAAGCTGAGCTGTAAAGCCTTTGTTTACAAGGGTTTTACAGCTTTTCCTTTATAGGATTGCATTTTCATTGCATTATTTTTCTTCAACTGTTCTGTGATAGATTGCTGTATGTTGATTGCTGGTATAATTAGCAATGCTTTCAGTAGCAGATTGTACTTGTAATATTCCAGTCAGCTTTTTAGCAACTTCAAGATTCGTATTTGGATACAGATGACCATAAGTGCCGAGTGTTGTCTGTATTTTTTCATGTCCTAAACGTTCCTTGATAAGTAAAGGATTTTCGCCCATGCTGATAAGCAATGAAGCGTGTGAATGTCGCAAGGCATGAATTTTAATACGATGAACACCTGCTAAATTTGACAACTTTTCCAAAGCTCTAGGGTCTTTTGCCATGATTTCTCTCCTTACATGATATGCAAGAAGTACAATCAATCGTTTGTGTCTGATAATGTAATCCCTAATAATTCTTCCACGGCTTCTTTGGGTACTCTGTCCAATTTACGTGATTGGTAATAAGTATGCCCTTTTTCAATCATAAGTTTTTTTGCTTTTTTTATGATGTCTGCCGAGAAAGAAGTTCCATAACCTAGTGCTATGAGGTCTTTTTTTGTTACGGTAATCATAATCCTCCTTTCCATAGACCAGATAAGGAAATCTCAATATCTTGTCTATCAGTATATCAAATGATGAGCAAAAAAGCTCTATTAAGATGATTTTTTCTTGCAAAATCGTTGTTAGATAGTTTTACAAGCAATCAGACGGCTTCGGCAAGCTCCGCTGGTATCTCAACCATTCCCATTCCTGTGGGCTGAACCGTGTCATACGGGTGTATCATTATCCTGTGTTGCAGGTCATGGCAGAACGACTTTTCCAACGGTCGCTCCCAGATCATTGCATGAATCGCTATCTCCCGATTGGAAAAGTCACGGCGTACAACCTCTGATGGCTCACTGCAAGCACAAACGTATCTGTCTGCTTTATTCAGTTGTCAAAGAACTGTTAGGCTCTTGTCAGCCTGTATCAATCTGTTTTGTTAAATAGACTGATACAAAATGGCAAGCTAAGAAGTAAGCGGAACAGGAAAGAGGGAAGTGCTTATATGAAGCGTTCCGCAGATATTACCTATTCAATTTTTATGTCAAATTCCAATATCATTTTCATAATGGCTTCTCTGATACGACCTTTTAATTCCATATCCACAGCGATATATACATTTCCGTATTCATCATATAATGGGCGAATACAGCTTTTTGATATATACGGGTCATAGAAATCTAAGATTTTATCAATGGAAATTTTGTCGCCGTCCATAGCCGATGAAATCACATAAAATGATGGCTTCTTATACGAACGTTTTTGTTTCAAATACTAATTTTCCTCCTCTAATGACTTTTTCATTTGTTTTAATGCATAGTGTCGGTTTTGAAATACACCACTTCGGGATATATTCTGCAATTTTGCAATTTCCGTATCACTCATATCCAAGAAATAGTACATAAGTACATTTTCACGGTAACGGTCAGATAATTGTTTAATGACTTTTGCCAGCTCATCGTCATATACATAAATGTCATGTCCACATATATTGAAAGTCGTGTAATCCGTTTTATATGTATCCCATATAGCAACTTTATCTATGATAATGTCGGGAAGCTCACAAAAGGGGATAGCTTCTGCTTGATTCTTTTTCAACTCTTTGTAGTAATCCTTTACAACTCCGAAAACAGTTTTTTTTAAACAACTATCAAAACGACACATTACAGTTTTCTGGAAGTCAGATGGTTTCACGTTCTCACCTCCTCCCTGTGCTGTTTTGTATCTATCCCTCTTTCCACTCCATATAAGAAAAAAACAGGGCAGTTGCTAAGTGATTTGAAAAAAATAATCGCTATTTTAGATAAAATTTATACTTGCCCTCACTATATAGCCGACGAGAAAGGCAAAAATTGTTCAATTCGATAAAAAACGACAAAAAAAGACCTGCACACTTAATGTACAGGTTAAGGAAATGGTGATTTCTTATAAATTAGTATTTAATTTTTGTTGCCATCGTATAAACGTATTCTTCTGGTGTAGGGCGTTTCTTTCCGAAATAACTTGAAAATTCAGCTTGCACATCTGGGTCATCGCTGTAATACATTTCATCAATGGTTGACTGAATACGTTCCTTTACTTCTGATACAGAAACACCCTGTTGATGTGCAATCGCTTTAAAAACTTGTTTTGTATCTCGTTTTTTGATACCCAACATTTAACCACAACCTTTCTGAAGAAATTTAATCCCAATCATACTCATCAATGATATTCTTGATTTCGCTGGAGACTGATTTGTCATTCTTTAGTGTTTTAACAACTTTTGCAAATTCATTACGGTTTGGATTTTTTATATCATTATAGCAACGGTGAAGCATTAAAATGTTATGTGAAGTTGGATTTTTTCTGACGGAATTGATTAACAATTCTTCATATCCCTTTTTATAGAACTTTTCTACAAAATGAACTAAATCACCGGGCATTCCAAAATTAACTGAGGGATTAGTGGATATAATTTCTAAAATTGGCTCTACAAATTCATAAGGATTTTGATATGAAAGCATAGCACTTAATATTTCATCATCAAGATAATACTCTTCATAAGGCTTTGCTGATTTTTTTAGTTCTTCAATTATTTGTTCTTTGGTCATTATACATTTTCCTTTCAAACTTTGGTTGTTCAGCTCTACAAGCTGGAATTTATCTTGCAATTAGAAACCATTTATCTTGTATATGGTTCAGTGTCTTTTCCATCATATACAAATGCTTTTATATCCGTATTTTCATCAACCTCAGCATGAATACCTACCGTGTATTCTTTATCTGTAACATTCTGAAAAGAATAGCAACCGCCAGCAGGAATACTGTCAGATACAAGTTCCTGTTTTCCTTCACAGAGCAGATGTACAGTAATGTCAAAATCGTTTCTGTTCTGGACTGTCAACACGCCTGTATTAGACAAAATTTTTGCGTCAGAATATGTAATTACATAGGAATCAGGCGTTGACTTTTCCGCACAGACCACAGAACACTCCCACTGTGTCTTTGCTTTTGCTTTTCGATAGGCTTCCGAAGACTTATATGTTGAAAATATAATCATTGTACTTATAGCAAGAATGCCAATGATGACAAACGCTATTGTTACTTTTTTCTTCACAACCATCACCTCCACACACAAATTCCGATTTATATCGCTGTTCTTACCTCCTATTTTACCAGATATCACCTACAGATTCCATAGCTTCATAGCTCAAAATAGTTCATTCACAAACATTTGGCTATGTAAAAGGGACGGCTTCTCAGCCGCGCCACAGGAGCTGTTACCGGATCGATCTCAAGAATGTGCTTGTCCGCTTCGCTTTTCTTATAACCGAGGGGCGCATAGCATCCGACATACTTGCCGCTCTTGAATGTGGACAGCTTCACCGCCTTGATCTTGCTGCTGGTGTCCCGCGCATAGAGGTCATTCATCACGTTTTTCAGAATAACCAGCAGAGCAAGCACAGCAAGTGTATCTACACTTGCTAAAAACGGCGTGGGTTGACCGGGATTTCCTTGTAGAGCAGCAAGCAAATCCGGTGAGTACCCACACCGGAAAAATGCGCGTCCCGACCTGTCAGCCGAGACGCGCATTTTTTACTTTTGGGATAGTCCCAACCCCTTATAGAATCATGAAAAGCAAGCAAGGAATCGGACACTAAACTGACTGATAAATCGGGAAGTCCGCATCATTCCTGAACCGCTTTTCTGATTGGCTGATTCTGATAACGTCGTATCATCACCGCTACAAATACTGCTATAATTGCTTATTTGTTTGTTAAAAAAAGTGCCCCTTCCGCCCGTAGCGTCTGGGGCACCTGTGTGGAATGGGACCTTACAGGAAGATCTCGCAGTCAGGCTCCACCTTCTTGCAAGCCTTCTGCACAGCATCCATCACGCTGGCCGGCTCCTGACCTTCAGCGAATTCCACAATCATCTTCTGGGTCATGAAGTTCACAGTAGCGCTCTGTACGCCGCTGGTCTTGCGGGCTGCGTCCTCCATCAGGTTGGCGCAATTAGCGCAGTCTACTTCGATCTTATAAGTTTTTTTCATTTTGGAAAACTCCTCTCTTAATTTGTTCCTGTTGTCAGAACAATTAAATCGTTGTTTAATTGTATCCTCATCATACTTAGTTAAACTGACTTTGTCAACGCTTTGAAAGCACATCCTGCCATTTGGGAAAAGGGTTCTTCTGTTTGGGCAAAATGCAGCTTTTATCGGCACATTCCAGTACCTTGATAAGGGCAACCAGAACACTTTCCCTTTTCGAAAACAATTATTTAATCGTTCCGTCTGCATTGTAGAGTGGGGAAAATCGAAAAGCAATGGACGGAGTACAAATCCTTTCAGGAAGGATAAGAAAACTTCTAAATAGGTAAACAGTATTAAAAAAGGTCCTGACATTGAAGCACAGCTCCATGTCAGAACCCATTTATTTCACAAATTATTTTTGGGGGTTGCGTCGCCCGGTGTTTTCCGAGCCACGCACTTCCTCATGGTAAAAGTAATCCACAATGACCGGGT
>ENA-OQKO01000872-OQKO01000872.1-human-gut-metagenome-genome-assembly--contig:-NODE-872-length-23173-cov-8.684761_pt1 | contig 23173 bp, 20 predicted proteins | sample MGYA00242777_ERZ504796 | MGnify/ENA primary metagenome ERZ504796 (study PRJEB26092, sample SAMD00036404) | human gut metagenome | host: Homo sapiens | study: EMG produced TPA metagenomics assembly of... | reverse complement strand
ACAAAGTGTCCATGTTTGCCTAGTGGTCCGAAAACGGCACTGATGGTGACAAGTGCCGTGCTTCTCATCATCTGCTCGATTACGGCACCTTACCTCGGCGACGTGCAAATCAGTGATTTCAGAGATTTGCTCGTGATCTGACGCCAGTCTGATTTGGCAAAGGTAACTGAGTAGAACATTTTCTCAATTTTGGAGGATTTTGTTCTACTTTCGAGGCCGCGCGGGCCGAATTTGGAGTCGGCGGTAGAACATTTTCTCAATTTTGGAGGATTTTGTTCTACTCTCAGGGCAGCGCGGGTCGAATTTATAGGCAGCGGTAGAACATTTTTCCGATTTTGGAGGCCGCACGAGTCGAATTTGGAGAGTCAGGTAGACAAAAATCAGACATTCACCCCGGTTTTTGTCCACTTTCGAGACCGCGCGACCTAATTTCGGAGAGCTTAGTAGACAAAAATGAGGCATTTCCATCGGTTTTTGTCTACTTTTGGTTTCGCGCACCACAATTTCAGAGAGTCAGGTAGACAAAAACCAGACATTTCCCCCGGTTTTTGTCTACTTTCGAGGTCGCGCACACCAATTTCGGAGAGTCAGGTAGACAAAATTCACACATTTCTCCCGGTTTTTGTCTACTTTCAGAGCCACGCACCCAAGTTTGCCCGTAATTATCAGAGATGCTACAAAGATTACGTCAAATCAAAAACTCTTCCAAACAGTGTTGCCAACGGCACTGTATTTCCCACGAAAAGAGACTTCATCCACCTTTTCCCCCCAAACGCCAAAAAACGCAGGGCCGATTTGCCGCTGCGTCATCATCATAATCTTTATTTAAATTCGTCCGCCACCTGCTTGACTGACTTTCCTTCGTGCTTGGCACGCAGGATAACCTGACGAACCTGCTCATCCGTAAAGGCCTTTTCGTTGAGGCCTTGTGCTTTCAAATCTTTGCGGGCTTGCTTCACCTGAGCATCAGTCAGCTTGCTTTCGGCTGCGGAGGCAGCAGAATCAGAAATACCGCTGAAGACGTCTTGTTTGGTATTTTTTGAATACTTTTGCGACCTGGTCTTGTTCGCATCGGTCGAATCGTCATCGACGGTATAGCCAAGCGAACGAAGGATGCGGTCGTTGTATTCTTTCAATTTTTTGGCATTATTATAGACGTCGCGATAATAGCTTTCATTAATACTGCCATAACCAAGAATTACCGCAAGTTTCGTGTTGGAAGCAGTATATTCATAGTTTTCCGAAAGCGTTTTGGCTTTCTTGTAAGCTTTCAGGAAAATCTTTCTTTCCTTGATGGCTTCCTTGAGCTCCGTTGCAAGCCCAGATGACCGCTGAACGAGAAGAGATGAGCCGGAATCAACGTTAGCAACGCGCTGAAACTTTTGACAGGCGTCAGCATACTTGCCGTTGTTCATATCCTTCATCCCCCGTTGGTAATCAGTCAGCTGATCGACAACGGTCGTTGCAAAATCATCGTTTGGCTTCTTCTTCAAAGCATCCCGATATGAAAGCTTGGCAGCATCATAGTTGCCGTCACGAATGCTTTGCTTGCCGGCCTCAATCGCCTGATTATAATATTTTTGCGTTTCTGCCTTCCTGGTATAGCCGTACCCGACGAAAAAAACGGCCAACACGATGCCGACGATCGTCCACCATGCCCATCTTTTCAATAGCCTCACCTCTTTTACAACTTACTTCACATTATACCATGTTTAACCGTTCTGATTAAAGATTGACGTGTTGGGAAAATTGTCCTCAAGCCATCTTTTCAAGAGAAAAACCCAGCTTTGAACGTCTTTTTCGACATAAGTTTCATTTTTTGCGCTGATTTTTGTTCCGAGTCCCAAACCATGCTTTCCTTTCGGGTAAACGTGAAGTTCAAAAGGAATTGCGTTTTCGCTCAAAGCTTCAGCTAAAAGCAGACTGTTCTGAACTGGAACGGTTCTGTCGGCAAAAGTCTGCCAAATAAACGCTTTTGGCGTTTTATCATTCACTCTTTTTTCAAGTGAAAATGCAGAGCTTCGTTCCATCAGCTCATCTCCCAAAAGGTTTTCAAACGAGCCTTGGTGCCAATATCTGCCTGACGTTATCACCGGGTAGCATAAGATCATCCCTGCCGGGCGAATCAACTTCTCATCATAGCCAAGCTTTTCAAGCTCATCGGGGATGATTCCAAGACAAGCTGCCAAATGTCCGCCTGCAGAAAACCCCATTACCAAAATTTTTCCCTCATCAATGTTGAACCGCTCTGCATTTTCCTTGAGGAATAAAACGCTTTGCGCAAGTTCGCACAAAGCTTTAGGAAATCTCCTGGGAGCACAACTGTATCGCAGAATGCACACCGCACAGTCCATCGAGAGAAGTTCCAGTGCAATCGGCTCTGCTTCGCGATCCGATGTTTTCGCGTATGATCCGCCAGGACAGATAATAATCGCCCTTCTTTTGCGATGCGGTTCAATCTCTTCGGAATTGTCCGGAATATAGCATATCAGCCGAGCATCACTTGTCAGCGGTGTTTTTAGCTTATGTTCGAAATATCTCATTTTAAGTCCTCTTCAGTAAAAAAGCCGGGATAATCCCAGCCAAATTAATCTTTCAGATTGGAAATGCCATTGCCAGCAATGCAACGGCGACAAGGCCCAGCACAACGGAAAGGCCCATTGAACGTGAGCGATAGGCAACGATCGCAACCAGCACGGAAGCAAGAATCTTTGCCATATAATCGCATCCGACGAACGTGTATGTTTTCGTATTCATGAAAACGTCCTTTACGACCAAAGCCGTAAAAAGCGAAACCGGGACATATTTCATCCATTCATTAAACCACTTTGGGATCTCACGTGTTGAAAAGATACGCAACGGGATAAAACGCGGCCCGAAAGCAACCAGCATTGATAAAAGGATCAAAATAAAATGATCCATCGTTGACATATTCATACGCTACTCTCCTGACTTGCTAATGACTTTGCGACTCGCTTTTGGCTTGATTCGCTTGAGCCAAAAACCTTTCTCCTTGCCCTTCTTCACCAAAGTGTCTTCGATGATGAATCCAGCGAGCGAAGCAATCAGCGTTGCAACGACAAGACCCATCGTACTCTTCAAAATCGTCATCGAGATGATCGCAAGAACGGCTGAGAAGAAACTGATCAAAATGGTCAGCTTATTCTTAATTTGCATCATGATCATATAAAGGAACAAAGCAGTCAAGGCGTAGTCGACGATTGCAAGATCAATCGTAATCACGTTGCCGATCAAACTGCCAACGAGGTTTGAAAGCGTCCAAAAGAGCAGCGAGTAGTGCTCGACCATCAAGGCGTCTTTGGGAGTCCATTCCTTATCAGTGGCAAATTTAAGATAATTAACCGCATAATTTTCATCATTAAGAGAAACGGCGAAGAAATACAGAAACTTTTTGCTCGTTCCACGAACATACTGCGACAAGCTTGATCCTAACAAGGCATAGCGCAGTTCAAGGAAGAACAGCATAACAAGAATCGTATGCATTGGGGCATTGACGGTCAGCATCGATGCGATCATGAATTGAGCACCGCCCGAAAAAACAAGCAATGAAACCAGACCTGTCATCAAGGGATTGAAACCCGCAGCATTAAGCAAAATGCCGCAGGCAACACCGATCGGGATGTAACTCAAACATAAAGGCATCGAAACCTGAAAGACCTCTGCCCAACGTGGTTGTTCTTTTTCCAAGGTAATCCTCCATCAAATCATAGAAATAATAGATCTAACTGTACATCATGTGTAAACCGTGTAAATTTACACAAATTTAAAAACCTCGCAAAATCGATTATAACATAATATGTTATTCATTCGAAATCGAAAATAGGAGTTTAACCCAAATCTAACATTAAAAAAAGAACAATTATCCGATAATGATTTTTTCTGTCGGAAGTTCATAGCTCAGATCGCGATTGCGTTTTGGAATGAAGAACAATAAAGTATAAAGCATCCCGATTCGACCGATAAACATCAAAACCATGATGACGATTTTACCGACAAGAGTCAAACTGCTCGTGATTCCAAGCGAAAGCCCCGTGGTTCCGAATGCCGATGCGACTTCGAATACGATCGAAAGAAGCGATGCATCCTCCGTAATTGATAAAATCAAAATCGCCCCCACGCACAAAATAGTCGACAAGCCGACTACGACGATTGCCTTTTGAACGTCGTCTCTTCCGATGCGGCGATTGAAAACATTGATATTGTTGTGTCCGCGAATGAATGAGAACATATAGAGAATAAAAATTCCGACGGTTGTCGTTCGAACTCCGCCGCCAACTGAGCTTGGGCTTGCGCCGATAAACATCAGAATCGCCAAAATCAAAATCGTCGTCGTGTTGAATTCGGCCATATCGTTGATCTGAAGCCCTGCATTTCGCGAGGAAACGCTGTAAAACATCGCCGTCATCAATTTGTCAAACCAGTCTTGGCGAGACAGCGTTCCGCGCATTTCCGAAAAATAAATCAGGATCGTGCCGACGATGAAAAAGAAGACCGCAAAAAAGACCGCCATTTTTGCAAACAGCGAAAAACGGAATCTGCGCTTCGTCGTCTGCTTGCTGAATTTGTAAAAAGCCCAGTTTTCGCACTCGATCAAAACCGGGTAGCCAATGCTTCCGATAATGATCAGAATCATCACGATAAACAAAAAGCCGTAATGGTGCCTGAACGGGATGATCGAATTTCCCGTCACGTCAAAACCGGCATTCGTGACCGAACTGACCGAGACGTAAATCCCGTGGAAAAATGCGGTGGGCCAAGTCGTCCAAACGCCCGTTGCCTTAAAATAAGCCGCAAAAATGACGCCAAAAACGATCTGAACGAAAATCATCAGGCCGAAAACCGACGTTACGAGGCGAACCATGCCGCTTAATCTGGGCTGATTCATGTCAAACTGAATCAGCTGCCTTTGGTGCAGACTGATCCTTTTGCCGGCAATCACCAAGGCAACGGTTGACAGCATCGTAATGCCGAATCCTCCGACCTGAAACAAAAATTCCAACAAAACGACGCCGCCCTGATTGTACACCTGCTCAATCGGAAACGTCGTCAAACCGGTCACGCTGATGGTCGAAATGGCCATGAACAGGGTATCCAAAAACGAAATTCTTGCCCCTGGATTTTTAAAACATGGCAAACTCAGCAAAATAAAGGCAGCCACGGTCGCCAAAGCGTAATACGTCACCAGGGACTGAATCGGCGTTGCCCCGCGATAAAGCTCCTTTAGCTTATGAATCATTTGCTTCCTCACTCGATTGCTTTCATTTTCTGGTAACTGATGACAATTTTTTGTTTGAGATCAATTGCCGTATTCGTATGGTCAAATTCAGGGTCGAAATTAAGAATCGCAGAATTTCTCAATTGCTTTTCGATCACACCGGTAAAGCGATGGCGATGATACGTGAATTCAACGTGCGTTCCCTTGACAAATGCTTTTCCGATACTTGAAACTTCAATCTCTCTTTCTTCACGAGCCTTCTGCTCGCGTTTTTCGGATTGTTCCATCGAAAGAATCCCCCTTTGCTTTCTCTTACCTCATTATACCGCAAAAAAAACAAATTTTGCTAACCATCGATTTGCTCATGAAACAGCGCAAAGTATTTTTCAAGATAGATCTTATGTGCCGCCGTCATGATGATATTGTCAAGCATCCTCTTTTCTTCAGTCTTGTCCCGGCCGATTTTCTTGAGCGTTTCCTGCGTTCCAAAGACATATTTCAGCGCATTGTCGAGCTCTTCCGTGAAATATTCGTATGCTCTTCTGGTAGTATACGTCTTGCGCTGAATCTCGACTAAAACCTTGAGATCGGCAAGCGGCAGAACCGTCTTTGAAATTGCGATGAAAAACAGGTACGCAAGCTGTTCGCGCGAATACTGCTTTTTGATTGGACTTTCAATCAGATGCTTTTTGACGTAATTGCTGATCATCGAACTCGTCAATTGAGTTCCGTCCAAGGGTTCAAGATATTCGTTCAAAAACGTCGTCGTCTGCTCCAAATAAAGTCCGACATTCGGAATCTGATCGAACGTCGGCATTTTAAATCCTTCAATCGATGGCACAAGTGCTTTTTTATTATCGTCAGTCATGTTCCAATTCACCTCTCAACCGCCTTTCAAGCAATTATACCGATAGCGCGTCTTAAGGTCAACAAAACTCTAACAGCGGTTTTTGCAAAACTCTTTACAAGCAGTCGATTTAAGTCTATACTCTAGATACAGTTAACAGGTTTTTAGAAAACCGATGATGAAGAATATAATTCTAAAAAAGGACTTAAAAATTATGATTAAAAAAATTATTTCTGATTCAGGCGCAAACGTTTTGCATTTAGATGACGCATCATTTGAAAATATTCCGTTGACGATTCATGTCGACGGCACGGATTATCAAGACGATGCCTCGCTTTCAGTCAACGAATTTATTGAAGCGCTTCATCAAAATGACGGAAAAACTTCAACGGCATGCCCAAGCATTGCGCAATGGCAAAAAGCCTTCGAAGGAGCTGATGAAATCTATGCAATCACGATTACGAGCGTGCTTTCCGGAAGCTACAATTCTGCCGTTCAAGCAGCAAGCCTGTATCGCGAAGACCATCCGGAAACAAAGATTCACGTCATCGATTCGCTTTCAGCCGGGCCCGAGATGGAACTTATCATCGACAAGCTGAAAGAATTAATCGATGCCGGTCTGAATTTTGACGAAATCTGCGCAAAAATCAATGCCTACAAAGAAAAAACGCACCTGAACTTTGCGCTTGAATCGCTCGATAATCTGGCCAAAAACGGGCGCATCAGTCCGGCAGTGGCTAAAGTCGCCAAAATGCTCAAAATCCGCATCATCGGTCGTCCGGACGACGGCAAGCTCACGCCGATCGGAAAAGCTCGCGGTGCCAAAAAAACCATCTCTTATTTAATTAAAGACATGGAAGAACACGGTTTTTCCAACGGGCGCGTCATCATTGCGCATATTTTGAACGAAGAAGGAGCAGACAACCTGAAACAGTCCATTCTTGCCAAGCACCCTGAAGCTGCCGTCGAAATCAGAGAAGCTCGCGGTCTTTGCACCTACTATGCCCAAAAAGGCGGCTTGATGGTCGGATACGAAGCATGATTCTAATTAGAAATGCAGAGCACTGAAGCCGCACTGCATTTTGACGAATCAAAAGACATTATACAGACACAAAAAAGGAGCCGGGAATGATTCCCGGCTCCTTTTTGAAGTCAGTCATTTACAACTGTTTAGTTGCCTGGATATTCTGATTCCATTTCTTCATGGAATTCTTGTTCCGGACGGATGATGCGCATCGTAACGTACAACAAGATGAGGAACGCTGCAATGAATATCAGCTGAATCAGAACCGAATGCAAGACCTGATTTGCTCCAAGTCCTGACGTCAATGCTTCACGGAATCCGTAAACAGAGTACGTCATCGGCAAGTATGGGTTGATTGCCTGGAAGAAACCGTTCATTCCGCGAGTGATTTCGATTGGGAACGAACCGCCGCAAGATCCGAGTTGGATAACCAGCAAGATCATCGAGATGAAGCGACCAGGGTTGCCGAATGCCATTGCCATGAACATAATCAGGAACATGGACGTGAACGAGAACGAGACGGCATTCACGATCATCTGAACCGGATGATCCGGATGAAGCCCGCAGACCATCATCAAGACCGTTTCAACCAAAGCATTGCCCGTAGCTACGAGCGCTCCGATCGCAACCTTGCTGAAGAACCATTCCGTTGCGCTGCCGTCTTCCGTTGAAATCCGACGAATCGGATAAACGAGATTGAAGACGAGGCATCCGACGAACAGAGCAACTGACAGCATGTAAGGTGCCAGAGCATAGCCGTAGTTAGGAACGTAGCTGTAATGCTTTTCTTTAAGTTTCGTCGGGCTTGCAAACATGCTTGCGTTAGCTGAACCGAGGTTGAGCTTCGTTACGGTATCTGCACCTCCCTTAAGAGCAGAAGCAAGTTTCTTGTTGCCCTTATGAACATCGGTTGCGCCCTTGTCAAGCTTGCCTGAGTTGGCCGCAAGCTTCGATGTGCCAGCCGCAAGCTGTGAAACGCCGTCAGTCAATGTCGGTACTTGGCTGTTGAGCTGGCCGAGTCCCGCTGCAAGCTGACCTGCGCCTGAACGCAATGCGCCTGAGTTGGCCGCAAGCTGCGACGTGCCGGATGCAAGCTGATTTACGCCGCTTGCAAGGGCCGGGACTTTGCCGTTGAGCTGGCCGAGTCCCGCTGCAAGCTGACCTGCGCCTGAACGCAATGCGCCTGAGTTGGCCGCAAGCTGCGACGTGCCAGCTGCAAGCTGATTTACGCCGCCTGCAAGGGCCGGAACTTTGTCGTTGAGCTGGCCGAGGCCGGCATTTATTTGGCTTGCGCCTGAATTTAGAATCGCTGACTTGTTCTTAAGCTGTTGAGTACCATTATACAATGCCGTGATTCCTTGCGTAAGTTCAGGAATATTTGCACCCAATCCGTTGACGCCGTTTGCAAGTTTTGTTGCGCCGGCATTAAGATCGTTGTTGTTGGCAACAAGCTTGTTGCTTCCGGCAAGAGTTTGAGAAACGCCGGCCGTATAGTTTCCAACGCCTTCAATCAGTGCAGGAATCTGTGAATGCTTAGCCATCTTGGCTGATTGAGAAGCAATAAGCTGCTGAACCTTGGCAGCATCAGCACTGGCTGCAAAAATTGCGTTCAGATCAAGATCTTTGAGGGCTTCTTCAGTATTGACGCCGCTGTTGACCGCTGTCGAAATCTGAACCGCATTAGCAGATAAGCTTTGCAGGCTCTTGACTGCCGCAGACAATTTCTTCACTTTGGCCTGCGACTCTGCATTTGTCAAATCGTCACTTTCAGCCAACAGTTTGTTTGCCGTGTCGATTGTGCCGTCAACGCTATCAAGGCCGCCCTTGAGCTTGTCAACGCTGCTCATCAGATTATTCAATCCGCTGAGAACTTTTTCGGTTGTAGTATTGAACGTTTGGGCTGCAGCCTTCAAATTGTTGACTGCTTGCAACGTATCGTTGTTGTTCGTTTGAATGGCTGAAATCTGTGTTTTGGCATCATTGAGGGCATTTTTTTGATCCTCGCTGAGAGTGCCGCTGTTCAAAACTTTATCAATGTCAGCCTGTGCAGTCGTTGCGCTGGCTTTTGACTTAACGGAATTCGTGGCAATTTCGGTCAAATACTGCGTCATTGCCTTGTTGAATTCAGTCTTGGCATTATTAACCGTTGCAATTCCGGTCTTGGCGGTTGCCAATTCGGTATTAAGCGTCCCGATGTTTGCCTTGATCGTTGCCAAAGTGCCTGATAATTTTGCAATCTGTTCTTTCTTCGATTGAACATCAGCCATTGAAGAAACCATGCTGTCCAATTCGTTCGTATCAATCTGCTTGAGACCGGCATTGATCGTGCTGTTCAAAACGTATGTCGCAGCGACGCCTTGAGGTAATTCGCTCAATCCGGCAACGCTCTTGTTGAGCAATGCGGAATTTGAATCAAGCTGCGTCAAACCGGCATTGATTTGACTTGCACCGTCCGTATAACCGGAAACGCCTTTTTTCAGCTCGTCGGTTCCTGAAACCAATTGCGTTGCACCAGCCGTAAGTGCCGGAACGTTGCTGTTAATTTGTGCTATGCCGTCAGCAACTTTATTGGTTCCTTTGGTATAGTTCGCAACCCCGTCCTTCAACGTGCTTGAGCCGGTATAAAGCTGACTCACGCCACTCTTCAAAACAGGAACTGAACCCTTGAGCGTCTGCACGCCGCCATTGACCGTATCAACACCTGCAGTATAAGTATTGATCCCGTTTTTCAACGCGTTCGAACCCGTATAAAGCTGACCCACGCCGCTCGTCAAAGCAGGAACTGAACCCTTGAGCGTCTGCACGCCGCCATTGACCGTATCAACGCCTGCAGTATAAGTGTCGATCCCGTTTTTCAACGTGCTTGATCCTGTCGTCAATTGCAAAACGCCGCTTCCCAAAGGAACTACACCGGCATTGAGCGTCATGACGCCTTTGTTGACCGTATCAACGCCCGCAGTATAGGTATTGAGTCCGTCAGACAATGTCTTCGAACCGTCTGAAAGCTTCTTGGCACCATTTGCGGCCGTCTTGAACCCGCCGCCGACCTTCTTGATAACCTTGAACATCGTATCGGCATATGCTTCAGACACGCTTTCCTTAACGCTTGCATTGACTTGCGTCGCACCTTGTTTGGAAATAACTTCACCAATGTAGTTCAAGGAATCATTGGTTTTATAAGTAAGTTCCATCTTCTTTGGTTTCTTGTTCAGTACTGTCGTTGCATTTTTCGAGAAGTTTTCAGGAATCGTAATTACCATGTAATACTTCTTATGACTCAATCCGTACTGTGCTTTCTTTGCAGAAACGAAATGCCAGTCAAGATCATCGTTTTCCTTGAGCTGATCCACCAACTGATCACCTACTGCAAAATTCTTGCTTTGGAATTTGACCGATTGATCCTTATTGACAACGGCAACCGGAAGATGCCCGGTATTGCCGTAAGGATCCCAAACCGACTTTAAGAAGAATACGGAATACAAGAACGGAATAATCATCATTGCACAGATTGTCGCAGTCAAAATCTTGTGCTTTGCGATGTTCTCGAATTCTGCTTTAACCATCTTCAAAATTATCTGCCTCCCTTAATTAATTATAATCAAGTATAATCATTATCCACTTTCATAATATACACGCAATATCCACGAAAAACAACATAATTGTATGCGACAAACGTCGCGATGTGTTTCTGATAACGCTTTCTTTGGGATCTTTTTATAAAAGCCCACTTATTTACATCGGTTAAGTGTTTTCCATGCTTAACCATGATCCAAATTGTTTCACTCATTGTTCTTCTTTTCTGCTATAAAGCGTCCGCTGCCGTGCGGTCACAGACTTCGGGCGAAGCAAGATCTGGATTTAACCGTGCCATCAAGCAAATACAGTGCAGGCCGATGCAATTGATGTTTTATGCCGCTTGATTTGGCAGAATCGCTGCAATGCCTCTGACGTTTACGGGCAAAATTTAAGAACTGGGGATTTAACCGTAAGCTTGCCTTGTTGCGCGGAACCGAAAGTAGACAAAAAACGGTGGGAATGGCTGATTTTTGTCTACCGGCTGGTCCAAATTCAGGGGGCGAGGCCCTGAAAGTAGACAAAAAACGGAAGAAATGCCTCTTTTTTGTCTACCGGCTGGTCCAAATTCAGGGGGCGAGGCCCTAAAAGTAGACAAAAAACGGAAGAACTGCTTCTTTTTTGTCTACCTGACACTTCAAAATCGACCCGCGCGGCTCCGAAAGTAGAACAAAATCTCGAAAAATTGAAAAAATATTCTACTCGGTTACCTTCGCCAAAGCATTTCGGTCTTAGATTACGGGCAAATTCCAAAAAGCAACGTTTTGCCCGTGATAGAGGTCAGGTGCAGCGATTGAGCTGTTGCCGCACAGAACTGCCTTTGGCAAAATCAATGCCGTTTACGGACAAATCGATGAAAATGGACACTTTGTCCGTAATTGGCCTGCGCGAAAAATGGCGATTACGGACAAAATGGTCAAAAACAGATGTTTGTCCGTAAAAATTCAGCCGTTTCGGACCCGGTTTTACGGACAAATGCTCCAAAAAGCCGGCTTTGTCCGTAAATCCCCATCATAATGGCCAAAAATTTACGGACAAATCACTTAAAAATGGCGGTTTGTCCGTAAAATGCGTTTTGCTTACGGACAAATCAGCAAAAATCGGCTCTTTGTCCGTAAAATTTGAGCGAAATCCCGGTGCACCGCCCAAAATAAGAAAAAATTCGCGCCATCACGGCACGAATTTTCATCATTATTCAGTTGCGTACGGGGGCATGAGCGTTCGGCTCCACACCTTACCTGTTAAACACACCCTTGATTGCACGCCATGCAATCACGAAGATATTGGCCTTGTCAACGGCTTTATCGGTCTTGGCCTTGAGCTTGATTGAAGTTGCGCCATCAAGATAGTAAAGATCCTGACCTTTGACTTTGACGGAAAGTTCGCCGACCGTCTGTCCCTTCTTCAAAGGAGCAACAAGGCCGCCATCCTTGTAGAGCTTCTTGTCGCCTGAGAGCTTGGCAACGAGATTGGCTGATGAGACGCTGCTCTTAAGCCAAACATCGGTACCATTTTTGGATGAAACGGCAACTTTCAGGTCCTTGCCATGATAAACAGGCAATGAAGCGGCATTTTTGAATGATTTGCCAGCTTTGATCGTTTCATATGAATAGCTGTTGTAGCAATAGGACATTAACTTTTGCGTTTCGACGAAACGGGAAAGGTCTTCTTGACTGTCATGCTTGGCACCCAAGACAACGGTAATCAGACGATGACCGTCCTTGTTGACCGTTCCGGTAAAGCAGGCACCAGCTGAATCTGACGTGCCGGTTTTAAGACCATCAACGGGAAGCTCAGAGTAGGCTTTTGCCAATCCTGGGAGCATCCAGTTCCAGTTTTCCATCGTTGTCTCATCGGTTCCGTTGTTGAATTTCATCCGTTTAATCTTGGTCGTTTCAAGAACTTCAGGATAATCTTCAATCAATCGCTGACTGATGATTGCCATGTCTTTTGCGGAAAACTTGTTTTCGGCATTGTCTGAAGCACCAGGATATTTGGCATCAAAGACTTCATCGTTCGCCAAACCGTTAGCCGTATAGATTTCAGCATCATTGATTCCCATCTTCCTGGCTTCCTTGCGCATCATGTCGATAAAGTTCTTATGCGTTCCGCCCACTGCATTTGCCAAAGCCATTGCGGCCCCGTTGGCAGAGTAGACTAATGTTGCTTGATACAGTGATTTTACCGTGTACTTATGGTCAGCCTTCAAAGGAACGTTTGAAAGCTGCGTGTCCTGACTGACTTTTTGCGAAGCCGCGTCAGGCAAGATTTCTTGATTCCAGCTCAGCTTGCCGTTTTTGATGGCTTGAAGAACCAGATAGACCGTCATCAGCTTGGACATTGATGCGACCGGCAGTGCTTGTTCCGCATTCTTTGCGTAGAGAATCTGCCCTGTCTTGGCATCAACGGCAATTGCGGCCTTGACGTCAAGATTCAAATTCGAATCTGTTTGTTGCGGTAAAGAGTCGGCAGATACTTTTTGAACAGACAGGCCACCGATGCCTGCTGCGGCAGCCGTAGATACGGTTACGCCTGCGATGAGTGCGATCATTGTTCTTTTCAATGATTTGAATAGTTTCATTACTAAGCAGTCCCCTCTAATAAATTCCTATTTAAGAATACCCAAAAAAAACCAAGGATTCAATAGTTTTGCCAACAAAAAAGGACGAATTCGTTATTCATTCGTCCTTTTTTCAGCCTTTGCCGGCTTACGCACAACATTCTTGTGTTCCGTTGGAAAGTGCATCACAAAACTGGTCAGTGCCGCATTTGATTCAACGTAAATATAGCCATTATGGCGTTCAACGATGCTTTGCACGATTGCAAGTCCGAGTCCTGATCCGCCCGTCTCGCGAGATCGTGAGCTTTCGGCACGATAAAATCTGTCAAACAGCTTCGGAACAGCATCTTCAGGAATGGGTTCGCCGTCATTTTCGATTTTGACGACGACTTCTTTGGAAGAAAGCTGCTTTACCGAAAGATAGACGTGCTTGCCGTCGCGTCCGTATTTGAAAGCATTCGAAATCAGGTTGTTGAAAACCCTGGCCAGCTTTTCTCCGTCTGCTTCCATAAATACCGGCTCATCCGGAACGCTGACTTCGACTTTCATCCCTTTTTTGTTTCCTTCAAGCTCATAGCTTGCTCCGATCTGTTCAAGCATCGCGCCCAAGTCTATTTTCACGATGCTTAACGGCAAATCGGGCTGTCTGACTTTGGTATATTCAAACAAATCGTCAACCAACGATTTCATCTGCTTTGACTTCAAAAAAGCCGTGTGGGTGTACTTTTTCAATTCTTCTTCGCTGCCGTACTGATTGTCTTCAATCAAGCCGAGATACCCGATAATCGAAGTCAGCGGCGTTCTGATGTCATGACTGACGTTTGTGATCAATTCGTCTTTTGAGCGTTCAATTCTCCGCTCTTCTTCCATCGCGTTGATCGTACTGTCAACCAACGCATTGACGCTTTCAACGACGCGCTGCATTTGACCGTCAAGGGTAAATTTGATTCGATGCGAAAAATGTCCGGAAGCAATATAGTGCAATTCCGAAATAACGTGACGAAGCTGCATTTGACGATAGCGACGCATCAGGCGCCAGTAGACGATAAAAGCATCCGCTAAAAGCATCAAGCCGGTGAAAACCCATCCCCAGGACCACAGTCTGATGGCATGCGGCCCGAGAGAAAGCGACAGTTTAATCTGAAAAATTCCGGCTGCAAGCCCTGGGTTGCGGGCGATTTCCTGGTTGGCAATCACAAAAATCGACATATTGAGCAAAAGCAGCAGGATAACCGTTGCAACGCCTTCACCAAACAGCTCGCTTTTTTCACGCGTCGTGAGTTTAAACTGCACTAAACATCACCCCATTAATGTGATTCAATCTTGTATCCGACGCCCCAAACGGTCTGAATGACCTTTTCGCCGCCGGTTGATTCTTCAATCTTGTCTCTTAGATGACTCACGTGGACCATAACCGTCTTGGCTGAAACAACCGATTCCTGCTGCCAGACGCGCTCAAAAATTTCATCAGCAGAAAATACTCTGTTCGGATGGCTTGCAAGCAAATACAGGATGCCAAATTCCAAGGCCGTCAATTGAATCGACTTGCCGGTGACGGTTTCGACTTCATGCGAATCCTTTTTGATGATCAGCGGACCGATTTCGATTTGATCCGGTTCGTCATTTTTAACGTCATGCTGGCTGCGACGAAGCAGAGACTTGACGCGTGCCATAACTTCAAGCGGATTGAACGGCTTGGTCACATAGTCGTCCGCACCTTGAATCAGGCCTTGAATCTTATCCAAATCGTCGGTTTTGGCCGAAAGCATCAATACCGGAATCTGACTGTCCTTTCTGACTTCTCTGACGACTGCAAGGCCATCCATCTGAGGCATCATGATGTCAAGAATCATCAAGCCGATGTCAGGATTCGTATTGAGTTTCGTAATGGCCTCTTTTCCGTTATAGGCACGTTCCACTTCGTAGCCTTCGTTTTTGACGTAAATACTGAGCAATTCAACAATATCTTTATCATCATCAACAATCAGAATTTTCATAGCATTTGACTCCTTTTTGATATGTACCTTGCGTAATATATACCTATATGATACCAAACTTCGCAACGTCAAGACGTAAAGAAACATCTAAAAAAAGTCGGTTTATTTAAGAAATCTCAAGAATCACCCGATCAGATAGACCCTGTCATCGATAAAGTCAAAACGTTCGTGCCGTTGATTCAGATCTTCCGGCTCTTCTAATCGGCACTCATCCCAAAATTTTTCGGAATTCGTTGCCCCGTTTCTTTCGCCGATCACGATGAACTCGCCAGGCCAGCGCATCATTCTGAGCTTTTGCAGCACTTCCCAGTCGTCTTCTGACGTATCGGGAGCCCATTCCATGATGATGACGTCCATAACGTCCGCGTATTTTTCAACTGCGGACGTTGCATCGAGATTTTCGACCTTTGTCCATGGATCGGGACGCGTAACGTCTTGTTTTGACCAATCAAAGCTGTCCGTTGCCGTCACGTTTGCCAAACCGGCTGAAAGCACTGCATTTCCCGACATTAATTGAAGCGTTTTCCTTCCGTTTAAATGCAGAGCAAGATCATCAAGCCAGTCTTCCGAAAAAATATGCCAAATTCCAAAGTTTTCGATTACCGTTTGGCGCAAATCATTCAGTCTGCTGTCAAGTTCCAGCAAATTGGCGCAATCAAGCAGATGATCCATGATGAATTCTTCGCTAAAGCCGAGTTTTGGCAAAGGATGCCTGGGCAATTTGCGCTCGCCGTATGCTTTAAGCGTTTCTTCAACGGCTGATACCTGCTCAAGCACTTCTCTTTGCGAAGAACCCTTTGACAAACGTCTAAGTTCTTGCAGATATTCTTGCCACCTCATAACATGACGTCCATCGCTTTTTTGAAATAATGCTTGTAAAGGCCCGCAAAACGACCGATGTAATCTTCGTCCCACGGCTTGTCCCTTCCGCAAAAATGCAGCACGACGGTATTCTTTATGACCCAGTCAAGGTCCCATTCGCCCATGCTGATTGCCTCATAAATCGGATTCTTTCTGACGTCATAATTATAAAGCTCATCTTCAACCTTCTTGATCTTCTGCCCGTATAGTCCGTTCAAGACGTCCTGATCGGGCAATAACAGATTAAGCTTGTTTTTTTCAACATATTCGACAATTCTTTGAGGATCGACGACTCGTCTGATTCCTTCAAGGTTCATCAAAAGCACGCCGGAGTTGAAGTAGCTTTCGCCGCTTTCTGCCCCGAGCCGCACGTTGTTGATCACGTTTTTGACGTTGGTCAAGCCTGAATGACTTGCCGCTGCGTAAAGGTTGCCTTCAAAATCAAGTTCATAAAGCCGACTTAAATCATTGATGCACAAAACGTCGGCATCAAGATACAGGATGCGTTTGATGTCATTCGGCAAATACTTGTGAGCAAGCAATCGATAATAAATCGTTTCCGGATACCTGTCCGTCACCGGAAAATCAGAAAAATCCTCATCGCTGATAACTACCGGATGATACTTGGCTCCGGTCTTTGAAGCAAACTTTTCGATTTCCTTCGTTTTTTGAAGCTTCTTTTTTTGCAAAACGTAAAAATCGAGCTGATCCTGCGTATTTTCCAAAATTGAGTAAACGGCTGCCAACATTTGGTCAACGAAGCCGTCGTTAACCGCAAAGAGCAAGTTCATGGCGAAAACCTCCTTAACTTTCTTTCTTCCATTATAACAAATTTCAGAGACGAGGTAATTTTGTTCTGCTTTTGGATGAGGGAGCGGTAAAATATTTTTTCATGTTTTTGGTCTGATTTGGGTGCCACCGGCTCTGCTTTTGGGTTTTGCCCTGATTTTCCCGGCGCACTGCCCCAAATTCCGTACAAGCACTGCATTTGGCAAAAAATCCGCACCATCACGGCACGGATTGAAATGTCCTATTTCCAGCAAAGTCCCTGCTCATGCAGTACTTCAAGGATTTGGCTGCGATGCGTTTTTCGGTTGTCAAGTTTGGCAGATCCGATCTGATTGGTGAACGAATCAATGCGCTTGTTGGCGTCGCGAAGATCGTAATAAGTTTGAACGACTTCATCATATGAGGCGAGATTTTCGATTGAAAAATCGTGAGGATATTCGTTTTCAAATGAGATGAATTCCAAAGGCAAGCGCGGCTTCAGCTGCGGTTCCTGATCAGGAACGCCGACTTGAACGCCTAAAACGGGATAGGTCATTTTCGGCAGATTCAAAATTTTGACCAATTCTTTCGGCTCATTATTGATGCTTCCCAAAATAACAGCGCCAAGTCCCATGCTTTCAGCCGCATTGACGAAATTTTGCACGGCCAAAACCGTATCTTCAACTGCCTGCAAGAAAACATCGGTCCCGTGAAGCGCGCCTTCGTCTTTTCCGAGTTGGCGACGAATTTCGCTGTTGCGGTACAGATCGGCAACAAAAATGAACAGATCTCCGTTTGCGCCGACATATTTTTGCCCCGTAATCTCACGGATTTTTGCGCGTTTTTCATCATCCGTAACGTGCATCATCGAGAACTGCTGCAAAAACATGCTTGTCGACGTGTGACGTGCCACTTCTTCCAAAGTCTTCTTTTGCTCATCAGTGAGTTCTTGGTCTTTGAAAGCTCGTATCGTCCGATGGTTCAATTGCGCTTTAATCGTTTCGTTCATGATGATACCTCCGTTAATTATTTTAAATGCAGTGCTTTTCCGGCATGACTGCCTTTAAATCCAAAAATCAGACACGTTTTTATCTTGAATCTACTCTCTGACTTGACCGTCGCCGCGAATCACGTATTTGATCGTGGTCAGCTCGTTTAAGCCCATCGGTCCTCTTGCGTGAAGCTTTTGCGTCGCAATGCCGATTTCTGCTCCAAATCCGAATTCGAACCCATCGGTAAAGCGGGTCGAAGCATTGACGTAGACGCAGGCGGAATCGATTTCGTTCAAAAAACGCTGACTCGCACGGTAATTTTCAGTAATGATCGATTCGGAATGATGCGTGCTGTGCTGATTGATGTGCGAAATTGCCTCATCCAAAGAATCAACGATGCCGATCGTCAAAATATAATCGTTATATTCGGTATCCCAGTCTTCAACGGTTGCGGGCCTGCAACGGCTGCCAAGAATCGCGCATGTCCGTTCGTCGCCGCGAAGTTCGACGTGCCGTTCTTCAAGGGCTTGTGCCACGCGAGGCAGAAATTTCTCTGCAACGTCTTCATGAATCAAGAGTTTCTCAGCCGCATTGCAGACTGACGGACGCTGGCATTTGGCATTGACGACGATTTTTTCCGCCATGTCAAATTCAGCATCCTTATCAACGTAGAGATGACAATTTCCGGCTCCTGTTTCAATCACCGGCACCTTGGCGTTGTTGACGACGGCCTTGATCAGACGAGCCGAGCCGCGCGGAATCAAAACGTCAAGATAATCCGTCAGCTGCATGAACTGATTTGCGACTTCATGCGAAGTTTCCTGAATGATTTGTACGGCATTTTCGTCAAGGCCTGATGAGGCAACCGCAGATCGCAAAATTTCGCAAAGCTTGACGTTTGTCCTCAATGCTTCTTTTCCGCCGCGAAGAATCACGGCATTTCCGGACTTGAAACAAAGACCGGCCGCATCGACCGTCACGTTTGGACGAGCTTCATAAATCATGCCGACGACGCCAAGAGGCACACGTCTTTTGGCGATCTGCAAACCGGCATGGCTGACCCAGGCCGCATCCTCGTTTCCAATCGGGTCAGGCAAGGATGCGACCTGGCGCAGACCTTCTGCCATCCCTAAAATACGGTCATGATCAAGCGTCAAACGATCCATGAAATTTTGAGGCATCTCTGATGCTTTCTCCAAGTCAAGCCTGTTTTGTGTCAAAATCTCTTCTTCATTTTTGATCAAGGCATCAGCCATCTTGTTCAACACTTCATTTTTCAGGGAAGTCGGCGTCTGTGCCAGCTCAAAAGCTGACTGCTTGGCCTTTTTTCCCATCTCTTCCAAAGAAATTACCATAATTTTCACCTCATTTTTTCCTGAAAAGAGTTCCGATCCTGTCACCGTTCATGATTCTGAAAATAATCGACGGATTTTCACCGTTCGCAAGAATCATCATGCGATCATGCTTCAAAATGCGTTTTGCCGCCTTGAGCTTGGTCGTCATTCCGCCCGTTCCGAATTTGGTTCCTTTGCCACCGGCCCGTTCGATGACCTTGGCGTCAATCTTGTTGATTTCGTCAATCAATTCGGCGTCCTTGAAACGGCGCGGATTTTTGTTGAAAAATCCGTCAATGTCTGACAGCATGATCAAAAGATCCGCATCGACGATGTCGGCCACGATGGCTGAAAGCTGGTCGTTGTCGCCGAACTTCGTATGGTGATCGAGTTCGTCGACTGCAATCGTGTCATTTTCGTTGATAATCGGAATAATGCCCCATTCAAGCAGCGTATCAAGCGTATTAAAAACGTTCTGGCGACTCTTCGGATAGTCCAAAACGTCATGCGTCAGCAGCACTTGGCTGATCTTTTGCCCATACGTCGTAAAACGCTGCTGGTAAATCGTCATCAGTTCGCACTGCCCCATTGATGCCAAGGCTTGTTGTTCCGGAATCTTCTCGGGTCGAGCATCCAACCCCATCTGTCCCATTCCGACGCCGATTGCCCCTGATGAAACAAGGACGACCTGCTTGCCTTCGTTGACAAGACCGCTCAACGAAAAGCTGAGCTGATCGATTGCCTGCAGATTGATCCTGCCATTAGGATGGATCAGCGTGCTGGTTCCGACCTTGACAACGATTCGTTTTGCACCGTCAAGTTGGCGCTTGCTGCTCATAACGACTACCTTCTTTCTTGCTTTTTGTTATGTTCTAACTATACCATTAATTTTTTCTATCTACTAGCACCAGGTTGGCGCCTGATGCCATCAAGCATGTATTTTTGAATCAAATCAACAATCTGTCTGTTTTCCGGAAGATCCGAATGCCCGGCTTCGTCCCCGGTCACGGTTATTTGCGTGAATGACTTGACTTTTCCCTGAAAAATATACTTGCCAGCCTCGACGCTTTTTTCGGGAACCAGTCCGTCCGAAGTATAGGTTTCGGTTCCGGCAACCGAATATACGATCAAATCGTCGGGGAGGCGGTAACTGTATTTGATGAAATCAGACAGCATCTGCGACTTCTTCTTCATCGACTGTTCCGAAAAATTGTAGGGAGATCCGATCGTCATCAGTTTTTTAAAGCTGACGTCGTAATTTTTTGAATAATTTTCGAGAAAACAGGTCCAGACCAGACCACCGTTTGAATGTCCGATACATTTGCAGTTGTTGAACTCATAGCGTTCATATAATTGAGCAAAACATTCATTGAACATCCGGGCCTGCTTTTTAATGTTCGAGTAACCGTCACGGTTGTTCTCAAATCCGACCACGATGATTGGTTCGGTGTCCCTTGCAGAAATCTTGCCTTTAAACTTCATCTTGCCGTTATTCATGACTTTGATCTTAAGCAGTCCATGCTTTTTGGGCTGATCGGAATTAAGCTGTGCGACCATTCCGTCAAATCTGTTTTCCGTTGCCGAGCTTCCGGGAATCATGATCACTGGCGACAGCTGCGAATTATAACGCCGAGCCATTTGTTCAGAACTTTTTTTAGTATACCGATACGTCGGAATTGCCAAGAGAATCGTCAAAATTAAAATCAAGCCGGAAAAAAAGATTGCGCCCTTATTTTTCATTGACTAGGCCTCCCTTGAGTCGATTCATCAATTCGCCTGCATGCTCTGCATTTTTCACAAAGAAACCATAGATGAAAGCATCCATAATGACCAACGCAATCGAAACGAAAAAGGCCGTAAACGAACCGTTCGTGGCAATCAGCGCGCGCAAGACCGGCGGCGTGCCGCCCCAGACCGGGTAGACTGACGGAAGCAGGATTCCAAGCTTATAAAATGCAGAGACGATCACCATGTTCAGTTGCGGAACCAAAACATAAGGTATCAAAAACAGCGGATTGAGCAAGACCGGCGTCCCGATATTTAATGCCGAATCGTAGCCGAAAAAGACCGGAATCAGACACCACCAACAAAGAAGCCGTCGATTTCTTCTCTTTGAAACAAACATCAAGGCAAGCAACAGCCCCAGACCGGCAAGCTGAGCATAAGTAAAGTACGTCGAATAAGTCGTCAGTTTATAAGGAACGCTGGTCAAATCGCCATGATGAGCCAAAGCATAGTTCAGGTTCTTCGTTGCCGAGGCCTCATCAAAAAAACTGTTGCTCGTATAAGGTCCGAAAAGTCCGCACCAGGTTCCGACGCTCGTCAATAGTCCGAGCCAAAGAATCGACGGAAAACTGCTCGTTGCCGCTTTCATCTCCTGAGACTGAGAAATCCCGTTTTTAAACAAACAGCTGCCTGCAAAGTTCAGAATTATCGCAAATGCAAGCGCTAAAAACAGCGGCAAAAGCATTCGGAACGAACCCGGAAGCTGCTGATCTGCGCCTTCTCTTCCCTCAACCTTGCTCCAAAATTCTCCGCTCAGTAAAAACAGCTTGCCCACGACGTACCCGAACATGATGCCGGCCAGGATTCCTTGCACGCCAAGCAGACGATAAGCAAATACGAACCCGTGCGACTGCCCTGCCTGTTGAAAACACAATGCCAGATACGCTATAAATCCGGTTGTCGCAGCCGTTTTATAATTTTGACGCAAAAACTGTGCCGTATATCCGGCCGAATAATGAGCTGCCAGAAGTCCGCTCAACCCGCCGGTCATCGCATAGATTCCGTTACACAGACTATTGAATCTTTGGCTCAGCTCCATCCCGAAAATTCCGCTCAAGAAACTATCCGGGGCAAGCAATGCCACCGTTGCAACCTTTGCAAAACTGCCGATCAAAACGAATGGAAAAACTGACAGAAGCGCTGCCCGTGCCGTTTTAAAAAAGCTCATTTCTCTGATTTTGGAAATCTCAAAAATGACTTGTTTTTGCATAGTATTTTCCTCCGATTGAATGATAACTTAATTATACGCTTTTTTGAACAAGGTGTGGAAGCGAGCGCTTATGACCCCGTACGCAAGCTTTGGGCGACCGAAGGCGAGCTTGTCTCGTCCAGGGAGTCCTTGCTTGCGATAGGGGGAATGCGAGCTGGAACCTGATTTAGAACAAGGTGTGGAGCCGAACGCTCAGCCCCCGCGTATCCAAGTCGCGCTTGCGACGGGTAAGCTCGTCTTGCCCGAGCAAGGGTGCTTGGGACAAGGGGGTTGTGAGGCGAAACCCGATTAAGACAAGGTGCGAAGACCAGCCGCCTAACAAGGCGGTAGATAAGGAGGGGCGCGAGTGATCAGCGCAAGCGCAGTCACGACGCGGCACGAACTTATCATGAGCCTTGTTGCTGGTCTGAGCCCGATTATGAAGGTGTGGAAGCGAGCGGGTATGACCCCGTACAACTGAATATTGATTAAAATCCGTGCCAAGATTTCACTCAAATTTACGGACAAAGAGCCATTTTTGGCTGATTTGTCCGTAAGCCAAACGCATTTTACGGACAAAGTGCCCATTTTCATCGATGTGTCCGTAAACGGCAATGATTTTGCCAAATGCAGTGCTGCTCATCACCTGCTCAATCGCTGCACCCGACTTCGGTTACGGGTAAAACGGTGCTTTCTGAGATTTGTCCGTAATCTGAGACCTCACTGCTTTGGCGAAGGTAACCGAGTAGAACATTTTTCTGATTTTTGGAGATTTTATTCTACTTCCGAGGTCGCGCGGACCGAATTTGGAGAGTCAAGTAGACAAAAATGAGGCATTCATCCCGGTTTTTGTCTACTTCCGAGGCTGCGCGAGTCGATTTTGGAGCCGGCGGTAGAACATTTTTCCGATTTTGGGGGATTTTGTTCTCCTCTCGGGGCGCCACGGGCCGGATTTGGAGCCGGCGGTAGAACATTTCTCCTATTTTTGAGGATCATGTTTTACTTTC
>ENA-OQKO01000869-OQKO01000869.1-human-gut-metagenome-genome-assembly--contig:-NODE-869-length-23242-cov-7.494008_pt1 | contig 23242 bp, 14 predicted proteins | sample MGYA00242777_ERZ504796 | MGnify/ENA primary metagenome ERZ504796 (study PRJEB26092, sample SAMD00036404) | human gut metagenome | host: Homo sapiens | study: EMG produced TPA metagenomics assembly of... | reverse complement strand
CCGTAAAGTGTTGTCGATTTTGATGTTGATTTACGGACAAAAGCGGATTTTTGGAGCATTTGTCCGTAAAAACGAGTCCGAAACGTCTGAATTTTTACGGACAAACCGGCATTTTTGCCCAATGTGTCCGTAGTCTCCTTTTTTCGAGCAGGCCAATTACGGACAAAGTACCCATTTCCTTCGGTTTGTCCGTAAACGGCAGTGATTTTGCCAAATGCAGCGCGCTAAATCAGTGCGTCAAGCTCTCAGTCAAATTTACCGCCAGACTGTTTTTTGTCATTTCAGTCATGGCAAGCGATTGTCATGCATACGAAAAAAAAGGATCAGATTTGCATTTGAGACTTCATGACACAAAAGCAGCCAACCGCACTGCATTTTCATGCATAAAAAAACTCGCCCGAAAACGAGCGAGAATCACGTTCCTATGAACGATTGTTTCTTTCTTTCGTATCCTTTCGATAATACGGCAGACTGGCCATCACGCCCAAAAAGAGCACTACCGTGGCAATCGTCGTGTTTCTTGAAAAGCAATAGATCAAAAACGCCAACAGCACGCCGCCATAGCACAAAATATTGCCCTTGTCCCTGGCTCCAATCGAGCCGTTTCTTCGTTCTTCTCCTTGATAAGTCTGCGTATCTTCAGAAATCACGTTGCCTTCGATCAGTTCGGAACGCAGTCTTTTCGGATACTGCGAATTGATCAGCAAAACCGCAATCAAAGCTGCGGCGGCACCGACCAGTGATGATATTCCGCCATTGAACTTCAAGGCAACGGCCAAAAGCATGCAGATTCCGGCCGCGGTCGCAAAGAATCCGTAAAAAATCGCCGCCATGGAAACGCCCCAGATATTCGTCGGCAGCATGCGCGGCTTCTTTTCATTGCCGATTTCGATGATTTTTTTCGGGTTTTCCTGCGCCATCTTTTTGATGACGCCAAAAAGCATCCTGGCAAAGGCCAAAAGCAAAAGACCGCTTGGCAGACAAAGGCCAAGATAGGTTGCCGTAACGTCGACTTTTTCAGTCAGTCCCATCGTAAACAACAGTCCATCAATGATTGCAATGAATAAAACGACAACGATTCCGCCCGCATAAACCAGAATCGAGGCATCTTTTTCGAGAAATTTTTGCGCAATTGTATATTCAATAACCAAAATTGATAACGCAAACAATATAGCTAAAAATATCATTTCTAAAACCCTTTCTAGCGTTAATCACAATAGTATAGTAACATTTTTTTACAGCGCTATCAAATGCAGTGCTGCGCATCGTCTGCTCAATCAGTACACAAGCCATGATTACGGGCAAATCCTCGTTTTTTCAAATCTGCCCGTAAAATCCAGTCACCCGTTACGGGCAAAACGGCGATTCTTGAAATTTGCCCGTAAAATCCAGTCACCCGTTACGGGCAAATCGGCGATTTTTGGAATTTGCCCGTAAAATCCAGTCACCCGTTACGGGCAAAATGTCGATTTCTGGAATTTGCCCGTAAAATGCAGATCCCCGTTACGGGCAAAACAACGATTTTTGAGATTTGCCCGTAAAATCCAGTCACCCGTTACGGGCAAAACGTCGATTTTTGAGATTTGCCCGTAAATCTTTGCTTATTCCCATCATAACGGGGAAATTGTCCCGCATACGCAAAAACCCGGATGAGATTTACAATTAATGCAAATCATCCGGGTTTTAGTTCGAGGCCTGGTTTTCTAACCCGCCCTTGATTTAGTCTACTTTGAGATATTCCCATGCATCCCGCTTGTCATCTTGCGAATCAATCACGACGCGCGTTTTTGCCGGGATGTTTTCTTCGATCCACTGAGCATCCGGAACCGACAGGCGAACTGAGCCATAGGCTTTGATGTTGTGCTTTTTAGTTACCTTTTGCCCGAGTTTTTCGGCTTCTGCTTTGATTACCTTGCCGTTTTCGTCAAAAGGAACCGATTCAAACCGATAGAGTCCGTCATCCTTGAATGCCGTCCAATATCTGGCACCATAACCGCGCGTTGGATCATAATACGAAACCCCGCGCCGCTTTTCGATTTTGAAATGTCCGATTGGCGTACGCTGATAGTCTTTGGTTTTTTCGTAATTTTTGCCAACGGATGCGTACATCGTATAGAGCGTGTACGGCCCTCTTCTGATATAAACACGCTGCTTGCGCAAGTTGACTTCGATCCAGATACGTTCTTCCTTCTTTTTGGCATGGGCATATTTGCTGATGTCAGGATAACCGCCGCTTAAAGTCGGCTTGTCCCAGGATGCCGGTTTGATCAGGCGATTCTTTTGATCAGCCAAAAGGCGCTTTTGCTGTGCATCTTCTTCAGCTTGTTTTCGTGATTCGGACTGCATTTTGACGTCATTTACCTGTCTTGCGTTGTGGACATGAACCGTGCTGTATGCCGTCACCAGAACCAAAACGAGCGCAACGGCCCAGTAGATGATATTCTTCTTTTTCATTTTAAGGTTGCAACCCCTTTACAATTGCGTACAATTCAAATATACGTGTCGAATCAGCGAATGTCAAGAACACGGATGCACCGAACCCTTACTTGTTGAGGCGAATCTGCTCGACATCAAAGATCCTGTCTGTCCAGCCGTCGTAAAACGATGCTTCGTGCGTAACCAGCAAAACGTTGCCGGGATAACTGATCAGCGCATCCCGCAAGGCGTTTTTCGTTTCGTCATCGAGGTGATTCGTCGGTTCATCCAGAATCAGAAAGTTGCTTGGCTTCAATTCCATGATGCAAAGCTTGACCTTAGTCTGCTCGCCGCCGCTCAAGAGATTCATCGGCTTCATCGTATTCGAGGCGTTTATTCCGGCACGGGCAAGGCGCTGCCTGATCGTTTTCGGTTCAAGTTTCGGATAAATGTCCTGCAGCGTTTGGAGCGGTGTTTTCGTCGGATCGTCCCATTCGAGATTCTGATCGAAATAATTGACGATGCAGGCATCGACAAAGTGAACGGATCCGGAAAAACTCGGAATGATTCCTAAAATCGACTTGATCAGAGTGGATTTGCCGACACCGTTAAACCCCTTCAAAACAACTTTTTGACCGTGACTCATCGAAAACGTCACGGGAGAAAGCAACGGCGTCTCGTATCCAACCGAAAGTCCGCTGACGGTCAGAGTCGATGCGGACAAAAGCTCAATATACGGGAATTTGAAATGTGCCTGCAGATTGTCTGACGGCGGATCGATGCGTTCAAGCTTATCCAAACGTTTCTGGCGCGATTTGGCCATCGTCGACCGCGTTCCGGCCTTGTTCTTTCTGATATAGGCCTCGTCCTTTTCGATCTGGCGTCGCTGTTTCTCATAGGCTTTGAGCTGCACGGCCTTTTTTTCTTCTTTTTGCTTGATTGCTTTCCTGAAGCTGCCAGTGTATTTTGTGATCTTGCCAAATGCAACGTCGACGATCGTGTTGGTGATTCTCTCCAAAAAATCATAGTCGTGCGAAATGACCATGAAACATCCTTCAAAACCGTTCAGATAATCGATCAGCCACTCTATATGCTCCGTATCAAGGTAGTTCGTCGGTTCGTCCAACAGCAGGACATCCGGCTTTTCAAGCAGGAGTTTGGCCAAAATGATTTTTGAACGCTGTCCGCCGGAACATTCGCTGACTTGCCGATCGCTTCCCAACGCATCGATTCCAAGCCCGCTCATGACCTGATCGATTTTCGTCTGAATCCCGTAAAAGTCGTTTGCTTCAAGAATTTCCTGACAGCGTCCGGCCTTTTCAAGCAGAGAATCGTCCATTTTTTCGGCATATTCTTCATAATACCTCGTTTGTCTTTCCTGAACTTCAAACAGTTCTTTGAAAGCACTTTGCAAAAAAGCTCCGATCGTCAGGTCGTGCGCCGACTCGGCATACTGGTCGAGATAGCCGATTCTGACGCCCCTCTGCCATTTGATCCGGCCCTCGTCAGGCAGCTTGGAACCCGTCAGAATTTTGATCAAGGTGGATTTGCCGGCACCGTTTTGACCGATGATTCCCATGTGATCTTCCTTGTTCAGTCTGAACGAAGCATCCTTATAAAGCTGCTTGTCGTCAAACGACATCGACAGTCCCTCAACTTCTAAAATACTCATCTCTCTAGCGTCCTTCCCTTTTCGTCAGTTAAATTATATCATCAATGCTTGCTTTTCTGAAAGCAAAGGCTTCATAATATAATGTAAGGGAGTGTATTTCATATGACTTTCATAGTTTCCGCAAAACAAATCGTGATCATGTTCCTCTTGATGCTGCTCGGCTTTCTAACCGGCAGACTTGGCATGATTCATAAAGAAACGGCTAAGGATCTGACCAATTTCCTGTTGTACATAATTTCGCCGTGCCTGATCGTCAATGCGTATCTCGTCGGCTTTTCCATGAAAAGACTGATTGAATTCTTTCAGGCAATCGTGGCAGTCACGCTGGTCTATAGCGTCAGCATCATCGTTTCTCACCTGATAATCAACAAAAAATTTTTCAAAGACCAGGAAACGCGCTCAGTGCTGCTTTATGGTTCGGCCTATTCAAATGCAGGGTTTATGGGCATCCCGCTCGTTTCTGCCATTCTTGGCGAAAGCGCAGTCTTTTTTTCAGTGCCTTACCTTGTTGTTTGCAACTTTTTCATGTGGACGCACGGCGTTGCTTTGTTTTCAATCGAACACAAGCGTTCCTTGCGTCTCAGATTCCTGGATGCTTTGAAAAATCCCAACGTCATTGCCGCATTTATCGGTTTTGTCATCTTCGTTTCAGGCATCAAACTGCCCGAACTCGTTTTGACGCCGATCAAGTCGCTCGTTTCGGTCAACACCCCGCTCAGCATGGTCGTCGGAACAAATCTCGGCGCGATTTCTTTTTCAAGCAAAAAAAATCTCAAGACGGTCGTGTTCGGAACTTTTGCCAGAAACATCCTGATTCCGCTGATCTGCCTGTTTATTTTGCTCAGCGTGCCGATTTCCGGTCAGGCTGCCTGGGCGATTCTTATCATGGCTTCCTGTCCGGTTCCTGCCGTTGTTGTTTTATTTTCATTGCTGAACAATTTTGATGCGGAAGTTCCGACAAGCTACCTTTGTCTTTCAACGCTTTGCACGATTTTCACGCTGCCGTTGATTATTTTGGTCGCTCAAAGCCTTGGTTATGGCGGTTAAATTCAGAAAAACTTGCATTATTCGTCATTTTCGGCTACAATGGATAAATGCATGAATGATGAAAGGAGTGAAAAACATGTCACAAAACGTACACGTAGGCGTTGCTAACGATCGCCGCCCCGTAAACCAAAAGAATATCAAAAAGCGTCGTGCACAACACCAAGCTGTTTTGTCATTCTTGAAGGAACGCGAAGAAGCTGACAAGGCTGCAAAATAATTGAGCGAAGCGCGCATGCGTGGAGCTCGACCGTTTCAATCATGCTGACTCGAGAGCACTGCAACGGGAAAGTTCAATTATAATTGGATAAAGATAGCTCCACATGAGCCGCTTTCAAGTGCGCACATGTGGATTTATTTTGCTCAAAATTTCAGCCAACACTTAAAATTGCGTGTCATTTTTCACGAAATCAGTCGCTTGATTTTTCCCAACGAAGAGACTGGGAAAAAAGGTCCCGTTTCTTACTCGAATTAAATGAAATGCCGAACGAAGGCGGTCTACTTTCGATTGACTTTGCAAGACGTTTCTTTAATTTTCCACATATAAAAAACCATCTTTTTAAAACGATGCTGCTCAACCATTCAGCCAAGATTTCATTCAAAATTACGGACAAAGCGTCCATTTTTGATGATTTGTTCGTAAGCAAAACGCATTTTACGGACAAACCGGCATTTTCCAGTGATTTATCCGTAAATTTTTGACCATTATGATGATGATTTACGGACAAAAGCCTCTTTTTGGATCATTTGTCCGTAAAACCGAGGTCGAAACCTTCAAAATCTTACGGACAAACGGCCATTTTTGACCATTTTGTCCGTAATCGCCATTTTTCGAGCAGGCCATTTACGGACAGAAGACCCATTTTCATCGATATGTCCGTAAACGGCAGTGCTTTTTCAAAATGCAGCGCTCATTCAGTCAGCACGCCAAGCCATCAGTCAAAATTACCGACACGTTTTGCTTCGGCTTATTTCCATCATGGAAGGCGATCGTCCTGCATACGAAAAAAACGGATCAGATTTTCAATTGATTGCAAATCATCCTGTTTTCAATTTGAGACATAGTTTTTTTCAGCATCTTCGCCTATACCAATTACACATCAAGCCATCTTTTTTGTAAAATTACACTTTTATTTTAATTATAAAAATATTTTTTTGTACATTCTTTTAATGCGTATTCTTTTCAAAAATTAATAAACTACATTCTCTAAAAAAGTATTACATACATTCGATGCATATGCTGAGAAAAAACAAAAAAGACCTGTCAATCGCGACAGGTCAACTTCTCTTAGCACTTATCAACATTTGATACTCCATTCATTGTGCATTTTATTCATCATACTAAATTCAAAATGAGCACGCATCCACCTAATATTAACCAAAACGGCGTCATCAACGCCAAACCCCAGGCAAATTTTTTCAGCTCTTCCATTAAGAAGCCTCGCTTTCATATACCAATTAAAGTTACAAATGATATTTTAGCATATTTTTTTGAAAAGACAACCGTTTGCATACAAATTTCATAAAGTTAGTAATATTCTCTTTGCACAAATTTCTTCAAATTAGGCTTTAATCCTGTATTTAACAATGGAACAAGTTATATTTATAATGATTCTAATGTCACGTTTACGTCACATTTATCTTTTGAAATTATCCTTGTTTCCGTGATACAATGACATTGTTAATTAAATCACAAATTTGCAAAGGGGGTTTTTCCATGGAAACAAAATTCTTTAATTTGACGGTCGAAGAAACGCTTCGCAAGCTTCATTCATCCACAAACGGTCTAGGCAGCAAGGAAGTTTTGACAAGACGAGAAAAAGACGGATCAAACGTTTTGGAAACGAAAAAGCATTCGACACTGCTCGAAAAATTCGTTGCACAGTTCAAAGACCTGATGATCATCATCTTGATGATTGCGGCGCTGATTTCCATGCTGGCAGGCGAGGTTTCAGATTCGATCATCATTTTTATCGTCGTGTTCCTGAACGCCGTTTTTGGCGTCTTTCAGGAAACAAAAGCCGAAAACGCAATCGATTCGCTTAAGGAAATGACCACGCCGTTTTCAAGGGTGAAAAGAGACGGCATCGTTTCACAGATCAAAAGCACGGAACTCGTTTCCGGAGACGTTATCTTGCTTGAAGCAGGCGATATCGTTCCTGCCGATGCCAGAATCATCTCGCAAAATGCGCTCAGAGCAGAAGAAGCAGCCCTGACCGGCGAATCCGTTCCCGTTTCAAAAGACATTCGTCCCTTGACTGACGAAAATCCGCCGCTTGGAGAACGAAGCAACATGCTTTTCATGAATACCGTTATCGCCAACGGAACTGCTGAAGCGGTCGTGGTCGCAACCGGCATGAGGACTGAGGTCGGACACGTCGCCAAAATGCTTGATTCTGCGGAAGATTCAGTCACTCCGCTTCAAAAAAACATCGCCCACCTGAGCAAGGTCTTAACCGTTTTGATCTTGATTATCGCAGTCGTCATCTTTGTTTTCGGTGCTTTGACGAAACGAGAATCAATCCTCGACATGCTTTTGACGTCAATTTCTCTGGCCGTTGCCGCAATTCCCGAAGGTCTTCCGGCAATCGTCACCATTACGCTTGCGCTCGGAACGCAGGCAATGTCCAGGAAAAATGCCCTCGTCAGAAAGCTTCCGGCCGTTGAAACGCTTGGAACTTGTGAAATCATCTGCTCAGACAAAACGGGCACACTGACTCAAAACAAGATGAGAGTCGAACAATTCTATGCAGATCAGACGCTGCAAAAGGCTCTGGATTTTGACAAAAAAAATGCCCCCAACCTTCAGTTAGCCATGATTCTTGCAAATGATGCCAAAGAATCTGAAAACGGACCGATCGGTGATCCGACCGAAACGGCACTCCTTGATTTCTTTGTTGAAAACGGGGCTTCAGCAAAAATCCAAACGGTTCAGCACGACTATCCGCGTCTAGCCTCGCTTCCTTTTGACTCAAACCGAAAACTGATGTCGGCCGTTGTTGAACACAAAGGGCAAAAAATTCTTTTCACCAAAGGCGCCGTTGACGAATTGCTCAAACGCGTCACCAAAATTGAAGAAAACGGGGACGTTCGCCCGATTAACGCAAGCGACAAACGGCAAATTCTTGAAATGAACAAACAACTGGCCTTTAAGGCACTGCGCGTCCTCGGATACGCCTACAGACCGCTTGACGAACTTGACGAACTGACGTCTGAGAACTATGAAAAAGACCTGATTTTTACCGGAATGACCGGAATGATCGATCCGCAGCGTCCCGAAGTCGAAAATGCAGTGTTTGAAGCCAAAAATGCCGGCATCAAGACAATCATGATCACCGGTGATCACAAAGATACGGCAAGAGCAATCGCAATCAGGCTCAGAATTATCGCAGAAAGCGACTTGAACGGCGTGATTACCGGAAGCGAACTTGACGAATTGAGCGATTCAGAGTTGCAAAAAAACATTGAAAAGTACTCGGTTTACGCCCGCGTTGCCCCGGAACACAAAGTCCGCATCGTCAAAGCCTGGCAGGCACGCGGAAAAATCGTGGCCATGACGGGCGACGGCGTCAATGACGCACCGGCATTGAAACAGGCAGACATCGGCGTCGGCATGGGCATCACAGGAACCGAGGCTTCCAAAAATGCGGCGGACATCGTTCTTGCGGATGACAATTTTGCGACCATCATCGTCGCTGTCAAAGAAGGCCGCAAAGTTTTTGCCAACATTCAGAAAGCCGTTCAGTACCTTTTGTCTGCCAATCTGGGAGAGGTGCTGACGCTGTTTATGATGACGATGCTCAACTGGTCGATTTTTGCGCCGGTCCAGATTCTTTGGATCAATCTCGTGACGGATACTTTTCCGGCAATCGCTCTTGGAATTGAAAAGTCTGAAAAAAACGTCATGACTCAAAAACCACGCGGATCAAAATCAAACTTTTTGTCAAACGGCGTTGGCTTCGCCATTATCTACCAGGGACTTCTTGAAGGCCTGCTGACGCTCGGCGTCTACCTTTGGGCCGTCACGTTCCCGGTCCATTCAGGTTCCGACGCAATTCATGCCGATGCGTTGACGATGGCTTATGCGACGCTTGGGATGATCCAACTGTTCCATGCGTTCAATTCAAAATCGATTCACGAAACGATTTTTACCAAGAAAACGTTCGAAAATAAATTTTTCAATCTCGCCGTCCTCGTTTCGGCAGTTTTGCTTGCTTCAACGATTTTTATTCCGGGATTGAACTCGATTTTCCACGTCTCTTCTCTTTCATGGATGCAATGGAGCATCGTTTTGATGGCCGGAGTTTTGATGATTGTCATCGTCGAAACGGTTAAATTGTTCACGCGGAAAAAAATGGCGGCCAACTCTGCTGAAGGAAGCAAATGATTTTTACGGGCAGATTCCAAAAAGCGCCATTTTGCCCGTAACCATGGACTGGCCTTTACGGGCAAACCCCCAAAAAATTTTACAATCTCAAAATGAACTAAAAACGACCAAGGCTTCTAAAATCGGAAACCTTGGCCGTTTTTTTAAATCTTCTTATCCGCCATCAGCAATTCATGAAACTTGATTCGTTCAAGTCTTTTTGGCTCTTTCTTCAAAATCAGAATAAACATCGCCTCAATTGCGGAAACAAGCGCAAGCCGCGAATAATAATACTCGGACATCAAAACTTTCGGCCGAGCAACGGTACGCCAGTGAAGATCCGACTTTTGCGCAATCGGCGAATTCTCATGGTTGGTGAGCGAAATCACCGTTATTCCCCTCTTTTTGGCCTCGTCAATCTGAACCAGCAGACTCTTCGCTTCGCCGGAATTGCTGAAAACAAGCAGCACGTCTTCTTTTTGCAGGTTCATCGTCTGTGCCAATGCCGTCTCCCACGACGCTGAACTGAAAGCGAAGAGGCCGATCTGACTGAATTTATACACGGCATCTTCAGCGTTGGCATAGGTATTTCCCTCTGCAATCACCTGAATCGCCCGAGCATGCAGCAGTTTTCCACAGATTTTTTCACACGTTTCTTGTGAAATCTGTGAAAAAGTCTTTTCAAGCTCAATTTCCTTGTCTTTGACAAATTCACTCAACTGACCGCCAAAGTTTTCCTTTTCCACAGCCTGCATCGTATTTTCCTCACTGACCCTCGCCAGCTCAATTTTCAGCTGGTGAAATCCCGCCAACCCAAGCGTCTTGCAAAAGCGCGAAATTGAGGCCAGACTGACACCCGCTTCTTCCGCCAATTCAGAAATCGTCTTATCCACAACCTCGACTGGATTTTTCAAAATCACGTGCGCGATTTTCTGGTCACATGTGGACAACTCGGGCTGCTTATCGTAAATTTTATCAACAATCGTCATCACGACACCTTATTTCTCAAACGGAAATCTCATTCCCCATGAGCTGCGAATCCCGTCCAAAATATGGGCCACGTCCCGACTCCAGACAAGACGCCCTTCATCGTTTCCCTGTTCAACGTAACGCTGCATGTCCAGAATCTCATATTCAAGCGCCTGCTTCGTATCTCCTGCAACAATCGTTTCAGAAGTCTGCGTGTGCGCGTCTGCCGTATAGGTGACGATTGCCTCTTCCGCACGCGGATAGTTCGAAATTTCAACATATCCTTTCGTGCCGGAAATCACGCCGCGCTTCGGCTGCTTGGCCCGAAACGACAGCGCCATGACGACCATCTGCTCAGACGGGGTTTTCAAAATAATGCCCGACTGCTCATCAACGCCCGTTTCATAAAATTTGACGGACGTCGTAATCGAATTCGGCTGTTCATCAAGGAACATTCTGGCAAATGCGGTTGCATAACAACCAATGTCAAGCAATGCTCCACCGGCAAGCTCTTTTGAAAAATATCGTTTGGTCGGATCGGGATCCTTCAGGCTTCCGAAGTTGACTTGAACGAGCTTGATCTCGCCAAGTTTTCCCGAACTGATCAATTCTTTGACTTTGTCATAAATCGGCATGTGATAAAGCGTAAATCCTTCAGTCAGGATGACGCCCTTTTCTTTTGCCAATGCTTCCAGCTCATCAAATTCTTTGGCGTTGACCGTCATCGATTTTTCGCAAAAAACGTTTTTGCCCGTTTCGAGCGCTTTTTTGATGTATTCGTAATGCGTGTTATTAGGCGATGCCACGTAGATGATGTCGATGTTTTCGTCTGCGATCATGTCATCCGGATTGACGTAGGCATGCTTAACGTTTTTTTCTTTGACAAATTCCGTCAAATGCGCCTCATTCGGATTGGCAGCCGCATAAATTTCGCCATTTGTCTTATTCAAGGCATCTGCCATGTCGTGCGCAATCCAACCGGTTCCGATAATTCCCCAATTATATTTTGTCATTTGAGCTCTTCCTTTCTTAAGTGAATCGTTTTGCCTTTTTCCTCATAAATCACGTCCGTGCACAGATCAAAAAAAGATGACGTGCCAACGACTCCCGGCCATGTTTCAACATCTTCGGCGTCTGCTTGAGTGCATTTTTCATTAAGCAGATCAAACAACAGATTGCCGCGACTCGTCTTGATTCCAGGACGCTTTTTAGCCTCAAAACCCGCTTGATCTGCCATTTTCAAAAAAAGATCCGTCTTGTCTTGTTCAACCTCTGCACAAATCGGCAGTTTGGCATTGTACGTTTTTCCGATACGCTCAGATTTTGTCAGCAAGACGTACCGCAAGGCTTTTTTGGCCGCCTTCTTTTCATCAACGTGGATGCCGCCCATGCACTTTTGGGCATTCAAATTTTGCGTCGCATAGTCGCAACCGTCAAACGCCACGTCAATTTTTTCAACATCGTCCAACGCCACGATCTGATAGTTCAGCTTGTTCAAAACCTCGAGCGTTTCAAGCGAAGGAGTCGTTACCTTCAGCGTTTTCCTTAAAGTTTCATCTTCATCGCACAAGTATTTTGCAAGCCTGGCAACCGTGCTGCCGCCACCAAAACTCACAGTCATCTCAGGCTTGATCATCTTCATTGCTTCCTGCAGCATGTCGAAACCTCGCTTTCGTTGTGAAAATTATTTTCTTTCGTCTAATACCCATGAAAACAATTTTAGTATAAAGCATTTTCCAACAACCGTCAATCTGATCTTTCGCCCTCTTCGCGGAATTTTCGAAAAATGCAGTTTTGACTGGCTGCAAAGAGTTTTTTATATTCTGAAATACAGAGCGGCAGCAGCTTGAACCGTTTTTGATGCTGCGGATGCTGCATTTGACCGCAAAAAAGAGGCCGGTAGACAAAAATCACACATTTCCCACGGTTTTTGTCTACTTTCGGGTCCGCGCATCATAATTTTGGAGGGTCCGGTAGACAAAAATCACACATTCCACACGGTTTTTGTCTACTTTCAGGTCCGCACACCACAATTTTGAAGGGTCCGGTAGACAAAAATCACACATTTCTCTCGGTTTTTATCTACTTTCAGGTTTGCGCAAGGTTATGCCCGTAAGCGCCCGTCTTGTTTTACGGACAAAGGATCAATTTTCATCGATGTGTCCGTAAACGGCAGAGCTTTTGCCAAATGCAGCGCCTGATAAATCAGCGCACCAAGTTCTCAGTCAAATTTACCTCCAAGCTATTTTTTCTTATTTCCATCACAGCATGAGAATCGTCATGCATACGCAAAAAAACCGGATCAGATTTGCAATTGATGTCAAACCATCCGGTTTTTCAATTTGAGGCAGATTTTTTCCAAGCCTCCCCCAAAAATTCTATTTATTGAAAACTTTGAGATTTTCCTTATTTGCCGGCTTTTTGCAAAGCAGCTCGCCCTGAACGACGACGCGCCTGCTTTCACCGGTCATCCCGGAAGCACAGGTAATCAGCGTAACGAGTTTTTGCCCCTGAACGTCATCGATATAATTGGTATCATGCTTGTCAACGACGGTCTTCAGCATCGTTTCGTAAACGTAGACGTGATGCTTGTCGGCCAGATAAATCTTGTCGCCTTTCTTCACGTTTTCCAACGGCCCGAACAAAAGCGAACCGTCTTTCATGTGATGACCCGCCAAAGCATAATTGCCGGTTCCCATCCGCTCGGTTTCTTTCATGGTTCCGGCACCGCGAACAAGGTTATAGTTGTCTAATCCCTTGAAAATCGGGAGCTTGACCTTGACGCTTGGAACTGACAACTTGCCGATCGCATCCTTGTTTTTCGAAAAAGCCGCCTTGGCAACCATTTTGTTGTCAACGGCCTTTACCTTTTCGAAATCAAAGTTTCCTTTTGAATCATCATCTTTTACGGGCTGTTTAAGCGACGAATTCGTCATCCAGTCAACGATTACGCACTTAATCTGCTCATTGAAAATCATCACGAGACCTGCCAGAAGCAAGATGACTGCGCCCGTAATTTTAAGTTTTTTCATTTCTTCACCTCTTTACAAGTCCACTGCTTTGCCCAGTTGCGTCAAATACAGATATTTTTCATCAACAGGCTTGTTCAAGATGCTCTTCAGCGCCATTGAATAAAGCTCAATTTGTCCAGCATAGCGTTTTTTGACTTCGGGAACGTTTTCTTCCGTCGCATGATCCGTCTTGTAGTCAAACAAGATGACCTTCTTCCCGTCATCGACATATCCGTCGATGATTCCGTGCACAAGCACCGGATCCGATTCGCTCAAGCCGACAAAAATCTCATTTGCAGGAATCAGCAAGGAAAACGGAACTTCTCTTTTGACGAATTCATGTTTTTCAAGAATCGTCTTGCCCAGATCGGTTTCAAAAAAGCGGCAGATGTCGCTGATTCGGATTCTTTTTGCGACCTCCTCATTCAAAATTCCGTCCTCGACCAATTCGGAAATTTTTTCTTTAACGGAAGATTCGCTCGGCTTTTTTGTCAAATCCAGTTTTTCCATCACCAGGTGAACGGCAGAACCGATCGCCGCGCCGCTGATTTTTTCCTCATGCACCATGAATTTCGGCAATTCCATCTTTGAAACGAATCGATTGGCCTTTTCCTCTTCATTTTCGCTTGGATCAAACTTGCTCATCACCTTTTCGTCAGGATCTGCAAATGCCGATTTAATTTCAGAAACCGACTGGTATGCCGCAGTTTTGACAAGACCCTCATGCTCATAGCGATACGTCAGCACTTTGTTGATGAAGTCGGCATCATCAGCATCCAATTCTTCTTTAGCCTGATCTTTCAGCCATTTCCTTAAATCAAGCGGCTGATTGTCGGCATTTTTCGACAGCTCATCGAAGCTGATTTTTTCAAATTCGTACTCGGCACTGAATTTGTCAAGATAATGACACGATCTGACGTCATCAGCACAATCAAACCTCTTGCAAAAATTCCGTTCGCGATAAAGGGCTGCACCGATCCAGTCCATAAAGCAGACGGCATTTTCGCGCACGTCAGCACTCAAAAGCAGCTCCTCGCTTTTTTTCGCCTGTTTCCACTTGCTCAAGGCATCGTCTTCGTCTTTGTATCCGGCCACGATGAAGAGTTTTTGTTCGGCACGCGTCAAAGCAACGTAAAGCAGGCGCATCTGCTCTGCGCAAAGCTTTCTTGCCGCTTTTTCCTTTGCGTACGACTGCATCGGAGTGACGATTTCGACACGCGTTTTGCGATTGAGACAAGTGATCGACACGCCGTCCTTTTCATTCAGAAGATACTTGCCTTTCAGACTGTCAGTGTTGAAACGCTTTGTCGCATCAACCAAAAAGACCACCGGAAATTCCAGGCCCTTGCTGCCGTGAATCGTCATGACGCTGACGACGTCATCGCTTGCTTCGTTTAACGCGGACGCCAGATCTTCGTTTTGATCCTGCATCTTGTTGATGAAGCGGATGAACTGAAACAGTCCTTTGAAACTCGTCTTTTCGTATGCTGCAGCACGCTCGTACAACGCATGAAGATTGGCCGCGCGCTGGCTTCCCCCGGGCATTCCGGAAACGTATTCCAAAAAATGCGTTTCATCGTAAATTTTCCAGATCAAAGTCGCAAGCTCATTTTGACGAGCCAGCGTCCGGTATCTTTCAAGCATTTCCATGAATTTTTTGACCTTATCATGCAATTCCTGGTTTTGACCGGGAGCTTCTTCGTAAAATTTCAATAATGCTTGGTAATAGTCGCCTGAGCGGTCATTGATTCGAAGAAGCGCCAGCTCATTTTCATTCAGCCCGACGATCGGTGAGCGAAGCACGGCAACAAGCGGAATGTCCTGGCGCGGATTGTCGATCACGTTGAGCAATGCCAGCATGATTCGAAGCTCCGTCGTCTGAAAATAGTTTTCGGATTTTTGGACCTTGTAAGGGATTCCCAAACGTTTGAATTCTTCCGACAAAATCAAATGATTGCCGTGAGTTCCGGACAGCACGGCGATGTCGCCGTAGCTGATTTTTCTCATTTTCTTTTGCTTGCGATCATAGATTTCAAACCCGGAATCAACCAACTGCTTGATTTTTTCGGCCGTCGCCAGCATTTGTCCTTGCGCTGCGCTTTCGATCGTGAAGTCCGCATCCATCGACTCGTGATCTTCTGACGTCATGTCCCAGCGCATCTTTCCGGTTGTCTTTTCCGCTGTTTCGTTTCTTTTGTCAAAATACAGCAAAATTTCCGCCGTCGGTTGTTTTTCCGGATAATCGCTCGAACCGTACACGAGCTGTGCATTGTCGTCATAATCCATTTCGCCGACTTCTCGACTCATGATCTGACTGAAAATCAGGTTGGTAATTGACGCCACGTTTTTGACGGAGCGGAAATTTTCCGCCAGAATAATGCGTTGCCCATCCGAATCGTCGGTTGCGTAGCGTCTGTATTTTTCAAGGAACAATCCCGGATCGGCCAGACGGAAACCATAAATCGACTGTTTGACGTCGCCCACCATGAACATGTTGCCGGGGGATTTTCTTGCAATCGTCGTTAAAATCGTTTCCTGCAGCTGATTTGTATCCTGGTATTCGTCGACCATGATTTCAGCGTAGCGCTCTTCCAGATCCTGCCTGATATCCTCGTTTTTTTGCAGAATCGAAAGCGTATAGTGCTCCAGATCACTGAATTCAAGCACCCGTCTGCTTCTTTTTTCCGTTTGATAGGCTGCGGCAAACTTCAAAACGACTTCGCTGAGCTTTTTGACGAGCCTGTATGCCTGTTTCAATGCCTGTTCCAAATCGGTGCTTGAAACGGCGAAATATTCCGGGACGATTTTTTCCGTAAAGATTTTTTTGGCTTCATCGCGAATCAGCTTGACGTTTGCTTTTGTTTCTGAAAGCAGCAAATCGTCAGTTCTTTTCGTGCTCGGAAAACGCGCATAGCTCATTTCAGCAAAAGTTTTCTGCAGCGTGGCATAGTCTGCGCCGTCTTCCAGCATTTTCGCATAATTTTCGTACCGGTTGCCTTCATCTTCAAAAAGCGCGATCTGCTTTGCAAAAAAGCTTTCGTCTTGTTCCTGCATCGTGATGCGTGCTTTTTCCATGTTGATCGCAAGCATCCTCAATTTTTCAACGAGCATCGGCAAAAGTTTTTCCTTGAAAAATGCACTCTCGGTAAAGTCTTTCGTGCCAATCTGATACGTTTGAGGCAGGCTTTTGATCCAGCTTTCCGGATCAGGATTGACGTTTGCGAAATCAAAAACCCTCATGATGAGTTCCGTCAAGCCGTCATCGCTGCGATCGTTTGAGAAGTTTTCTGCCAGTTCGATGAAGTCTGCGTCATCCTGGCCGTATAATTTTTCAAGCAGATCGTTTAAGACGTCTTCTCTCAGCAATCTTTTTTCGGTCTGATCGGTCAAAAGCCGAAAAGACGGATCCAAGGATGCTTTGTAGTAATAATTTCGGATGAATTTGAGGCAAAAGGCATCGATCGTGCTGATGTCCGCCGTATTGAGCTTGACGAGCTGATTGATCAAAAAACCTTTTTGATGCTCATCTTCCGTTTGATTGCAAGCTTCTCTCAGTGCCTTTTGAATTCGTTCCTTCATTTCCTTGGCGGCCGCTTCGGTGAAAGTCAAGATCAACAGACGATCAACGTCGATGCCGTGCTTGATCTTGTCAACCACCCGTTCAACCAAAACCCTGGTTTTCCCGGAACCGGCAGAAGCCGAAACCAAAATGTCATGTCCGCTTTCATGAATCGCCTGTGATTGTCCTTGAGTGAATTTAAAAGCCATCTTAATCCCCCTCTTTGATTGATTTCAAAACTTCCGTCGCGCCAACGGAAGGAATCACGAAATAACGATTTTCCGGAAGCATTGCGTCAAACTGCATGATCGATTTGAACGGAGAATACTGCAAGGCCGTGACGCTTGAAGACCATTTGGCAGGATAAAGATCAATTCTGCCGTCAAAAATCATGTCGCAGGCATTGGCGATCATCTTGCGATTATGCTTTAGCAAAAGTTCCAGATTATCCGGCTCAATCAAAGTTTCCTGCGCATAATTGGTCGTTCGGTAGGTTCCGCCGGACAGACGCTTGAAAGGCAAGAACAGCGATGAGCTTTTTTCTTCGACCGTTTCATCAAGCGTGCTCAACAAATCAGGATCAGACACCAACAGGCCCTGATATCCGTGGCTTGCAATGAGCGTTTTTTGCTCATCTGCTTTTACCTCGGAAGGCTTCAGCCGCGGATTTTGAAGGTGAAGGTACAAGGCCCCAGCTAATTTGGACTGTTCGTTTGGCAAAACCAGCTCAGCGTTTTGTTCCAACGCATCCAAATACGTCAGAAGCTGCAGCGCGATTCCATAATATGCCTGAGCATAATTGAATTTCCTTGCCCCCGATTTGTAATCGATGACGCCCAAATACTTATCTCCCGCACCGATCGTTTCGTCGATTCGGTCAATCTTGCCGCGAACGTTGACCTGATTGCCTTTCGGCGTCTTGATTCCGAGTCCTTTGAGTCCTTCTTCGACGCCGACGTGACCAAACAAAGCCTCGGTTCTGAGCGTCCTGACGTGACCATAGTTTCTTTGATTGCGCACGGCCCAAAGCGTTTGTGACAGCGTGTCGTTCAAAAGCCGCTCGATAAAGCCCATGCGATTGGAGCTTTTTAAAATCATGAACTGCGGATCCTTTGAAACCAGACTGGTCGTTTCTTCAAAAATCTCGTTAAACTGCTCTGATGACAAATTCCTTAGCGTCAGGTTGTTTTTAAAAAGAAGCCGGAAGAACGCGTCAAGCACGGCATGAAAATAGCTTCCCGTATTGGCTGCGGACATCTCAAACACGTCGCGTTCCATCAGCCCCAATCCGTATCTCAAGAAGTATTCATACGGATTTTTGTAGAAAGTCTCAAGTTTTGAAATCGACGTGTTCAATTCCTTGCCATAAAGCTTGCGCGCGTTTTGTTCGGTCAGCTGTTCCGGAATATTTCGATAGCGCAGGCTGCTCATGACTTTTTCAGTCATTTCGGTGTCAACCGTCTTCATTTTCGCATAAACCTGCTTCCAAAAAGCCGGCACGGAATTCTTTTCATCGGCATGACGTCTGATTTCGCAAACCAAATCTTCAATCGTGCCCTTCGGCGTGCTGAGTTTGTCAAATTCAGAGATTTCAAGCTCCTCGAGCAAAAAATGCTGCTTGATTCGCTCAACGTAAGGCGACATTTTTATTCCGCCGTCCGCATCGTTTCCGTGAGGATACGTGAAAATCAGTTTTTCAGTTGGAGAAAGGAATGCCAGATAATTCAGCAACGGTTCCGACAGCATGCTTTTTTCCGAAGTCTCATCAAGCACCTGATTCTCAGAAAGAAGCGCATTTTCAAGCATCAGACTGCGATCGCCGTCAGAAAGCAGCGACTTGTTTTGAATCCTGTCCGGCATGACCAGATCGGTTGAGCCGATCATGAAAACGACTTTGCGGTCAGTCGGCTGAACCATCCCGGTTTCAGAAATCGCCACTTCATCAAGCGAGGCCGGCACCCTTCTGTATTCGCCGGCATCAAATCCGGTCTGAAGCAGGTTCAGGAAATCTTCTTCTTCAAACGGCAGATCACCGAGATTTTCGACAAATTCATCCATCATCTGACAAAAGAGATTCCAAACCTGCTCCGGACGTTCCGATTCCTGCAAAAGACCTTGTTCCATCAGATTTTGCCGCCAAGCCTCAAGCCTTTTCTTGACTCCGTTGTCAACCAGAAAATTTACCAGGCAAACTGCGGCTTTTCGCCCGTTTTCAGCTTCGTCAATCTGCTTGAAAAACGGCGGTAAAATTTCTTTGACATAGCGTCTGATAACGTTTACTTCTTTTGTAATGCGATCTTCGGCATCGGTTCTCGTTCCAAAGTCGCTTTCGCCAAAACGATAGTAGATCCAATCTTTTTCTTTCAGCCAGGCACTTCCTTCGTAGCCGAATTTCAAAATCAGATTTTCGGTTTGATCGAGCATCCTGCGATAGGTTTCAACCTTTAAATCTTTCGGAATCAACAATTCGGTCTTAAGCAGTCGCATCATGTCATTATAGCGATAATGACGTCGTTTGACCGCAAATAACGCATTCAGCAGTTCGACCAGGGGATGATCAGAAACCTTTTTTTGCAAATCAACGAAAATCGGCACTTTGGCTTTGGCAAAAATCGGTTCCAACACGTTTTTATACAAATCCAAGTGTCTCGTTAAAATTAAAAAATCCTTGTATCGATAGCCTTCAACGGCAACCATTTGGCGAATTTTTGCCGCAGCAAACCTGATTTCTTCCGTCCGCGTTCTGGCACCATAGATTTTGACCGAATCATTTTCAAACGTTGCTTTTTCTTTTGCCGAGAATCCGGCAACGGAATTGATCCAGTAGTCTTCAAGATTGCACAAATCTTGCGAAACCCTTGTTTTTTTGGCATAGGTATCAAGCATGACGGGGCTTTTGGTCTTGTGAGCATGGGCATAAAGCTGATAATACAAATTTCCGGCACGATAAAACAAGTCGCCTGACTTTGGCGGTTCGTCAACGTAAGGATGATTCAAAACCAGATCGACGACGACGCTTTCTGCATTTTTAATCAACTTTTCAACCAACAGCATTTCTCTTGCGGTCATTTGGTTAAAGCCGCTGATCAAAAAACAGCTGTTTTGAAGGTCGATCTTCTCCAGATATTGCGTAAGTTCGGTCAAAATTTCCGTATTGGCCAGGTAGCGGCCGGAAGTCATTTCGATAAAACGTGTATAGACAAGCGCCAGATCATGCAGTTTGGACCTCAATAATGCCTTGGATCCCAAAGATTCTTTCGGAAGCTTTTCGGCCATCTGCATGACGTCTTCCGGCATGATGCATCCGTTTTGAAGCTCCGTCATCTGTTTGGCAAGCTGGGTGATAAATCCGGGCTGTGACTCTTCACCGGAAAAAATCTGCAATTCATCTTTCAAATCACGCAGAATTCTGTAAATAATCATGTTTGATCCCGCAGAAGAAATTCTTGGAATCTGGTATGCAGGCGTATCTTTCATGAAATACCAAGCCAGACGCGTAAACGAAAAGACCTGCAAATCATGCGCCGCAAATATTCTTTCATCTGGGGAAAAAATATTCTGCATGTACTTTAACGCATTGACTTCAGATTCAAATTTGATGTGGTTCGGAACAATATAATAAACCATCCGGTTCGGGTTTTCCTTTCGCCACCTGGCAAGCTGTTCAAAATCTTTTTGCTGATGATCCTTTGAGGCATTGCCCAAAATAAATCCTAAACCCAACTTGATCCCCCCGATTCAATTTAATGGTAACTACATTATAGCCTAAACTGAGCCGACAATGAAATTCCTCGGCTTGAAGTTCACGCTGTCTTTGTTTGAGCGAGACAATGTTGAAATTTGCTTTCGATTATTCCGGACGCGGCTGAATCAAAAGTCTTAAAATTAAAGGGCATGCTGCTTTTTTTGGGAAAAACACTGTTCAAATATCAAAAGAACCTGCTCGTTTCGCCAATCAACAATGCCTTGTCGTCAGCGTTGCTCAAAATTCGTTTAAATCGGCAAAGTCGATTCAAGCTCTGCATTTTAACGCAAAAAAAGCTTAAAATCAGCAAGAACGTTGCCAATTTTAAGCTAAGAGCATCTTTTAGCCCAACGAATCCCACGGCTTAAGCGGCTCCGGCTTCGTTTGAGCAATTTCTTTTTGCTTGTCGGTTGCAAATTGCTTTAAAACAACGGCTTGATAGACGTAAGCATCAAACCAGGCATCAGTCATGATGAAGTAGCCCTTGTTGCCGTTCTTTTCGCCCCATGAGTTTTCGACCTTCCACTTGACCGGCTTGTCGTCTACAAGGTCAACTCCGGTAATCGCCATCGCATGCGAGCATTCGCCGACGCGCGTGGCCAAACGACCGGCCTTGTCGAGGTTCAAATCGATATCGAACAACTCGCCCTTCTTGAACAAATCCGTATCAAGCACGCCGTTTTCCCTGTCCATGTCTTTTGAGACGTCGCATCCGAACCATACAGCCTTGCCGCTCTTGAGTTGGGCAATAACGGCAGCTTTGAGTTCTTCAATCGGAACGTTGACGTACGTGACGTGCTCGCCTTCAAAAAGATAATCCTGATTTGAAAGACTGTAATGCTTGTACATTTCGTGATCAGGCGCATTCGTCAAATCGATGTAATCGCTGAAATCGACGTGCACATACTTGTCGAAGAATTCTTTTGGAGTCAGATTTCTGTCAATGTGATACTGATTGTCGTCATCACGATATTCGAAGTCGAACTTAACCGGCGGCTTGCCGAATGCGTAAACCAGCATGCGGTAAACTTCCTTCATCTTCTCAAGCTTGAAAGCACGCATTTCTTCTTCAGTCTTGCCGGCTTTTTTCATCTTGCGGATCTCAAGCGCATCTTTTTTGATTTTAAGATTCAAAACATCGTTCAATTCGCTCGTATTTTCGCTGACGAACGTTTCAGGCATCACGCTCTTCGGCACAAGGCCGTACTTGTTGATCAAAGCCGCTGCATTGGCAAACTGGCCGCCGTCTTCATCGCCCCAGTCAAGCTCAAATAAATATTCGCGATCATCGTCGTCTCTTTCAGCGAGTCTGATCATCTTTTCGTAGAACATGTTGGCCTTTTCCAAACGATCATAAAAGGAATCATAATTTTGCGAAAATTCGAAGTCTTTAACCTTCAAATCTTTTGCCACCTGCTGACGAAGCGTATTGAGCGTTGAAAACAGCCAGCAGCGTCCGCTCTTCTTTTGATTCGTAATTTTTCCGGTTTCGACTTCAACAGAAAAAACGTGATCGTGATTGGCTTTGGCAGCAAAATTCTTGCTTGATGCCGTCACGCCGTTTTCCTGAACCGCCCGTGCAATTACGTCGGCACACGGAGTTTTTTCATAGGCACTTTGGAAATTTTCCAAATCTGCATTTGTTAAATCTTTTGTCATCTTAAAATCATCCCTTTGTTACTATCAGTTAATCTCAATCTTATCATTATTTTGATGCTTAAACAAGCGTTCTGATTGCTTATCGCCTTGGATAATTGCACACTATTACGAAGAATTGATGCTGGATTGATTTTATTTGGCGTTGCTTGTTATCGACGCCATTTTTTGTGCGCTTTTGGGATTGGGAGGTAGACTATTTTTTCAATTTTTTTGGTCTGCTTTCGGGAGTGCGAGCGACGGGAGCAGACGTTACGACAGACAAAAGCTGTTGAAATAGCGTGACTTTTTCATAAAGCATTTTTCCATGAGAAATCCAGTGCCGTCAGCCTCATTCAGAATTCATTCAGATCCATTAGTCCATTTGGCTCAGCAAAATCCTGCTGTCATCCTTTCGCTTACGGGCAGACCTTAAAAATCGCCGTTTTTCCCGTAACCCACTTTGAATCTCGAGGGACAGTAGACAAAAACCGAATAAAATGCCTATTTTTTGTCTACCGGTTGGTCCAAATTCGGCTCGCACGGCCTCGAAAGTAGACAAAAAACGGGGAAAAGGTGTGATTTTTGTCTACCGCCTGGTCGAAATTCGGCTCGCGCGACCTCGAAAGTAGACAAAAAACGGGGAAAAGGGGAGAAATTTGTCTACCCCAACACCAAAATCCGGCGCCCGCGGGCTCAAAAGTAGCCAAAAGACACGGAAAAGGAGCACACTTGCCCTCCCCCAGGACAAAACAAAAACTCGCAAGACACCGAAAGTCAAAAAAAAACAAACAACAGGAAAACGATATACCAACATACAACCAAA
>ENA-OQKO01000865-OQKO01000865.1-human-gut-metagenome-genome-assembly--contig:-NODE-865-length-23319-cov-3.360943_pt1 | contig 23319 bp, 21 predicted proteins | sample MGYA00242777_ERZ504796 | MGnify/ENA primary metagenome ERZ504796 (study PRJEB26092, sample SAMD00036404) | human gut metagenome | host: Homo sapiens | study: EMG produced TPA metagenomics assembly of... | reverse complement strand
ATAATTCACTTCTGGATTTTGGCACTTCACGGATTCTATGCGGATTGTGAAGGAGCCCCATATTCATGGGTATTTCCGTGGGTTCTGTCTGGATTTCGTCCATCTCATTCATTTCCTCTGGAGGTTCCAAGCCATCATTCGCCACCTCGATTGGTTCCAGATTCTCCTGCTCCATATATCCATCTGTTTCAGCCGTACTATCTGATTTAGGATCACCAGATCCCGACAGGCTTCCCATCCCAGAATTTCCTGCACCAAAATAGCCTCCTGTATTGCCTGGTTTTACAGCATTTCCGAAATGTTCTCCCCCATTCGTCACTCCAGGATTATTTTCCATGCTTTCTGGAATGCCAGAGTCAGAAAATGTTGAATTCTCTATTTCAGCACCACCAGATATGCTATCTGAAGCAGTTCCATTCTCTTCTGAAAAATGCTCTGCATCACTTACCTCCATTGAAGGATTTGAGATATTACTATCACTTCCAGCCACGGCATCCAAGATTCCCATATCCGAATGAAAGCCATAGGAAGGCTCCGTTCCATCAAGGGAATTTTTACCTATGTCGGAATATCCACTGTTCCTACTGTCAGCAGATGTTTCAAAATTACCGCCCAAATCAGTGTTATTTCCAGTGCCGTTCAAAGATGCGTTTCTATCACTTCCCAGTTCCTGATTTGTATTTTCAGTGTTACTTCCAAATTCTGTGCCGCTCCCATAGTCAAAAGCACCTACATCTGTCCCAGGATCTGGATAATCTCCAAGTTCTGCCATGATACCATTGTCATTACTAAATGCAGATGCACCTTCGAATGGCTGTGATTTAGAAGATAATGAATCATCCCCGGTTGTAGTTTGACTATCCATAAAATCCGCTTCATCTAAGGCTTCCATTTCACCAAATCCGCTTCCACTTGATAAGGCTTCCGATAATCCATCTTCCACAGGTTCGTTTGTCGTTATTCCTTCTGACTGTACAACTCCTGTTTCTGAAGCATCCTGATACTCCGGTAAACTTCCTGCATTAAGATCCATTGCAGAGCCTTCCTGGTCTGCGGAACCATAGGCTTCCGCTTCCATACCAGGTTCAACCTCACTGGAAGGTGTTACAACATTTTCTCCTGCTCCAGATACATAGGATATACTGGAAGAATCGGTTGCAGCTGCATGTTTTCCCATTTCCAGTTCATCCAGAACATTTCCGGAAGCGCTATTAGAAAGATTTACGCTCTTGGCACTTCCAGCTGCATCTGCACGCTTTTCTGGATATTCGGTATCAAAGTCCCCACTTGAAAACAGGGATTCTACATCCACTTCATTTCCGCCCGACGGATTCATAGGGATTGGTCCAGTAGGTCCATTAAAGCCATTTGCAGTACCTGTCATGTTTCCCATATTAGTAGAGGTTCCTGCGCCGCTGCCACTTCCATCTGTTCCAGAAAATGCCCTTCCTGCCTGTGAAAAAATACGCTGTGCCGCCATAGCTGCTCCAAGTGCTCCCATGCCAGGGGAAGGCCGTCCAAGATTCACACCTAACGCCGCCATATAAGAATCCAGCTTGAATGTAATTTTACAAAAGCCCACCAGACACAAAGTTGCTACAAAAAACTTCGTGAAACCATAACCGCTTGCCATCATATTTCCATAACCAGACAAAAACATCTTTAAACACCAGGCATTTAAGATGATTAGAACTACCTGTCCACCAAACATTTTCGACCAGGATGCAAGGATGTTGTTCGTGGACTTAGATCCACCGGTTGCAAATGCCAGCGGTGCTGTATAGGAAAATACGCCCAGTAAGACATACCTCTCCGCAATAATGAACAACATTTTAAAGTAGTTCCAAGCCACCACAAACTGCATGATAAGCATTAGAATTGCAATACTGACTGTCCCAAGCCCTAGCGGTGCTGTAATGCCCTCTAAGGCAGTTACATACTCCGAAAAACTTTGCACCTTGATGTCGGTTCCAATCACCCATTGATATGGCGTTCCCGCAATTTTCAATATGTAATTAATAACAGGCTTTGAAGCAACCACAAAGAACAAGCAGATGGAAGAACGTCCAATTAACTCGATTGGTTCTTCAGCATTTATTCCAACCTTCCCGAACATGGATTTGAACAGCTGCCAGATCAGGATCATAAGCAACAGCGCAATTCCCATAGGGACGATCACATTCTGGTACAAACTTCCTACTACAGAAAACAATTCTTCAAACAGGGAGAGGTTACAAGATAGTAAATCTGTAAATACATCCGTAATTAATCCCATCATATCAACGAGAAACTGGGATACCATTTCTTTAATCGCATCTACCAGAAGATCCAAAAGCCAGCTCATGTTTTATTTATATCTATAATAGATACCCTCCTTTTTTCGCCGGGAGAGCTCCGGCTTTTTCTTTTCTTCAGATCATCCCGTAAACATGCTCTGTGGAATGATCTTTTCCAGATACGTTACAATCGCACCCAATGTCATAAGTGCCGCCCAGCAGATAACAATCCTTTTTAACCAGGATCTGGATTCATCCACAGTTCGTCCCGATTTGCTAAAATTCATTAGAAAAAGGCATACTGCTGCACAAACCACCGCCGCCACAGTTGCAATTCCCGCAACGTCTGTATAAACCGTCTGCATTGCATTTTTCGCAGTTGCAAAAATATCATCCGCATACACAGGTACTGCGGTCATAAGAAGTACACCTGTCACGCAATATGCAACTCGAAGCGCTTTTACAAGCCAGTTTTTCTTTTTAAAGCGTGCAGCAATTTCATCTTTCACTTTCTGTTTTGCCATAGACTTCCTCCCTTCAACTAAGCTCCGGAAGATCTGCTTCTTATAAGGTCCTTCTGTGCAATCCGGGCGAAAAAAAAGACAACCACTTTTCTAATGGCTGTCTTTTCATACTTTTTATAAAGTTCCTGGCTCTCTCATGCACCAAGTTCCACATGCACAGAACTTTATGGTATTATTCTATTCGTTACGATATCATATGTCAATTTCATAACAGTTGCATTATAGCTTCATTCTGATAGCAAAAAGCTACCGCGTATTTAATTCTTTAATTTTTAGTGCTACCTGTTCGATTTCCTTAGAATAATCCTTCGTTTTCTCCTGATTATATAATTCAAAGAAAAACTCCAAATGTAAAAGAGAATCCTTTACCTCAAATGAATACTGATCTGACATTGTCATTGCAGATACAAAAAAATCCGTAAGAATTGTGTCTCCCGATGTACTTATTAAAAAGGCTCCCTGGTATTCCAGCTTTCCTGTGTGCCTCTCTTCATCAATGTCTAATGTCAGATTTCCGCCCTGCATCTTTGCAATCTCAGCAGCTTTTGGATAAAGATTTGCCAGCAAATAATCATAACATTTTTCACTTTTCACTAACTTATACTGAGAAAATTCCAGATTTGCTTTTTTCATTAACAAATCACAGGAATCCTTTGATGGCTTATTTTCTGTTTCTGATGCATTATCAGAAAATAGCTCTTCCATTTCTGCATCATATGCTTCCTTATAAAATGCTTCAAATTTCATTTTTCATTTCCATATACAGGTAAAATAACTTATCTGTATTCCTTCCATATTTTTTATTACTATATCACTTTTCCCTTGTTTTGACCAGTATAACGGACAATATAATTTTTTCTTTTTTCATAAAATAGAAACATCAACATTGACACCTATACTGGTCAAAAAGGGGAATTGCATTATGGAACAAAAACTAAGATGTGATATCAGCATTGGACCAAACCTTCAGAAGCTCCGCAACAATTACGGAATCTCCCAGGAAAAGCTATGTGCCATGCTTCAACGAAATGGCTGTGACATTGGCCGCACAACTTATGCCAAATATGAGAATGGAGAGCTCAATGTTAAGATTAGTGTTCTATTGGAATTAAAGAAAATATATAACTGTTCCTTCGACGCATTTTTCGAAGGCCTGGAAGAATCAAAATAAGCCCGGTATTATCCACCGGGCTGTTTTCATTCTAAGCAGCATTTTTCAAATCAAGACTCAATTGACCTGCCTGCTCCCATGTTTTTGTTGGTATTCCGCAATCATGCAAAGCATCTTCATACCGTACTCCATTATTTTTTAAGTTCATGCAAATATTATAGTGATTTGGATGTGTAACAAGCATCCTTTGAAAGCGGTTTGGTTCAGCCTCTAAATGTGCGCCGAAGCCACAGAACATACAACCAGTTCTTTGTTCACCAGTTGTATAGTACTGTCCAAACTCATCCTGCCAGATATCTCCGTATGCAGAACTGATTTCAATATCATGTTCCACAATATAACGTAACACATCTGGCCTTGTCCAGGGACCAAGTGGCTGACTTTTTATAGTAGATCCAGTATAAACATTGCATCCTGTTTTAGCGTACAAATGTCCTCTTACAAAGCTTTCATCTTGCGTAATTCCAATATAAGGCTTCCTGCCAGTTTCTCTTTCGTATCTGGCAAATGGTTCCTTTTTCAAAATAATACAGCATTTTTCACTTATCTCATATTCCGTAGCAAGAAAAAATCGCCATTTCTTAGCTAATACGCCAAATTTCCCACGCTCATCCCCATATAGCAAATAGTTACGATAACGGTCACTCAAATTACCATGACGAAGTTTACGTACTTTGAGCGCAGTCTCCTTTGATATAAGAGGAAAACCAAATTGATCCACAACTTCCGAAAAATAAGCCCGTTTCCCAGACTTCCATTTAGGATAAATTTCTACATAGTTACCACTTGCCTTACGTGCGTGCCGTACAATTTCTGGGAATTCCAGGCCTGTGTTCGAAAATACAGCTGGTATCTCATCCCCTAATACTTTTCGTATCATATATAAAAGCGCTGTGCTATCCACCCCACCAGAATAACTTAGATATACCTCTCCATACCAGTTTTCATACCATTCACGTATTCTCGCTTCTGCAAGCTTCACTTTTATTTCATAGGGCAGGTATTTCCGCTGACTAAATTGCCACTCATTTAATTTCAATTCATCCTGAAGAATGTACATTTATTCAGCTCCATTAACCTACGGATATTGAAAGAAAATATCCGTAGGTTCGTCCCTATGCAGCCAGTGCTACAACACCAGTGCCCTCCTCATAGAAATTAATACAGTAGCAAACTGTATCTGTCTCAAACTTTACACGTTCATCATTCTGCTCCAATACTCGCATGATTTTTCCAGTTGAACGCCACAATCCATTCTGACAGTAGTGAGCTTTCTGTCCTTCTTTCAATGGCTGCATCACAGATCCATATAATACTACCATGGGCTTAAATTTCATTCGCTTTCCTCCTTTCTGATAATTTTTCAACTAAGCCACCTCCTTTTTTGCGCACAAAAAAGCACAGAACCGACATTCATTCTTCAAATAAATCAATGTCTTTCTATGCTTTTATTTGTACATATGATTGGTTAAAATTTTTCTCCAGACCATAAGCCTGAACAAAATATCTGTTTCTGAATCCAGAAACAAAAATGATTACATATTTATAATATCTATATATAGTTATTTTGTCAACCATATAATACAATATATTGCATTATTATATTTATTAATATGGGAACTTCACAACACATATAATCAAACGGTATACAAACTCCTCATATAAATCTTGATCAAATCGACTGTTTACGTTTGCATATTTATATAATAGCGGATTATATAATTCTAATATCTGAACCATCGCAGTATCATCCATCGTTTTTGCCCTGTTAAGAAGTTCCCTAAATCTCATATCTATTTTTCTCCTATGATTTTTCTTAGTTTTGTAAGTGTATTGAAATATATATCTTTAGCATGTAACTCACTGATTTCTACAAGTTCCCCAATTTCACGAAAAGTTTTACTTCCAATACACCGCAATACTAATATCTCAATCTGAAGTGTATTTAAAGCAGAAATGGCAGAATAGAGCGTGGGATCCTCAATACTATTTAATACGTCTCTTGCATGAAATTCTTCACCATCTTCGATTTTATAATCTATACAGACATTCTCTAACATACGTTCTGCAGCCTCATCCTCAATAGAATCAACCTCATCCAAAGATGTCTCTGTTTTGATTATTTTATTCAGCTCTATCAGGTATTCTTTTTTAGCGTTCAATATTGCAACTTTTAAATACGCTCCAAACTTTCTCTTTAGTTCTTTATCTATTTTATCTGGCATTATTGCCCCCTAATTTGTAATCCTGTAAAACCTTCTTCAGCTGGCGGAGCCCTTTGCAATTTGTCATAATAACAACGACTTTTACAATTAAAACAGACTACTGAAATAGCTTTCCAGTAGTCCGCACAAACCAGGTAATGTTGAGTATCCTTCTGCGTTTTATGAATTTTTTGTTTCCTCCTGCCTGATTGATCCATGCCGCAATAGTGATAATCGCAAACATTAACATGAAACCAGGAATTATATTGTCTTTTACATTCTATATATAATACGATTCAAAAAATCTTTGGTATCATTATTTCATAGAATTTTCACAATTTTTGTATAATTAATTTATGCAATTTAACACTTTCTTTTACAGCCAAGCCAAACACCCAAAATACTATTTTCTTAGAAAATCATCCAGTTCTGAATCATAGGCCTTGATTTCTTCTATTGAAAGAGTGTCTACTTTTTCAAATACCCTATCAATCTGCTCGAAGCTCATATCGTCTTCTTTTTCCTTTTCAATAACATCTGTCAATTGTTCTTCTGACAGCCCTTTCTGAAAAAGATGTCCACATTCCGGGCAAATTCTATATGCCTTTCTAATTTTACTTTTACACTCCGGGCATGTTTTCTTTTGAAAATTTTCAGTTCCTAAATAAACAGTATAACCTGCCAGTAAGCAGGTGCCTCCAAGCAAAATTTCATTTGCTGCTGCAACCCCCATAACATTCCCTATTGCTCCAACAAGTTCGATACCGCAAATAACACTTAATATTTTAAGATTCAGCACTACACATACCTTCTTTCTTATTCTTCCGAATTATTAAACATCTGGTAGTTCTTCAGCATCAATGATACCTCTGCTTCATCCGCTTCATAGTCTCCGTCTATGCTTACAAAGTGATCTTCCTTATTATTTTCCTCTTCTACCGCCAAAGGAACTGACTGTTCCTTTGGCAAAGCAGAGATAACTTGTGGTTTTGATGTCAATTCAATTGACTTATTTTCTAATTTCCAGTAAGCCAATACCGCTTTAACAATATAACGCGCTTTCTTTCTGCTACCACAATAGTCATTCAAAAACTGGCAGACTTTCCGATGGTCTTCATCTGTTTCATCAAAGCGTAAATTGAAACGGTACTCATTTTTCTTACTCATTTACGCTCCTCCTTTTTCTCAACCTGATACTGTAGGCGGTATCCCTTTGCATTTGCCTTTGTATCATTAATAACGCTGTATTCCCCACCATATCGTTTCCATACAATTTGAATAAATTCTGCCATTAAGATAGAGCCACCACCAAGAAATATGGTCTGCGTGGTATTAAAGTCAATTCCAAGCTCACGAAACCTGCCAAGCAATTCTGTCACGTAACCAATTGCAATCTCACGTACACGTTCTTTTAGTTCTGTTTTATAGACACCGCCTCTTTCCAGAATGATATTATCAATGTCCTCTTCATCTAAAAGAATACTGTATTTTTGTCGTATCGCAGCTTTTATAGTGTTATACAACCGGATTATGCCGTTTTCTAAAGAATCGACATACTCCATTTCAAGCTGTCCGAACCTTAAAACCATGTAATCGACGGTAAACCCACCAATATCAATCAGTAAGACCTTCGGTACTACCGATAACTGTTTCTTCACCGCCAGAAGACAATAAGCTGCATATGCCTGTATGTAGACTTTTACCTCTTTAAAAACAATTCGGTATGGAATTCCTTTATAGGCAAATTCAATCACTTCACCATTCCGATAAAAATACTCCCTGAATTTTTTCCGCTGTTTCCCATAATGCGCAGGCGGCAGTCCTACCAGAAGCTCAATCTCCTGTAAATTTTGTGAAAGTAAGCCTTCGTTTTTTTCTCGATAAGATAACTCTTTTGCAATAGCAAATAACGTCAAAATGAAATATCGTTCGTCAGCAATTTTATCTTCCATATACGAAATTCGTCTGTTGGTTGTCACATAATATTTCCCCTCGTACTCAATCACCTCTTCCATATCTCCTGGCAGTGTATCCAAAATTTCCACCCCGGAATTGAACTCACAGTTCTCTGTTTTCATGTGTTTGTTACCGGTATCCACTGAAATAATCATATGTATTTCTCCTTTCAAAATCCGAATATAGTATTGCTATACGCCTTTTTTGCGTCCTTGCAATTTAACTATAGAGATTTTGGAAAATCTGTGTCAATAGGATTTTAGAAATAATTATTTTTCTTCGTAATCTTCGCAAACCAGTTTCAATACACGCTCACTTTCCCCTTCGTAACCCCACAATATACTTCCTACGGCTTCAAAAGCCTGTTCACGCCAACGGAAATACGTAGTCCTGTGGACTCTTGCATATTGCGGAAAATGTGGTTCCAGCTTATCCAGGATTTCATCAATGTTTTCTGGTTTCGTTGATGATAGATAGCTATAATAAAGTACCCAATAGTAACGCTCTCCCTGTGGGTGATATCTTCTCATAAGATCTACAGCCTCATCAATCAAACGCAAATATTGGTTTGATCGGTTGATGGCCTCTACGCGCTCTTTTTCAGATGCTAAATCTCTTTCCACGTCCATTCCAGCTTGATATATACTATCTAAAAATTCATCAACATCGGTTCCATACTCCATATGGAATCGTCGCTTAACCTGATTAATTTTTATTTGCATCTGCCAGTTTACCGCCCGGTAAATTTTAAAAAGTTTTATTACATCATGATAGGCAGTATTTTCTTCCCCCTTATATTCCTTCGAAATTACTCCTGATCTTCCCCTTGCCACAGCTCTGTCTCATCCTTTCTCTTTTCATTTAATTTTCTAAACGCCTTCTCCATTTCGTCGTCCATTTTTCCAGCTCTAACAAGGCAGCAATACATGAGTATAATTACCACTGCCAGCAGGATCCAGAAAAAAAGCCAAAAATGCCACATTTTTGATTCCTCCGTTTCTAATTTTATGGAGTGGTACCATACTCTCCTATTATAAATAATGGAATTACTTGTCGAAATGTGTAAAAAAATGGAAAAAAAATGCGATTTTTTTAAGATTTTTTTGATTTGAAATAAGAACCACATTGAAATACAATCGCACCAATAATGCATCTTCTCTTTTTCTAAAAACAAAGCCCAATAATATCTGGGCTAAAAATTGTCCCAAACACTAAAATAAGCCCATAAGTTATCAAATAACCCATGGACTTATTCATGTATTTTTATTCATCAAAATTTATAAAAAATATTCATTTACACACCTTTTACATTCTTATTTTGATACCCCATTTTCACACCTCTAGTACTCCATTTTTACTCCATTTTCGTAATAAATAGCGTGAAATTATAATAATTTACGTGAAATGCGCAACTCTCTTAACCCCTGGAAATACTAGAAAAATCAGGTGTTCCGTACAGGTCATACGGGGTGCTCTGGTAGACGTAATAATTTAGCCAATTGGTATACAGGTTGTTGGCATGGGCTCTCCACAGCAGAAGCGGACCGTTTTCGGGGTTGTTGTCGCGGTAGTAGTTTTCTGGCATTTCAATGGGGAGACCTTTGCCAAGATCGCGTTTGTACTCGCCGTCCAGGGTGACACGGTCGTATTCCGGGTGACCCATTACAAAAATCTTGCGGCCGTCTTCTGCCATGGCAAGAAAAAGACCTGCTTCGTCGGATTCTGCAAGGACAGTAAGGTCTTTGCAGGCATGTACATCTTCAATAGGAACTTCTGTATGTCGGGAATGAGGTGCCAGAAATACATCATCGAACCCTCTGACCAGCGGAATTTTGCGGTTCATTACCTTGTGCCAGAAAAGGCCAAACATTTTCTTATCCAGCTTACGTTTCTTCAGTCCATAGAAATGGTAAAGCGCAGCCTGAGCAGCCCAGCACAGGAAAATGGTAGATGTCACATGGGTCTCTGACCAGTCCATGATCTGAGTAACTTCCTCCCAGTAATCAACCTCTTCAAACTCCATCTGCTCTACCGGTGCTCCTGTAATGATCATTCCATCAAACTTCTTATCTTTCAGTTCAGAAAAAGTCTGATAAAATTTGTTCAGATGACTCCTGGAAGTGTTTTTCGCCTGATGGGACTCCACTGCCATAAAGCTTACGTCAACCTGCAGAGGAGTATTGGAAAGAGAGCGAAGAAGCTGAAGCTCGGTTTCCTCTTTCAGTGGCATTAAATTTAAGATCAGAATATAAATCGGACGGATATCCTGGTGCATAGCACGGTTCTCGTCCATAACAAACAGGTTTTCTTTTTCCAGAATCTCCTTTACCGGGAGATCACTTTGTATTTTAATTGGCATTGCAATTTCCTCCTACTATTATACATACTTTTTGTCATTCCTTTCGCTTCGCTCAAGGCACAAGCAAGTTATAAAAATGTTGTGTCCTTCCACTCTTCTCTTCTGTAAAAATATATTCAATACAGTTCACTGGTAACGTTCCGCGAGGTGTTTTTTGTGAACAAAGTTCACAGAAAACCCAAATTTTCTTTTAAACACCCGCCAGCTCCAGGAAATCCTCCTCCGACAAAATCGGGATTCCCAGTTCCTGCGCCTTCTTATTCTTGGAAGAAGCAGATGTTTTATCGTTATTAATCAAATAGTCTGTTTTCTTTGTTACAGAGCCGGTCACCTTACCGCCGCGGGCTTCGATAAATTCCTTTGCCTCAGAACGGTTGGAAAAATGCTCCACACTGCCTGTAATAACAAAGGTTTTCCCTGCAAAAACCTGTTCCGCAGAAGTCTCCTCATGAACCAGATGAAGATGACTGAGCAGATGATCCAGCTTCTGATTATTCTCTGCGCTCTTAAAATAATCAGCCAGACTTCCGGCGATTACCGGACCGATTCCTTCAATCGAGCTGATCTCTTCTTCATCTGCATGGCGGATTTTCTCTATATCATCGTCAAAATATTTACAGATCACCTTGGCATTTGCAAGACCGATACCTGTAATCCCAAGACTGTAGATCACCTTGGCAAGAGTGGTCTCTTTCGCTTTCTCCAGACTCACCATCAGATTATCAAAGGACTTCTGACCAAATCCTTCCATTTCTACAATCTGATCTTTATATTTTCCAATTTCAAAAATATCACCAAAATTATGAATAAATCCCATTGCAATAAACTTCTCCAGAGTTGCCTCTGAAAGTCCGTCAATATTCATGGCATCACGGCTGGTAAAAAGGCTGAAGGACTTAATCTTCTTGGCAACACAGTCCGGATTCATGCAGTATAATGTCTCCACATCGTTTTCCTTGCGGATACGCGCCTCCCGGCCGCACACCGGACATTTATCCGGAATTACCAGATTGCCGCTTCTTGTAAGATTCTCCGCAATCTGGGGAATGATCATATTGGCTTTATACACCTTAATGGTATCTCCAATTCCAAGCTGCAATTCCTTCACAATACTGATATTGTGCACGCTGGCACGGCTTACTGTAGTACCTTCCAGCTCCACCGGTTCAAAAATTGCAACCGGATTAATCAGTCCGGTTCTTGACGGACTCCATTCCATATCCACCAGCCTGGTTTCCCGCATTTCATCCGCCCATTTAAAAGCAAAGGAGTTTCGCGGAAATTTCGCAGTACTTCCCAGAGACTCCCCATAGGCGATGTCATCGTAGGTCACAACCAGTCCGTCTGATGGAAAATCGTTGTTTACAATTGCCTTGGAAAAATAATCCATGGCTTCATCCAGACTTTCAGAGGTAACCACCTTATATTCCACCACCTCAAAGCCCTGTTTCTTCAGCCAGATAAACTGCTGCTCCCTTGAATTAGAAAAATCCACATCCTGGGCACTTACCAGGGCAAAGGCATAAAAACGCACATTTCGTTTCGCCGTGATCTCGTTATTCAGCTGACGCACGGAACCACTGCAAAGATTCCGTGGGTTCTTATATTTGGCATCTGCATCACCTATAGTCTCGTTGATCCGCTCGAACTCAGAATAAGTGATAATCGCCTCACCCCGAAGCACCAGCTGACCTTTATAAGGGATGCGAAGAGGGATATTCTTAAACACCCTGGCATTGTTGGTAATAACCTCACCTACAATTCCATTCCCCCTTGTTACTGCTTTCACAAGCTCACCGTTCTCATAAGTAAGAACAATGGTCAGACCGTCCAGCTTCCAGGATAAAAGGCATTTGTGATTTCCTATAAATCCACGGAGCACTTCCCTGTCTTTTGTCTTATCAAGGGATAGCATGGGGCTTGGATGTTCTTCCTTCGGAAGTTCATTGACTGCCTCGTATCCTACACGGACAGTAGGACTATTTGTGAGTACAGTGCCGGTTTCTTTTTCCAGCTGCTCCAGCTGGTCGTACAGGCTGTCGTACTCCTGATTGCTCATGATTTCCCTGTCTTCCTGGTAATATGTCTTCGCGGCCTGATCCAGCTTTTCTACCAGTTCTTTCATTCGCTGTAGAGAATTTTCCATGATGTCCTCCTGTTTTACTGTTATAATTACTGCAAGCAGACTTCCTCTGTGAGACAGACTGCCGTTTTTCTGAAATAGTGCGGGAAGCAGCTGGCTTATTTTGCCTTTTTACTTCTGGAATTGAAGAAAAGGGAATGCTGTCTCTTCCCTGTTTTTGGGAAAATACAGGCGCACTGTCCTGCCTTCTGGCTGCGGGAAGCTGGGAGGAATCTGCAATTCCACGTTCCAGCTTCTTCCACTCCTCCTGGGTGGCTTCTCTGTACCCGCCCTCTTTCAGGCCATCTATTGTCAGTTCCATGATTCGTACGCGATTCAAACTAAGCACCTGATATCCCAGATATTCACACATTCGGCGGATCTGCCGGTTCAAGCCCTGGGTGAGAATGATCCGAAAAGAATTTCTCCCTGTTTTTTCCACAAAACACGGACGGGTAATGGTATCCAGAATAGGAATTCCAGATGACATTTTTTTCACAAAATCACCATCAACTGGCTTATTCACAGTCACCAGATATTCTTTCTCATGGTAGTTTCCCGCACGCATGATCTTATTTACCAGGTCTCCCTGGTTTGTTAAAAGCAAAAGCCCTTCGGATTCCTTATCAAGACGTCCTATGGGATAAATTCGAACCGGATAATTCAGATACTCCGTAACTGTAGTCTCCTGGCGCTGTTTTTTTGTGCTGCACACCACACCTCGGGGCTTGTGAAATAAAAGTAGAACTTTTTCTTCTACTTTTTTCACAGGTTTGCCATCCACAAATACAACTGTATCTGCTGTAATCCTTTCTCCCGGTTCTGCCATATGACCTTCCACAGTCACCCGTCCATTCCGGATCAGACTGTCAGCCTCACGTCTTGAACAGAATCCCGCTTCGCTTAAGTATTTGTTGATTCTGATTTTTTCGTCCATTTTTCCATTATATAGTTTTTCCCGGGCATATGCAAGGCAAACCTTACCCAAAGCTCCGGAAGCTCCAGAACACATTTAAAAAAGCTTTCCCGCAAAGTGTAATGCACATCTTGCAAAAAACCTTCTCCACACACGCTCCAAAGCGAATATTAAGCAGCCAATAAAGAAGATAGAAGCATGCAAAAAAGCCAGGACAATTTCCCCGTCAACACTCTGCAGACACTGTAAATTCTTCCACACTGCCGCAGGCATTACACAGGAAAATCCATCCCGGCTTCCACATTCTTTTCTTATTTTTCCAATAAGAAAAACCTCTTTATTCCGTTTTCAGATCTGAGAACTTCATTTTCACAACACACATAGCTCCCATCATCAGTGCTACACCGATGATCAGGCACAGCGGGCTCTGGATAAAGCCGGCGAAAATGTAAGTTACAAAGGATACCACTGCTGCCACAATGGCATAAGGCAACTGGGTTGACACATGATTTACATGATCACACTGAGCTCCCGCGGAGGCCATAATCGTCGTATCCGAAATCGGAGAACAATGGTCACCGCAAACAGCACCAGCCATACAGGCAGAGATGGAAATGATCATCAGGTCTCCCGGTGTGTTTTCAAATACATGAACCACAATCGGGATCAGAATACCGAAGGTTCCCCATGAAGTACCAGTAGCAAATGCCAGGAAGCAGGCTACCAGGAATATAATAGCCGGAACCATATTTACCAGCCCCTCTGCTGAAGACTTCACCATTTCCGCAACAAACTCAGCAGCACCCAGACTGTCCGTCATACTCTTTAAGGTCCATGCAAAAGTAAGGATCAAGATTGCCGGTACCATGGACTTAAATCCTTCTGGAATACATGCCATACAATCGCGGAAGGACAGCACTCTGCGCACCATATAAAGAAGAATGGTGATCACCAGACCGAAGAAGCTTCCAAGCACCAGTCCGACAGAAGCATCACTCTGGGAAAAAGCAGTTACAAAATCTGTACCGCTGAAAAATCCACCAGTATAGATCATACCGATTACACAGCAGATAACCAGAGAGATGATAGGGATCAGAAGATCCATAACCTTTCCTCTTGGGTTCACCGGTCCATCACCTTCGCCTGAAGCATAAGGACGGGCTGCTGTGGTAAACAGATCTCCTTTTAACGCATTGGACTCATGCACACCCATAGCACCAAACTCTTCTTTCATCAGAACCATGGATACCATCATTACAATCGTAAGAAGTGCATAATAGTTATAGGGAATAGCTCTTACAAACACGGACATTCCATCCTCACCCGGAACAAAACCGCTGACAGCAGCTGCCCAGGATGAGATTGGTGCAATGATACATACCGGCGCAGCTGTGGCATCGATCAGGTATGCCAGCTTCGCGCGGGATACATTGTGCTGATCTGTGATCGGTCTCATAACACTGCCTACCGTCAGACAGTTGAAATAATCATCAATAAAAATCAGCACTCCAAGCAAAATGGTTGCCAGTTCTGCTCCAACTCTTGTCTTGATGTGTTTGCCGGCCCAGCGGCCAAAAGCGGCTGATCCTCCAGCCCGGTTCATCAGGCAGACCATAGTTCCAAGAATTACCAGGAACACCAGAATACCTACGTTACTGCCGGATGATAACACACTGATCATTCCGCCTGAAAAAATATGGTTAACCGTTCCCTCAAAATTACCGCCAGAATACAAAAGTGCTCCAACTAAAATTCCAAGGAACAGGGAACTGTAAACCTCTTTTGTGATCAATGCCAGAACGATTGCCACAACTGGCGGTATCAATGACCAGAAAGTAGCGTACACAGCAGGTGTGCCAGCCTCCTCTTCTGCCGCTGCCAGAACAGTCACCGGACATGCCAGGACAAACATCATAACAGCTGCAAAAAGAACAGATAATTTTTTACAATTGTACTTCATTATCGATTTCCTCCCTCTTTTTTCCTGAATATCAGATGACCAGTCACAAACCGGTCAGAGCGTTTTCTTAAAAGCCTCCTCTTCTTTAACGCAAAAAGCCATGAATGCACTCCCATTATGGGGACACATTCATGGCATTTATTCTTCACAGGATCTATACCTTAGATAGCGCTCCACAACAGTGACAGTCTGCCGCATATTCTGCGTCAGCCCAGAACTTCTCTCCTGGCTGAGAAAAAAATCCTTCGGCAGTCTCCCCTTTCATTCCAGCCAGTCTGCCATACGACCCAGAGCCTGTATCTGCGTATGCCCATACTCTGCACACAACCAGTCTCTGCAGCTGAAATTACTGATGAAGCCTGCGCCTCTATCATAACTTCCCATATTCAGTTTATTCACAAACTAAATGTATCAGCTTTTTCCTGTAAATGCAACCCTTTTATTCACAATATTTGAAAATACCGTACTCATTTACCTGACCGATCAGTAAGAACCCTTTTGTTTCCATATACAGCTGCTTCTTTTTGCTTGGAACAGGGAAAACCAGGTAATTGCATTTCAGTCTTTTTGCATTTTTTACTACCTTTTTGATCACCGGTACTTCTGCCACAAGCTGTTTATGGAGCCATCTTGCAGCTTTTTTTCCAGAGGCTCCTTTACCGCCTCTTCCGTAAGGCATTTTGATAGACGGATCATAAACTCTCACATAGGAAGCTATTTTGTCATCCGTTGCCAGGTAAATCTCTTCATTTTCTTCCTTCTGCTCATTGATCAGATTGCAGATGCTTACTACCTCATCAGGAATCTTCTGTACATTCTGAACCTTTTTGTAAAAACCATCTTTATTCAGGCCAGTTCCGCAAAAAGCCAGCACTGCCGCAATAAAAATCAGAAGTATGTACTGCCGTGGGCTGGAAGCTCCCACCTTTTTTATCAGGCAGGTTCCTGCATAAGCTATAAGCGGCACTGCCGGAAGAATCCATAATACTCTCCAGTAAACCGACCGTCCTATACATTTCTGTATAATATAAGCAGTCACCGGACAGAAAAACACAGCAAGAAAAACTACAATATAGCCGGATAAAATTCTGGCTCGTTCTTTTTTTCTTCCGAATACCAGGAAATACAAACATGCAGCCAGCAGTAAATAGACATAAAATCCGTTCCCCCAGTATTTCTGCCAGGCATCCAGTGAAGCCAAAAGTGCTCGTTTCATCTCTCCACCTCCTAAAATACCAGAATGTATACCACGCCAAGTATCAGGGATGGCAGACAGCAGACTACACTCTTTAAGAATCTTCTTCCGTCTCTGAATTTCACCAGACTAAGCAGAGCAAATACTCCCATCAGAAGAGGGGCAAGCATGATTCCCATTGAGGAAAACAGACAGCAGGCTCCATTTGCCAGAAAAGCCAGGCTCCATGGATATTCCGGTTTTTCCTGCATAAAAATCTCCATACAGAGCAGAAATAAAAATGGTAAAAATACCCCTGCCAGCACAGCTTTTCCCTGCCAGATCCTGCCCATTGTGAAAATTTCTGAATTGTATACCGAATATCCGCAAAACCACAGGATCACGGCACAAAGGATCATAAAAATCCCCTGTTCTCCTGCCTTTCCCCGGAAGAATATGCGGCTGTACTGAAAAAGCACAACATATGCCAGAAAAACAAATACCGCCGGAAAAACAGTATGTGCCACAATGGCTGGATGAAGCCCTCCGCATAACCGGCTGGTCACGGCAAGAAATGCAGGAAACGGGGAAAGAATGTAACGGCTTGGCAATACATTGTAAGCGGCCCCGGTGTAGGGATTATATGCATAAAGAGAATCGGTTTCCACCGCGGTAGTTGCTGTTCCTACATAAAAAGCATCATCTTCATCCATATGGGCATAAAGCACCACAACGATAAGCTGGATCAGAATCAGAATTCCTGCCACCACAAGCTCCGGGGAAATTCCAGTCGCTTCTGTCCTTCTGCCGCAATATGTGCCAGCGCCTTCACCGGTTTCCTTCTGCCTCTTCTTATAAAGACTCCAGACACCTAGAAATGCCAGCACACCTGCCACCGCTCCATATGTAACGGTCAGCAGATGAAGTGGCTGCTTTGTAAAAATCATGGTAAGGGAAAGCAGCTCTGTAATGGCAAACAGCAGTGTATAACCGGCCAGAAGATATTCACCGCAGGTTCTTTTTTCCCTGCGGAAATAGAATCCCCCTGCCATGCAGGGAACCACCAGCAGCCAGATCACTGCCAGTATCCCCTTAAAAATAAATCCCATATATTATTTCTCCAGTTCTTTTTTCAGAATTCCCATGGCAACCTTCTCCGATGTGATCGGCAGCTCTCTTACCCGGACACCGGAAGCATTGTAAACCGCATCTGCAATTGCAGGACAGGGAGTATCAATTACAAGCTCACCAATGGATTTGGCACCAAAAGGACCGCTCTTTTCATAGCTGCTCTCAAACTCAACCCGGATATTTCCAATATCCTCACGGCTTGGGATCTTGTACTGCATGAAAGAATTCTCACGAATCTTACCTTCTTTGGAATACTGTACATTCTCCATAAGTGCCATACCGATTCCCTGGGCAACACCGCCCTCTGTCTGCACACGGGCAAGATTGGGGTTAATAGGAGTTCCGCAATCTACAACTGCCACATAATCGATCAGGTCAATATTTCCTGTCTCTTTGTCTATTTCAACCTCTGCTGCCCCAACCATATAAGGCGGCGGAGCAATCTGGGAAGAATAGGAGGCAGTCACCTGCATTTCCAGGGTATTTCCGCAGGTTCCTTTATAAGCAACCTCCTGAAGACTGACCTCTTTTTCCCCTGCGTAGACTTTCTTTCCATCAAAGTCTGCTTTCTCAGGACTTACACCCAGCATTTCAGCACCCAGCCGGATAATCCTCTTTTTCAGCTCATTGCAGGCGTTAATAACTGCATTGCCTGTCGCGTAAGTAGTGGCAGATGCATAAGAACCGGAGTCATATGGAGAAACATCCGTATCCACACCAAATGCAACAATATTCTCAAATTCTGTTTCCAGACAGTCGGCTGCCATCTGGGAAAGAATGGTATCACAGCCTGTACCCATATCTGCACATCCAAGGGAAAGTGTATAGGATGCGTCCTCATTCAGCTTCAGGGTTGCGCCTCCCACGTCTACATTGGCAATAGAGGAACCCTGCATCGCCATGGCAAGACCTACGCCGCGGACTTTTCCATTTCCCATATCACGACATGGATATTTCCCATCCCAGCCGATCATCTCCTTGGCCCGGGCAAGGCAGCGATCCATCGTACAGCTTGCTGTATGAGTCAGGTTTCCATCATAGTCATACATTGGCTCGCCTTCAATTGGCATATTCAACTCACGGATCCTTGCAGGATCCATATTCATCTTATGAGCCAGCTCATTGACAGCGGATTCCACTGCATAAATTCCCTGTGTAGCACCATATCCACGGTATGCGCCGGATGCCTGCACGTTGGTATAAACAACCTCATAGTCAAAAGCATAGGCTTCCAGATTCCGGTACAGGGCAATTGCCTTATGACCTGTAAGTCCGATGGTTGTAGGACTGTGATCTCCGTATGCACCAGCATTGGAAAGCGCCTCTACTTTAATTCCTCTTACGATTCCGTTCTCATCTGCGCCAACTTTTACATGTACTTCCATCTCATGACGGGGAGAAGCGCAGATTAAGGATTCGTAACGGCTGTAAACGATTTTGGATGGACGTCCTGTCATCCAGGTAACAATTGCCGGATAAATTTCACAGACCTCTGTCTGCTTAGCTCCAAAGCCGCCACCAATACGAGGCTTGATCACGCGGATCCTGGAGGATGGGATTCCAAGGGCATTTCCAAGAATTCGGCGAAGGTGGAACGGTACCTGTGTGGAGGAAACCACATTCAGCCTGCCGAAATAATCCTTGGTACAATATGTGCGGAAGGTCTCCATCATACACTGCTGATTGGCCTTTGTGTGATAAACTTCATCTACTGTGTATTTGCATTCTGACAAAACCTTGTCAATATCTCCCATTTCCTCATGGCCTTTTGCTGCAAGGTTCCGCTTGTTATCTGCACCAACCGGGAACTTGGATTCCCAGTCTTCTTCCGGGTGAACCAGAACCGGATTATCCTTTGCTGTATGCATATCCAGAACCGGAGGTTCCACGCGGTATTTCACTTTAATGCGCTTCATGGCAAGGTCTACAGCTGCTTCTGTTTCTCCTGCCACAATTGCCACTGCATCCCCTACGAAACGAAGATGCTGATCCAGGATCATTCTGTCATATGGACTGAACTCCGGATAGGTCTGTCCGGCAGAGGCGAAACGTCTCTTTGGAACATCTTTCCAGGTAAGGATCAGTGCCATTCCTTCTACCTTCATGGCTGTGTCCGTCTTGATCTCTTCCACCCAGGCATTGGCATAGGGACTCCTTAAGATCTTGATGATCAGGCAGTCCTTTGGTGCCAGGTCGTCTGTGTAGACTGGCTTTCCGGTCACCAGAGCCATGGCATCCTTTTTCTGCAAAGATTTATTTACATAGCTCATGCCTGCACCTCCTTCTCCTGGCTGTTTTCGTTCTTCTTATATTTCAGATATTTCAGGATACTTCTGGTCTGTCCCACAAAACCGGAACAGCGGCAAAGATTGCCGGCCAGATATTCCTTAATCTCTTCTTCAGTCGGATCTTCCAGTTCATTTGTCATCGCAAGTACATTCATGATAAATCCCGGATTACAGAATCCGCACTGCTCTGCGCCTTCATTGGCAAGAAAAGTTCCAAATTCTTCAGCTTCTGCCTGAAGTCCCTCCATGGTGGTGACCTTTTTGCCGTCAATACGGGCGGCAAGGACACTGCAGGACAGCATTGGCTTGTCATTTACCAAAACGGTGCAAAGACCGCAGTTTGCAGTTTCACAGCCTCTTTTTACACTGTAGCAGCCAAGGCTTCGAAGAAACTCCAGAAGCATGGTGTCAGGACTGATTTCCGCTTCCTTTTTGGCTCCATTCAGCCAGAAATTAATTTTCATCTGTCATACCTCCCACTGCTTCTAATGCTCTTCTTGTGAGAACCTTCACAAGAAGGGTTCTGTACTCTGCGCTGCCTCGCATGTTTCCAAAGGTAGGAACCTTCCGTGCTGCATAGTCTGCAAATTTCTGAACCGCTGTCTTCTTCTCTTCCGAAGACATGGTTTCCATGCCTGCAAGGAGACCTTCTTCGTCTTCCAGAAGAAATGCCTTCGCCGGACGGGCACCGTAAACCGCTCTCACGCCATTCTCAGACAGCCTGATACAGCATGCCAGTACCGGGAAATCGGTCTTGGTATTACGATGGCTTAAATAGGCAACCTTCAACGGAGTTTTCTTTATGATAATGCGTACCAGAATATCTCTGTCTTTTGGCATTTTCACAAAATCAGAAAGACAGACTCTGCCGCCTTTAAAAAGTTCCACCTCTGTATCAAGTGCCAGAAGCATGGTGAGTACATCAGAAAAGCCGAAGCGTCCCCAGATACTTCCGCCGATTGTCGCCATATTTCTAAACTGGACACCGACAATATCCTTTACTGCATTTTTCACAGCGTCATGCGTATATGTATTCAATCCTACATGCTGCTCTAACTCACGAAGCGTCACGCGTGCGCCAATGGAAAATTCCTCATCTGTCTCTTCAATTGTGTCAAGTCCAAGATCACACAAATCAATCGCTGTACTTATAGTACCATTTCCAAGACGCATCCACAGCATACCGCCAAGAATCCTATTCTTTTTGCCTTGATTAAGCTTCCATGCTTCCTCAAGACTCTGCGCCTTAACATATTTTTGTATCGTTACCATCCTCTCATCTCCTTATGTCGTTTTAACAAACTGCCATTATCATTTGTCACAGCATTTTTCCTATGCTGTAAGCATCACTTTTATTATACCAATCCAATTTGATTTTGAAAAGCAGTTTTGATATACTTTTCATATAACATAACTAAAATGGAGAATATACTATGCAGATTACCCCTACTACCCCACATCTTGGCTGTGTCATTATGGCGTCTGGGCTTGGAAAGCGTTTTGGCGGCAACAAGCTGATGGCTGATTTTGATGGACAGCCCCTGATATGTCGCGCACTTACTGTTACAGATGGTCTTTTTTCACACCGCGTTGTTGTGACACGCCATGCAGATGTTGCTTCGCTGTGCCATGCTCAAAATGTTCCTGTTATTTTGCATGATGAGCCCTTTAGAAATGATACCATACGTATGGGCTTGGACGAGGTTACGCGTAATGGTGATATAAGCGGATGCCTGTTTTGTCCTGGCGATCAGCCGCTTCTTAGCCGCGAAACTATAATTAATCTTATTGATGCTTTTTTAGCTGACAACAAAAAAATTATTCGCCCTGCCTTTCAAAACACTCCTGGTGCCCCTGTTCTTTTTCCAAGCTGGGCATTTTCTGAACTTTTTTCTCTGCCTGAGGGAAGGGGCGGCGGTTTTGTTGCAAAAAAATATCCTGAACGGATACAATTAGTACCCGTTCAGGATGAATATGAACTAAAAGATGTTGATACACAAAAAGATTTGCTTATACTTCTTAATCGCTTCAAATATCAGCTTATGTGATCTTTGCTTACGCTGCTGCATCCTCTTTCTTTTCCTTAGGAAGAAGAATATTTAATACAATAGCAACAAGTGCTGCCGGAACGATTCCTGAACCGCCAAAGATCAGCTGAACTGCCTGTGGTGCCTGATTTAAGATGCTTGCATTGGCACCCATACCATAGCCAACACCAAGAGCAACAGAAACGATAGAAAGATTTCTTGCTGTCAATGGCTCCTTTGTGATCAGCTGAATACCGCTAATTACAATTGAGGAGAACATCATAACTGCTGCACCGCCTAAAACTGACTGCGGCATAATTGAAACGATTGCACCAAGCTTTGGACAGAGTCCGCAAAGAATCAGGAAAATAGCACCTGTTGACAATGCAAAACGGTTTACAATCTTTGTCATGCTTACAAGACCAACGTTCTGTGAGAAGGAGGTATTCGGAAGCACACCAAACAGTGCTGCAAAGGAAGATCCAAGACCATCACACATAACACCGCCTGAAAGCTCTGTATCGGTAGCTTCACGTCCAAGACCACCTTCCATAACGCCAGAGATATCACCAACAGTCTCAACTGCCGTTACGACAAACATAATCAATACTGGGAGGATCGCACGCAGATCAAATACTGGCTTTACCGGCATCAATGTCGGAATTGCAAACCAAGACGCGTCTGCTACCTTCTGCCAATTTAATACCCATGCCTTTGTATACTCAACACCATCTGCCGTAACACCTGTTGTCGGAAGTACAAAACCCATGATAAATGCTGCTACATAACCACAGATAATTCCAAGTAAAATTGCAGAAAAGCTTGCAAAGCCCTTTGTCGCATGCTTGAAAACAAGAATCATTACAAGAACAAACAATGCTAAAAGCAGATTTTCCATGGAACCAAAGTCTTTTGCTGTATTTCCGCCGCCAAAAGAATTGATGCCGACTGAAATCAAGCTAAGACCGATGGACATAACAACTGTACCTGTCACTACGGATGGGAAGAATTTACGAAGTGGCTTTAAGAATAAACCAAGAACAGTCTCAAACAAACCACCGATTATGGATGCTCCCATAATGGCACCATAGGCAAGAACGCCTCCGCCCATAGTTGCGGCAACTGAGTTAAATACTCCGATAAAACCAGAAGATGTACCCATAATAATCGGAACCTTTCCTCCGACCGGTCCGATAGCGAACAGCTGAACT
>ENA-OQKO01000851-OQKO01000851.1-human-gut-metagenome-genome-assembly--contig:-NODE-851-length-23594-cov-4.043380_pt1 | contig 23594 bp, 20 predicted proteins | sample MGYA00242777_ERZ504796 | MGnify/ENA primary metagenome ERZ504796 (study PRJEB26092, sample SAMD00036404) | human gut metagenome | host: Homo sapiens | study: EMG produced TPA metagenomics assembly of... | reverse complement strand
TCTTATGAAAGTGGGAATGGGATATGATGTACACAGACTGACAGAGAACCGGAATCTGATCCTTGGCGGTGTGAAGATACCGTGGGAGAAAGGCCTGCTGGGACATTCAGATGCAGATGTACTGATTCATGCGATTATGGATGCACTTTTGGGAGCTGCAGCTCTTGGAGATATTGGACAGCATTTTCCAGATACAGATCCGGCATACGAGGGGATTTCCAGCGTAAAGCTGTTGGAACATGTAGCCTCTCTTCTGGAAAAAAAAGGATATGGTGTAGGAAATATTGACGCTGTGATCATTGCCCAGAAGCCGAAGATGGCACCTCATATTCCACAGATGAAGGAAAACATTGCGAAAGCGCTGCATATGGAGCCTGACTGTCTGAATATCAAGGCTACCACAGAGGAGAAGCTGGGTTTTACCGGAAGAGAAGAGGGAATTGCTTCCCAGGCAGTCTGCCTTTTATACAAGAAATAATGTTGTTGTGCGCACAAGTACAAAATGCTGCAGAAGTCTGGAATTGGTAGCTGCGAAATAACATTTAGAGAAATTGACCGGAGGGAGAAATAAAATGAAGATTTTTAATACGCTGACCCGTCAGAAAGAGGAATTTGTACCCCTTGAAGAGGGAAAGGTAAAAATGTATGTCTGCGGACCTACTGTATACAACCTGATCCATATTGGTAATGCACGTCCAATGATCATTTTTGATACAGTCCGCCGTTATCTGGAATATAAAGGATACGAAGTAAACTATGTATCCAACTTTACAGACGTAGATGACAAGATCATCAAAAAAGCAATTGAAGAGGGAGTTTCTGCAGAGGAAATTTCCCAGAGGTATATTGAAGAGTGCAAAAAGGATATGGCAGGAATGAACGTGAAGCCTGCTACTACACATCCTCAGGCAACTCAGGAAATTGACGGCATGATCAGCATGATCCAGACTCTTATGGATAAAGGATATGCTTATGCAGTGGCAGACGGAACTGTATATTTCCGTGTAAAGAAATTTAAAGAATATGGAAAGCTTTCCCACAAAAACCTGGATGACCTGCAGTCTGGATTCCGTGCACTTCAGGTATCAGGAGAGGACCAGAAAGAAGATCCGCTGGATTTCGTACTCTGGAAACCGAAGAAAGAAGGGGAACCATACTGGACTTCTCCGTGGTGCGATGGCCGTCCGGGCTGGCACATTGAGTGCTCTGTTATGTCTAAGAAATATCTTGGAGACGAGATTGATATCCATGCCGGTGGTGAGGATCTTATTTTCCCGCATCACGAGAATGAAATCGCACAGAGCGAATGCTGCAATGACAAAATTTTTGCAAGATACTGGATGCACAATGCATTCTTGAATATTGATAACCGTAAAATGTCCAAGTCCCTTGGAAACTTCCGTACTGTGCGTGAGATCAGCGAGCAGTATGACCTGCAGGTGCTTCGTTTCTTCATGCTGAATGCACACTACAGAAGTCCGCTGAACTTTAGTGCTGATCTTATGGAGTCTTCCAAGAATGCCCTTGAGAGAATTACAGAGGCAGCAGGACGCCTGAAAGACCGTAAGGAGAAGGCATCTGCTGTTGAACTTACTGAGGCTGAGAAGAAACTTCTTGCAGAGGCAGAAGGATATGTAAAGAAATTTGAAGAAGCAATGGAAGACGATTTCAACACAGCTGATGCGCTTGCAGCTGTATTTGAACTGGTCAAATTTGCCAATACAAATGTAACAGAAGAAAGCAGCGCCGCTTTTGCAGAAGGAATTCTTGAAATTCTTGTGAAGCTTTGTGATGTGCTTGGACTTGCTGCTGTGAAGAAAGAAGAAATTCTGGATAAAGAAATCGAAGATCTGATTGCAGAGCGCCAGGAGGCAAGAAAGGCAAAGAATTTTGCAAGAGCAGATGAGATTCGTGATGAACTCCTTGCAAAGGGAATCATTCTTAAAGATACACGTGAAGGAGTAAAATGGAAACGGGCTTAAGTGAATTAAAAGAACTGTTTGAACTGAAAGACAGGGATCTGCGAACCTATTCCCCGCTGACACTGGCTTATATTGGAGATGGTGTTTATGAACTGGTGATCCGGACAATCCTTGTTAAAAAAGGCAACTGTCCGGTGAATCAGCTTCATAAAAAGGCCAGCAGCCTGGTAAAGGCAGGAGCGCAGTCAAAGATGATGGAGCTTCTGGAACCTGATCTTACAGAAGAAGAACTGGCTGTCTATAAAAGAGGCAGAAATGCACATTCCCCTACAATGGCCAAGCATGCTACAATGGCAGATTACCGCAGGGCTACAGGCTTTGAGGCACTGATGGGATATTTGTACCTGAAAGAAGATTATTCCAGAATTGTGGAACTGGTGAGAAAAGGAATTCCGGAAGAGAATTTATAAAGAACAACAGCAATGATTTTACAAAGGCAATAAGAGACAGGAGGCTGCAAATGAGCGAGCAGATTGAAGGAAGAAATGCGGTATTAGAGGCATTTCGCTCAGGAAAATGCGTGGACAAGCTTTTTGTTCTGGACAGATGCCAGGATGGACCAGTACGCACCATTATCCGTGAGGCAAGAAAAATAGATACGATCATTAATTTTGTACAGAAAGAGCGTCTGGATCAGTTAAGCGAGACAGGCGCCCATCAGGGCGTGATCGCGCAGGTGGCTGCATATGAATATTCCACAGTTGAGGATATTTTAAATAAAGCAAAGGAAAAAGGAGAAGCACCTTTCATTTTTCTTCTTGATGATATCGAAGATCCCCATAATCTGGGAGCTATTATCCGTACTGCCAACCTTGCAGGCGCACATGGTGTTATCATTCCGAAAAGACATGCGGCAGGGCTTACATCAACAGTTGCAAAAACTTCTGCAGGGGCTTTGAACTACACACCAGTTGCCAAGGTATCTAATCTTGGACAGACCATCGAAGAGCTGAAAAAAGAGGGTATGTGGTTCGTATGCGCAGATATGGGCGGAGATCTGATGTACAATCTGAATCTTACCGGTCCTATGGGTGTGGTAATCGGAAATGAGGGAGAGGGCGTGAGCCGTCTTGTAAAGGAAAAATGTGACTTTGTGGCAGCTATTCCTATGAAGGGAGATATTGATTCTCTGAATGCGTCTGTTGCAGCAGGAATCCTTGCCTATGAGGTGGTTCGCCAGAGAATGAAATAAAATCCGGAGGAAATATGGGAAAGTTCGATGGTGTAAGTGATGAAGAACTGATTGCCCGTCTGCGGGCTGGAGAGACAGCCATAGAAGATTATCTGATGGAGAAATATAAGGGGCTGGTGCGTCAGAAAGCCCGGGCCATGTTCCTCATCGGAGGAGATACAGATGACCTGATTCAGGAAGGAATGATCGGTTTGTTTAAAGCAGTCCGGGATTTTCAGACAGATAAGGAGGCATCTTTTGCAACTTTTGCCAGAGTGTGTATTGACAGGCAGATATACAGTGCCATTCAGAATTCTAACCGCCAGAAGCACCAGCCTCTGAATTCCTATGTATCGTTGAATCAGGAGGATGAAAGCAGTCCAATCTGGGAACTGAGCGTGGAGAATCCGGAATCTATCATTATTGATCAAGAGACTACAGAGGATCTTCGGAAAAGAATTTCAGATTATTTAAGTCCTATGGAAAATAAAGTGCTGGATTTGTATCTGAAGGGAAAAGGATATGTGGAAATTGGAGGAATCCTGAATAAATCTCCAAAATCTGTTGATAATGCTCTGCAGAGAATCCGATCTAAAATCCGCGAGGTTATAAGCTAAAGCCTTTTTCAAACATGCTCTGATACAGGAAATAGAAAAATTCTATTTCCTGTATTGACTTTTTCAAAAAACATGTTATCATATCAATTAATCAATGCGTCACAGAAGACGCGTCAATTTAATCTTTAATTCAAATTTGTTAATTCAGTTATTAAATTCCATTTAATTAATTATTGTACCTTAGAAATTGTTAAAATATTAATAATTGTAGTTTCTATTTATTTCACTGATCTCAGATATATTTATAAATCAAATCTTTTATTCTTTTTACTATTTAATTTTCGAAAAAATCCCTAATGACAGATATGACCGTTCTGGTTCTTTGTAAAGGAGGTGGTACCCATGTGCTGATTTTATGGTTACTGGTCTTTTTGAGCAGTAGCTGTTTTGCAGCAGGTCTGCAAAATAACAGAAATTCCAGGAGGAAAGGAGTAAGCAGGAACGGTTCCTGCCGTGATTGATCCATGAGAAAGAAATGGATGCTGTTTGTACTAGCGTTCTGCCTTTTGGCGGGAGCAGCAGGTTCTATGGTGTATGCCTATTTAATTGACCGCCAGGAAACTGTTAACAGGATAAAGATAGTGGAGAATAAGACACACATTGAAGAAGAGTTTGATCCTCCGGCCGATCCTGGACCAGGATCGGTTATAAAGAAAAAGCCATGTATTGTAAATGATTCTGTGATTCCGGTATATGTCCGGGTCAGGGTAGTATTCAGCAATCTGGATGCACAGGCGCAGTGTGAGCCTCTTAAGATAAAAGACAGTTGGAAAACAGGAGAAGACGGATACTATTATTATCAGAAACAGCTTCAGCCAGGACAGCGAACAGATACGGTTTTTGATAATATTGTTATAAAAAACACAGTAAAAAAAGAAGATTTAGTTCCATTTGATATTCTTGTGTATGAAGAGTCGGTTCAGAGCGAAGGATTTTCTTCTCCGGAAGAAGCCTTTGCAAGACTGTAAGGAGGTGCACATGAAAAAAATGAAAAAGGCAGCACTGATCTTTGGAACCGGGTTATGTCTGGCTGTGGGAACTGGCGGCACACTTGCTTATCTTGGTGACACAGGACAAGTTGCAAACAGGCTGACATTTGCCGGGGAAAAAGGCCTGGATGCAGTTCTTACAGAGCCGTCCTGGAATCCACAGAAAGGATTACTTACTGTTCCAGGTTCTTCTGTTGCAAAAGATCCTCAGATAACCAATACATCAGAACTGAATATGAATGAGCTTGCAGCATTGAAATGTGAGTTCGTTTACAGTCAGAATTGTCCGGATAAGAGTAAAAGAGGAAAAGTCTTAAGCGTTCAGGATATGGAAAAAGTAGTCCAGGTTTATACCATTGATTATAACAGTGATGATGCCGCTAAAGGAGAATGGGTGCGATTTGCTGATCAGAAAAAGACAGACCCTGTACAGTATTTTTACTACTCGAAAGTTTTGAAAAGGAACCTGAATGGTACAGGAGAAACAACTGTTCCTCTATTTACAAAGGTCTGGGTGGATAAAAAGGTAAATAACCGCAGGCAGACCTGGATTCAGGAAATGGGCGGGGTGGAAATTAAGATTTCCGGACAGATTCTTCAGCAGATGACAGGAGAAGAATATTTTGGTCTTAACAATCCAAAAAGTGCGTATGAAGCAGGATTGTTTCATTTTTAATGAGAGAAAGGAAGAGAAAATATGAAAATGAGCAGAGGAAAAAGAAATGTATTATTTGCGGGAGCACTTTCATGTGCCATGTTATTTGGAATTGGAAACACAATGGCTTATTTCACGGAAAATTCTGTGCAGACCAATGTTTTTACCACAGGGGACCTTGATATTGGTCTGAAAGAACCGGACTGGGATCCAAATGAAAACGATGGAAAGAATATGTATCCGGGATACACGGTATACAAAAATCCAACTGTAAAGAACATCACCTCCGACAAAAACGGGGACGAGCCCTGTTATGTGAGAATGAGTGTGGACATTCTGAATAGTCAGGGGACACCGATCACAGACGATCAGGCGTTGAATCTGATTTATAAAACCATTTATTTTGATAAGACTTTTACCGGTGGATATGACAAAAAAGAAGGTAAGGCTACCGGACTGATTCAGGATAGGATTCCTGGCTACAACCTTGCACAGCTGGCAGCCTATCCAATGGTAAATCCATTGTGGACAAAGGACACGGCACGCTCCACTGCTTCAAAACTTGTTTTCAATTATATGGGAGCAAAAGGGGATGGAATTTTAAATATTGGAGAGGAGTCTACCCTGTTTACCAATATTGCGATTCCTACAGACTGGAACCAGACACAGATGCAGAAAGTTGGAAATTATCAGCTGAAAGTAACAGCACAGGCAATTCAGAGCAAAGGATTTGCTACCCAGTCAGAAGCTTACCGCATGTTGGATGAAGAAATTAAAGGAGGAACCTTGCAGGAAATAAACCGCGGCAGTGAGAACTGATCAGAAAGGAAGAGATACCATGAAGAAGCATAAGTGCACAAGTATCTGCATAACTGTGGTGGCAGTACTGCTGCTTGCATGCGGTACTGCGCTGGCTGCCTGGAATGTATCTGAATATGCAGTAAATCTGCTGTCCATGTCCTCTTACAAAAATTCCATACAGGAAAATTATGTAAGGCCAGATCATGTAGATCCGGGACAGAAAGTGGTGAAAGAGGTAAATATAAAAAATGAAGGAACTGTGGATTCCTTTGTCCGGATAAAAATTGGAAGAGTGTTTGGGAGTATCAGTGAAACCGGTCAGTTTCTGGAAAATCGGGAACTGGATCCTGAGATGATCGAAATTCATTACAACACCGATCTCTGGAAGCTGTGTGAGGACGGCTACTGGTACTATAAGGATGTATTGCCGGCAGGAAAAACCACGAAAAAGCCTCTGATGGACAGCTACTATCTCTCTGAAAAAGCAGACAACCGTTATAAGAACAAAGAGGCAAGAATTATTGTAAATCTGGAGAGTATACAGGCAGAGAGCGGCGAAATGAAAGCAATATGGGGAAAAAATGAGAAGGATCTTGGAATTACCTATCAGCCATGTACTTGCGAAGTTGTTACCAGTGTGATTTTTGACAAAAATCATAAGCTGATCATTGGCGGCGAGAAAACAGATCTGTTTGCAAATTTTAAGAACCTGCAGCCTGGATGTACAAGAAGCCAGACAATAAGGCTTGCTAATAACTCGGATTTAAACATTAAGATGAGCCTTCGGGCGGAAGCTGCCAAACAGAACAAGTACAGCAAAAAGAATCTGGAGCTGATACGGAAGCTTCTTACCAGTTATGCAAAGATTGAAATTCTGGAGAACAATAAAGTTCTTTATCATGGAACTGTAGATGGAAATCTGACGAAAAAAGGCTGGAGCATGAAAAAAGACATTTCCCTTGGTGAGTTTAAACCAGGAGCAGGAAAAAATCTGATTGTAAAATTGTCTTTAAGTGAAGAGATGGATAATGAATATCAGGAACTGTTGGGAAAAGTGAAATGGGTATTTTCTGCGAGTCAGGCCTCTTCGGATTCATCTTCCGGTCAAAATGGAAATGGTGACCGGGGGCACAATGACGATGAGAACAATAGAGATGACGGAAATAACGGAAATAACGGCGGAAGTGGAAATAAAAGCGGAAATGGAAAGTATGGCGAAAACGGAAACAGTGGTGGAAGTGGATACAACGGTGGAGGGGAAAGCTTAAATGGAGCAGCAGGAGAAAAAGTGTATGCAACTGCGTCTGCAAGCCCTAAAACCGGAGATAACACAAATCTGCTGGCAAGATGGTTTGCGCTATTTGCAGCTGCGGTGGTTCTTGCAGTAACTGCAAGAAAACTGTACAGAAAGGAAAAAGACAGATGAGATTAAAAATCTGGGGAAAAGGTCTGTTGAAAATCATATGGGTGATTTTTGCCATTTTGTTAGTCGGATTTTCGTTTCCCCAGATATATGGCATGAAATGTTACAGCGTAATGTCTGGAAGCATGAGCCCTGATTTGCCAGTTGGAAGCGCCATATATGTGAAGGAAAAGGAGCCGGAAAAAGTAGAAAAAGGGGAGATCATTACATTTACCACGGAACAAGGGAGAACAATGATTACACACCGGGTAGCTGAAAACAATAAGGAAAAGCATTTTTTTGTAACAAAAGGGGATTCCAATCAATATCAGGATACAAAACCGGTAAAGTGGGAAAATCTGCAGGGCACGGTTGTATTTTGCATCCCTTTTGCCGGATATGTGCTGAACTTTACAGGAAGCAGAACGGGTAAAATTGCGGCAGTCTTTTTCCTGTTTGCAATTTATCTGGCAACAGAAATTTTTGAAGGGCAGACAAAAAGGAGAGTGAGATAAGTTGAGGAAAAAAAGAAGCTTTTTGGCAGTTATGGGGCTGCTTGTCGGAACTATGTCTTTTGCCGGGGGAACAGCTGCGTATTTAAGCAAATCCGCCGGCGAAGTAAAGAATGTTTTTACGGCAGGATCTGTAAAGGCGCAGCTTACAGAAGCCCACTGGGATACGCAAAAAGCGTCAAAGGTTTATCCCGGTCAGATCCTGGAAAAAGATCCGGTTGTAAAAAATATAGGGGAAAACAGTGCAAATGTTTTTCTGGAGGTAAATGTTCCTATGAGAAGTATAGCTGCTCTGGATGGCAGTACAGGCAGAAGAACAATAAGAGAAAACAGAGAATTGTTTATATTTCAGGCAGACGAGACGAAGTGGGCTCTTCTTTATCAGGAGAAAACCGCGGGAAACAAAAAATATATTTACGGCTATAAAAGTGTTTTGAACCCAGGAGAATCCACTACACCGCTATTTCGAAAAATAGCTGCTGTTTCCTATTTAGAGGGGGAACTGGATGCAAGCGTAAGCTATGATGTACCTGTGATTGCCAGCGTTATTCAGGAACAGGATGGAAGTAAAACCATGAAAGAAATCTATCAGGAATATTTGAAACAGGCTGATATTGACCAGAAGGAGGCGAGGGGATGAGAAAAAGAAATCTGAAAAAAACTATATTGGCCGCGGCTCTGGCTGTGCCTGTAGCGTTCTCCTATCCTGGCTGGGCAGTAAGGGCACAGGAAGATGAGAAGGTGTCAACTGAAACGGAAGCGCAGGAAGTAATGCAAGACAATACAGCGCCTGAAGAAGCTGAATGTGAAGAAAATCCTGCTCATGATGAAATGGATGGGGCAGAAACAGATAGTACAGAAACAGACAGTACAGAAGCCGACAGGAATGTTTCAGAAGAGGAGAAATTTTTTCAGAGTGGACTGATTGCAAATGAGGATGGAGAATTTTTGTCTTCTTTGGAGGAAATGGAAACTTCAGGAGAGGAATCCATGTTTTTTCAAGATGGTCTGGAAGTGCTTGAAGATGGCAGCACAGATGACTTGATTGATGCATATGTTGCTCCGGAAAATTATGCACAGGAAGGAACTCCTGTAAGAGAAGGAAAGGGCGGTTTTACCGCTGTTGCAAATGGAAGTACGCTTTTCAGCAGCAAATATACAAGACTTGGCTGGAATGCGGATACCCAGGTTTATTCATGGAACAATGCAGGAAATGACGTTATTTCAGGAATGAAGCAGGGAGCAATGGTAGAGGGACCGTATTTTGTTCCACTTAATAACAATGCAAAAGGAAAATTTGGTTTTCGTGTTACACATGTAGGATACAATAAAGAAGCAAATACGAAGGTAGACCTTCTTCTTACCTGTAATAATTATCAGGATTATACCTACGATTACAAGGGAAATAAAATAACGGGAATTTATCCTATGTTTGGTGTCAGCAATTCAAATGAATTGTGGATCAGCTTTAAGGATGAGCTCTCTGCACAGGAAATCAAAATTGATATTGTAAAAAGCGGTACAGATATTCCGGTTGCAGGCAACTATCGTTTTCGATGGCTGGATATTGATTTGTACCAGAGATTTGGAATCAATCTTCAGAATGGTTCAATAGGACACCGGTATGCGACAACTGATTCTGTAGTAAATGTAGTGAAGAAAACTTTATTTTCCAAAAACTTTGAAGTTCTTACCGCACCGGCACCTGCCGTTGATGGAGAGATTCCGCAAAATACAGTTGTTTATGAACTGGACAATTCATCCGGCTTCTATCTGGCAATTCTGCGGCCTGGTTGCGGAGCTTATTCCATTGAAACTGCAAGCCGGATCAAAAGTGTATTTGCTGATGTAAAGACTGGAACCTGTAAAACATCTGCCGGACTTAACTGGGATGCGAAAGGTTATGGTCCGGTAGAGTATCCTGGCCTTGTAAAAAAGACTGGAAATACACTGGCTTCCCAGGGAATGTCAAATACGTTGGCTGACAGTACCTCGGAATTTTATTATACCTTGCAGACAGATATCCCGGAAGAGCATTCAGCGTATTATTACAGCTCTTGCGAAGTCAGTGATACCCTGCCGGCAGGAGTCGATTTCGCTGGTTACGCAGCTGTAAAGATGTTGCCTTCAGAGAATGATGTAACCTCATGGTTTAGTATTTCTACAGATGGGGATGTGATAAATTTTCAGGCTACACAGGCAGCATTGTCACAGGCGGACTTTTATGGAAAAACATATGAGTTTCAGATAAAAGTGAGAATGGATCCTACTGAAATAACACCGGTTTACAGTGGTGACAGTTACCGTTATGAGGTAAAAAATAAGGCTTCGATTACCTGTCAACATATAAATGGGCTCGCAGGAACTTCCTGGTCAGATGAAGTGACTACAGATTGTACAAGATATAAAAACAAAGTAGTGAATGCCTCTGTAAAGAAGTATACTGCCAATTTGCAGGATGGGGTATGGAGAGAAGACCTTCTTCTTCCAGGTCCGGACAGTGAGTATAAATATAAACTGAATATAAATGTGCCGGATAATGAATTTGGCGGGTATATGACCAGAATGGAAATTGCAGATACATTGCCTGCGGGAGCAGAATTGACAGCTGCAACAGCGGAGGTTTATGAAAACGGGCAGAACAGAGTGGATGGACGGTTCCAGATATCTGTAAATGGAAAGAACATTACCTTAAAGGCAACAGAAGCTGCTCTTGGTGACAGAGGATTTTATGGGAAATCCTATGATGTGATTTTTAACGCCAGAATGGTACCAGGAGAGATTTCCTGTACTTATAACGGAACTGTAGCTTCTTATGTGACCAGCAATCATTTTACTGTTACGACACAGCATAAAGGAGACTCGCAGGCTGTAACAATTACCTCGAACAATGTTGCAGATAGGGCAAGCGTAAACAGAACCGAACCAAAGAATCCTCAAAAATGGATTCTAAGGGAAAATCAGAGAATAGTTACTGCAGAGTATAATGGCAGAGATTTTGAAAGTGTGTTTGAAATTGTTCAGGAAATTCCTTCCAATAAAAGAGAATGGAAAATTTCCAAATTTAAAATCCAGGATACTTTGGCAGACTGTTTTGAACTGAAAGGGGTTCAGATATATCTTGATCAGACAGTAGAAGCTTCATTTGGCGCTTCTGACAGTGTACGCGGAGATTGGAGTCTGAATGTTGCTGGAAATTCGATTACCTTGTCTTCTGTGGCAGAATTGCCAGAGCGCTGTTATGGAAAATCCGTGCGTCTTTTACTTACTGTTGGATTGAAGAGTAACAGTAACTTACAGCAGTACTATGTAGCAAATCAAAATCCGGATGTACTGGAAGCCCATATATACAATATTGCTACAAGTACTTTTAACTGGATCGGAGGAGAACCTTCTTCCACATCAAAAAATACAGAAAAGACCAGGGTGATTGTAAAGGAAAAAGTTCCAAAAGGTCATATTACTATAAGAAAAGTGGATGAGACAGGAAAGGCACTGCAGAATGGAAAATTTCAGATCACAGCTTTGGAGGACATCCGTTCTGCTTCTGGAAATATTTTGCTGAGAGCTGGGACTGTAGCAGATACTATAGTAACGGGTGGAAATGGAACAGCCATTTCAAAAGACATTTATCTTGGGAAATATAAGGTAAGTGAGGTAAGACCACCAGCGGGATATGCAATCAGCCGGCAGGTATTTGAGGCAAATTTAAGCAAAACAGAGCCTGAAAAGGAAATTCTTGTCAGAAATCAGAAAATGCATCTGTACATCAAAAAAGTAACAGAAACGGAAGAAGCAGGAGGTAATAGGCCTCCTATTGAAGGCGTAAAATTCCGTTTATGGGAAAGCAGTGCAAATGCAGATTCGGCGGGAACAACATACACAACAAACAAAAACGGATTAATAAAATTGGAAGGGCTGTCACCTGCCACATATTGTATACAGGAGACAGCAGTACCTGCCGGATATGTTTTGGATAACACAGTTCATAAATTTACTGTGGATGTAAATGGATTGGTAAAGAATGAGCAAGGTTATACAATGGTAATTGAAAACCGTTATATAAAAGCGGAATTTTTAAAGACGGATAAGGTGACAGGTGAAGCTGTTGCAGGAGCTGTTATGCAGTTGACGGATAAAAGCGGAAAAGTGATCGACACCTGGACGTCCGGGAAAACTGCTCATAGGATTAATAAACTGCCAGCCGGAGAATATGTACTTACAGAAATAACAGCTCCTTCCGGTTACAAAAAAGGAAAACCGGTGATTTGTACGGTAAAAAGTACATCTGGAGTTCAGAAGTTCCAGATGACAGATGTGAAGATGGTGACTCTTACAATAAACAAAATTCTTCATGGAGATGAAATTGTCTGGGGACAGGGAAATCCGGCCTTTACATTCACGGTGAAAGGAACAGATCTGGATGGAGAAGAACGTATTTACTCTAAAACTGTGGAATTTACAAAAGAAAACACAGACACCCGGGCAGATGTAAGCAAAAGGGCTGTATTCGCACTTCCGGCAGGGAAATACCAGGTTCAGGAGAGTAAAGTTATGCGGTATAAACTGGAGAAAATTGACCAGGTAGTAAATGGAACTGTACAGGGAAATACTGTTCAGTTTGATCTGTCCGGAAATCAGAATGGGACCGCTTCCTTTACAAACAAGAAAAGCGGAGATGGCTTACTGACAGATACAGATTATGTGCGGAATATTGTTATTCCTGAAAAATGAAAAATGCAGTATAGCAGTACCTGCCAGGTTGCAGCGGCAGGTGCTGCAGCAAAGAATTTTAATTATTTTATATTTTTTGAAAAAATTTGAAAATAAGTGTTGACAACAAGATAACCTTCTGGTAATATAATCAACTGTGAGCGGCAGAAATGCCGAACATGAGAGTGCTGATGTGGCTCAGTCGGTAGAGCGTCGCCTTGGTAAGGCGGAGGTCACGGGTTCGATTCCCGTCATCAGCTCTTTTTAATCCCTGATTATATATCAGGGATTTTTTTGTAGCATAAATTAATATACTCTCATAGATAGGGATAAAAATCAACAATTTTTTAAGAAAAACTTTTAAAATGCACCTATTTATGATAAGATAAATCATCAAAGAACAGAACATGTTTGAGAAATTATTCCCGATACACATATTGAAGAAAATTTTTTAACATGCTCTGACAGATATTGGAATTTATGCTATAAAAGAGTTGATATCAGGAGGGAGAACCATGGAGAACGAAAAGGTTTCCAAAAATTTTATTGAGAATATCATTGATAAAGACCTGGCAGAAGGAGTTTATGACACCGTTCATACACGTTTTCCGCCAGAGCCAAACGGTTATCTTCATATAGGACATGCCAAATCCATTCTTTTAAATGCCGGACTGGCGAAAGAGTACAATGGTAAATTCAACATGCGTTTTGATGATACCAATCCGACTAAGGAGAAATCTGAGTTTGTTGAGTCCATTAAAGCCGATATCAAATGGCTGGGAGCTGACTGGGAGGACAGACTGTTCTTCGCTTCCGATTATTTCGGACAGATGTATGAAGCTGCAGTAAAACTGATTAAAAAGGGTAAGGCATATGTCTGCGATTTAACTGCGGACCAGATCAGAGAATATCGTGGAACTTTAAAGGAGCCTGGCAAAGAGAGTCCGTATCGCAACAGAACTGTAGAAGAGAATCTTCAGCTTTTTGAAGAGATGAAAGAAGGCAAATATGCTGATGGTGAGAAAGTTCTGAGAGCAAAGATTGACATGGCTTCTCCAAACATGAACATGCGAGATCCAGTTATCTATCGTGTAGCTCATGTAAGCCATCATAGAACAGGAAATACCTGGTGTATTTACCCGATGTATGATTTTGCTCATCCTATTGAGGATGCAATTGAGGGAATTACACATTCCATTTGTACTCTGGAATTTGAAGATCACAGACCATTATATGACTGGGTTGTAAGAGAACTGGAATATCCACATCCTCCGAAGCAGATTGAGTTTGCAAAGCTGTATCTGACGAATGTAGTAACAGGTAAGCGTTATATTAAGAAGCTGGTAGAGAATGGAATTGTTGACGGATGGGATGATCCAAGACTGGTATCTATTTCCGGTTTACGTCGCCGTGGTTACACACCTGAATCTATTCAGAAGTTTGTGGAACTTTGTGGTGTATCCAAAGCTGACAGTTCAGTAGACTATGCAATGCTTGAGTATTGTATCCGTGAGGATCTGAAATTAAAGGCTCCTCGCTATATGGCAGTCCTTGATCCGATCAAACTGATCATTGACAATTATCCGGAAGGACAGGTGGAATATCTGGATGCTCCGAACAATATGGAAAATGAAGCCCTTGGTAGCAGAAAGGTTCCATTTGGAAAGGAACTTTATATTGAAAGAGAAGACTTTATGATCGATCCTCCAAAGAAATACAAACGACTTTTCCTTGGTACGGAAGTTCGTCTTATGAATGCATATTTTGTTACATGCACAGGTTTCGAGGCATTGGATGATGGAACAGTTACTGCTGTACATTGTACTTATGATCCGGAAACAAAGGGCGGAAATGCACCTGACGGACGTAAAGTAAAAGGAACCATTCACTGGGTTGAAGCGTCAAATGCAGGTAAGGTTCCGGTACGTCTTTATGAGAATATCGTAGATGAGGAAAAGGGTGTTTATGATAAAGAGACAGGAGAACTGAATCTGAACCCGAATTCTCTTATAGAGATGTCTGCTTATGTTGAACCAGAGCTTCTGAAAGCCAAAGGACTGGATAGTTACCAGTTTGTAAGAAATGGCTTTTATTGTGCAGACATTCATGATTCCAAAGAAGGGGCACCGGTATTTAACCGTATTGTTTCTCTTAAGAGTTCATTTAAACTTCCAAAAGCGTAAAAGAAACCCCCACGGAAAATTATATTCAAATTGCCGTGGGGGTTTTTGCAATAGAAAATTCTGTTGGAACTTCTTCTTGCAAAGTGAAATCTAAATACTGTCAACGAAAGTGGCAAGCCTGATTGTCACTATTTGTAAAATGTGGAATAATTATGAATTTACCTGCAATTAATCAATGTGGATAGAAGCTTCTTCTTCGTCCTGCTCTTTCTCAGCTTCAGCAAGTTCTTCCTCGAATTTATCTTCATCTTTCGCTGCTTTTTCAAGAGCATCGGCTATAGCATTATCCTGCTCTTCTGCATTTTCAGCAGAATCCTCTTCTGTATCCTCTGAACTTTCTTGTGAATCAGGCTCCTCAGAGCCTTCGGTTTCATCATCTTTTTCATCTTCGGAAGTAGCTTCCCAGGTTACGAAATCTTCGTGGACATCCTTTGCTTCAGGCTGCTCGTCATCTTCCTGCTCATCTTCAAAATCATCTTCAAGGTCAGCTGCCTCTTCCAAAGCATGTCTTTTGGCAAAAGCTGCTGCTACGGCACCGGCTACTGCTGCTGTTGCTGCTCCGAGTGCAACCATTCCCCAATATTTGTTAATCTTAGCCATATTGTCTGCTCCTTTCGGTATTTTCCATCTGTCTAAACAAAGCTTAATGGAGTTGTCTATATTGTAATACTTTTTACGCAAAAAGAAAAGAAAAAAATCGTTGCACCCATATAAATGGAGGGTTATACTGTTAAGACAGAAAAGGAGAGATTATGGAGAAAATTGTTTTGGCTTCGGGGTCCCCACGAAGAAAGGAACTGCTTGCAAGAACCGGTGTGGATTTTTCTGTGGTTGTAAGCAATGGGGAAGAGAAAACCAACCTGACAGATCCAGCGGAAACGGTGGAAAAGCTTTCGCAGGATAAAGCAATATCGGTTGCAGACAGACTTGAAAATGAAAGTGAACCTTGTCTGATCATTGGTGCGGATACCGTAGTTGCATTTGAAGGAAAGATTCTTGGAAAGCCGTCAGATGAAGAAGATGCATTAGATACATTGTTAAAACTTCAGGGGAAATCCCATCAGGTCTATACCGGTGTAACCCTTCTTGTAAAAGAACAGGGTATCTGGAAGCCTTATACTTTCAGTGAAAGGACCGATGTTGAATTTTATCCTGTTTCCAGGGAAGAGCTTCTGGAATATATAAAAACAGGGGAGCCTATGGATAAAGCAGGAAGCTATGGAATCCAGGGGAAATTTGGAATTTATGTAAAAGGAATCTGCGGAGACTACAATAATGTGGTTGGGCTTCCTGTAGGAAGACTGGTTTATGAACTTAAGAAAATGGAAATCAATATAAGGGGAATGAGAAAATGATAAAAGCATGTATTTTTGATCTGGACGGAACTTTAGCCTACACATTGGATTCCATGGCTGTTGTAGGAAATGAAGTTGTAAAAAAATACGGTTTGAAACCAATGCCTATAGAAAATTACAGATACTATTGCGGAAACGGTGCTGACATGCTGGTAAAAAGACTTCTGGTCGATGCAGGAGATCCGGAATTGCTGCACTATGAGGAAGCAAGAGCGTTATATAGTAAAGAATTTGATAAAGACCCATTTTACAAAATACAGCATTATCCGGGAATGCCGGAAACCTTAAAAGAATTGAAAAAAAGAGGCGTGAAGCTTGGGGTGTGCTCAAATAAACCACATGAAGCAGCCGTGAAAGTGGTGGAAAGAATGTTTGGGTCTCATATTTTTGATGCAGTTATGGGACAGAGTGATTCTGTAAGAAAGAAACCAGCACCGGATGGTCCGCTTAAAATTGCGGAGCAGTTTGGAATTAAGCCAGAAGAGTGTATGTATCTGGGAGACTCCGGAACAGACATGCAAACTGGAAAAGCAGCCGGAATGTACACGGTAGGTGTTTTGTGGGGATACAGGGAAAAAGAAGAACTGCAGAAAAATGGAGCGGACTATCTTGTGGATTCTCCAGAGGATATTCTTGATTTATATGAGGAAAAATGCGAAGAGTAAAATTTTGATAACTATTCAGCAGGCTCTAAACAGTTATAACTTTTATTATAAAACAGGAGGTCGGAAAAATGTATACAGAGGAGTGTATTCAGACATTTTTGGAAAAACAGGAGCAGCTTTTTGATGAACCGGTTGCAGAAACTTACGAAGAAGCAGAGGAATTCCTGGAGGATTGCATGGCTGTAGTTGCAGATTCTATTGACGAAGTGCGAAAATATCTGTCTGGAATGGGTGCAGATGTGGATGGCATGAGTAAAGAAGAATTAGAAGAAGCAAGTGAAGTATTTGCCCTTCCAGATGGAAAATATCTGATTGTGGAGGGATGATCTTTTGAAGCAGAGGTTTGCAGCTGCAGAGTAACTGACTTTCACATAAGGTGATGAAACTGGCGAAAAGGCAGTATGTCCGGTTGGAATTCCGAACAGTTATTGGATAAATTCATATTACATAAGTATAAAATCAGGTTGCTATAATGACACTAAACAAGAGAACATAATGTGTTATTGTTCAGAAGAGAGGATACATCCCATAGGATGTTTTCCGGAGAAAGAAGTGGCCAGCAACTATCGCGTTATGGTTCACTGGCAATGTTCCGCGAGGTGTTTTTTGTAAACAAAGTTCACAGAAAAACCGAGAATCTAGGCACGGAATCATGCGGATGCATGATTCCTGTGCAGCGCGAAGTGGTTGCGGTGCGCGGAGCGAACAGTAGCACTGTCACATGCACTGTAAGAATTACAATAAAATAAAAGTGCTTGTGAAAATGTTTAAAATATGTTACAATAATGTTACAGGTCAGCCTAAAAGGGGAATGTAAAGGAGGATGGCATATGAGACCTAGGAAAATTATAGCAATGATTATGACTTTTCTTATGATGCTTTCATTGCTTCCGTCTCTGGTATTTGCGGCAGCAGCACCAGAGGGAGAACTTGGAGGTCAGCTTAAGATTAAGGGAACTGCAGCTGTAGGCTCTGAGCTTAGCGCCGATTATGAAAAGGTTACACCGGAAGGACTTACAGACGATTATGTAACGTTCAGCTGGTCAAGAAAAGTTGGAGATCAGCTCACTGAAGTAGGCACTGAGAAGACCTATAAGCTTGTTGATGAAGATCTTGGAAATAAGATCGAGCTGAAAATTACCGGAAAGGCCGAAATGGGCATAACCGGAGAACTGAAAGTAAATACAGTTGAAATTGTGGCTACACCGGAAGAAGCTCCGGAAGAGACAACAGAGCTTCCAGAGGGAGAGCAGGAGGCTGCACCGGCAGAGGAAACCCCTGTTCAGGAGATCGCAGCAGAGGATACACCTGCGGAAGGTTCCCAGACAGATGAGAACACACAGCCGGCTCAGGATGTAGCAGAAGATACACAAACCGAGGAAGTAATTGACATTGGTGCTGATGAACCAACTGATTCTTCCGCTGATGTTATGCAGCCGGCAGATGGACAGGACACAGAGAATTCTGCTGACAATTCCCAGTCTGAGATCACTACAGATGACAGTGTGATTAACATTGGAACAGAAGACTATCTGGAAGTTCCTGAAAATGGACAGGCTGAGGCTGCAAATCAGGGAGCATCAGCTGAATCCCCTGCCCAGCAGGAACCTGTGTATACAGCAGAAATTGTTGCAGAAAATACTGCAGAAGATGGTACTGCAGTACTTGATTTTGGAACCGTAAATGCAGGTTTCACACAGGAAAATGCGAATTCTTCTATGACTAAGACTGTAACTGTTAAGAATACTGGCAACAGCACTCTTAATTTCAAAGAAATCAGTCCGGAACATTTTATGGTGAAGGATCTGGGTTCTCTTGAGGCTGGAGAATCAGTTGATGCATGGGTTATGCCAAGAGAAGGTACAGCTGTTGGAGAATATAGTGATACGATCACTTATGAAACAGAGGAAGGTGTAAAGGTTTCCCTCATTGCAAAGCTTACAATAGCTGAGCAGAAGCAGGATGATACGAATACAGATCAGCAGCCAGCAGAGAAACCAGCTACACCGGAAACCACCCCGGAAGTGACACCAGAGATAACTCCGGAAGTGACACCAGAGATAACTCCGGAAGTGACCCCGGAAGTAACCCCAGAGGTAACTCCAGAAGTGACACCGGAAGTAACCCCAGAGGTAACTCCAGAAGTGACACCGGAAGTAACCCCAGAGGTAACTCCGGAAACAACACCGGAAGTAACCCCAGAGGTAACTCCGGAAGTAACACCAGAAGTCACCCCGGAAGTGACTCCGGAGATTACTCCAGCTCCTTCATTTACTACCGACATTTCCGAAGTGAAATTCGACAGTAAAGAAGCTGGTTACAAAGAAGCACCAGCTGCAGTTACAATCAATGTATCCAATACTGGAAATGTGAAATTAACTGGTATTGCTGTAAGTGTAAGCGGAAACGAGTTTACAGTAAGTGCTCCGTCTGCTTCAGAATTAGAGGCAAATGCAAACCAGTCTGTATCTTTTACTGTTGCACCGGCAGTTGGATTGGCAGCAGGAACCTATACACAGACTGTTTCCATTAAGACAGATCAGACAGATTACCTGAATATTCCAGTAAGCTTTACAGTAACAGAAGCTGCTGCCAAGCTTACAGCTGTAGGCAAAGTATCTGATATCAGTCTGGCAAACGGGGTTGAGAAGTCAGCAGCTGGACTGCAGCTTCCATCTACTATTAAGATTACTACAAACAAGGGCGATATGAAGGCCTCTGTAAAATGGGATGTAAAGGGCAGTGCATATAATCAGAACAGTACAGAAGCACAGAAGTTCTCTGTGAAAGGTACTGTTGCTCTTCCAGACGGTGTTACCAATCCGGATAACCTGAGCCTTGTAGTATCTGTTAATGTCACTGTAAGCCGTGGACCGATTGTATCTGATGCAGGGAATAACAGTATCACAGGAATCAGCTCCGATGGAAACTATACTACAGAGACCAAGCTTACTTTCACTGCAGTTGGCGCAGGTATGGATATTGAAAATCCGATTAAGGGAGATGTAAGATATCAGCCGCTGAACTGGGAGGTTCTTGAGGCAAGAAGCTGGGACGGCGCACCATATTCAGCAACTTTCCGCATGGGCAAGAATGGAAATTATACTTTGACTGTCACATATAATCAGCAGCAGTTTGATGGAAGCAATTGGGTAAACACCGGAACACAGGATACCAAGCAGATTAATTTCACTGTAAATGCTGCACCGAATCAGACTCTGACACCGGCTGCAGACAAAACAGATGCAAATCAGAAGAATGCAGTAAAGACCGGGGATAATACTCCAATCCTCCCATTTGTAATTATTCTGATTGTTGCGATTGTCTTAATTGCAGGAATTCTTGTTTACCGCAATAAGAAAAAATAATAGTGGATTCTCAAATAAACAGTAATTGTGAATGAGAGCAGAACGAATGAGGGAGACCAGAAATGGTCTCCCTTCTTTTAATAATAATTACTAGGTTACTGTTCACTCCGTGACCAGTAACACGCTTCGCGATGCACAGAAATCATGCATTCGCATGATTTCGCGCTGAGATTCTCGGGTTTTCTGTGAACTTTGTTCACAAAAAACACCTCGCGGAATGTTACCAGTGAACAGCAATATTACTAGCACTCAATTAAAATGAGTGCTAAATTTTCCTTGACTTTTAGTCAGTTTGGTATTACTATAGTTTGTATAATTAAGAAGACAAAGGAGAGTGAGCTGCATGGCTGAGAAGCATGGTAGTTTATCAATTAACAGTGAAAATATTTTTCCAATTATAAAGAAATGGTTATATTCTGATCACGACATTTTTGCAAGAGAGTTAATCTCCAATGGTTGTGATGCAATTACGAAGCTTAAGAAACTTGATGTTATGGGTGAATACACACTTCCGGATGATTACAAAGCTGAAGTACAAGTTATTGTGAATCCGGAAGAGAAGACTTTGAAGTTTATTGATACAGGTCTTGGTATGACGGCCGATGAAGTGGAAGAGTATATTACACAGATTGCTTTTTCAGGAGCTACTGAGTTTCTTTCCAAATATAAAGATAAGACCACGGATGATCAGATCATCGGTCATTTTGGACTTGGCTTTTATTCAGCATTTATGGTAGCAGATGAAGTTCATATTGATACTCTTTCTTATAAAGAGGGCGCTGCTCCAGTACATTGGACCTGTGATGGTGGTACAGAGTATGATATGCAGGAAGGCAATAAGACTACAGTTGGTACTGAAATTACTCTGTTTTTAAATGATGAGAGTACAGAGTTTTCCAACGAATATCGTATGAGAGAGATTATTGAGAAATATTGTTCTTTCATGCCGGTAAATATCTATCTGTCTAAGGAAAATGCACCGCAGGAGTATGAGACCATTGATGAGGCTGAGCTTCGTGATGATGATGTAATTGTAGAGCGTATCCACGAGGATGCTAAGACTGAGGAGAAAGAGAATGACAAAGGTGAGAAAGAAGTCGTAGAAGTATCTCCTGCAAAAGATAAAGTAAAAATCAATAAACGTCCGGTATCTTTAAGTGATCCGGAGCCATTGTGGATGAAACATCCAAACAGTTGTACAGATGAGGAATATAAAGAGTTTTACCGTAAAGTCTTTATGGATTATAAGGAGCCTTTGTTCTGGATTCATTTGAACATGGACTATCCGTTTAACCTGAAAGGTATTCTGTACTTCCCGAAGATCAATACAGAATATGATTCCATTGAAGGTACGATCAAACTGTACAATAATCAGGTATTTATCGCAGATAACATCAAGGAAGTAATTCCAGAATTTCTGCTTCTTCTGAAAGGTGTAATTGATTGTCCGGATCTTCCACTGAATGTATCCAGATCTGCACTGCAGAACGATGGCTTCGTGAAGAAGATTTCCGAGTATATTACAAAGAAAGTAGCGGACAAGCTTACCGGAATGTGTAAAACAGACCGTGAGTCCTACGAGAAATACTGGGATGATATCAGTCCATTTATCAAATATGGCTGCATTAAGGACAGTAAGTTCTCAGATAAGATGAATGATTATATCCTCTTCAAGAACATTGATGGCAAATATCTGACTCTGAAAGATTGCATCGAAGAGAACAGGAAACCAGAAGATGAGACTAAGACAGAAGAGACTGTTGAATCCACAGAAGAGAAGAAAGAGGACGGCGAGAAAGACGAGAAAGAGCCTGAGAAGACTACTATCTTCTATGTAACAGATGAGGTTCAGCAGAGTCAGTATATTAACATGTTCCGTGAGGCAAAGAAGGATGCTGTTATTCTGAAACACAATATTGACAGCGCTTTTATTTCCCATCTGGAGCAGAAGGATCAGACTATCCAGTTTAAGAGAATTGATGCAGATCTTACAGAAGAACTGCGTGGAGAGGAAGCTGCTGACGAGGAAACTTCCAAGACTCTTACAGAAGTATTCAGAGGAGCATTGAAGAATGACAAACTGGAAGTGAAGGTTGAGAATCTGAAAAATGAAAAAGTTGCTGCTATGATGACTCTTTCTGAAGAGAGCCGCCGTATGCAGGATATGATGAAGATGTACAATATGTACGGCATGGATCCATCTATGTTTGGCGGTCAGGAAACTCTGGTTCTGAATGCGAAACATCCGTTGGTTCAGTTTGTAGTAGACAACAAGGATTCTGATAAGACCCCGGTTATTTGCGAGGAACTGTATGATCTTGCCATGCTGAGCCATAAACAGCTTTCACCGGAAGAGATGACCAGATTTGTTCAGAGAAGCAATGAAATTCTGCTTATGCTGACAAAATAAGTTATGACAAAAAGGGACAGACGCATAAATGAGTATTGCATTTAGGACGCCTGTCCTTTTTATATGAAAAATTGGAAAAGTTTATCCTGTTATTCTGTTTTTCTATAGAATTTTATTTCGAAATCTCTAAAAAATATTACAATTTTCTTAATTTTCGTCTCAAAATGCTAAAAAAGGCAAATTTAACTCGTATTATATGTAGAGGCAAATCAAGGGCTGACTGCAGATGCAGAATCAGAAGTATAACTTATTGTGGGAGGGACAAAAATGAGAGAGGTATACGGCACGATACGCAAACTTGGTGCGACATCGAAATATAAAGGATATTATTTTGTGGCGGAAGCCATACGCATGACAATGGAATTTCAGGAAAGACCAATGAAGATCACGAAAGATATTTATCCAAGGCTTGCAAAGAAATTTAAATCCAAGCCATCTAATATTGAGCATGATATTCGTACAATTGTAAATGTATGTTGGGAAAATCATCGGGAAAGACTGGAAGAGATTGCCGGATATCCTCTGGAATACAGACCTACCAACAGTGAATTTGTAGATATGATCGCCTTTTATCTGGGAGATGAAAAAGAAAGCAAGGTTCCAGACGTGGAATGTCAGAATAGCTCTATTGGAAAAATAATGGAGAACCTATTCTGACAGGATTAAACTTCTTCTACGGATAATCCGCTGCGATGAAAAAAATCCATCACATATTGCTCCCAAAGGTGGTCCAGTTCTTTACCGGGAAGAAAGGTTTTCATAGATGTTCCG